>Ga0302250_1000019_pt1 | contig 370832 bp, 313 predicted proteins | sample AAG_RA_Asp_MG_FD_193536 | JGI IMG/M metagenome (GOLD analysis project Ga0302250, IMG submission 193536) | Enriched activated sludge microbial communities from anaerobic digester in WTTP, New Holstein, Wisconsin, United States - AAG_RA_Asp | ecosystem: Engineered > Bioreactor > Anaerobic >... | reverse complement strand
CAACGCTGCCATGACGATCCCCGCACCCTTGGCTCGCTCTTTTACGCCTGCAGCGAAGAGCAGCAGGACCTGAGCTTGGTTGAGGCCATGCAGCGGCTGCTCAGCCTGGCCTTAGACAAAGCCAGGGGTGCCGGCATCATCGCCGAAGATGCAGTGCTTGCCATTGTTGATGCAGTCATGGGCTTTGCCGTTGATATACTGCAAACGGGAAAGAGATTGGCGCACAGTACAAACCTAATAACGGAAAGTTAGAGCAACTCCGAAACTTGAGTAATTTATCTTTCCAAGCGCCTACCCAAGAGTCCGTCCACAAAAAAACGTTCTTCTTTACCGCCCTAGATTATCAATCGCACCGATTGCGCTCAACTTATGATCATCGAGGAAGTGTGTATATTTCATAGTCTGGCTAATATTTCGATGTCCCATGATTTCGGCAACGGTTCGAATGTCGACTCCGTTCATGATCAAATAACTTGCCGCCGAATGACGCAATCCGTAGAGGGTAAAATTACAGATCCCCGCATATCGGCAGGCGTTGTCAAAGGAGCGCCGAAAATAACGATGGGGCTGATCACGGTACCCTTTACCAGGCGGCAGGAATACGAAGCCATTTTCACCCTCTCCAGCTACCCTCATCCTTTCGAACATCTTCCTGATGGTTCTCGTCATCGGAACGCGTCTTGGGTCCGTTTTGGTCTCTGTGAGATCGATCATCCCTTGCCCAATCAAAACCTGGTCCCAACGCAGGCCCGCGCCTTCTGAAGGGCGCATGGCTGTGTGGAGGAGCAGGAGGACGTAGCAGAAGAGTTTCTCGGATTTTGAAACGCAGCAATAGTCGAGCAGTGTGTCGATTTGCTTTGGGGTGAGCAGGGAGAGTCTATTTTTGGGGGCTGAGGGCCGGCGGATTTCAGCACCTGGATCATTTACATCCAGCCCCCATTCAATCCTGGCCATGCGATACATACAGGACAGAAAGGATAAATCCTGGATTATCGAGCTGGGACCCACTTGCTGCAACCGGTAATCGCGGTAGGCTGCAATATCTTTGGAGGTGATGGTCTGTAACGACTTGCCATCAAAGTAGCGAATGAGCCGGCCACCGATTTCCTGATCCAGTCTGCGGGTGTTGGCCTTTTTTCTTGGCGCAACCGCCATGGTGTATTTTTCGACTGCCTCATTCAACCTGAGGTCATTGGCGGGCAGTTCACCGGGTAACGGTTTACCTGCACGAAGTAAAGCGGCTGTTTCCTCAGCCCAAGCAAGTGCTTTCGCCCGACTGTCAAATGTGGCGCTTTCCCTTCTGCCTTGTACATAAATCGAAGCGCGATAGCTGGTACCGTATTTCGTTTTCCACGTCTGGATCGTTGCCATGATATTTTTTGTGTAATTTTTTGTGTAATTTTTCCAAAACACACGACGACCAGCAACGAATAACAACGATTGAAATTCATCGCAACACAAAAAAATATCTTATAAAAACAGTAAATTAAAAACTCAATCCGGCTGTAACTATTGAAAACACTAGAAAGAACAAAAAAAGGGGTTAGATGCTCAAAGCAAGCATCTAACCCCTTGATTTTACTGGTCGGAACGAGAGGATTTGAACCTCCGGCCCCCTGAACCCCATTCAGGTGCGCTACCAGACTGCGCTACGTTCCGAGAAAATGTGCGGTGTTTTTAGCACCTACCCTTACAGCTGTCAACCTTTAGTTGCAAATCTAGTCTTTTACCGGCCCGAGCAAAGTCAAAAGTTCCCGCAGTTCTGTCTTCATCAACAAAAGTAGGGGGTATATGTCCGTATCGCGAGAGGCAGGCTCCTGATCTATGCACGAGGATTGAAGAGGGTAAGAATAGTCTGTTTGGGCAAGATGCCTTCGCGCTCCAGAAATCGTATACCCTTGTTCATGGAGCAACGCTTTAATGTGGAGCAAATTTTCCACATCTTGCCGGCGATACAGTCTCTGTTTGGATTTCCCGCGAAAAGGTTTGATGAGTGAAAACTCGGTTTCCCAGTAGCGCAATACATGGGGATCAACTCCAACCAATTGGCTGACTTCGCCGATTCGGAAATAAACTTTATCCGGTATCTTGGCTGAAACTGAAGCCGATCGTTTCACATTCAATCGTCAACGCAGAGCAGAGTTATCTGAACGAAGTCACCCCGTTGCTAACAGTATAAAACAGTGCCTCGATGAGGTCAAATTGGCTTTCACTTGTTGAGCCGTTCGCGCAACCGCTTACTCGGACGAAAAGAAACCATCTGTCGTTTGGTGATGGTCATCGACTCGCCGGTTCGTGGATTACGGCCACGGCGGGGCGATTTATCCCGAACCGTCAGTGTGCCGAATTGCACCAGTTTGATCGATTCTCCAGCTACCATTGTGGTCTTCATGATCGCGAACACGGTATCGACGATTTCGGCAGCATTCCGCTGGGATACACCCAATTTTTCATTCACGGATATGGCCAGTTCCTTGCGGGTCACGTTCTTCTTCTTCATGCATCAAATCCTTGGCGATAACAGGCATTGAAATCTGCCATTAATAATTTCATCAATTTATCGTGAATTTTATCAACCGATTGATCATCCAGCGTGGCCGTCTCCGAACGATAGGTGAAAGAAAGGGAGACGCTCTTATATCCTGCCTGGATCGGTTTGCCACGATATACATCAAAGATCTCGGCTGACTCAAGATATTTCTGCCGCTGAGTTCGGATTGCCACGAGTAACTCTCCAGCCGGGACATGGTCCGGCACGACAAGACTGGCATCGCGCTTGACTGAAGGAAATTTGGGCAACGTCTTGAACTGTTTCGGCACTCTGTTTAGGTTCATCAGATGCTGGAGATCAATCTCCAAAAAATAGACAGGCTGTTTGATTGCAAAGCCTTTGAGAGTCTCTGGGTGCACGCGGCCCACGGATCCGATCACGATGTCGCCATCCATAATCGCTACCGAACAGCCGGGGTCACTATACGGTTGCGTCAATTCAGCGACTTGTCGGAACAATGGTGCCTGATCATTTCCGGTCATGCGCAGCACCTGCAACAGGTTGGCGGCTGCACCCTTGACATCAAAGAAATCGATTTCCTGGTTGGCATGGTAGAACGGTTCAGCCTTGGGATAACGCTGCCCGCTCATGACCGCGCAAAGATACAATCGTTCCTCGGGCAACGCATTAGGTTGTTGCTGCAAGAAAATCTTGCCCGTTTCAAACAATCGAATGTCGGGACACTGGAAATTGATATTGCGGCGAACATTCTCAAGCAATCCGGGAAGAAGCATGGATCGCATGACCGCCTGTTCCTCCGAGAGCGGATTGAGAAGCCGGGTCACCTGTCGCCGGGCGTCGTTTTCGGCAAGGCGGCAGATATCCAAATGATGTTCACTGACAAAGCTGTAGTTGATTGCCTCAAAAAAGCCTTGTGCGGTGAGAATACGGGCAATATCCTGCCGCAAGGCACGCAGGTCATCCCGTTTGGGATAGTCCATCCGAATGAGCGGCAATGCGGTGGGTATGGAATTGTACCCGACCAATCGGGCGACTTCTTCAATCAGGTCCACTTCACGCTCGATATCGATCCGGAAGCTTGGAACCACAACTTCCAGGGTCGCCTCATCCAGTGCGGTGACAGCAAACTCAATGGATCGCAAATAATCCGCAACCTGGTCGCGATTCAGCTCCATGCCCAGCAACCCGCACACCCGGTTGACGCGCAGTTGCAGGGTCAACAAAGGTTTTTTTCCTGGATAGACATCGATACCGTCCGGATCCGCCTGGGCGCCGGCATATTCGACCATCAACTCCACAGCCCGTTCCAGGGCGATATCCGCGAGGTTCGGGTCGACCCCTCGTTCAAATCGATAGGAAGACTCGGATGGAATTCCCAATTTGCGAGCAGTGCGCCGTATGGACACGGGATTGAAACAGGCGGACTCAAGCAGGATAGTGGTGGTACGGTCAGTGATTTCTGTATCCAATCCTCCCATGACTCCGGCCACCGCGATGGGGCCCTGGCCATCGCAGATGAGCAACATGTCTGGGTCAAGCTGCCGTTGACTGCCGTCGAGGGTGGTGATGCTCGTCTCTTGCACGGTTGGCCGACGGACAATGATCTTGCTGTCCCGCAACGTAGCGAAATCAAAGGCGTGCATCGGCTGCCCGGACTCGAGCATCACGTAGTTGGTGATATCAACGATGTTGTTGATCGGCCGCATCCCCACGGCACTGAGCCGTTGCTGCATCCAGCGAGGAGAAGGTCCGATAGTAACATTGATCAATTTTCGGGCGGTATATCGAGGGCACAAGGTCGGATCATCGATGATCACTTCAAAATCGATATTCTTTCCGGTTAATGGGGTTACTTGGGCGACGAGCGGCTTCAAGACGCCCCCAGTGAAACTGCCGACTTCACGGGCAATGCCGCGAACGCTGGCGCAATCAGGGCGATTCGGTGTCAGATCGACCTCGATCACTGTATCGCGAAGATCGAGCGCTTCCACCAGTGGCAGCCCCGGAGCAAACGGTCCCTGCAAGTCGAGGATGCCGCTATGATCGTCGTTCAAGCCCAACTCACGCGCCGAACAGAGCATTCCAGCGGAAACAACGCCCCGGACCTTGGATTTTTTTATTTTGGTACCGTCGGGAAGCTTGACGCCGGGCTTGGCGATGGCGGTGAACATCCCAGGCCGGACATTGGGCGCACCACACACCACCTGGACGATCTCCTCGCCGGTATCGACAACACATACCGTTAATTTATCGGCATCGGGATGTTGGCTGACCTCGGTTACCCGGGCCACAGTGATCGGGGCGAGGTGTGCAGACAACTCTTCGACACTGTCAACCTCAAGCCCGAGCATGGTTAATTGGTCGGCTATCTGCGCCGAAGTCATTCCTGCGGTGGAAATGAATTGATTCAGCCAACTCAGCGTGAATTTCATAACGATCCTATCAGCAACAGCTCATCATGATAAATGTTGTGTTCGACACCTGCCGCTTCCCAAATTAGGCCGATCAAGGAAGAAGCGGGAGGCGCTCCTTCCTTTTCGGCCTCTCGTGAGGTCGTCGACCGCTGGAGCGCGGCAAGCGATTCGGCTTGCAGGTACCATGTCGGAATCATCCCTCGCACGAGATGGAGCGGACGGTCTTGTGCAAGGAACGAAAAGGCGGCGTTCTAAAACTGGGAGAGAAACCGGAGGTCGTTTTCGTAATACAAACGGATATCGTCAATGCCATATTTGAGCATGGCTATCCGTTCAACGCCGAGACCAAAAGCGAATCCGGAATAGAGATCAGGATCGTACCCCACCATCTTCAACACCTCGGGGTCAATAAGGCCGGACCCAAGAATTTCGAGCCATCCCGTGCGTTTGCAAACCCGACATCCTTTGCCGCCACAGATCACGCAGGCAATGTCAACCTCAGCACTGGGTTCGGTGAAGGGAAAAAAACTGGGACGGAAACGCAAGGCAAGTTCCCGCTCGAACATCTTGTGAGTAAAGCTGGTCAGCACCCCTTTCAAATCGGCAAAGGAAACCTCCCTATCGACCAGAAAGCCTTCCACTTGATGAAACATAGGGGTATGGGTGATATCCGAATCGCACCGATACACCTTGCCAGGTGCGATGTAACGCAACGGTGGTTCCTGTTGCTCCATGATCCTTGCCTGCATGGGTGAGGTATGGGTACGCAGGAGAATTGAATCCGTGACATAAAAGGTGTCATGCATGTCACGGGCTGGATGATGTTTGGGGATGTTGAGCGCTTCGAAATTATAGTAATCGCTTTCCACATCCGGTCCTTCAGCCACCGCAAACCCCAACCCTTCGAAAATCGAGCAGATTTCCTCCATGACTTGGGTGACTGGATGCAGTTTACCAAACGGCAGATAGCGACCGGGCAAGCTGAGATCCACTTCCCCGCCGGCCCGTGTCAGCGCCGAGGCCTGAAACTGGGCCTTAAGTGTCTCGAACCGGTCTTCGATCTCCTGCTTGATGGCATTGGCCAATTGGCCGAGCCGAGGGCGCTCATCAGCGGCCACGCTCCCCAGTTGCCGCAAGGCACCGCTGAGCAGACCGCCTTTTCTTCCGAGATAGGTAACTCTAAAGGTTTCAAGCTGGGCCAGATCATCAATCCGCCCCAAAGCCTCTTCGGCCTCCTGCTTGAGCCTGAGCAGCTCGCTTTCCATACACTTTCAACCGTGTTCAGGAGGCCTGCCCGGAGGCCTTGACCACTGCTGAAAAGGCGTTGGGATCAACGATGGCCAGGTTGGAAAGCACCTTGCGATCAAGTTCGATCGAATTCTTGCTCAATCCATTGATCAGTCGGCTGTAGCTGGTGCCGTTCTGCTTGGCGGCCGCGTTAATGCGGGCGATCCATAGCTGACGAAACTCCCGTTTTTTTACGCGGCGGTCCCGGTACGCGTAGCACAAGGCACGATCAACCGCTTCAGCGGCGGTCTTGAACAACCGGTGCTTACCGCCACGAAAACCTTTGGCCAGAGTCAGTACTTTATTTCTTCTGCGGCGTGCTTTGAAACCGCGTGTTACACGAGGCATTGTCTTCTCCGTTCTAGCAAAGAAAAGAAAGACCGCCTGAAATGGCGGAACTCTCCCGATGGTGATGGCAGAGCCTGAGCATCCCGCTCAGACCGTTACGTCTCTTACATGTATGGCAACATCCGCCGTACGGCTTTGGTGTCCACTTCGGCAATCAAGGCGGATTTTCGCAGGTTACGTTTCCGCTTGGTTGATTTCTTGGTCAATATGTGAGAGGCAAAGGCCTTGGCGCGGCGGATCCGTCCGCCACCGGTAGCCTTAAACCGCTTGGCAGCCCCTCGGTTGGTTTTCATTTTCGGCATGGTACACGCTCCTTACATCTTCCCCGGTCCAACATCTGGCCGGAATGTAGTTATTGAATAACGAATTGCACCTTTAGGCTTTGGGACCGACAAACATAACGAGCTGCCGACCTTCCATTTTGGGTTCCTGAATGATCACGCAATCTTCACGCAACGTATCAGCGATTTTTGTCAGCGCGTCAAGTCCTATGGTCTGGGCATAGACAATTTCGCGGCCGCGGAAACGCATGGTCACCTTAACTTTATTTTTTTCCGCCAGGAATTCCTTGATTTTACGTATCTTGAAATTCAAATCGTGTTCTTCGGTTTTAGGCCTAAACTTGATTTCTCTGGTTTCAATTACGGTCTGTTTTTTCTTGGCTTCCTGCTGTTTCTTTTTCAGCTCGTAACGGAACTTGTCAAAATTCATGATCCGGCACACAGGCGGATCAGCCTTATCGGAAACTTCGACCAAATCAAGGCCCTGCTCCTGGGCCGCCTCCAAAGCGACTTTGGTGCTGACGATACCGCGTTGTGTTCCATCGGAATCAACGAGTCGAATTTCCCGGTAATCGATATCTTCGTTGATTTTGATTTTCAGATCCTGCTGAGTGGAAGGTTTTCGAATGCCTCGTTTTTTAATGTTCGTTCCTCCAGTTGTAGTGTTGTGTTCAGACGTGACGACGTCCGCATTCCTCAATAACGAGATCAACGAATGCTTCCGGCGTCATGGCCGGCAAATTTTCTCCATCTCTCTTTCGCACCGTAACCGTGCCTTCTTGCTTCTCACGCTCGCCGACAATCAACATGTAGGGGACTTTCATCAGCTGAGCTTCACGAATTTTGTAATTCAACTTTTCGTTGCGCACATCCTTGTCAATACGCACGCCCATGGCCCGCAACCGGGCATGCACCTGTTCGCAGTATTCGCCCTGGTCATCGGTAATATTCATTATCCGCGCCTGTTCCGGAGCGAGCCAAAGGGGAAAGGCACCTGCGTAGTGCTCGATCAGCACCCCGATAAAGCGCTCAAGCGACCCCATCAAAGCTCGATGGATCATGATCGGCTGATGCTCAGCGCCATCAACGCCGGTATAGTTCATCTGAAATCGTTCTGGCAGATTGAAGTCAACCTGAATGGTGGAGCATTGCCACGACCGTCCCAGCTGATCCTTGATCTTGATATCGATCTTGGGGCCATAGAAAACCCCCTCTCCCGGATCCAGCTGATACGCCAACCCTTTTTTCTCAAGGGCCTGCTTCAACGCCTGGGTCGACAACTGCCAGTGCTCATCCGAACCGACGTACTTTTCGGGCCGGGTGGAAAGATAGACATCATATTGATCAAACCCAAACGTCTTGAGAATATGCAAGTTAAGATCAATGATGTTAAATATCTCTTCTTCCAACTGATCGGGACGGCAGAATATGTGCGCGTCGTCTTGGGTAAAACCACGTACCCGCATCAGGCCATGCAGCGCACCGGTCCGTTCGTAGCGATAAACCGTGCCCAACTCGCACCAGCGAATGGGAAACTCCCGGTAACTGTGCTTGTCGGCATTGTAGACGCCAATGTGAAACGGACAATTCATTGGCTTCAACTGATACATCACCTCGTCGATCTCCATGGCGGAATACATGTTTTCGCCGTAGAAATCAAGATGTCCCGAGGTTTTCCACAGATCCTGGCGGGCAATGTGCGGGGTATAGAGCAACTGGTAGCCGTTTCGGTAGTGCTCATCCTTCCAGTAATCCTCGATCAGCCGGCGAAGAAGGGCGCCACGCGGCTGCCAGAGGATCAACCCCGGACCGATCTGGTCTTGAATGGTAAACAATCCCAACTGCTTGCCCAGCTTGCGATGGTCGCGCTTACGGGCCTCCTCCAGCCGGGCAAGATACTGTTGCAGCTCTTTCTTGTCCGCAAAGGCAGTCCCATAGATGCGGGTCAACATCTGCCGTTTCTCATCGCCCCGCCAATACGACCCTGCCACCCGCAACAGCTTGAACACTTTGATCCAGGAAGAATCCGGAACATGGGGGCCGCGGCACAGATCGACGAAACCACCATGGGTGTACAGACTGACGGTTTCCGCTTCCATCTCCCGCAGCAGTTCGAGTTTGTAAATTTCGCCGTGCTGCTCAAAAAAACGGATTGCCTCTTCCTTGGGCATCTCTTGCCGGACAAAAGGGAGACGAGCGTTGGCCAGCTCCGCCATCTTGGCTTCTATCTGCTCGAATTCTTCGGAGGAAAAAGGCTTTTCCCGATCAAAATCGTAGTAAAACCCGTCTTCAATCGCCGGGCCGATGGCCACTTTCACCTGATCGCCAAACAGCTCCTTGACCGCCAAGGCCATGATATGAGCTGTGGAATGGCGCAGAATTTCCAGACCTGCTTCCGAGTGCACAGATACCGGTTCGATGACCGCATCCATCGCCAGAGGTGTCGATAAATCCAGCAGACGACCGTCGCACTTCACCGCCACGGTCTGCTTGCGCTGCTTACCGGAAACCAGATCCTTGAGCACATCCGCGACTGCTGTCCCCAGCGGAAACGACTTATTTTCACCGTCTTGTAAGGAAACCGATATCTCTGCCATCGTGCCTGTAAAAAGGAAAGGCTAATGAGCAGATAAATCTGCATCCTAGCCTTTGAAAAATTGGTAGGCGCGGACGGGGTCGAACCGACGACATCTACCACGTCAAGGTAGCGCTCTCCCACTGAGCTACGCGCCTACATCATTTGATGTTTGGAATGGCTTTTATACAGCATACCGCTGAAAACCGCAAGTCAAATACCAGCAAACAATTAGAGTGTCAAGACAAATTCAAGCAGCCTTCGCAAGACTTTTGTTTACCAGCTCTCCCATTTTCTTGGTTTTTGTTGGCAGTCCGTTGATTTTTCATGTCGATTTTTTTCATCCCCTCCTTTCACCCCAACCTGTCTCGTTACCCAGCAACACTCTTTTTTTCGCATGTCTCACAAGGCGTTACCGGCCATGACAGGTTTCCTCGATAATTGCGTTCCTTCAGCATTCCTTCGCCATGATTCCTGTTCGGTTTTGATTAAATGCGGCTGCCATCAAAAAGAGAGAAGCAAATCAGGGAACGGCGTGATATAAAAAAATCTTTTTTCTCGTTAGGCTACCACCCTGTCCATTCCGACTCGCACGAACGACAGCATCGGTCATGTCCACGCCACTCAACAAAGCGCTTAACGCGATTCTCTCCTCCGCCTCGCTGCCGACACTTCCAGCTGTTGCCGCCAAGGTCCTCGAAGTTACCTCACAGGACGACATTTCTTTTCCTGACCTGACAACCCTCATCGCCCAGGACATGGCACTTTCAGCCAGAATTCTCAAGGTCGCCAATTCCGCCTTGTATTGTTTTCCGCAAAAGATCGGCTCGATCAGTCAAGCTGTCTCCCTGCTGGGGATCAACGCGGTGCGCAGCCTGGTCCTGAGTTTCACTTTTCTCTCCATGGGAGAGGCACAGTCCCACGATCGGTTTGATCTCAATCAATTCTGGGAACGCTCGCTGGTTGGCGCGACAGCCGCTCGCCTGCTTGCCGAACAGACCGGGCGGATGGACCCCGAGGAAATGTTTACCATTGGTTTGCTGCAGGATATCGGTTGTTTAATCTTCGCGCTCACAATCCCCAGGCGTTACGACCGGCTAACACAGCACCTGACGGCTGGTTCAGCCGAGGTGTGCGAACTTTCCTTGGAAGAAGAATATATTGGCCTGACACACACCATCTCTGGCGCTGAAATTGGCCGTTTATGGGCACTCCCCTCCCCCATTCTAGCCGCCATCCGCTACCATCACGATCCCCTTGCCTACCCCGGTACGGATCCGAAAGAGGATCTGGCCATTAAAATCACTCACTTGTCCGCGCTGGTCACCAGGATTTTCTTTTCCGTTCATCCCGAGCGATTTCACCGCCAGTTTGTGGACCACGCCCATCGGCTGCTCGGCCTGGAAGACGTGAAAATCAAGACCATCCTCAAGATCATCAACCGGGAAATCGAAAAATCAGCCCGCTTTTTTGGGGTGAACATCACCTCGTTGCGACCGGTGGCCGAGATCATCCAGGAGGCCAATATCCGACTCAGCTTGCTTCATCTCAGTTATGAAGCGATGCACCGCGAACTGACCCAGGCCAAGACCGCGCTGGAACAGATACGACGGCAGTTGACCGAGCGGAACCGCCTGCTGGAAAAGCTGGCCAACCTCGACGGGTTGACCGAGATCAGCAACCATCGTTTTTTCCATCATTCCCTTCACTCGGAAATCAATCGGGCCATCCGCAATCATGCGCCGCTCTCCCTTTTGTTGGCGGACATCGACCACTTCAAGAAATTCAACGACGTCAACGGACACCAGATCGGCGATTTCATTCTCAAGGAACTATGCCAGGTAGCGCAGACCGCGATTCGCGAGTACGATCTGATGGCCCGCTACGGCGGCGAGGAATTCGCCTTTATCCTGCCGGAAACCGATGCGGAAGGGGCGGTGACCGTGGCCAGGAAGTTATGCAACGCTATCGCCGACCACGATTTTTTCAACGGAGAACGCCATTTCCGGGTTACCGTCAGCATCGGAGCGGCCACTGTCCGGCCCGCCGAGACCGCATGCAGCAAAAACGATCTGATCGGCATGGCTGACACGGCTCTGTATGCGGCCAAGAAACTGGGGAGAAATCAGGTCATTCATCATTCCGTCCAAACGAAGACCGGCGGATTGAGACGAACGTGAACTCGGCCGCGGAAGCGATCCTGCATCGTTTTCCCTTTTTTTTCGCCTTGTCAAGGGACAAGGCCCCTCGCCGGCACCGGGTTACAGCATGTATGCTTGCCAACGCGGACATCTGTAGTACATTGGGAACCGGGAATCGGAAAACATACCCTTTACCAGATGGAGGATGACCATGAAAAAGACCTATCTGTTCGCAGCCCTGAGCTTGACGCTCTCTCTTTCCGCGGTTGGTTTTTCCGCCAACGCCGAAGACACCGTGATGAAGGATGCCCAGGCCCAGTTCCAGCCCGTCCCGGACAAGGCGCCGGCCATCAAGGGGAACGAGGCGACGCCGGACAAGATCGAACTGGGCAAGATGCTGTATTTTGACCCCAGGCTGTCGAAAAGCGGCCTAATCAGCTGCAACACCTGTCACAACGTCGGCATGGCTGGCGCCGACTTCCAACAGACATCCACTGGTCACGGCTGGAAACAGGGGCCGCGCAATGCCCCGACCGTGCTCAATTCGGTCTTCAACGTGGCCCAGTTCTGGGACGGCCGAGCCAAGGATCTGGCGGAGCAGGCCAAAGGGCCGATTCAGGCTGGGGTGGAGATGAACAACACCCCGGAAAACGTGGTCAAAACCCTCAACAGCATGCCCGAATACGTGGCCCTGTTTAAACGATCGTTCCCCGGCGAGAGCGATCCGGTGACTTTCGACAACATGGCCAAGGCCATCGAAGCCTTTGAAGCCACCCTCATCACCCCTGACTCGAAATTCGATCTCTTTCTCAAGGGCGATGCCAAGGCGCTGGCCCAAAATGAACAGGAAGGCTTGAAGCTGTTCATGGTCCATGGCTGTGTCGAATGCCATGGCGGGGTCAATATGGGCGGTGATCAGTACTACCCCTTGGGGGTGGTCAACAAACCAAGTGAAAAAATCATCGCCGGCGACAAGGGTCGGTTTGCCATTACCCAGGCCAAGGACGACGAATTCTCGTTTAAATCACCCTCGTTGCGCAATATCGAGCTGACACCGCCCTACTTCCATTCAGGCGTGGTTTGGGAATTGGCAGAAGCGGTGCAGGTGATGAACGATTCGCAGATCGGCGCCGACCTCAAAGAGGGGGATATCGGCAAGATTGTCGCCTTTCTCAAGACAACCACCGGCAAACAGCCCCAGGTGCTGCATCCCATCCTGCCGGCACCCACCCAGGCAACGCCCAAGCCGTCGCTGGAATAACGCCGCAACGTAAGGACACGGAGCCCAGTCTCTTGTCCACGATCTCGCGGAGTTCCGTCTTCAAAGCGGTGGGAAAGCTGAAAACGGCTTCCCCACCGTTTTCAATTGCGCATTTCTTCAATCAAATCATCCGTCCCTGTTTTCTGTCCGGCTTTTTGCTCACGGGAATCGGACAGACCTTTCCAACCGGGCCGTAGCGGCACGGATTGCCCCCTGGGGATTGGTTCTGAACAAGACCTGAAACGAGGCACGGACATGCGAACAGCTCTTTCCCTCCTGGCGGTACTTTTGGCCGTCGGTGTCGGCATGCGGGTCTATCCCCATAGCCTGCTCAACGCTCTCCTCGCCGGTGCGGTGATTTACCTGGCGATCGAAGTGGTTGCCCTCCGCCGCCGGATAGAGAGACTGGAACGGACCACGACCGCCATCGCCCGAGACGACCATCCGGAAGCAACACACGGGACGCCCCTTGTCCGTGATCCGGGTGAGCCCACGGCGGACAAATCGTTTTCAAGACAAGCGGCGGCCGCCGAGGAACACCCACGAGCGGCTCCGGAGGGGAAACCTCCGCCACCATCCCCTGACCAGGTACCGGTTCGCGGCCTCTTGGCCGGTTTGACTGCGCCGGTAGTCACCTTTTTCACCAGCGGCAATCCGGTGCTCAAAATCGGCCTGGTGGTCCTGTTCTTTGGGGTGGCTTTCCTGCTCAAGTATGCGGCCCAGCGCACCCTGATCCCCATCGAACTGCGCCTGGCCGGGGTGGCCCTGGGCGGTCTGATCCTGCTGGCCGCCGGTTGGCGACTGCGCCACAGCCGCAGGAACTATGGCCTGGGTCTGGAAGGCGGTGGCATCGGCGTCCTGTACCTGGTGGTCTTTGCCGCAGCCAAGCTCTACCATCTCCTGCCCCTGCCCCTGGCCCTAACGGTGATGATCAGCCTAGTGGGGCTGTCCTGTGCCCTGGCGGTGTTGCAGGAGGCCCGGGGGTTGGCGGTGTCCGGTTCCATCGGCGGTTTTCTCGCTCCGGTGCTGATGTCCACCGACAGCGGCAGCCATGTACTCCTCTTCTCCTACTACGCCCTGCTCAACAGCAGCATTCTCGGCATTGCCTGGTTCAAGGCTTGGCGGGAACTCAATCTGATCGGTTTTACCTTCACCTTTGCCATCGCCACCCTTTGGGGAGCCTCGGCCTATACCCCGGACCATTTTGCCACCACCGAACCCTTTTTGATCCTCTTTTTCCTGATGTACTGCCTGATCGCGGTCCTGTTCGCCCATCGTCAGCCCCTGCGACTGCGCGGCTTCATCGACGGCCCGTTGGTGTTTGGCCTGCCGATTGTCGCCAGCGGCCTCCAAGCCTATCTGGTGCACGATTTCCGTTACGGCATGGCGCTGAGTGCCCTGATGCTGGGCGGCTGGTATGTCGGGTTGTCCTGGCTGCTGTGGAGACAGCTGGCTGAGGGGATGCGGCTGCTGACCGAGGCCTTTCTTGCCCTGGGCGTGGTCTTCGCCAGCTTGGCCATTCCCCTGGGACTCGACCCGAACTGGACCGCCGCTGCCTGGGCTTTGGAAGGCGCGGCCATGGTCTGGATCGGGTCGCGGCAGGACCGGCCGCTGGCCCGGCTGTTCGGTCTGCTACTCCAGATCGGTGCCGCTGTGAGTTTCGTGGACGGCCTGGTCTTGCCCGCCGACAGCGGGCTGTTGGTCAACTGGGCCTTTCTCGGCAGTGCTCTGCTGGCCAGCGCCGCCCTGTTCTCCAGCTTCTGGCTTGATCGGTATCGCGACCAGGCATCCCCTTGGGAGCTCCCCTTACCGCCATTACTGCTCGCTTGGGGGTTGAGCTGGTGGTACGGCGGAGGTTACCGGGATCTGGACCATCACCTGGAGGGCCAAACGCTGCCGCCTGCCTTTCTTCTTTACGCCGGCCTGACCACCCTCTGTCTGGGGGGCCTGGCGCACCGTTTCAGTTGGCAGCGGATGGTCACCGGCCTGCTGGTCCTGCTGCCGATCATGCTGTTCACCCTGATCGCCCAGGTCATGGGTTGGAACGCTGGATCGCTGTTGGCCGGCTGTGGCTGGCTGGCCTGGCCCCTGGCCTTTACGGTGCTGTATGGGCTGCTGGCCCGCTTCGAGGAGCAGTTACCGCCCCGCTCACTGCCTTGGGGGCACAGCCTTGGTCTGTGGTTGCTGATGGCAGTGCTCGCCATCGAGCTTGCCTGGCGGGTGGATCGGATGGCGGGAATCGCCGAAGTCTGGTCCCTGGCCTGCTGGGGCGGCGTGCCCATGGTCGTGCTCTTTGCCCTCGAATTCCACGGCGATCGGCTGACCTGGCCTGTGGCCCGTTGTGCCGCGACCTACCACGGTATCGCCACCGATGTCCCCTTGCTGGCCCTGCTGCTGTGGACCTTGGCCTCCTTCACCGCCAGCGGCGACCCCGATCCCCTGCCCTTCCTGCCGCTGCTCAATCCCCTGGAGCTGGTCGAGCTGGCCATTCTCCTGCTGGCACTCCTCCGCACCCTGCGCCCAACCACATCCAGCCTGTTTGGAGAGAGAGGGTTGATCGCGACCGCGGCCTTGTTGTTTATCTGGCTCAATGTGGCGGTTGGTCGCTGCGTCCATTGGTATGCCCATGTTCCCTACCGGTTCGACGCCCTTTTCTCCTCCCCAATTCTGCAGGCCGCCGTGGCGGCCCTCTGGTCCGTCCTGGCCCTGACCCTGACCATCCTGGGGGCCCGCAAGGCATACCGCAGGGTCTGGCTCACCGGTGCCGGGCTGCTGTGCCTGACGGTGATCAAGCTGTTTGTGATCGATCTTTCCGGCACCGGAACCATCGGCCGCATCGTGTCCTTTCTGGTGGTTGGCCTGCTGATGCTGATCATCGGCTTTTTCGCCCCCCTCCCTCCCAAGCCCGAGGAGCTGCCCCGATGAATGTTACGCTGCTTATCGGCCTGCTGACCCTGACGATGGTCCTGCCGGCCAGGGCCGCCCGGCTGACCCCGACTGACTTTGCCTACGGCTGCCCGGTGCCGGTCACCGATCCGGATGCCGTCCACGGTCTTATCCTGCCGCTGGAGGTCCATGCCGCGGTGACCCGACAGGATATGGGGGATCTCATGGTGTTCAACGCCGCTGGCGAGGCCGTGCCCCATGCCCTGCGCAGTCTCGACCCGCCGCCGGTCGAACGCAGGCAGGCAGTGCCCTTCTTTCCCTTACCCGAGGGCCGTCAAGGGGTGAGCGGCGATCTTTCCCTACGGGTCAGCCGCAATGCCCTGGGCGCGGCGGTCACCGTCGATGCGGACAATCAAGCCGGACAGCAAGCGCCACCGTCCTCCTATCTCCTTGATCTCAGCACGATTGCCACCGCGCCGACGGCATTGGAGCTGCGTTGGGACGAGGCTGGCCCAGTCGGCCTGTGTACCGTCAGCCTTGCGCACAGCGCTGATTTGGTCCACTGGTCTCCCCTGGTCACCAAGGCGGTGTTGGCTGATCTCCGTTACAACGGCGGCCAGGTCACAGCCCGCCGCATTGTCTTGCCGTTGACCGCATCCCCCTACCTCAGACTCGATTGCCGCGACTGCCGGACCCCGCTGCGACTGCGGGAGGCGTCTGCCCTCTCGGGTGCCGCGGCCGACGACGACCAGTGGCGCTGGCTGCCGCTCGATCCGGTGCACCGCCGGGAGGAAAACAGTCAGACGCTCCTCGAATACCGGCTCGAGGCCAACATCAGGGTGACGGCCCTGCGTCTCCGTTTCCCCTCGGCCAATTCACTGCTGCGGGCGGCAATCGAATCGCGCTCCGCCGCCGATGTCCCCTGGCGACCCGCAGTCCAGGCCGATTTCTACCGGATCGAACAGGAGGGCAAGACATTGACCAACCCCTTGATCTACTGCCCTCCCACCAGCGATGGCCAATGGCGGATCCGGGTGCTGTCCGACGGCGCAGGCCTGGGCAACGGCGGGCCGGCGCCCAGGCTTGAATTGGGATGGCGGCCGCTGCAGCTGGTCTTCCTCGCCCGAGGCAGCGGTCTCTACACAGTGGCCTTCGGCAGTGTCAAGGCAGGGGGACAGCGGCCCGCCGAGGGTCAGCTGATCCTCGCCGTCCTGCGGGAAACCGGAGCCGAATCGCGGCTCAAGCCGATCGAACCTGGTCCAATCCAGGTTTTGGCCGGTGAGCAGGCGCTCACGCCGCGCCTGGCGGCCACTTCGTGGAAAACCCTTTTGTTATGGCTGGTACTGGTGGCGGGGGTGATGGCCCTGGCCCTGATGGTCCGGTTCATGTACAGGGAAATGCAGGCGAAAAGGAACTGAACCGGGCTGGTCCTGGCCGCGCTTGCCCTCCAGGCTAACCGTGCAAGGTTTCCCAGACCTTGCGCGCCAACTCCCCGGTGGAAAACGGCTTCGTCATGAACCGCACGCCCTTGTCCAGAACCGCCCGATGGGCAATGACATTGGCGGTATAGCCCGACGTGAACAAGGTTTTGACCCGCGGGCACAGGGTTTCGATCTCCTTGGAAAGCTCACGGCCGTTCATTTCCGGCATGATTACATCGACGACCAAGAGCTCGATGGACGCGCCATGCGCCTTGGCCAGTCGCAGGGCCTCGCCAGGCGTGCCGGCGGTCAGGACCGTATAGCCCAGATACTCAAGCATCGAACGATTCAGGGTGAGCATCGCCTCCTCATCTTCCACCACCAGGACGGTTTGCCCCTGGCCCGTCGGCATGGCCGTGATCGCCTCTATTTCCGGTTTATCCTCGACCGTCCCGATTTGGCGCGGCAGATAAATGCGGAAGGTGGTGCCGACGCCCGGCTCACTGTACACGTTGATAAAGCCCTCGTTCTGCTTGACGATGCCGTACACGGTCGCCAGCCCCAGCCCGGTTCCCCGGCCAACATCCTTGGTGGTGAAAAAAGGTTCAAAGATCTTGTCGAGCAGATCACGTTCGATGCCGCTGCCGTTATCGCTGACCGCCAGGAGCACAAAATCACCGGGCATCACTCCGGACCGGCCGGCGCAATAGGCCTGATCAAAGGTGGCTCTGCCCGTTTCGATGGTGATATTGCCCACACCGGCAATGGCGTCACGGGCATTGACGCACAGGTTGGCCAGCAGTTGGTCCACCTGGGTTGGGTCCATCCTGATCGGCCACAGGTCAGGGGTTGGCACCCATCTGAGCACCACATCCTCGCCGATCAGCCGGCGCAGCATTTTAAGCATGCCTTCCACCGTCTCGTTCAGATCCAGGATCCTCGGGGCAATGGTCTGCTGACGGGCAAAGGCCAGCAGTTGGCGGGTGATTTCGGAGGAACGCCTGCCAGCCTTGACGATTTCCTCAAGATAGCCATGCAGGGGCTCGGGCACCTCCATCTTGCGCAGGGCCAGTTCCGCATAGCCGAGGATGACGCTGAGCATGTTGTTGAAATCGTGGGCCACCCCGCCGGCCAATTGGCCCACGGACTCCATTTTCTGCGACTGGCTTAACCGGGCGAGCAGTTTTGCCTCTTCCTGTTCCGCACGCTTGCGTTCAGAAATGTCCCGGACAACCGCCGACATCCCCTCGGGCTGGCCATCGTTGTCAATCAGGAGAAAAGTACGCAATTCCACAGGAATGAGCGTTCCATCCTTTCGCCGATATTCCTTTTCATAGAGCCCCGAGCATCCGCCGTGCATCAGCTGGTTTCTCACCTGTTCGTCTTCGTAGGCCAGCCACTGCGCGGGGGTGACATCACTGACCCGCATGCGTCTGAGTTCCTCGCGGTCATAACCGAGCATGGCGCAGTAGGCATCGTTGCATTGGCGGATATGACCGTGCATGTCAGTCACCACAAAGGCATCCATCATGCTCCGGTACAGGGTCCGGTACTGCCGCTCACTGGCCAGCAATTCCTCCTCCACCTGTTTCCGCTCAACCAGCCGCCAGGTGAACTCGGCGATCCGCGTCAGTGTTTCGTGCTCCTGGGGTGAGTAGTGTCCCGATTTTTCAGCCACAGCAAAGAGAGCGAGGACCTTGCCCGCCCGCAGCACCGGCACCGCCAGCACCTTCCCCTTGATCCACCATGGAGCGACAGCGCTCGCCGACCCCGCCGATACGCCAGGATCGTCGACCACCGGCGGCTGCCCGGTCCCGAGGCGATCGAACCAGGCATCCATCCAGTCAATGCCACTGACCGTCACCCAGCCATTCCCGGCCTGCGCGAACGCGGTGGTTCTCGACGAGGGCGGGCGGCGCATGACTACCGAGGAAACGGTTTGCTCCGGACAACGGCAAAAAACCAGGGGACTTTCCATCAGGGCGGCCACTTCCTTCAGCGCCCTGAGGAAAAACTCCTCTAATGTATGGGTAAAGGCGTATTCGCGCAGGAACAACCGTGCCTGCATCAGCCGTTGAGCCTGCCGTTCCTCGGTCTGGTCCCGGAAGGCCAGCACGATCCCAAGCGGTGTGTTCCGATCATCGTGGATTGGAGCAACCGAGCCGGTGACGGCACGTTCACGGCCATCGCGGGCGCGAAGCAGATGATATCCCTTTCTCTCCCCCGCCGTCCCTGAACCCAGCACCTGGGCAATGGAGCCGCGAACCAGCTCCCCTGTCGTTTCCTCGACCAGACAGAAGACCTCCTCCAAGGGTCTGCCGAGCGCCTCCTCCTGGCGCCAACCGGTGAGTGCCTCGGCCACCGGATTGATCAGTTCGATCCGCCCCTGGCCATCGGCGGCGATGATGCCGTCATCAATGGCCTGCACGGTACTGCGATGCCGCTCCATGCTGTGCCGCAGACGCGATTCGGCGTCATACAGAGCCATGTATCGGACTTTTTTGTTGTACTGTTGCATGAACAGGCACAGACCGCCAAATCCACCGGCGAGGAGCGCGAAGACCAACAAAAGCAGGGCGGCGCGAAACCGCCACGCGGCAAAAACGTGTGCTGCCGCATCCTTGGCGATCACTCTCCATTCGGTTCCCGGCACCGGGACAATCACCGCCAGCGAATCAACGCCCTGTTGATCCCTGCCCCGGATCGCGCCGATCCGCCCCTGCATCGCCGCCGCGGCCAGCGAGTCACTGTGGCGCCCAGACATCTGGCTCGGCAGCGGAACCGACAGCCTGGGCAAGGATTCCGCCAGCAGCAGCGGACTGCCGTCTCTCCGAATAAGCAGGATTTCGCCGGTCGCGCCGGGTGGCCCCCACGGCTGGAGCCATGACTGAAAGCATTGCACGGCATCGCTGATCAGCACCACCGCTCCCAGCGGCAGTCCGGTGCGTTGATTGGGAACAAAAAACGGCGCGATCAGGGCAACGCGGGGTGAACGGCAATGAGGCGTCACGAACAGATCGCTGAACACAGGATGGCGGCGACCCAGGGCCAGCGCCAGGGCGGCGGCGTACCCTGGCGGCTCGGAGTCGCCGTTTGTGCTCAAGCGGACGCGGCCCGCGGCATCGACCAACAGGACCTCCACGTACTGGCCAGGCGCGCCAACGGTGCGCAGACGGTTGCGCAGTTGACCTGCCAACCGTGCATCGGCCGTGGCCAAGAAGCGTGCCGTCTGGCCAAGCCACAGGGCGTCGGCGCCAAGAGCGGCTGCATCGTCCAGCCGCTCCCGCTGCCAGGCCACCAATCGATCCACTTTGAGGTGGGCGATGGCGGCCAATTGCTGTTCCGCCTTGTCCCGGGCCGAGGCGGCTTCGGTCCGGTACACCCAGAGACCGATGGCCAGCAGAAGCGCGAGCGGCGCGACGATGGCGGCCACGCCCCACAGGGAGACGTTTTTTTGCTCAGGCCGCATTGGTTCGTTCTCCCCCCGGGTGACGCCGCAGGGACGCTCCGGCCCGGCTGGCCTTGCGGACAACGGCCGCCGTACCTCCCGGCGGCCGCCCTGCTTCTTCGGCACAACCGGTCTTCCACGCTTCGTTTTCACCGCCGTAGCGCCGAAGACCTCGCACGCCGAGGTTAGAAACCCTGCTCATCGATCGGCACCGACCAGGGGCAATTGGTCAGATTTTGAATCCATCGACAATAGCCTTGAGGGTGGCGGCCAACCGCTGCAGATCGTCGGCGCTGGTCTTCACCTGCTGGCTGTTGCTGGAAATCTCGGCTGACGCGCCATTGACCGTGCTGATGTCCTTGGTGATCGAGGCCGCCACCAGGGAACTCTGGCTGACATTCTCGTTGACCTCGTTCATCCCCTGGGAGGCCTGGGCGATATTGTTGGCGATCTCCTGGGTGGCCGATCGCTGCTCGTCCACCGCGGTGGAGATCACCGCCACGATTTCGTTGATATTGTTGATGACCTCGGAAATCTGGTTGATCTCGGTGACCGTGGTCGATGTGGTGTCCTGGACCTCGCCGATCTGTTGCTTGATGTCCTGGGTGGCGACGGCGGTCTGTTTGGCCAGTTCCTTGATTTCGTTGGCCACCACCGCGAATCCCTTGCCCGCTTCGCCGGCCCGGGCCGCCTCGATGGTGGCGTTCAGCGCCAGCAGGTTGGTCTGCTCGGAGATCTCGGTGATCGCTTCGGTGACCCTGCCGATCGCCTGGGCGGCCTTGCCCAGCTCGGCCATCTTCAAGGAGGTCGAACCGGCCTGCTCGACCGCGGCCAGGGAAATGGTGTGGGCCTTCTGGGCGTTGTTGGCGATCTCGCCGATGGTGGCGGTCATCTCCTCGGCGGCGCTGGCCACCATCGAGGTATTGGTGGTGGACTGTTCCATGGCTGCGGCCACGTTGTTGAGATTGACCGTCATCTCCTCGGCGGCGGCGGCCACGCTGTCGGCCCGCTGCGAGGTGTCCTCGGAACTGCTGGAGAGATCGGCGGCAATCCGGGCGAGGTCGTTGGACGAGGCGTCGATGGATCGGGTGTTGCCGGCAATTTCACCGACAATGCCCTGCAGTTTCTCGATAAAGAGGTTGAACCAGCGGGCCAGTTCGCCGATCTCGTCGCGGGAATTGACCCGCAGGCGCATGGTCAGATCTCCTTCTCCCTGGGCGATATCCTTCAGTCCCTCGACCGCGTTCTTCAGCGGCACGGTGATGCTGCGGGAAAAGAGCAGCACCAGTCCGCACACCAAGGCCACCGCCACCAGGGTGATCAACAGGATGCTGTTTCTGATCGAATTGGCAGCAGCCAAAAACTCCGCCTCATCCTGGGTGACGGCGATGCTCCATCCCTTGAGGGGCACCGGCGCGAACCCGGCAATCTTCGGCACGCCCTGGAAAATATAGTCCCGCGCTCCCTGCTCCCCGGCCATCATCGCCTTGGTGATCTTGTCCATGTCGGCCAGGGTCTTGAGGTCGAGCTTCATCTCCAGCTCCTTCTTGGGATGGGCGATGATCAAGCCGTTCTGGTCGCACATGAAGGCGTAGCCGGAGTTGCCGACCTTGACTGTGGCCACGTGGCTCATCAGCGGCTGGGCCTTGAGCGACAAACCGAAAATACCGAGAAACTCGCCCGTATAGGAAAAGATCGGCGCGCAGAGCACATAAATGACATCGTTGGTGACCTTGGAGTAGACCACGTCGCCGACCACCGCCTTGCCACTGTTCTTGGCCTTTTGGAAATAGTCCATGTCCGCCAGGTTGACCCCCTTATACTCCTCGCCGCTGGCCAACTCACCGGTATACATGTAGCCCTTGGCATCGGTGACGAAGATGCCCAAATAACTGCTGTCCAGCTGTTTGAACTTGTCCTTCATCTGTTGCCGAAGCTGGGCGATATCGGTTGCCGCCCCTTCCAGGCCCGCTTCCTTGACCTTCTGGCCGATCAAGCGGACATTGGTGTCGACCGCGTGCGCGGCCGCGGTTTTCGCCTGGGCATCCAAGGTGGCCTCGATAACCGTGGCCAACTTCTGCGCCTGGGACGCCGCGTTGTTTCGGGCGATATCGCTCAACGCGGTCGAGGACTTCGACACCGCGAGATAGCCGACAACGGCAAGCGGCAGGGCCACCGCCAGGCAGCCACCGACAATGAGCCGAAAACCAATGGATCGAATGTTCATTTTTCCTCCTTGAGTTAGGGTGAGATGGGATGACGCGCTGCGCCGCGGGACAACCATTCAGTCGGATCGTTCCAGGATCGTGTTTCCCCGGTTTCCCGGCACAGGGACGGACCGTTCGATAAAGGCGAGGAACGCTTCGTGGGGCAAGGGCCGGCTGCACACATAGCCTTGAATCTGTTCGCAGCGTCGCTGCTTGAGCCATTCGAGCTGCTCGGCGGATTCGACCCCCTCGGCAACCACGTGGATCCCCAGATTGTGCGCCATGAGAATGATGGTTTCCACCAGTTGGTCGTCGCTGGGGTCGCGGGTCAGATCACGGATAAAGGAGCGATCGATTTTCAGGGTGCGAATGGGAAACCGCTTGAGATAGGAAAGCGAGGAATAGCCGGTGCCGAAATCGTCCACGGCAATGGCGATGCCGGCACCTGCCAGTTGATTGAGGGTATCGACGGTTTTGGCCAGATTGGTCATCATCGCGGTTTCGGTGATCTCCAGTTCGAGCCGGTCATGGGCGATTCCATGCCGGTCCAGCATGGCCAGGATTCGCTCGACCAGATTGTTTTGCACAAACTGCAGCGGCGACAGATTGACCGCGATGGACAGTTCCGGCCGGCCCAAACGCTCCAGGATAGTGAGCATGTGACAGGCCTGCTCCAGCACCTGTTCCCCCAGGGGAATGATCAGGCCGGTTTCCTCGGCCAGCGGGATGAAATCGGCTGGATTGACGATGGTGCCGTCCTCCTTCCGCCAGCGTACCAGGGCCTCGGCCCCGGTCATCGTCCCGTTGACCGGGTCGATCTTGGGTTGGAAGAACACGGTGAACTCGCGGTTGCCCACGGCCTGACGGAGGTTGTTCTCCAGTTGGCGGAGGAAAACGATCCGCTCGCTCAGGTCGGAGGTGAACAGGCAATACCTGTTTTTCCCCCTCGCCTTGGCCTCGTACATGGCAATATCGGCATGTTTGGTCAGGATGCCGGCGCTGCTCCCGTCCTCGGGGAAAAAGGCCACGCCGATGCTGACGGTGACGAACAGCTCGGTATCGTCGATGTTGAACGGCGCGGCCAGACTGCGCAGCAGCCGTTTGGCCAAATCGATCACCACTTCTTCCGAGGCAAGGGCGGCCACCAGGATAAGAAATTCATCGCCGCCGAGGCGGGCCACGGTATCCTCCTCCCGTACCTGGGACACCAAGCGGTTGGCTACGCCCAGCAGGAGTTTATCGCCCCACTCGTGGCCCAGGCTGTCATTGGTGTTCTTGAAGTTGTCCAGATCGAGGAACAGCACCGCCAACTTACTGCCGCTACGCCTGGCATGGGCGATGGACACCTCGATCCGGTCGTTGGCCAGGAGGCGGTTGGGCAGGCCGGTGAGCATGTCGTGGTAGGCCTGATGGATGATTTGCTCTTCCTGCCGCTTCATCTCGGTGATGTCGTGGAACACGGCCACATGGTGGGCGACCGCCCGACGCTCGTCGTAGATGGTGCTGATGCTCAGGATTTCCGGATAGATTTCCCCGTTTTTGCGCCTGTTCCAGATCTCTCCGGTCCACCGGCCCGTGGTCCGCAGGCTGGTCCACATCTGCCGGTAAAACGACTGGTCCTGACGGTGGGACTTCAGCAGCCGCATGTTGCGCCCAAGGAGTTCCGGCTGGCTGTAGCCGGTGATGTCGCAAAAGGCCTGATTGACGGCGACCAGTGTTCCCTCCTGATCGGTTATGCCAATCCCTTCCAGGGCGTGTTCAAAGGCCTTGTGATAGAGCATCAACTGCTGTTCCGCCTGAATGCGCTCCCGAATCTCGGTCAAAATTTTCTCGTTCGACTGCCGCAACCGTTCGAGATAACGGTTGAAATGATGCCCCACCAGGCCGATCTCCCCCAAGGCGTCCTCTTCGGCGCGGATGCTGATCTCGCCTTCGGCGGCGCGGTGCATCTGTTCGGCCAGGCGGGCAAGCGGCCGGGTCATCAGGCTGCCGAGGTACAGGCACAACGGCACCACCATGCCCATGGCGCCACAGACAATGATCAGGATGATCCACCCCAGCCGGGTCAAGGGTTCAAACATCTCCTCCTCGTACACGGTCGAGGCCACGATCCAGTCAATTGCGGGAATATGGTTGAAAAAGATGATTTTTTTCTTCTTATCCATCCCGTTTTCCTCGTCCCACAGGTAGCTGAATTGCCCATTTTTCATCGAGAGGATCCGCGTGAACACCTCTCGAGCAACCTGGTTGGACAAACGGTGCACATTGCCGATCAGCCAAGGGTGAAGAATGATGTCCCCCTGGCTGTTGACGATGAAGGCGTACCCGGTGTTGCCGAAATGCTGGGAACGCAACCCGTGACGAAGATCATCGAGGAGCACGGTGAACTCGTGCTTCACACCGACAACGGCAATGATCCAGTCCCACGGTTGAAAGTAGGCCAGATAGACCCCCTTGGCGCTGGCCGCCGCCTCATCGGCGGCTTGCCATTCCTGCTCCAGGTAGCCGTTTTTCAGGGTCACCTGTTGCCGGAGATGGGGCGAAAGCGATGGACCGGTGGAAATGTTCGGGGCTTGGGAATGGGCCACCATCGAGCCTGCGCCTGTCATGGCCGCCACATACCCCCGCTCGCCGACATGCTGCGTCAGCAAGCGCTCCTTGGCCAGCTGCATGGCCGCATCCCGGCTCAATCGGCCCTCATGCACCTGCCGTTCCAAGCCGTCAAGCATGTCGATGTTCATGTGGGCGATCGCCTGCAAATGGCTGCGAACGGCGAGTTGCGCCGCCTGTTCGACCACGTCCTTGATCGCAACGGTGGACCCGGCGAGCTTCTCCATCATGTTGCGCCGCATGTTCTCATAGACGACCGAATAGATCAGCAGGCCGGACAAAATCAGGATACAGGCGGTGGTCAGGGAAAAGAGGCCGACAAAATGCCATCGGATGGGCATCCTCGGAGGGAAGAGCGACAAGAGGCCGCGTTCCCACCAGGCGGCGGCTCCGCGCTCGGCACGGCCGTCGTTCTCCGGTTCTTCACCGCCGACACGGGAATCGTTATTGGCCGACACGACGTGCGGTCCGATGGAGGCCAGGGTCGAGACAGAGACTGACCTGGGCGAGGGAGCCGAGGTCCAGCAGGGAGAGCAGGTTGATTTCCGCGGGCGTCAGGTCGATACCGGCTTGAAGACAGGCCCGCGAAAGCGACACGCCGGCCATACGGCGGAATTGATCGTCGGTGATCAGGCGGCCAATACAATGTTCAACGGCTCGCTGCGACATACCCCCCTCCCCTGTGTACCGATGGATGGAATTGTTCCCGCGAAGACATCCAAGGGACAAAATGCCCCGGATTGAGAGCTTGAAGCAGGATGCGTGCCTAAAAAAATATTATCTTATTTCAAAGAGATATATCCAAGCCAAGCAAGACAAATTGTCCATCCCAAGACAAAATGTCCCATTCGGGACAATCCAAACATCAATCAATAAAAAAGCTTGCGGGTTGTCTTGAGCAAACGGGCGGCGGCTGATTTGTTGTTGCCGGTCTGGGCCAGGGCCCACGCCTTGAGCCGATTGACCACTTCGTTCAGGGAAAAAGTTTCGGGAGTGAATTCAAAATGGAGGGTGAGGAGGGAGGATGGCGCGCCGCAGTTGGTGCCGGCAGGCCCGTGGAGTCGCAGATGTTCCGGCTGGATCAATTCGCCGCTGGTCATGATGGCCGCATATTCCAAGCGGTTACGCAACTCGCGCACGTTGCCCGGCCAATCGTGGGCCATGATAACATCCATCGCCGCCCGAGAAAGGCCGGGCAGCGCCTTTCCCTGATGCCGGCGGAAAATTTCGAGGAAATGTTCGGCCAGATGAGGAATATCTTCCCGGCGATCCCGCAGCGGCGGAATGGTCAGGGGAAAAACATTGAGCCGGTAGAACAGATCGGTACGGAATTGTCCCTCCTGGGACAACTGTTTCAGGTTGCGATGGGTGGCGACGATGACCCGGAAATCGGCTGGCTGCGTTTCATCGGAACCGAGGCATTCATACACCTTTTCTTCCAGCATCCGCAGCAGCTTGGCCTGAAGGGGCAACGGCATGTCGCCGATCTCGTCGAGAAACAGGGTGCCGCCCCTGGCCCGGCGGCATTTGCCCTCCCGGCTGCTGTCCGCGCCGGTAAAGGCGCCTTTGACATGGCCAAAAAGCTCGCTCTCCAACAAGGTTTCCGGGATGGCGGCGCAGTTGACCGGCACGAAGGCCGCGGGCGAACACCCCGAGGCACTGTGAATGGCCCGGGCCAGCACCTCCTTGCCGACGCCGCTTTCGCCGTAGAGGGCAACCGTGGTGCCGGCGAAAGCAGCCACCTGACGGGCAGCCTTCAAAACCGAGGCCATGACCGGGGAGACCGTTTTGATATGCTCGAAACTGAAGCGCTCGTTGAGCAGCCCCTCCATCTGATCGCAACGCTGCCGCAAATGGGCTCCCTCCAAGCTGCGGCCGATGGTCAGCAGCAGCTCCTCGCGGTGCAGCGGTTTGAGCAGATAGTCATCCGCGCCCTGCTTCATCGCGGTCACGGCCGACTCGACGCTGCCGTGGGCGGTGATCACCACAAAGGGCAGATGGGGAAAACGTCGCTGGACCTCGGCAAGCAGGGCAACACCATCCATGTCCGGCATGATTAGATCCGAAAGCATCAGATCAATGGCCATCCGGTCCAGCAGCTCCAGGGCCTCGACAGCGCCACCAGCGCAGACGGTTGCATACCCCGCATCTTTCAGGTAGCCCTGCACCAAAAAACGAAAGCTCGATTTGTCATCGACGATCAGGATCGTTTCTCCGGCCATGATTTGTTTTCCTTCGCTCAAGCGGGCAAGACGGGGCGGACGCACAGCGCGCGCAGCTGTTTCACCAAACCGTGCATCTCCTGCAGCGGCAAGGTCCATGCGCCGTCATGCAGCGCCACGGCCGCTTCCTCGGGACCTCTGTCCTGTAAATAGCCGCACAGACCCTTCAAACTATGCGCGGCCTCTTGAAAAAGCTTGCGGTCTTCAAGCAGGACGGCCTGATCCAGGCGGTTCAGTTCATTGCCGATGTCATCCCACAACAACTGAAAATAAGCGGCCATCCGCTGTGTATCGTGCCCCATGTCAGCCACGATACGCTCGCGCAGTCCATAGGTCGATGCCGGCGCCGAGGCTGGGGGCTGCGCGGTTGACGCCAATGGCCCGCAGTGTTCGCCAATGGCCAGGGCCAACAGCTGCGGGTCCAGGGGTTTGAACAAAACAGCCTGCATCCCCGCGGCCAAACACCGTTTGCGGGTTTCTCCCTCGGTATCCGCCGTGTAGGCGATGATCGGGGTTGGCGCAAGACGACACAAACGCTCCAGCTGCCGCAGGCGCACGGCCAACTCCACCCCATCGATTTCCGGCATGCGCACATCGAGGACAATGCAGTCGTATCGCCCCGTGTCGAGCAACTCCATGGCCTGCAAGGCGCTTGCCGCCTCGCAGACCTTATGCCCCCAGGAGGAAAGCGTGTCATGGAGCAGTCGCCGGTTGAAAACATTATCCTCGATCACCAGGATGGTGAGAGGGACAATCGGGGGGGCGGCCATCCGTTCGTACTGGGGCGGCGAGCTGAGCACAAACGGCAGCTCCACGGTAAAGCTGCTGCCTGTCCCAGGGGTGCTGGCCACCTCCACCCGCCCCTGCATCAATTCAACCAACCGGTGAACAATCGCCAAGCCCAAACCGGTTCCCCCGTATTTTCTGGATATACCGGGATCGAGCTGTTGAAATGGTTGAAACAGCGAGGCGATTTGCCGCGCTTCAATGCCAATGCCCGTGTCCCGCACCTCCAGCCGCACCAGGCACCGTCCTTCGACGCCCGGAGCCTGATCCTGGGCCGTGACCCGCAGAAGCACGCAGCCGCTTTCGGTGAATTTCATGGCATTGCTGAGCAGGTTGGAGGCAATCTGCCGGAACCGGATGGGATCGCCCTGAATCCAGGGAGGTAACGTCTCCTCCCTGATCACCTGGAAATCGAGTTGTTTCCGGGCAGCCACCGGGGCAAACTGCCATTGGAGCAGGTCCACAGCTTCGGGCAGATTGAACGGGATGGACTCAAGCTGCAACTGGCCGGCCTCGACCTTCGACATATCCAGGACATCGTTGACCAAATCCATCAGCAGTCGGGAAGACTGATCGAGGATGTCGACATATTCACGCAGCTGCACGCCATCGGCGGTCCGCCTCGCCAGGGCGCTGAAGCCGACAATGGCGTTCAGCGGCGTACGGATCTCGTGGCTGATCAGGGCAAGAAAATCGGACTTGGCCCGACTGGCGGCCTCCGCCGCTTCTCGGGCAGCCTGCAGCTCGGCCTGATGCTGTTTCTGTTCCGTGATATCCATGGCGTTGCCGACAAAGGATTCAATCTCTCCCTCTTCATTGGTCAGGGGGATGAAGTTGGAGAGGTGCCAACGGATGGAGCCGTCACGATGCGGTATCCGGTATTCGAGGCCCCGGCGAATCTCGCCGTGTTCCCATACCTCGCGATAAAAATCCTCGCACAGAGCGACATCGTCGGGATGGACGATCTCCCGGAAATGCTTGCCGACAATGTGATCCGGCTCATGGCCGAGCAGTTTGGTATAGCCGGGCGATACATAGGTGACCACGCCGTGCGGGCTGATCGTGTAGATGATGCCGTGACTGTTCTGCACCAGGGATTGATACTGCTCCCGTGCGGCGCGCAACTCCCGCTCCGAACGTTTGTGCTCGCTGATATCCTGAATTATGAACACCGTGGCCTCGTGCTGGCCGGAGGCGTCAAGCAGAGGTGCCGCCATCATCCGGCAATCGAAATTCCATGGCGGCAGGATCGTTTCCACCGTGCGCGGCTGATGGTCCAGGATGATGGCATGCAGTGGACAGGACGGCAGCGGTTCGCGGTGCCGGCACAAGAGCTCGTAACAGCGCCGGCCGACCACCTCCTCCTTGCTGATGCCAAGCCGCCGGGCAAAGGCCAGGTTGACCCTGAGAATCCGGAAGGTTCGATCAATGACAAAGAGCAGATTCTCGGACGTGTCGATGATCCGTACCCATGCCTGCTCGGCCGACTCGGCTGCGCGACGGCGTTCCTCCGAGGCGCGATAAAGCTGCTCCAGGGTTTGCCGGGCCAGAAAGGACGACTTCCGGTAGCGGTGCCAGTTGGCGGAAACAATCCAGCCTATGGTATTGGCGCCGGCATACGCGGTTACCGTCGACAGGGAAGCCACGAATCCCATGGCAGCCTTGACGCTGAAAAAAAGATAGAGGCTGCCCAGGGTGTACAGGACGGCTGGAGCCACGCCCCGAACGGAAAGGCAGGGTTGCACCGAGTACCAGGCAACGATCATCAGCAGGTCCACCACGACATACCCGGTATACACGGCCGGCAGGAAAAACACGATCAGATGATGGGCCAGGGCGCAGGTCCCCCCCCACGCAAACGACCAGCGGTCCAGTTGTCGGGGTTCCTTGGTCCGCAGGATGACCGCCATTGTCCAGGCGGAAAATCCAATTACCCCCAGACGAACCGACAGCACCAGGACAAAGGCGGCATCACCACGAAGAAACAGATAATCAGCTCGAAGACACAGGAGGCTGAAGACCATCACCAACCCAATGAGAACGAGCAGGGCCAGCGCGTCCTGACGAAGAAAATGTTGACGATAGCACCTCTCGTCCCCTGTGTCGGCGGAGCATTCAAACGGAGGGCACGGTCTCGTTGGGTTCTCGGTTTGCACTGCGGATGCCGATGAAAAAGTGCCGCCAGAGCGAGCGGATTGTTTGAACGGATGCCGGAGGCGTGTCGCGACGCTGACCGGGGCGCATCCATGCTGCCCGGACTCAAAGAACGGCGCCATAATACCGAGACGAACAGGTATTGTAAACATCGAATATGGAACGACATCCGGTGCCGTTGCCTGTTCGACCGCTCCGCGGGAGCCGTTGAACCCTGCTCGCCTCCGCGACGCGCGGCGAAAGGCGTTTTCCATGCCGAACATCCATCACACCGCTATGATTTGCTCAACAACGAAAGTGATGTTTTTTGCTTGACGGCCAAGGCTTCATCGGCTAAATAGACCGTCACGCTTTGGGGCGAATAGCTCAGCTGGGAGAGCATCGGCCTTACAAGCCGAGGGTCACAGGTTCGATCCCTGTTTCGCCCACCACATATACTGGGGTCGTAGTTCAGTTGGTTAGAATGCCGGCCTGTCACGCCGGAGGTCGCGAGTTCGAGCCTCGTCGGCCCCGCCAGTATACAGGGGTAGTTGGAGTAATCCAGCTACCCTTTTTTTTATCGTTTTTTTAGCAAGAAGGAACTAGACGCGCAGTTTGCATTCCGGCGGCAAATCTGTCCTTCAGTCTCTTACCCAACATCCAGCAGCATCTGACAAGGCATTCGGGACCGTTCTCTTTGCAAACGGTTATCAGGAGGAAGCATGCAGAAGAAGGCTGTTATTCTCCCACTCGCTCTTTCGACAATTTTGGTCTTGACGGCGCTGAACACCGCCTGTCTTGCCGCACCTCGACTTGATGTTTCCAAATCCCCTCCCGAGCGCACGCAACTGACGCCTGAGGAAATCGAGAAGAACAAGAAGAGGCAAGAAAAAATAGAAAAGGACCTGGAAGAACTTGACAAGGAACACAAGCTGGAACACGATCAAAACAATCAACCGCAAAAGAAAACCGGTCGCAGAGCGGCATCTCTTCAACCATAAGGGTCAAGCCCTGGTGCTGGCTCGCGATTGAGCTGCAAGAGCAGGATCGCTGACGGATTTCTGTGACCCGCCAGTGCGCGCCCCCATGCGCGTGCCGCTCGAAGCGCTCCCCCCTATTTTTGAGGATGCCATGCGATTCAGTGTCTCTTTCCTGGTTTTGGCCACCGTCATTGGCCTGTTGGCGCCCGAGTGCTGGGCGGCGTCTTCCACTCGGTCAGTCGTGCACAAGAACATGCAACGACTGCTGAAGTCAAAGACCTGTCCATCCTGCGACCTTTCCGGCGCTGATCTGCGGCAAAGCAAGCTGGAAAACGCCAACCTTGAAGGCGCAAATCTCACCGGCGCGCAGTTGTCCCTTGCCGACCTCTCCGGCGCCAACCTGAAAAAAGCCAATCTGCGAAACGCCAATCTGCATGGCGCTGATTTAGCTTACGCCGACCTTGAAGGAGCCAACCTGACCGGTGCCTCTCTTGAAGGCGCCATCTTCAAGGCCACCAAAATGAAAGGCCGAATTGTCAATCGGCTTCTCCATGCAGACCAAGTGCGACCGGAGACGCCTGCTGCCCCGGTTTCTCCTCCAGATAACCAACCGGTGCGGAGGCAACAACCGAGCGAAAGCATGCTCCAGGCCGCGGACATCGAACCGGTCGCGGATGCCGCTCTTCCGACCGAAACGTCTGCGCAGCCTTCCGCCGACCCACCAGACGCCGCCGGAATCTCCGAGCCCGCATCGGAGACCGCGCCGTCAACCGACGAAATCAACGCTGGCAAACAGACGCTCATCGATCAAATGTTCGAACAAGAACGCTGCGTTGGATGCGATCTGTCCGGCGTGGATCTGTCCGGCAGGGATTTGGCGGGATTTGATCTGGAACGGGCGAATCTTTCCAATAGCGATCTACGGGAAGCGGATTTGAGCGAAACCAATCTTAAGGGTGCCGTCCTCCACGGTGCGCAACTCCAGGAGGCGGACTTGAGCGAGGCCGATCTGTATCGCGCGGATTTTACCGGCGCCAACCTTTCCGGGGCTGATCTGGGCGAGGCAAAGATCGATGGGGCCGATCTTAGCGGTGCCATTGGGGTTGCCTTGGAGAGCGAGGCCGCGCCCCAGTGAAAATCTCTGACGGTATATCGCGACTCTGCTTGACAGCACAGCGCTTTTTCTGTATAAAACTTCCTTTAAATTTTTAATCTTTCATCATTGATGCTTTTTATAAGGAGTTAGGAGTCCTCATGGCAAATCACAAGTCAGCAGAGAAGAGAGATCGTCAGGCTAAAATGCGTCGTTTACGTAATCGAATGAACAAGTCGGCCATGAAAACCGCTGTTCGTCAGGTTGAAGAAGCCATTGCCGCCGGTTCCGAGGAACAGGCCAAAGCCGCTCTGCAAGCAGCCATTCCAGTGATTTACAAAACATCCACCAAGGGTTCCATCCACAAGAAGAACGCGTCCCGCAAGGTTTCCCGTCTGACCAAGCGAGTCAACAAGATGCAACCCCTTGCCTAAGGTGGAGTCGTTCTTCTCTCCGAATCGGTGAGGTTTAGGCCATGGGTGCAACATGCCCCCCATGGCCTTTTTTGTTGTCCACAGGCAGGGCTCCGCTTCACGTACCGGGAGCGCCGAGCTGCAGTCAGAACGAGCGGCGGCCCGCCCGATCAACCGGTTTCCAGTCCGGTTATGACAAAAAATAGCCGACTTATCCCCGCATCATCCATGTCTCGCAGGCATCACCCATGTATTTTCCCGATCAGCAAGCCTTTGTTGAAATGATCGGCGCCGCCGATCTCGTTCCGGTGCATCGCACTATCATCGCCGATCTCGACACCCCGCTCACCCTTTTTGCCAAGGTCGCCGGCGACGATCCGCACGCCTTTCTGTTCGAATCCATGGAAGGCGGCGAGAAGTGGGGCCGGTACTCCTTCATCGGGCTTGATCCGCTAGTCACGTTCACCAGCATCCGCGACGTGGTGCGGATCGAATTCCCTGGCCTGACCGGCAGCGGTGAGGAACGGTGCGGCGTCAACCCGCTGGCGGAACTACGGGCGCTGCTGAATTCGTTTTCAGTGAGCAATGCCCCGGGACTGCCCAAATTCTACGGTGGCGCGGTCGGCTTTCTCGGCTACGACATGGTGCGGTTCATGGAAAAAATTCCGGACCGGCATCCGCCCCTGAACCTTCCCGACAGTTCCTTCATGGTGCCCGGAATCGTCCTGATCCACGATGCGGTGCAGCAGAACCTGACTGTTGTGTGCAACGTCTGGAAGAGGGGGACCGAGAGCGTCGACCACCTCTATTCTCAGGCCTGCCACCGGATCGAGGAAATCATCAGTCGCCTGAACGAACCCATCTCCCGTCGATTCGTCAACCAGGAGCAGGCCATGGCTCCGCACACCTTCACCTCGAATATGGACGAGGGGAGTTTTAGCGCCATGGTGGAACGGGCCAAGGAATACATCCTGGCTGGCGACATCATCCAGGTGGTTCTGTCGCAACGGTTTCACACCCAAACCGCGCTCAAGCCCTTTGCCCTGTATCGCGCGCTGCGTCATATCAACCCCAGCCCCTATCTTTTCTACCTCCGCCAGGGTGACATGGTCCTGATCGGTTCCTCGCCGGAGATCCTGGTGCGCCTGGAAGAAGGCGATATCGAACTGCGGCCCATAGCCGGCACGCGCAAGCGCGGCGCAACCCACGAAGAGGACCTGGCTCTGGAGAGGGAACTGCTCGCCGACCCCAAGGAGCGGGCCGAACATCTGATGCTGGTCGATCTGGGGCGCAACGATGTTGGCCGAGTGGCGGAACACGGATCTGTGGTGGTGCGCGATCTGCTGGTGATCGAACGCTACAGCCATGTGATGCATATCGTTTCCGGGGTGCATGGCCGGTTGGCTGCCGGACTCGATCAATTTGACGTGCTCGAAGCCTGCTTTCCGGCCGGCACGGTGAGCGGTGCCCCCAAGATCCGGGCCATGGAGATCATCGACGAGCTGGAGGTCAGCCGGCGCGGCCCCTATGCGGGAGCGGTTGGCTACTTCGGCTTCTCCGGCAATATGGATTTCTGCATCACCATCCGCACCTTCATCATCAAGGGGCAGGATCTCTGGGTTCAGGCCGGGGCCGGCATCGTCGCCGACTCTGATCCGCACAAAGAATACGAGGAAACCATCAACAAATCCATGGGGTTGCGTCGAGCCCTGGAATTGGCTGAAAAGGGGATGTGAGCTGTGATCGTCATCATCGATAACTACGATTCCTTTACCTACAACATCGTGCAAACCCTCGCCACCGCCCCGCCTTCGGCGCCAGCTGGCTGGCAGGCTCCGGATATCCGCGTGTTCCGCAACGACGCCATCACCCTGGCCGAAATCGAAGCCCTGCAACCGGACCGACTGCTCATTTCTCCTGGCCCCTGCACGCCCACGGAGGCAGGCATCTCCATGGCCGCCATCCGTCATTTCAGCGGCCGCATCCCGGTGCTCGGCGTCTGTCTCGGCCATCAATCGATCGGCGAGGCCTTCGGCGGCAAGGTCATCCGCGCCACCCGGCTGATGCACGGCAAAACCAGCCCCGTCCACCACGACAATCGCGGCGTGTTCACCGGCCTGCCCCTCCCCTTTGACGGCATGCGTTACCACTCGTTGGTGGTGGAAGAACCCTTGCCCGACTGTCTGGAGGCTACCGCCTATACCGACCAGGGTGAGCTGATGGGCCTGCGGCACAAAACCCTGCCGATCGAGGGGGTGCAGTTCCATCCGGAATCGATCATGACCGGGCCGGGCAATATCCTGCTGCACAACTTTCTCCGCCCGGAATATGCGCAACTGCTGCGCAGGCGCCAGTGATTCCATGCAATCAGAAAAGGTTGAACCATGATTCGAGAAGCCATTGCCAAGGTAGTCGCCCTTGAACACCTGAGCGAACAGGAAATGATCGGGGTAATGCAGGAAATCATGAGCGGTGAGGCCACGACCGCCCAGATCGGCGCCTTCATTACCGCCCTGCGGATGAAAGGCGAGACCATCGACGAGATTGTCGGCGCGGTCAAGGTCATGCGGGAAAAGGCGACATTCATCGATACCGGCATCGATACTGCGGCCGGCGAAGTGCTGATGGACATTGTCGGCACCGGCGGCGACGGTTCGGGCAGCTTCAATGTCTCGACCACCACCTGTTTTGTGGTGGCCGCGGCCGGAGTGCCGGTGGCCAAGCACGGTAATCGGGCCGTTTCCTCGCACTGCGGCGCCGCCGATGTGATCGAGGCCTTGGGCGTCGACCTGAGCATGCCGCCGACAAAAGTGGCCGCCTGCGTGCGCGAGGTGGGGATTGGATTTCTCTTTGCGCCAATGCTCCATGGGGCGATGAAGTATGCCATCGGCCCGCGCCGAGAGATCGGCATCCGCACCTTGTTCAACATTCTCGGCCCGATGACCAATCCTGCCGGGGCCAATGTACAACTGACCGGCGTGTTTGCCCCGGAGCTGACCGTTACCCTGGCGGAAGTCCTGGTCCGCCTGGGCATGCGGCGGGCAATCATCGTCTGGGGTGAAGGCAACCTCGACGAGATGACCGTCACCGGCGCCACCCACATCGCCGACGGTTTCCAGGGCCAGGTAGCCACCTCCACCTTGACACCCGAAAGCGTGGGGCTGAAAACCGCTGACTTTTCCGCCATCAAGGGCGGGCGGACGGCAGCGGAATCGGCGGTCCAGGTGCGGGCAGTGCTCGGCGGCGAACCCGGGGCCAAGTTGGACATGGTGTTGCTCAATGCCGGTACGGCGCTGATGGCCGCCGGCAAGGCCGACACCATCAGCCAAGGGATAGTCCTGGCCCGTGAGGTTGTTCGCTCGGGCGCGGCACTCGATAAACTTGAGCAACTAATCCGTTTCAGCAGAACCTGACCGCTACCATGATTCTCGATACCATTGTCGCTCGAAAACAGGAAGAAGTGGCCGCATTGAAGCGGCGTGGCCTGCCGCAAAGAAATCAATCGGTGGAACCACCGCGCGGTTTCATCCGTGCCTTGGTCGACGCGCCAGGGGTGGCGATCATTGCCGAAGCCAAAAAGGCTTCCCCCTCCAAAGGTGTCATCCAGCCCGATTTCGATCCGGTGCGGATCGCCCGCGCCTACCAGACGGGCGGCGCCCATTGCCTGTCCGTTCTCACGGATGTCGATTTTTTTCAGGGCTCGCTCGACTACATTCCCTTGGTGCGTTCGGCGGTCAGCCTGCCGGTGCTGCGCAAGGACTTTCTTATCGACCCGTTGCAAATCGAGGAGGCCCACGCGGTCGGCGCCGATGCCATCCTGCTCATTGCCGCCATCCTCGATCCCGCCCAGTTGCGGGATTACCGGCTCCTGGCTGAATCCCTGGGCATGGATGCGCTGATCGAGGTGCATGACGAGTACGAACTGGACATGGCCTTGGCTGCCGAGAGCCGGTTGATCGGTATCAACAACCGCAATCTCAACGACTTCACTGTCAGCCTGGAAACCACCTTTCGCCTGTTGCGAAACATTCCCCAGGGCACGCCGGTGGTCAGCGAATCAGGCATCACCACGGTTGCGGATATGCAGCGGTTGAAGGAGGCCGGCGTCAAGGCGGCCCTGATCGGCGAGAGCCTGATGCGGGCCGGCAAGCAAGATCAGCTTTTACGGGAATTTCTCGCCGCATGAACCGTCCCTGGCGAACCCGAATCAAAATCTGCGGCATGACTCGCCTGCCGGACGCGCTCTGTGCCGCCGAGGCTGGAGTCGACGCGCTTGGCTTCATCTTCTTTGCCAAGAGTCCGCGCTGTATCGAGCCGCAGGCGGCACGAACCATCATTGACCGGCTGCCCCCTTTCGTCGATGCGGTTGGCGTGTTTGTGAACGAGGACATGCGGAGGGTGGCGGAGATCGCCACACGTTGCGGATTGGCCTATATCCAGCTGCACGGCAGTGAATCCCCGGCCTACTGTCGGGAATTGTCCACGCTGTTGTCCTGCTGTCGGTTGCTCAAGGCCTTCCGGGTTGGCGAGCACAGCAAGGCCGAGGACATGGCCCCCTACGAGGGCTGTGTTCAAGGATATCTACTTGATACCTATCAAAAAAATACAACTGGAGGAACCGGTCTTTCCTTTGATTGGACGGTGATCGACCGCCTCCAACCGGGCAAACCCTTTCTCCTCGCCGGCGGGTTGGATATCACCAATATCGTCCCGGCGCTGGCGCAGGTTCGTCCCTATGGCGTCGATGCCAACTCAGGGTTGGAAGATGCGCCGGGGAAAAAAAATCATCAACTGATCCAGCAATTTATCCGCTCCGTCCGTGGCGCCGAAACGTATCGCTTATCGGGCGAGCAGTAAGGCGTAACGGAACCCTTCGTTCTTCATCTGCTGCTCGTACTGTTTGGCCTTGGCCAGCGAGTTGCTGGCAAAGATCATCACCCGGTAGAGGTTCATGCCGGCAGCTGGATACTGCTGAATGATGACGTCGCGCCCCCGCTTGGCAAAGGCCTTGGCCAGGGTCCTGGCGTTTTCGATCTTGACGAAAGCCCCCACCTGCACATAAAAATTCCCCTTGTCGAAATCCGGAATGGGCGGCGCCTTCTTCGGTTTGGCTTTCGGCTTGGCCAACTGTGCCGGCTTGCCCGCGGCTGGCGGAGCGACCGCCACCGCCGGCGCTTCTTCCGGTTCCTGCGCACCAAGAGCGACAATCTCCACCTTCGCCGTTCCCTTGCCGACCACGCCCAGGGCTTTGGCCTTGGTGTAGGTCAAATCGATGATCCGTTCCTGGACAAAGGGGCCGCGATCATTGATGCGCACCACCGTGGACCTGCCGTTCTCCAGATTCTTTACCAGCAGCATGGTGTCCATGGGCAGGGTCTTGTGGGCCGCGGTGTCGCCGTACATGTTGTAGGTTTCGCCATTGGAAGTTTTGCGGCCGTGAAATGGTTCACCATACCACGAGGCCAGGCCACGCTCCACATAGCCCACCGCCGAAGGAATGGGGTAATAGGTGATGCCGTTGATCACATAGGGCCGTTGCGTTGCCTTGCTTTTCGCTCTTTTTTTGCCTGATTGGGTGACCCCTTCACGGGTTTTCGGCACCTTGGAGGCGCAACCAAAACTGATACCCAACAGCAACGCAAGAAGAATCGTCACAGCGGCACGCGCCCGGTATTTCACAGCGACCATTCGGTATTATTTGCTTTCGTGCGGCAGAAGATGCCGGAATCGGTCGAGGTAAAACAGGCCCGCATGACCGGTGGTATGTGGCGTGTACGGCAGGAGTCCAGACGATTGGCCGCCAAGGTTGTCGAAGGATGCCCGGCCGTCGGCCTGGACCATGGACAGTCGAAGATCGAGCAAGGGACGAAACACCTTGATCACGCCATCACTGTCCCGGGCGACGAGTATTTGTTCCCAACGGCGCTGGCCGTATCCCTGATACCAGACGCCTGGGCGCACCTCACCGTTCAGCCCGTCCCGCATGACCAACGGTTCCTCATCCGAATAATACAGATTGTGGTTGAGCAGAGATTCGACCTCGGAACTGGCCTGCACGGTCAGCCGTTCCCAGGGCTCGTACTCTTCGTGGTAGGAAAGCAGCAGATGAATCGGGGCATCATTGAATCCCCATTGGCCATGGCAGACCTGACAGGCCACCTGCTGGCCGTATTGACGATGAGCCGAATGGCGTAACGCCGGCACTCGATGCTTGCGCCCGTCGCCTCGGCCGTTCAGCACCAGCACAGCGTCCTCAACCTGCACATTGCCCGTTGGCGGCAACGGCTGGCCAGGCTGCCAGCCATGACAGCTGCGGCAGTCGATCGTTTTCTTGATGTGGTGGCCATTCCTCGGGTGGCAGTCGATACAGACCAGACCGCGCTGCCGATGCAGATCAGGGGACAGATCGTGGCTTTCGACACCATAGGGCCGGGGAGCGGTGTTGTGTTCGGTCGTAGAAAAATAAGGGGTGCGGTATTCCCAATTGTAGTCGTGCTCATACCGACCGTAATAATCGCTACCCACATAGTTGCCGTAATGACAACTCAGGCACTGTTTGTCGGTGGGAGTGGCAAAGGCGTGGCTTTTCATCTTGCCGTTGTCGAAGGCGAGATGGCAGGCGGCGCACCCGGTGCCGTGGGTGACGGCCGGATAATCGTCCCCGGAGGTATAGACATGGCAACGCAGGCACCGCCGACGGAGCAGGTCGTCGACCAAGGCGATCGGGGTGGCGGGCGGGGTGGTGACTGGAATTTCCCCCGGCGCGCGCAGCGTATCCCTGGCACCGAAATGATGGCGAATCTGGTTGATCTTGTTTGCCAACGTATAGTGCGTGGCCTGAGCGGCATCCGCCACCTGCCGGGGATGGCATGAACCGCAGGTTGCAGCGGCATGGCTTGGATGACTGGGCCTGGCGACTAGTCCGGCATGGGCTTTGTCGATCCGCGATTCATCATCCTCGCCACCATGACAGGATACGCAGGCCAGTTGCTGGTGGGCCGGATCGAGGAGCACCGTGCCGTGGCAGCCGCCGCACCCCTTTTTGACCGGTACTTCTGCCGCCGGTTGAACAACTGCAGTCCCCCCAGCCTGTTGTTGCGGAGGGCTTTCGTCCGGACGGCAGCTAGTCAGAACAAGGAGAATGATGAACAGCAGCAAAGAGCGTTTCATAACCTTGACACTGTACCATAAAATTGCTACATGATAAAACCTCAAAGCATCCCATGCGCGTCCCACACCTTCCAAGGCCGATATAGCTCAGTTTGGTAGAGCGGCTGATTCGTAATCAGTAGGTCACCGGTTCAAGTCCGGTTATCGGCTCCACAAAATTTCAGATAGATAGAAAGTAAAAGTGACCTGGGAATAAAAATCCAGGTCACACTTGGGGCACACTAACGGAGTATTGATTGTTGGCCTTGAGGTTGCAAATTCTGAGGACGGGATATTGAACTCTTTGCGAGGCCAAAATTTCCTGTTTGTATTCCGGCGTTCTTTATAATCTTTACCCTAAAAAGATGACACCGGCTTATAACTCCCGGTGCCCCTGGTTCCCAGCGCGATAGCCTCGAGAACAGGAGGCCAGGGGGTATTCATAAAAAATCCGACCTGTTGTGCGGAAACATAATTTTCCTGCGCAGGCACCGGAACCGATCGGCCGCCCTGTTATGAAATGTCTTGTCGTCATCGCACATCCTCTACCTGACAGTCTGTGTCACTGCCTGGCGCGTGCGGCCATACAAACCTTGGTCGATAGCGGGCATGATGTAATTAGTACAGATTTATATCTAGACAAGTTCTCGCCTTCGCTTACGGAAAGCGAACGCCGAAGTTACTACAGCCCCTCGTTCCACGCTGATTCCGTCAAAGAAGAAATCTCACAGTTGCTCAGTGCCGAGGCCATCATTCTTGTATTTCCCACATGGTGGTTCGGATTTCCTGCAATTTTAAAAGGCTGGTTTGATCGTGTATGGGCGCCCGGAGTTGCCTATGATCATGCGTCCGATCTCGGACCGATACAACCGAGGCTCCGCAATCTTCAAAGAATGCTTGCCATCACTACACTTGGTTCGCCCTGGTGGGTGGATCGCCTGATGTTGTGGCAACCGGTCAAACGGATTCTCAGAATTGCTTTGTTGGGCGCATGTGCGCGGCGCTGTCGGTTTAAAATGCTGTCACTGTATAAGGCAGAATCACTTACAAACGAAGAAGTTGAACGTTTTTCTTCGCGAATCAAAAACGTTCTTAGTCGGTGGTTATAATGCTTTCCACGCTATCGGTTAGCAATTGTAGCGGAAAGACGATCATGAAAAAACGACAGAGCCTGACACTCTCAGTGATGCAAGGTTAAAAATTTCCTTTATTTTTTTCTTAAGCCTCTTCCTGAACATTGAAAAGAATAATTTCTCTTGTCTGCAAGGCATTTTTTTCTCGATGCTTTTTGAGATATTTTCTAATATTCACCAAAATCTCTTTTTCTTCGGCTTGATCGTCGCCAATTTTTTCAAGCAAGTCAATAATTGCTATTTCGATCATTTCGAATGTTGTTCCAACTGGTTTTGAAACAATGTAATGCAATGGAGATATCTCTATCAATTTTATATGAGGAATTTGTTTAAGAATATTACATGGACCTATAGTCAGCACACCTTCTTGTTCTGAAATTTTTAATATTTTTAATTTTTTATCAATTTCATTCGACAGTGTATTTTCAACACACTTAACGATTCCTTTGGCCCGATCAGCATCAACCATGTTCAGCTGTTGTAAAATGCGATCAGGAAGGGTGATTGTTATAGAAGAACTTGGTTCTTGGAACTTGGGTTTTCTCCCAAGATTTGATCGTTTAGCGCTCGTAGACATACTGATCTTATCTATCTTCATGGTTGATCAATGAATCATTCTTTTTTACAATCAAAAAAATGATTCGCTTCAGTTAGGGAGCTATTAATTATGTTTTTTCCCGCATAAAGATAAAAAAAAGGCCGCTAACAGAAGCATTTACGCTTCGGTTAGCGGCCCGGCTAACAAGAAAACCTCCAGAAACGCGAAATGTTTCTGGACCCCAATTATTATTTATTTTTCTTTTTATAATGGACAGAAGCTCTTTTATCAATAGAAATTGAGAAAAAGCGCTTATTTTCCCTTACAATCGTTTTTACCTTGGCAAAAGGAGTCCACCTTATCCGTGCGCATCTTGGACACTCCAAATACCTTGAACCGAAAAGGCGCTTCCGGTTTGATACCTGGACTTGGGGTGCATACATTTTGCATTTCATCACACCATGGGGGTATTGCTCATGAAAAACTCTCTTTGCCCCCCAATTCATCTCCCTAGCACCTCCATCAGTTCCGCCTGAAATCGCTCATCCTGCATCAATTTTTTGGCCAGCGCGTGGCACAACGCACTGGCGAGTCCGTTCATATCCGGGGACTCAACATCCATGGTAATTTCACCATCCTCGGAGGCGGAGAGGATGAGTGCCGCTTGATTGTGGTTGAGTTCCATGTCAATGCTCCGTCATTTGGGATTTATATAATATTTCGTCAGGATAGATTTCCAAGGAATCTCCAGCCTGCAACGGCAACTCCTTGGGCAATCGGGTCAGAATGACTCCAAACACCGTTTCACCCTCGATGTGCTCCACCTCCAAATCCAGGTAGCCGCCATCGGCGCGGACATGCTGGCTGGAACCGATACGGAAAAAGACTCGAATGGTGATCACATCGCCAATATGGAGATGCTGAACATCGACTCCAGGATAATCGGGAAATTTGCTGGGGTAATAATCCGGCACTTTGGCGTTTTCCATGCTGAAAACGTGGTAGCCATTTTCAAGGATCTCCTTGAAAAAGGGAAAGCTGTCGTTTTGTGTGGGGAACTTCAAAATGTTCTTTTTTTTCATTGCGTTGGTTTACTGGGGCAATTAGACACAATCGAAGGGTCCGATGCCTGTGTATCATTGAAAAAAACATGTTGCCGCGCTCTACGCGCAACCGGCTTGAAACAAACAAGGAAGCCTGTATAACAGGAAGTTGCCGCCCCGACCAGGCAAATGAGGCAAACGCACCGGCAAGACCAGAGGATGCCGAATCAAGAACCACATCACCCGGGCCACCATCGTCAATTTCATCTGAGGGATAGCCGACGATGTCGCCGGTGATGTCTACGTCCGCGGCAGACATTGGGATGTCCTCCTGCGATGAACAGCTGTCCGCCGACCAGAACCCTTGCTGAATCAACGCCTCCTTGGCATGAAGGCGCAGCTGGACAAGGCAGGTATCGCCAATCAACATGCCGTATTTTGCCAGGTTGCCGGCGAGGCCTTTCGCAAGGAATCCTGATCGAAACCAAGGCATGGAGATCATTAACAGGCAAGGAATGCTATGAAAATTTTGCTCACTCCACGGATGGATCGATGTATTGGCTGTCACTCTTGTTCCCTCGCCTGTGCCCGCTTGTTGCACCATCGCCTGTCCTGGGATACTGCGGGGATTCGCATCCATTCTTCCGGAGGCCTAACCACCGGATTCACAGCCGTTCATTGTCTGGCCTGTACGTCCCCTCCTTGCGCCAACGTCTGTCCGACCGGCGCCTTGGTGCCGCGCAAGGATGGCGGGGTAGTGGTCAAGAAAAAACTGTGTAATCGCTGCGGAGCCTGCGCGCCCGCCTGTCCGGTCGATGCCATTTTCCTCGACCCGGAGGGAGAACCCTTCCTCTGCGTACACTGTGGTCTCTGTGTCCCCTTCTGCCCGCATGACTGCCTGGAACTGGCCGAGAGGAACGAGGTTCGGCCTGATCCGTCCAGAAATGCAACGGTGTCTGCCTCATGAACACGGATTGTTTCCATGTCTTGCTCTTCGACCTAACGACCGGAAGAGGACAACGTATTCAAGTGGAAGGCCGCGATCAAGCCGTCGGCGGCAGCGGTCTGGCCGCCCTGCTTTTTTCTCGATACGGGCAGCCTGATGCAGCCTGGGATTCTCCTGGGCAGCCGCTCATTTTTGCCATCGGCCCGCTCTCTGGTTATTTTCCTTTGATGAGCAAGACGATTTGCGCCTTCAAGTCTCCCTACCACAATCAATACACCGAAAGCCACGGCGGCGGCCGCAGTGCCATGGCGCTTCGTCTGACTGGCCTTGAGGCCTTGGTCCTTATTGGCCGATCGCCAGGTCCGTGTTTTCTGGAAGTGAGCAGCACCCATGTCCACGTCAGGGAGTGCGGTTTCCTCTGGGGGCAGGACGTACACGAAACAGGCAAAATCCTGCGGCGCATGAGCAAAGGTTCCGGGCACCGCTCCATCCTCCGCATCGGCCCGGCGGGAGAACACGGTGCGGCCATTGCGGGCATCAATATTGACACCTATCGCCATTTTGGACGATTGGGCGGTGGCGCGGCAATGGGGGTGAAAAACCTCAAGGCCATTATCCTCCACGGCGATGCCATCTTGCCGTTGCCTGAAGATAGCCGCTATTCCAAACTGTTTGGAGAAGTGCACCGCAAAGTGACAGATAGCGGGATGATGAAAAAATACCACGACCTCGGCACCCCGGCGAATCTCAAGACACTCAACGACCTACAAGCCCTGCCCTGGCGCAACCTGCAGGCAACGGCCGACGAAGCAGTGAACCGCATCTCCGGCGAACGGTTCGCCGATGAGGCCCTGTTGCGCAACTCAGCCTGCTCGGGGTGCCCTGTGGGGTGTATCCATGTTGGGTTTGTCCGGGAAAAATTCATGGACAGCCACAGATACCTGTACCGGCAGGTTGGCTATGACTATGAAACAATCTTTTCACTGGGCACCATGTTGGGCGTGGCAGACAGGTCCGGAATACTCACGCTCCTTGACCTATTCGAAAAGGCTGGAATGGACGCCATGTCAGCCGGGGTTGCCCTTGCCTGGGCGACTGAGGCCACGGAAAAGGGTTTATTATCCGCTCAAGAGACATTGGTGCCGTTGACTTTCGGTGATGTCGCACGCTATCAGCAGGCAGCCCATTTTTTTGGCAATGGAGTCAATGCCTTCTACCGGCTTCTCGGCCAAGGCACCCTCAAGGCAACCGAAGTGTATGGCGGGCAGGATTTTGCCTGCGTGCTCGGCCAGGAAATGGCAGGCTATGCCACCGGCGAGGTATTTTTTGCCGCACAGGCGCTTGGATTCCGCCATTCCCATCTGGACAGCGGCGGGTATTCGTACGACCAACAGCACGCCCGCCAGGATGTCCACGCCGCCGTCGACTTTCTTGTCCGAGACGAGGCATCACGTGCCTTCCTGACCTCCACAGTGGCCTGTCTGTTTGCCCGCAATGTCTATACCGATGCCCTCCTGGCAGATTGCTTGCAATCGCTCGGGTATGAAAAACTGGCCGCCACCATCCCCGAATGCGGCCGGAACATTCAAAAGATTCGCTGGCAAACCCGTTTTGCCTGCGGCTTCCGTCCAGAATCGATAACCATCCCTCAGCGGTTCCGTGAACTCACCACCTGGAAAGGTCCTGTTGATCCGCAGTATCTCCACTCCCTGCAAACCGAGTACAGCCGGGCGATTGTAGCGCTTGCCAGTGCATGAACAGGGCGTACTCGCGCTACCGAAACCACCAAGCCCTCGAGAACCACTCTTGAGGCGCCTAACGCACGTACTGCATCCTGTTGCAACGTTCATGCTGTGGTAGAATGGAAACACCTTGACCTCGACCAGCGAATGAAGAAAAGTATGGGCTGGTTGTGGAAGAGTCGGTCTTCCTGGCGGGCAAAGTTCTGAGTATTTCCTACTGGAACTGCCAGCCAATATGGTTTTTTTCTCAACGGTTGGAAATCATTCACGGAATCATCATGAATAATGCGGAAATATTGGCCAAAAGCCTCGTCGATTTGGGCGTGCGAAGAGTTTTTGGATTTTCAGGTGTCACGATAATGCCCGTTATTCATGCGCTGGATGCGTGCGGGATAGAGATCGTGGTTTGCTCGAATGAGCAGTCATGCGCCTTTGCTGCCGGAGGATATTCCCGATCCGGTGACGGTATTGGTATCACGGTGGTCACGTCGGGTCCGGCCATTACGAATACCCTGACCGCGGTGGCTGACGCGAATGCTGATTCGATACCCTTGTTGGTTTTTGCCGGACAAGTCGCCCGAATGAAAATGGGTACCGATGAGTTTCAGCATATAAATGTTGAAAAAATTTTTTCGGGAGCGGCGAAAAAGGTAATTGTAATCAATGAACTGCACAATATAGAAGAAATCGTCAAAGACGCCTATTTCTTCGCCAAGTCGGGCAAGCCGGGTCCGGTGGTCATTGATTTTCCATTTGATATTCAAAATCGTGAAGGGGTCTACCAGGCCATCGCTGTTGAACGATTTCGCTATAAATATGACGAAGAGCGGCATCTAGGGGAAAATCAATGCAGCCAGTTTTTTCAGCTTCTGCAGAGTGCGAAACGTCCCCTCCTGTACATCGGCGGCGGGTTGAATTCAAAGGCGGGAAGTGAGCGGATCAGAACGTTCAACCACCGCTATAAGGTGCCGTCGATCTGGAGCCTGATGGGCAAAGGCATCCTCAATGAAAAAGATGACTTCGCCCTCGGCATGCTGGGCATGTTTGGCGTTCCTGCCGCCAACATGGCCATTCAAAAAACGGATCTTTTTGTTGCCTTCGGTGTCCGCTGGGATGACCGTGTTTCCCAGAAGGTGGGAGAGCTCGGTCTCGAAGCCGATATCGCCTATTTTGATGTCAATCCCGAGAAGGTTCAGGAGGTTCGATTTTCGCGAAAACCACAATTCACTTTCATTGGCCGGGCCGAAACAGCCCTTGATGACTTGCTCAACTATGCAGAAAAACACGCCATTGAGTTGAATATCGGTGAATGGCAGGAATACGGACGTCAGTTAAAAAGGAAATTTCCGCTGAATTTCAACAGAAATGCCCAGGCGATTCAGCAAGCCGAGGTGATGGAACGCCTCTCGACCCACATCACGGAAAACATGAAAATAACCACCGGGGTCGGAAATCACCAGATGCTTGCCGCCCAATATCTGGCGACGAAATCTCCAAAATCCTTCATTACTTCAGGTGGGTTTGGAACCATGGGCTTTGCCTTGCCCAACGCGATTGGCACCTATTATGCCAATCCCAGCGCCATGATCCTGGCCATCGACGGCGATGGCAGCCTGCTGATGAATCTGGGCGAGCTGTTTACCATCGGCCGGTACGGTTTGCCCATAAAGGTGCTTTTGCTGAATAACCATGGCGAATGCATGGTCAGGAACTATCAGAAATTTGTTTATGAGGGCAATTATGTGGCGACCAGGAAGGTCAATACTGTCAACTTTGCAACTCTGGCCAAGGACCTGTCCTTTGCCTTCTCCAGGCGCATTGATGACAGACGCGACCTTGAAGAGGGACTGAAGGCATTTTTGCATGCCGAAGGGCCTTGTTTTTTGGAAGTTCTCTGCGACAAAGACGAAATGCTGTATCCACGGATACCGGCTGGGCAAGGATACTCGAACATGATTCTCGGACCCTATATGGAAGCCAATGCATAACGACTTGCAACAGATGACGGAAAGCCATGCAGCCGATCCAGGTTTGTCAAAATTGAATCTCCTGGGGCAGATACAAGCGCAGCCAGTTGCCTCCTCTCCTTGTTGCCGCTTGGCGGAAAAATTGTTCAAGATGAGCCAACGGCATGTGCCCCAGGTCGCTTTTCCGGTCGGACAATTGAGGTGACGTTCCGCCGGCAAACGGAACGGCCGGAATGACATGGCAACCGGAAACAATTCCAAGGCGCGGAAAAGCAACCGGGGCAGATGGCGCGAATACCCAACCATTCGCGGACTGTTTCCATTCAAATACACTGAGCAGCTGTCACGCTGCCCGGCAGGGTACCACCCGATCATTCCGGATCTGATCGTTCTCTGACGGAACCTGCCGATCACTTTCCAGATCTGGTTGGTCCCCCGTTGGTCAGGCCCGAAAGGATGCAGGCATGCGGGACGCATTCTGGGTGGAGCGTTGCAGGCAATGCAGGGCGTGTTCGCCTTTGGCCCGGCCGGCCTCGACCACGATCTTGTTTTTGCCGTCGGCATTGCTGGTCACCTGGGTATCGGCCAACTCCATGAAGCCCTTCTTCATCCCTCGCAGTTCGTCGCTCCTACAAGCAGCAACAGCAAGAAAAATCGACCATGGAGCGGACCGTGCTCTCGCTCCGCGCACCACTGCCACGGCCACGGTCCCGCTCTGGACCATGTCAAAGCCGGCCGCCGGTTGTGCGGTGACCCTAAAAATGCACCTTCAAGCCGCCATACACGGAAATTCCCGGCATGCAGTACCCGGATTCCGTGTACGCCTTGTCGAACAGGTTGTCGACCCGGGCGAATAGTTCCATGTTTTGCAGGGCCTTGTAGGTGGTGGACAGATTGACGGTGGTCACGCCGTCCTCCTCCCATCGGACACTGTTCCAGCCGGCGTCATACAGTGGGACGATCTTTTCATCCTGCCAGTTGACGTCCACGGCCATGGTCAGCTTGTCCATGGGATAGAAAGTGACGATGAAATCGACCTTGTTCCTGGGCAGATACGTATTGCGGCTCCAATCGGCATCTTGGTCGGCCTTGGAGCGGGAGTCGATGTAGGTGTAGGCCAGATCAAAGCGGACCAGCTTCCAGGGATGCAACCGGATAGAGGTTTCAACGCCCGAACTCTCTCCCTCCTTGGCGTTTTCGTAGCGCATGGCTGTATTGTCGAAAATGATCATGTCATCGAACCGAGTTTCAAAATAGGTCACGCCGACCTGCACCTTGCCGCCTGCCAGGCTTTGGTCGACGCCCATCTCGTAGCTTGTGCTTTTTTCCGGCTGCAGGTCCGGGTTGCCGACGGTGACCAGGTTGCCGTTATACAGATAGCCACCATAAATTTCGTATAATCCGGGGGTGCGATAACCAGTGCCCACATGGGCATGCACCTTGGTTCCGGTATTCTTGAACAAATAGGCGGCCGAGGTTTCCCACACCGCCTCACCGTCGAATGCTTCATGATCGTTGTAGCGGCCGCCCAGGTTGAGGAACAGGCTACGGTCCAGCAGGGCCAACTGGGCCTGGCCAAAGGCATCCTTGCTGCCCCATGACTCTTCGAAACGGACCGGAGTGTAGTCGCCGGCATATGGGTTTTTAGGCTCCTGGCCGTCGTACTCCGATTGCTCGTAATCGGCGCCCAGGTTGAAGGTCAGCCACTGATTCACATGCAGATTGTGTTGCAGTTCCAAATAACTGGTTTCCCCCTCATACTTGGATTGATCGCCGTTGGTGGCAGACCAGAAGTAATGACGCTCGGTGGTGCCTTGAGACCCCTTGAGCGAGTAATCCCACAGCGAGGAGATCGCCTGCGTCCAATTCAGTCCCAATTGATAGAATTGCCCTTCGCGATGCTGGTCCGCATAGGCCTGGTTCTTGACCAGGCTGCCATCGGCACCCAGCGAAGGTGAACTGCCAAGGGCCACGTCGGAATCCGTGAACAGGGCGCTGAATTCCAGCGCGGTTCTGTCGGTCGGTTTGACGCCCGCGCCAAAGGTGGCGCCGGTGTTGTCGTACCAGTAGCCGTGGGGGCCATCGTTGTTTGCTCCATCGGTGGTGACGTACAGCGGGTTGACATCGACATAGAATTTTTCTTGTCCATAGGCCGCCCGGGCGTTGGTGATCGCGGTGTTGTTGGGTCCAAACTCGTTGCGCCACTCCGCCGTTGGTCCGGATTGCCACTTCTTGGGAATGATGTTGATCACCCCGCCCATGGCCTGGGAGCCGTAGAGGGTGCTGTTGGTTCCCTTGAGGATCTCCACCCGGTCGAGGCTGGCCCCGCTGTACATATCCTCGATGAAATACTGCAGAGTGCTTTGGGTGTCGGCGGCGTCACGCAGGGGCATGCCGTTGTACTGGTATTGGGTATGCTGCGACCCGGCGCCACGGATGCTGATGTTCGACCATTGCCCCACGCCGCCGAGACTGCGGAGAAAGACACCGGGTTCATTGTCCAGCAATTCGGGCAGAAAATATTGCTGGAGTTCCTCCCGATCCTCGCTGTCGACGATGTCGATGCTTTTGGTGGCTTCCTTGAGCAGGGTTTCCGTCCGCGCGGCCGTGACCACGATATCTTCCGCCTCGTGGGTGATCTGCAGTTCCTCGGACATCGTGACCTCCTGCTCGTTGGCCAGTACCGGGTCAGTGGTCCACGGCAACAGGGCCAGGGCCGCCAACACGTGGGACGGGTTCATGCTTTTCCTCGATTTCATTGTCACCTCCTGTAAAGGGTTCGTATGTGATCCAACGCGCGCATGGCCGCATCGATACGGGAGAAAGAGCTTCGTCCTCGCGCTCGTGGCGGAAAAACGGCGTAAAATATCAACAAAACGCATGCGGGGATTTGCGGCACACCGACGGGGCGAGGAGGTCGGTGGGAAAGCAGAGACCGGCGAATTGGCAACAGATGCAAACAACGTTCAACATGGCTCGTCCCCGTAGAGGGCAAGTCCATGGTGCTGATCGATGGGCCGGGAGGCAAAGCGAAGGGGGGAGTCGTCGATGGAGCGGCACGGAAGGCATCATCCATTGGCGCGCCACTCCGATGGCGGCCGATAGCGGATGGGAATGTAACCTGATGACGGGTCTGCATGGTGGCTCCTCGCACAGTTGAGTGACGGAGTCCTCTGCATGGATGGCCACGGCCCGCGGTTCCTGGGCATCGCACAAAAAAAATCCCGGATCGAATACAAGATTTCGATCCGGGATAGCCCTGTTTATCCGCAGAAATAATGCAAACCGGGTACGACGCCGTCCACGCAGTCGTCTCCAAACAACCATTCAGGCAGGTCTTCTGACTCCCGGATCATCCTACTGGCTGCGTCTTCCCAACCTCTTGGTCAGTGACATGGTGCAGCGTTCGTCCTCGGTCACAGCGGCGGGCCCGTCCCCGATTCGCGCGGGGTTCCCTCTTGCGTTCTCGCGAACACCTGAACTGTAGGAGGATAGAAACCATCGTCCAGGAAATGTCAAGGAAATAGTGTGCAACGTCCATCGGCATGCGGATAGGGGGCAATGTGCCGTCTACCACGGCAACAGATGCACACGCAATGCAACCGCATGGGTCCTTCATGAGCGTCCAGAAACTCGCGAAAGCCACAACGTGGCCGACGACAGCAGGTGTCGGCGGTGCGCAAGAGGGGCACGCACGGCGAGAAGACCGTCGGGTTGTATCGACCAAAGGTAAAATACTTGACAGATAGTAGACGACCGGTCTAATATCGAGTCATGTTTTCGAAGACGAAAGAGCACATTCTCGCCTGCGGCGGAGAGATCATTCATCACAAGGGATTCAACGCTACGGGCTTGCAGGAAATTTTACACTCCGCCGGCGTTCCCAAGGGTTCCTTTTATTTTTATTTCAAAAGCAAGGATGATTTCGGCCTGGCCCTCATTGACCACTACCGCGAGCAATTTGCCGAGCAGTTGCGGCCGGTCATCAAAGACGACAGCCTTTCTCCTGTTGATCGGCTGCAACGGTTCTTTCTCTGGTTTCACGACCACTTTGCCGCCAGCGGCTACATCAAGGGATGCCCCATTGGCAATCTCATCCAGGAAATGGGCGACATTCACCCGGCCTTTCGCGAGAAATTGCATGATTCGCTGGAACGCCTGATCGCCTTTGTGCGCGGTCAACTCGAGTTGGCTCATGAACAACAGCTTATCCCGAGCCACCTCGATCCCGATGCCACGGCTCGATTCATCATATCGGCCTGGCAAGGGGCTCTGATCCGCATGAAAGCTGTCGCCGGGCCAGAACCTCTGGAAAACTTTCACTCTATGATTTTTTCAGTGTTGTTGCGGTAAGCTCGACGAGGCAATCGTGCCGCATTCAGCGCGCACGGTTAATAGACGACCAGTCTACTATAAAACACGGAGGAGAGATTATGTTCACGCTTGCATATCAAACACCAGAAAAAGCGGCCGGGGTCGCCGCGGACGTGTACCAGCATTTCACCCAAAAACGCAGCCCGGTTCCCGCTCCCTTGCAGTTGATGAGCGCCAGTCCGGGATTACTTGAAGTTTTCTTCACCCAAATAAAATATTTCATGAAGCATCAGGCGCTGTCGTTTCCCATGCTTGCGGCCATCCGCTTGCTGGCGGCCCAGAAAGTTTGCTTCGATCACTGCACGATGTTGAACCGCATGTGGCTCAACAAAACCGGATTGTCGGAACAGGATTTGGCGGATTTGGTCGCGGGCAAGCCCGTGGAAGCCTTCAACGAAGCGGAGAACGCCTTGTTCACGACAGTCTCCCGTGTGCTTGATAAGCAGAAAATCACCCAGGAGGAGGTGGCGGCCCTCCGCAACCTGGGGTGGAGTGACAGCGATGTCCTCGACGCTTGCGCTCAGGCGACCAATATGGTGGGAACCGCCTACCTGTTCGAGGCGTTCTCCACCCCAGGAACCTGACCGAATCGATTTCAGGAGAGGCGTACCTGCGCCTTGTGATTGAAGCGCCGCGTGGTTGCCCCTGCCAATACCCCTTGTTCTCAATCCGGTTCATGCCCTCAAAAGAACGCAAGAGCCGGCCGGTCCTTGGCGGAAACACCGCCCGGGACCGGCCGGCCGGATATGCAGGAACCTTTCGCCCCGTTGAGCTCGATGTTGTCCAATACATGCAGTGGTTGGACCGCAACACGCGATCCGCCCGAGCGGTTTGCCTCCTGCTTCAACGGACGGCCAGGCGATTTCTGTCGTAGCCCCGGATCTGTTCCATCAGAAAATCGACGAACGCCTGATTGGCATGGGATAAATAGGCGCCTTTTTTCCAGGCAAGCATGAGGTCGAGATGCAGCGGCGGATCGAACGACACCGCACACAAATCCCGATCGTCCTCCGCCACCATCCGGAGCAGGGTGGAGATGCCCAACCCGCGTTTAACCAAGGACTTGACCAGGGAAAAGAGATTGGTTTCAAACACGATGTTCGGCTGCGCACCCGGCAATTCCTTGAAGATTTCCAGGAGCATCTCCCGCTGGTAATACCCCTCCTTGAACATGATCAACGGCTCGCCGGCGAAATCCGCGTAGCGCACCGCGCGGCGCCGGGTGAAGGCGTGGTCCGCCGGGACACAGACCATGACCTCTTCACGCAGGATATGGCGCACCTCCAAGTTCTCCGGAATCAGGCCGCCGGCAATGACGCCCATGTCCAGTTCGCCCTGGCTGATCATTTTCTGGATGCTGCCCGCCCCCTCGCCCGAGACGGAAATGTGCAATCTGGGATATTGCCGGGTGAAATCATGGATAATGGCCGGGAAAAAATAGGTGCTGATCATCGGGGTGATGCCCAGGCGGACTTCTCCCATGCCCAGTCCCTTCAAATCGGCCATTTCCATGTCCGCCGCCCGCAGGTCATCGAGAATGCGTTCCGCATGGGTGAGCAACACCTCTCCCTCGGCGGTAAGCGCCACCTTCCGTTTCTGCCGGTTGAACAGCACCAGTTCGAGTTCTTCCTCCAACTTCTGAATCGCGATGCTGAGGGCGGGCTGGGCGATGTTGAGGGTTTCCGCTGCCTTGGTGAAGTTGCCGTGACGGGCGATTTCGACGAAGAATTTCAGTTGACGTAGGTCCACAGCCCTTTTCCATACTTTTTATTTATCAATACAATAATAATTATATATTTTATTTATAAAAAGTTCATTGGTATTGTCACCCCAATCATAGGTGCATGCACACCAGCGTATTGGCGGGTCCGCTCCTTCCGGAAACCTTTTGCATCCCGGTGTTGCCACGTGCATGGACAAGCTCGCCGTCATTCAAAAACAGTCGACCAACACCACAATGAACAACAACCGCATGCAAAGCGGCAGCCCTGCCTTCCGCCAGGCGAACCTGGCCCTGTTTGCCGCCGGATTCGTCACCTTCATCACCCTGTACGATGTCCAACCGCTCTTGCCGGAATTTGCCCGCGTATTTGACATTCCCCCTGCCCTGGCCAGCCTGCCGCTGTCGGCGGCCACCCTAACCCTGGCGGCCGCCATGCTGATCGCCGGAACCATTTCCGAAACGCTCGGCCGCCGGCCGGTGATGATCTTTTCCCTGGTCATGACCTCGCTGCTGGCCCTGTGCAGCGCATTCAGCCACTCCCTGGTCTCGCTGGTCACGCTTCGATTCGTCCAGGGAATCGTGCTGGCCGGTCTGCCTCCGGTGGCCATGGCCTACCTGAGCGAGGAAATCGAACCAGCCACCATCGGCACCGCCATGGGCCTGTACATTGCCGGCAATGCGATTGGTGGCATGTCCGGACGCATATTCACCGCCACCATCACCGACTTCTTCTCCTGGCAGATCGCCTTGGGCCTGGTCGGGATCCTTTGCCTTGGACTGAGCCTGTATTTTGCTTACAGCCTCCCCCCCTCAACCCATTTCCGCCGGCGCCCCTTCGAAACACGCTATCTCTTCACCTCGCTGTACCAACAGCTCCTCGACCCGACCCTCCGCTGCCTGTACGCTATCTCCTTCATGGTCATGGGCAGTTTTGTCACCTTGTTCAACTACATAACATTCAGGTTGACCGGAGCCGAATTCGGCCTCACCCAGACCCTGGTGAGTTTTATTTTTCTTTCCTATCTCTTTGGCGCCGGCTGCTCGTCCCTGACCGGCAAGATGGTCAACCGCATCGGTCGCGGCGCAACCCTCCGCGTCGGACTGGCCGTCATGGCCGCCGGTCTGAGCATGACCCTGACGGGCGTTCTTCTCCTGGTCATCGTGGGGATTGCCGTGTTCACCTGCGGTTTTTTCGTGACCCACACGGCTGCCTCGACATGGGTCGGCAGGCAGGCGAAGACGGCCAAGGCCCAAGCCTCGTCGCTCTATCTGTTTTTTTACTATCTGGGAGCGAGCGTTTCCGGAACCGCGGGCGGGTTTTGCTGGACTCACATGGGCTGGCCAGGCGTTGCCTGCCTGATCGGCCTGCTGCTATTGACAGCGGGCGCCATCACCCTTCTCCTGACGAAACAGACCGCCGGATGCGAGCCTGCCGCCCTGCGACCCGGCGGACCGATCAATCCGCTTTCTCCGCGGTAGCCGTACTTTCACAAGAAATTGTTGATAACGAGGAGCCAAGTGGCCACTTTCACAGGCAGAGTGCTGCCTCTGCATCATTTGAACCGAAACGATGCGAGGAAGTCGTTGATTGTGCTCTCCCAATGCTGAAAATTCTTTTCAGCCGTTGCCGGATCAGGTCCTTGACCACCGCAGGAAACCGACCAGGTCAAGCCAGGAGTGGCGGTCATGACCACCTGACCCGAGATGTAGGTATTGCCGCTTGTCCGGTATTGGAATCGCGCCAGATGTGCCGGGCGGACATCAAGCTTACCCGCGCTGGCCTTGACCACCTTGACGACCCCGCCCCCCTGGCCCAAGACTTCCTCAAGCTCCGCTGGTGTTGGCGGCTCGATGAAAATTTGATCGATGTCGCTTTGCTGGGCGTTTGCCGCGTTGGGGTAACGTTTGACGATGACCGTGCATTCCGCGTTCGGGCCCTTGGCCGGAGCCGCCACCTTGACCCGGACATTGGGCACGGAAGAGGGCCCAATCGCCCAGGAAGCCGGATAGTTGCAGCTGAAGCCGAATTCCTGATTCCCGTATGTTTTCAGTTTTTTCGCTCCGCTTGCGGCTGGGGCCAAGGCGCAGCAGGCCATGAGGGCAAAGGTGAGGTATTTCAAGGCGGTGGTCATGGGGATGGTCTCGGGATGATGTTGTTGGGGTGATCTCTCGTGAAACGGCGCAGAGCCTAGCACATTCCGGGGTACCTGCCAATGCCTTCCAACCGCTTGTGCTTGACCTGCCGTTTGCGGGCTGCCTGCACCACTTGCCCGTTCAGTGGCGGCGGCCAGCTCCGGCGCGGGAATGGGCAAAAAAACGGATTTCTCTTTTTTTGCTTCATTTTTTAGCCATTTCAGGGTAGGTTCGCCGCTCTTTCAACAACGCCGCGCAAAAGCGTGCGGTGTTCCCCGGAATATCCCGTCCCTGTCACGATGAATACCGTGGCACTCTTTTTTTTCACAGGAAGTCCTTTTATGCTGCAAGCGACCAACATCGCGCTTTCCTATGGCAAGCGCGTCATTTTCAAAGACGTCAACATCAAATTCACCCACGGCAACTGCTATGGCCTGATCGGAGCCAACGGCGCGGGAAAATCGACCTTTCTCAAGATACTCGCCGGCCAGAAGGAAGCGGACAAGGGCGAGGTATCGATCGATCCCAAGGAACGGATCGCCGTCCTTCAGCAGGATCAGTTCGCCTATGACGAGCACACGGTGCTGGACACGGTGATCATGGGACATCGCAGGCTCTACGAGGTGAAAATGGAGCGAGAGCGGCTCTACGCCTTGCCCGAGCTGTCCGAGGAGGATGGCATGCGCTGCGGCGATCTTGAGGTCGAATTCGGCGAGATGAACGGTTACGAAGCCGAATCCGAGGCCCATGTGCTGCTCAGCGGCCTGGGTATTCCCGAGGAAATGACCGGCCTGAAGATGAAGGATTTGGACGGTGGCGACAAAGTGCGGGTGCTCTTGGCCCAGGCCCTGTTCGGCAACCCGGACATCCTGCTGCTGGACGAGCCGACCAACAACCTGGACGTCCAGTCCATCGCCTGGCTGGAAGAGTTTCTCATTCGCTTTCCCAACACGGTGATCATCGTTTCCCATGACCGCCATTTCCTCAATCAGGTCTGCACCCACATGGCGGATATCGATTTTGGCCAGATCCGGGTCTATGTGGGCAATTACGATTTCTGGTACCAGGCCAGCCAGCTGGCTCTTGCCCAGAAGCAGCAGGAAAACAAGAAAGCCGCCGCCAAAGTGGCGGAACTCAAGGAATTCATCCAACGATTCTCCTCCAACGCCTCAAAGGCCAAGCAGGCCACCTCGCGCAAGAAACTGCTGGATAAGATCACCATCGAGGAAATGCCCGTTTCCTCGCGCAAATACCCATGGATTGCCTTCAAGCCGGATCGGCCCTGCGGCAACGTCATCCTGGAAGTCGATGGCTTGAGCAAGACGATCGACGGGGTTAAGGTCTTGGACAATCTCAGTTTTTCCGTTGGCAAGGGGGAAAAGATCGCTTTTGTCGGTACCTACGGCTTGGCCAAGACCACCCTGTTCCAGATTCTGATGGGGGAGCTGGAGCCTGATTCGGGCAGTTTCCGCTGGGGCCAGACCATCACTCCGTCCTATTTCCCCAAGGAGAACAGCGCCTTTTTCACCAGCTCCATGAATTTGCTGGAATGGTTTGGCCAGTTCATTCCCGCCAGCGAGGGCGAAAGCTATTCGCGCGGCTTTCTCGGCCGGATGCTTTTTTCCGGCGACGAAGTGCTCAAGAAGACCTCCGTGCTCTCCGGCGGCGAGCGGGTGCGCTGCCTGCTGGCACGGATGATGCTGAGCGGCGCCAACGTGCTGCTCCTCGACGAGCCGACCAACCATCTGGACCTGGAATCGATTACCTCGCTCAACAACGGCCTGATTGCTTATCCCGAGGTGATCCTGTTTGCTTCCCACGACCACGAATGCGTGGCCACCGTGGCCAACCGGATTATCGAAATCGGGCCCAAGGGTGTGATCGACAGGATGACCAACTTCGACGACTATCTGGCCGACGCCGCCATCGCTGTTCACCGGGAGCAAATCTATCATCAAGGAAAAAGGTGAATACCACAATAAGATACATTTTACCAACAACCACCATGTGGTATTTTTCTCCTTGACGATCCCGGATTGGGGTTTATCCTGTAAGTACCTCAAACAACTGTGTTGCGCAGGATATGCGCACCAACCATCCAGGAGATTTCCCATGTTTCGTCGTCACCTTTTTCCTGTTGTCGCGGCCCTTTTCCTTGTTCTCGCCGGCGGTTCATCGGCGTTTGCGGAAGAGCAACCGACCGTGCCGCCGCCCCCTGCGGCCATGGATCACGGCACACACAACACCGCTTCCCCCGCGCCACCTGCCGACCATAGCGGCCATGCCGCGGACAAGGCTGGAGAAGCGGCACAACCGCCAGCCGGTCATGACATGGCCGCCATGCACAAACAACATGAGGCGATCATGGCTCATGTCGCCACACTGCGCACCGAGATGACGGCCATCAAGGCCACTACCGATGTGCAGGAGCGCAAACAATTGATGCAGGCGCACCTAACCTCAATGACCAAAGCCTTGAACATGCTCAATGGTCTCGGTTGCGGGGCGATGATGCAATCAGGCAAGTGTCCCATGATGCAAAACATGCAACACGGTCAGGGACATGGCGACAAGCAGGGGCACGCCGGTTCGGCTATGCCGCACGGCGGCATGGACATGGGACACATGGCCATGTGCCAGCAAATGATGCAGCAGAAAGCCGAGTTGACTAACAGCCTGCTGGAACAACTGATTGAAATGCAGGGACAGTTGCTGGAAGGAGGGAAGTAATTCACCTCTTAAGTTGTGATCTCATCGAAATGACACAAAAAAAGGCGGTCCCTCGGGGCCGCCTTTTTTTGTGGTTGGCAAAATGAAAACCCGGAGGCAATCACATCAGCAGTTCCAGGCCGGAAAAGAAATAGCCGATCTCAAAGGCCGCGGTTTCCGGGGCATCGGATCCATGGGTGGCGTTGGCTTCCAGGGAATCGCCGAATTCACGGCGCAGGGTGCCTTCGGCGGCATTGGCCGGATTGGTGGCGCCCATCAGATCACGCCATTTCTTGATCGCCCCTTCCGCCTCCAGCACCATGACGATGCAGGGTCCGCTGGACATGAAATCGGTCAGTTCGCCGAAAAAGGGCCGGTCCTTGTGCACGTAATAGAATCCTTCGGCCTCGCGTTTGCTCAAATAGAGCTTTTTCATGCCAACAATCTTGAACCCCTCGGCATAGATGCGGGCAATGATTTTCCCGGCATTGCCGGCAAGGAAGGCGTTGGGCTTGATGATGGCAAATGTACGTTCCATGGTGCGTTGTTCTCCTTGTTAGACAGAATGGACGAATTGAACAGAGGCGCTTGCCGGCAGCATTGTGCAGGCGGTTGGTGCGAAATTGCGCCTCCTATACCATGAAGCCGTGCTCACGGCAAGACGGACAGGCCATTCTTTTCCGCTGGCAACGGTCCAGGGGAGCGCACCGCAAAAAGGGGAAGGGAACCAGCTGGCTCCCTTCCCCTCATTCACTGTCCGGCGGGAGAGCATCCCCGCTGACAAGGCCGATTACTGTTCCAGCAGGACGAACTGGCCGTTTTTGACCGTGAGCATGGCAAAGGCATCCAGCCCCAATCCGCCATGATCGGTGGGCGAGAAATTGAAGGTGCCGGCGGTGCCGATCAATCCTTTGATATTTTCAATGGCGGCGCGCACCTTTTCCCGATCCTCGCCGCCGACCTCGATGGCCTTGGCGAGAATGGTCATGGCGTCGTAGGTATGGCCGCCAAAGGTGGATACCTTCTCGTTGAACTTGGATTCATAGGAATTCTTGTATTTCAGCAGAAAGTCCCGCTGCGGTCCGGCGGGCAACGCTTCGGCAACCAGAAGGCGGCTGGCGGGAAAGATGATGCCTTCGGCGGCCACACCCGCTGTCTCGGCGTATTTGATGTTGGCAAATCCGTGGCTCTGGTAGAGGGGCACATCCCATGTGGCTTGACGGATATTCTTGGCTAGAATGGACTGAGCCGGCACGATCGACCAGTTAACCACCGCCTCGATCTCGGCATTGGCCTTCAGCTTGGCGACAATGGCCATCAGGTCAGTGGCGCTCTTGTCATACACTTCCTCGGCGACAATGGTGATACCGAATGCCTGGGCATTCTTCGCCAACTGTTCCTTGCCCGCTTTGCCAAACCCGTCGTTGCCGGCCAGGACCGCTATCTTTTTGATCCCCTTCTTCTGCATGGTCATGAAAATCTGCTGGGCCGCATAGCTGTCGCTGGGCGCGGTCTTGAACACATGCGGCGCCACCGGATTGACGATCAGTTCCGCCGCCGAACAGGAAATCAGAATGGTTTTGCCGTCCTCGGCGATCTTCTTGATGCTGAGACTCTCGCCACTGGTCGAGGGGCCGATGATGGCGAACACCTTTTCCTCCTCGATCAACTGCTTGGCAAAGGAGACCGCCTTCTCCGGGCTGCCGGCGGAGTCCTTGACGATCAACTCGATGGTCTTGCCGTTGATCCCTCCCTTGGCGTTGAGCTCCTCGACCAGCATGCGCAGCGATCGGACTTCCGGGCCGCCCAAAAAGGCCGCCGGACCGGTTTCGGCCAAAATGGCACCGATTTTGATAGCCGCCGCCTGGGCCAGCGAGGTCATCAGTACCAAACTCAACACGCACAACCAGCCGCAGCGGAGCATCCGCAGGGCACCATTTCGTTTTTTCATCCTCTCCTCCTCGGTTATTGAACAAGACGCTGTACCACTCTCGACGGAGATGTTATGACAAATCACGGGGGGATAGTCAACGAATACCTTGGCGAAGTGGCCGGTGCCGCCAGGTCTTTCGCAACGGATTCATTGATTATTTTTTCTCAATCACGCCGATCATGGCGCTTGGTGGGGGCGCATCCCCTCTCCCCTGCCCCGTGGCGACGGGTCCTCCCCGCCAGCAAAACGCCAAGGCGCCGTGGTCGCAGCTGTCGACACACATGCCGCAATTCCAGCAGTAGGCGGAGAGCGATTCATCCCTACTCGGCGCAAGCCCGAGGGGACAGGCGCGATCACAACGGCCGCAGCCGGTACAGCTCTCGGCATGACGCCGGATCACCAATCGCCTGACCATGCCGACTAGGGCCAGCAGTCCGCCCAGTGGACAGAAATAGCGGCAGGAGAAACGACGGGTCAGCAACTCCAGCAGTACAATAACGATGATCAGGACACCTTCCCAGGCCAGATTGCGGAAGTAGACGGCCATCATCAATTCCCTTCCCACCAGACCGGGTGGCGAGAGGAAAACAAATAACGGCGCGCCGAGGACGAGGGAGAGAAGCAGCTCGGCGATCAAGGTGAACCACAGAACCCGCCGAGCCAGCACCAGCCGGTCGCGAAGATTTTTTTCCCGGGCGATCCGCTGCCTGACAACAGCCACCGTCTCGGCCAAGAAACTGATCGGGCAGATCCAGGAACAAAAAACTCGGCCAAGCAAGACGGCGAGCAACAAGGGGATCAGCATGCCGATGAGGGTCGAGAACGAGAACTGTCTCGTGACCAGCAGGCTTTCCATCCCTTCGAGCGGCGAAATCAGGCGGAGTTCGCCGATGCCCAGCGATTGGAACCAGCCTTGGACAAAGGTGATCCCCAAAAAATAGTTGAGCGCCGGGTTGATCAACAAAAGAAGAAAGGCAACGGCCAACAACAGACGGCGCCACGTGTCGTAACGGACCCGGGCGGCGATGGCCAACGGCTGAATCTGACGGCGGGCATTCATGTCGGAAGGACTCTCGCCAACGGTTCAATGTTGACCGCCTTGAGCCCCTTGTCGGTGACGATTGGGCAGGCATGGGTACAAAGGCCGCAGCCGGTGCAGGCGTCCTCGATCACTTCGGGCATCAGCTTTCTGAGAACGATGGCCCGCTCCTTGAACGGACAGACATCGTAGCAGGTCCGACACAAGGCCACTCCGCTCCAGGCGGCGCAGGTAAACCGGTTGATCACCGCCGTGCCCATGCGGGTGGCTTCTTGCGCAACCCTGCGCAGGCTGCCGGTGGGACAGACAAGCACGCACTTCATGCACAGGGCGCAAGGTTTCAGTTCCACCGCGATCAACGGCGTGCCCGCGTGGATGCCGGCGCGGATATCGAGCATGGTGATGCAGCGGTAGGGGCAGCTTTCCACGCAGCGGCCGCAGCGAATACATTGGCCGGCAAAACGTTCCTCCGGCACCGCGCCGGGCGGCCGCAGGCGGTTGGTGGTCACCGGCGACCGGAACAGGCTGGCATGGCCCTCGCGCACCCCGAGAACAGCCGAGGCGGTCACCAGGCGGCCGAGCAGTTTGAGGAGGTGGCGGCGCTTCACACTCCGGCTCCATCTTCCCCGGTTGGTCGCGTCCGCGTATTGACCGTGTCCGCCAGTTGGTCTTCCATGTTGAGGTAGGTCAGGCCGGCATGGAGAACCAGGGGGCACTCATTGATTGCCGTGAGCAGCCGCTCCATCTCGTCGCAGGTTTGGGTCTCCAGAACCGCGACAATGTTGCCGCGTTGATCCGCGCCGTGGATTTCCACCCCGGCCAGGGCAAGCAACTGAGTTGTGGCCGTCTCCATATCGGCTGGCCGAATCGCGATCACTGCTCCACCGATGGGCATCGGAAGGTCTCCATGACAAAATGACTCGTCTTTTCAGAGGATAACGTGACGGGAAGAAAAAAGCTTCTTCCCGTCCGCACCGATCAAACCAAAAACGGGGTGAGTGGCCGCGGCCCGGAAACGCGCTGGATCTGAACCGCGCAGATCTTGAACTCCGGCTCCTTGGAGGCCGGGTCGTAATCGTCCTTGGTCACTTTATTGATCATCCTGGTCTGCTCCTGGTCGTGCCAATAGACAAACACCATGCCCTCGATCGGCCCTTCGTAGACCTTGGCCGGCAGCAGGTTGACCCCGCGCCGTGACCTGACCTCGACCATGTCTCCGGGCTTGATGCCCAGTTTTGCCGCGTCCTTGGGGTTGATCTCCACATAGGCATAGGGGTTGGCCCGCAGCAGTTCGGGAATGCGGCCGGTCATGGACATGGTGTGCCAGTGGTCGATGATCCGGCCGGTGGACAGATAGAAGGGATAGTCCGCGTCCGGCACCTCCGAGGGCTCGGCCTGGGGCCGCAGCCAGATCCACAGTTTGCGGTCCTCGTGGGCCGGACCGTAGAACTGATAGGGCAGATCGTTTTTCGATTCGCTGTCGGCCATGGGGTCCAACCCCTTGACGAACTTCTTGACCGTGCCGCCTTTGAGGGCGAACTCCTCGGTGGGCGCCGGCCATTGGACGCCGTCGGCCATGCGGCCCAGCACCGCGTAGCTGGCGCCGCGCAGGTCGTTGTCGCGGCCCTTGGTCAGTTTCTGGGTATACTCGTCCCAGATGGCCTGCGGCAGGGCGAAATCCTCCTCCAGACCGTCAAAAGGTTTGACGCACTGGGCGATGACCGGATCGTTAAGCTTGGTGGCCAAGCGTTTGGCCCACTCGCGGGCGATCCACACCTCGGGCTTGGCCTCGCCCGGCGCCTTGATCGCCTTGCGGGTCAGTTGCGAGCGCCGTTCGGTGCAGCCGTAGACCCCGGTCTTCTCGAAGTGGAAGGCGGTCGGCAGAATCAGGTTGGCGTACTCGGTGGTGCGGGTTTTAAAAATGTCGGTGCAGACGATGAAGCAGTCGTCGCTCGCCAATCCCTTGTTGTACAGGTCGCAGTTGGGCAGGCTCTGGGCCGGACTGGTGCAGTTGATCCATACCGCCTTGACCGTGCCCTTGTTGACGGCGGTGAACAGATCCATGGTGTGCAGCCCCGGCTCTGCCGGGATGCGGCCCAGGGGAATGCCCCAAGCCTCTTCCACCTGGTTGCGCATCTTCTCTTTTTCCACCGGCCGATGACCGGGGAGGATATGACACAATCCTCCGGCCTCGCGCACGCCGCCGCAGGCATTGGGCTGGCCGGTGAGTGACAGGGAATCGGCTCCCTCCTTCATCAACTGGCCGGTGAGGATGTGCAGGTTGTGGATCAGGTTGTTGGCCCACACGCCCTGCTTGCGCTGGTTGATGCCCATGCACCACAGGCTGACCGTGCCCTTGGAGGTAGCGAACCAGCGGGCCACCTGACGGATATCGTCGGCGGTGATGGTGCCGCCGCAGGTCTTGGCCGCGGCCTCGGGCGTATAGGGGGCGACAAACTGAGCGAATTCGTCGAAGCTGGCCGCCTTCGCTTCCTTGCCTTGTTTGAACACCGCATAGTTGCCGAGGAACTGCTGGTCATGGAGTTTCTCGTCGATGATCACCTTGGCCATGGCGTTGAGCAGGGAGAGATCGGTGCCCGGCTTGAACTGGAGGTGCTTGTCGGCAATGCGCGAGGTCTGCGACACCCGGGGGTCGGCGTTGATGACCTTGACCTCGGGATTGTCGAGCTTGCGCCGCATGATCCGGCGGAACAGCACCGGATGGGCCTCGGCGGTGTTGGAGCCGATAATGAAAAAGCAGTGCGCCTTTTCCAGATCCGCATAGCCACCGATGGGCTCGTCGGCGCCAAAGGAGGTCATGTAGCCACCCACCGCGCTGGCCATGCACAAGCGGGGATTGCCCTCGACGTTGTTGGTCTTGAGCCCGCCGCGCATGATCTTCTGGAACAGGTAGGTTTCTTCGGTCAGACACTGGCCGGAACCGTAATAGGCCACCGCATTGCCGCCATGGGCCTTGACCGCGGAGCTAAACCGCTCGGCGGCGATATCCAGAGCCTTGTCCCAGCTGATCTCCTTGAAGGGATCGGCCTTCCGTTCGCGGTAGAGCGGCTTGGTCAGACGATCCTTGTGGCCCATGCATTTCCAGAAATGCATGCCCTTCATGCACAGATAGCCGTAATTGGTGCGCGCATCGGCCACCCCGCGCAAGGCAAAGGGCACGCCGTTTTTCACCCCGAGTTCCACCCGGCAGCCAACACCGCACAAACGGCAGGTGCCCCGGTGCCAGGCCTCGTCTTCCGCCGCCCGTGCCATGGTGTTCACATCCACAGGCAACTGCATGCCCACAAGGGACGCAGCCGAAAGTGCCGCTGTCTTCTTGATAAAATCACGTCGTGTTTGAGCCATCATCACCCTCTCCTCAATATGGTTACCCATTCCATCAGTTGATGTGTCGGCCGGCTCTTCCCCGCCGGGCCGTCCACCGGTCGGTTCTATTTCTTGTTGAAGGAATGCGGAACATGGCACTGCCAGCAGGGTTTGTCCTGCGGACATTTATGCATCATGTTCTCGTGGCAGGCCGCGCAGTCCTGGGGTTGGGGCGTGACCCGAAAGGTTTCAAAGGTGCCGTGACACTGATAGCACTTGACCATGGCCACTCCATGGCGCGAGTCAAACCACTCCTTGTGGAGCTCCGGGGTGGTTTCCGCATGGCACTGATCGCAGGCAATGTACTGGTCCTGCTCGGAAAGCGGTGGATGGCCGCCGGCGGATTGGGCGGCCAGGATCGGGGCGGCCCAGCCGGTTGCCAGCAGCAACGCGACCAGGCTCCGAAACAGTCGGTGGGCATTGTGTTTCACGTTTCTCCTCCTGACGGTTTTGCTTCCTCTGGAAATCTGACAGAACAGAACGTGTAAAAAACAAAGCAACAACTATTCCAAACAAGAGATGTTGTCTTTTTAATAGGTTACAAGGAAAGCCAGTTTCAACTGTTACCATGAGGTAGCAATCATAGGGCAACTGTGTTACCTTGCGACGATACGCGCGGGGTATTGTTCCGCACCAGGTTTGCAGAGTGTTTTCGGGGACGTGGTATGACACTGAGGGGAAAATTCATCCTTGCCGTTGTCGGCATCCTGACCCTGTCCTACGGGGTTCTGCTCCTCTACACCTCCCACCTGCAAAACCGCCTGGTCATTGGCCAAGCCGAACAACAGGCCCGCATGCTCTATCGTCAGGTGCTGCTCACCCGCCAATGGGTGGCGGACCACCAGGGACTGTTCCTGGTCCAGACCGAATCCACCCAACCCAACAACTATCTGAGCGAACCGGTGATGACCACGGCGTCCGGCCTCGTGTTGGTGAAACGCAACCCGGCCATGGTCACCCGCGAGTTGTCCGAATATGCCGGCAAGAGCGGCATGGCCTGGTTTCGGGTGACCAGCGCGCGGCCGATCAATCCCGCCAACGCACCCGATCCGTTTGAACAGCAAAGCCTGCGGCGCTTTGCCGAGGGCGCAACCGAACACCTGGCAATCGACCGCGACCGGGACGGCCGCGTCCTGCGCTACGCGGCACCGTTGATCACCGAATCCTCCTGTCTCACCTGCCACGGCGAACACGGCTATCATCCCGGCGAGATCCGAGGGGCGCTGTCAATCACCATTCCCATCGTCTGGGCCGATACCTTCATCCACGAAAACAATCGAACCATTCTCCTGCTGGGACTGTTGTCGGTATGTGTTGCCGCAGCGGTGACCCTGCTGCTTTTCAACCGACTGGTGGGCCGGCCGGTGAGCCAGTTGTCCCATGCCATGGCCGCCTTTCCCGAGCAACCGGTGGAAGCCTTGAAACTGCCGGGGACCGGCGATGAATTCGGCTGCCTTTCTGCCTCGTTCATTGCCCTCTGCCAACGCCTGACCGCGTCCCAGCAAGCCCTTGCCACGGCTGGGGAAAAAGGTTTCCGCGCCGAGAAACTGGCGGCACTCGGCCAGCTGACCGCCGGCATTGCCCATGAAATCAACAACCCATTGGCCGGGATGCTCAACTGCGTGTCCGCCATGCAGAAGGAGCCGGAAAATCTGGATGTGCAGAAACGATACCTGCCCCTGTTACACAAAGGATTGAAGCGGATCGAGCTGACCATGCGCCAACTGCTCAACTACGGCCGAGTCGATCCCCTCCAGGTCCATCAAGTCGACATCGACACCGTCATTCTCGACTGTCTGGAACTGCTTGGCCACCGGCTGCGCAACATCGTGGTCAATCTGGACCTGCACTTCAACGCCCTCTGCTGCATCGACACCGAGGCCATCAAGCAGATCGTGATGAACATCGCCCTCAACGCTATCCAGGCCATGCCCGATGGCGGCAGCCTGCTCCTGGCCACCCGTGAGGAAACGGGATCGGTGGTGCTCATCATCGAGGACACGGGCATCGGTATTGCCCGGGAGATACAGGACCGTATTTTTGATCCTTTTTTCACCACCAAGGAGGTGGGCGAGGGAACGGGCTTGGGGCTGGCGGTGACTCTGGCCATGGTGCAGCGCCTGAACGGGCAGATCGAGGTTCGCAGCGAACCGGGGAGCGGCTCAACCTTCGCCGTCACTCTGCCCATTGACCGTCACTGCCTCAACGAGGGAAACGACAACGCCATGCAAGGGGAAGCATGAAACAGATACTGCTGGTGGAAGATGACGAAATCATGCGCATTTCACTCCATGACCGGCTGCGCAGGGAACGATGGCAGGTTGACGCGGCCGTCAACGGGCGCGATGCCCTGTCGCTGTTGGACCAGAAGCATTATCACCTGATCCTTTCCGACATCCGCATGCCCGGGCTGGGCGGCATGGAGCTCCTGGAATGGGCGCGCAAGCAGTCGCCGTTGATCGACATCTTCATGATGACCGCCTACGGATCGGTGGAGGACGCCATCACCTGCCTGCGCAACGGTGCCGCCGACTATATTCTCAAACCCTTTGAAATGGATGATCTGATCATCCGCATCAACCGCATCTTCGAGATGCAGACCGTGCGCGCCCGTTGCGCCTCGCTGGAGGACAGGTGCCGCCAGGAACATCAGGAAATCATCGGCAACAGCACGGCGATGCGCACCCTGCTCAAGCTCATCAACCAAATAGGGCCGACCGATTCGACCGTTTTGATCAACGGCGAATCAGGCACCGGCAAGGAGCTGGCCGCCAATGCCTTGCATCGGGCCAGCCGTCGGGCGGACAAACCCTATATTCGCATCAATTGCGCGGCCATTCCCGAAGGATTGCTGGAATCCGAGTTTTTCGGCCATGAAAAGGGCGCTTTCACCGGAGCGCACGCGAAACGGCTGGGCCGATTCGAATTGGCCGACGGCGGCACGCTGCTGTTGGATGAAATCGGTGATCTGCCCCTTGGACTTCAGGCCAAACTGCTGCGGGTGATCGAGGAGGGAGAATGTGAACGGCTGGGCGGGACAAGGACGATCAAGGTGGACGTGCGCCTGCTCTGCGCCACAGCCAAGGATCTGAAAAAGGAGGTGGAGGCGGGACAGTTCCGTCAGGACCTGCTCTACCGGTTGAGCGTCATTCCCCTGACTCTTCCGCCCCTGCGTGAACGGATCGAGGACATCCCGCTGCTGGTCAGCCATTTCCTCCGAGGTTTTGGGCACAAGCGGGGCATGACGCTGTCGCTGTCCAAAGAGGCGATGGACTGTCTGCTCAACTACGATTTTCCTGGCAATGTTCGAGAGTTAAAAAACATCATCGAGCGGGTGTCCGTGCTGTCGCCTGGACCGGTCATCACCGTGGAGGATCTGCCCGCCGATCTGCACAAGGCGGAGCAAAAGGCCAATGGCGCCATCATGCCGCTGGCTGAAGCCCTGGCCAGCGCCGAGAAGCAGTGCATCGTCCATGCCCTGGCCCACTCCGGCGGCAATCGGACCCGGGCCGCCGAGACACTGGGCATCAGCCGGAAAAACCTGTGGGAGAAAATGAAGCAGCACCGAATCGAGGTGTGATCACCGCCCCACAATCAGTCTTTTTCCTCGCTCTACAGTTCGTAGAGCCGTTCGTCGTGGCGGGGTGGCCGGCGGCCTCCAGACTGCGCCTTTTTCTTCATCGCCTCCAGACTGAAGGGTTCCTCGCCGTCCATCAGATCGCCCATTTCCTGTTCGATCTGCTCCGGATCTTCTCCCGCTTCCATGCGGGCAATGGCCTCGTGCATCGGTTCGCCCAGATCAAGGCCAGTGGCATCGGCGAACTTGCGCATCAAATTGGCCATCTGCCGCGGATCGTCCTCGTTGACCTGTTCGGCCTCGCGCATCAGACCGGCCAGGGCGCGCTCCATCTTGGCCTCGTCCATACCGGCCAAGGGATTGTCTTCGTCGTTTTCCTTGGCTTTGCCGATGGTGGCAAAGGCGGACATCATCTTCCGCAGCTCCGGTCTGCCGCACTGGGGGCAGTTGGGCCGCTTGTCCCGGTTGGGCCGGCTGGAGAAAAAGTTGAAAACCGTGTTGCAATCAGCGCAAAAAAATTCGTAGATCGGCATGGCTATCAGTGGTGGTGAAAGGACAGGCAAAGGCACGGTTGCCGCTGTTCATTGGTTGCCGCTTATGTTAGGCACTGCCAAGGATTGCGTCAATATCGTCCTTGTCCACCCGATCGGTCACGCATACCCTGCCAATCTCCTCGGGCAGCACAAAAAAGACCCGCCCACCAATGGTTTTTTTATCGGTGTGCAGATAGTTCCACAGGGTAGTCCGATCGAATTCCGACGGAATTCCGGTGGGCAGCTGGTATTTGGCCAGCAGCGCCTCGATCCGATCAGCAACCGATTGGCTGGCATAGCCGGCTCGAACCGCCAAATCGGCGACAGCACGCATGCCGATGGCCACCGCATAGCCATGAATCAGCCGATAGCCGGAGGCCGCTTCCACCGCGTGACCAATGGTATGGCCAAAATTGAGGATCCGGCGCAGCCCCCCTTCCCGTTCGTCCTGTTCCACCACCGAGGCCTTCATCTCGCAACAGCGGCGGATCATCGGCACTATTACCTCCGGTTCCAGGGCGAGAATGGCTGAATGATGCCGATCAAGCCAGTGGAAAAAATCGGCATCCATCGAAACGCCGTATTTGATCACCTCAGCCATGCCGCCACGAAATTCTTCCTGCGGTAAGGTGTGCAGCACCTGGGTGTCGATGATCACCGCCCGCGGCTGGTAGAAGGTGCCGAGCAGATTTTTTCCTTGAGGGATGTCCACACCGGTCTTCCCGCCCACCGAACTGTCTACCTGAGCCAACAGGGAGGTCGGCACCTGGACAAACGGGATGCCGCGCATGTAGATCGAGGCCAAAAATCCGGTGATATCGCCGGTCACCCCCCCGCCCAGGGCCAACAGGCCATCGCCACGGTCAAACCCGTGCTCGGCGAGCGTGCTGGCCAGGGTGCCGATGGTCGCCAGATGCTTGCTCGCCTCGCCGTGGGGAAAAACGATCAGTTCACTATCGATGCCCGCTTGCCGCAGGGATTCCTGTACCTGCGCACCGTAGAGAGCAGCCACCCGATCGTCACTGATGATGCCGTAACGTTTGGCAAATCTGCCTGCCCGCAGCATCGGCCCGACCCGCTCCATCACCCCCGTGCCGACGGTAATGGGATAGCTCCTCTCGCCTAGTCCTACCTGAATCGTCTCTTCCACTCCGCCCTCGCTTCCTGTGCAATTCATAGGAAAAATCGTTTGACGTCCGTACCGCGCCCCGCTCTTCTTTTCAATAAAAAAAGGAGATGCCGCCCAAGGCGACATCTCCTTTCGTATGCAGAGCCTCAGAGAACTGAGACGGTCTTACATGGCAGCGCCGGAAGCGGCACCCTGCATCTTGACCTCAACCTTCTCGGTCAGGCCGGCATAGTACTTGCGGAGGCGAACCAGAACTTCCTCGCGACCGAAGTGGTCAACAACCGGCTGACCCTCGGAGAGAGCCTTACGCAGTTTGGTACCGGACAGGATGACGCGATCCTCTTTGGTATGCGGGCAGGTACGCAGAGAAGCCATACCATCGCATTTGTGGCAGTAGAAGGTCCAGTCGATCTTCATCGGCTTGCAGAGCAGGTCTTTGGAAGGATCGCCGGTGTAGGGGATGCGATCAAAAATCTGCTGTGCCTCGAACAGGCCGTAGAAGTCACCAACGCCAGCGTGGTCACGACCGATCAGCATGTTGTTGACACCATAGTTCTGACGGAAGGTGGCGTGGAGCAGGCCTTCGCGAGGACCGGCATAACGCATGTCAAGCGGATACCCAGCGTTGATGACGTTCTCTTTGACGAAATAGTTGTCGATCAGGATCTTGATGGCTTCAACGCGCACGTCGGCAGGAATGTCGCCGGGCTTCAGGTTACCGACCAAGCTGTGGATCAGAACGCCGTCACAAACCTCGATGGCGATCTTGGCCAGGAACTCGTGGGAACGATGCATCGGGTTACGCAGCTGGAGAGCGGCAACGTTGGCCCATCCACGCTCTTCAAACATAGCGCGGGTCTCGGCAGGTTTCAGGTATACACCCGGATACTCTTTCGGATACTCACCCTCGGAGAGTACTTTAACCGGACCGGCCAGGTTGAACTCTTTCTGAGCCAGAACCATGATAACGCCGGGATGATCTTTGGGGGCGACTTCCCAGAATTTATCGTCAGCAGACTCTTCGCCTTCGCCCTTGAATACTTTCTCGCACTCCCAACGCTTGTCGGCTTCGGTCATCTCGTATTTCTCGGTGACCTTCATGGTTGCGTAGGTCTCGCCTTTGTTAACCAGAGCGATCTCGTCGCCAACGTTGATGCCGGCAGCGTCCGCAGCGGAAACGTCCAAGGTGATCGGTACCGGCCAGAAGGTGCCGTCAGCCATCTGGAAATTCTCACAAACGCCTTTCCAGTCAGCTTTGGTCATGAAACCGCTCAGCGGAGAGAAACCGCCGATACCCATCATGATCAGGTCGCCCTTGGCGCGATCGGAGACTTGTACCTGCTTCAATCCAGCGGCTTTCTTCAACTCTGCTTCACGTGCGGCACCTTCAAGCAGGGCACAAACAAGACCTTTTCCGCCATGGGGCGCTACCAATTTTGAACTCATAATTTTTTCCTCTCTGGTTTTATTCTTGTGAGAACATTCAACCTACGTAAATTCCGGACAGGATTGCCGGATCTGGTCCTACACGGAAAACTGAACCAGCATTCAGTCATGCGGGATATTTATAAGGCAAACCAAGGAAAGTCAAGAAAAAAAATTCATGAGAATGATCAACGAAAATGATGATAATGGTCAATATTTCCCACGAAAGCATGTGCCGATCGTATTAGGTCTTGCGGGGGTTCCGGTCGCCTCGCTACTATGGGCGCACACCAGTGACGATGGCTGGCCACCTTTTCCATTACCTTCACAATCATTCATGCCCAAAGCAAAAAAATCCCAGGAAGAAAACGCCATGGCCGCCGGCCGAATGCGCAGCGGCGTCCAGATCAAGGGCCGCCTATGGATCGAGAACAACGGCGAGACCTACCTCTCCTGGGGGCGGATCGTTCTTCTTGAGCGGATCGATGAATACGGCTCGGTGTCCGCCGCCGCCAAATCGATGCAGATGAGTTTCAGCCATGCCTGGCACCTGGTGGAGAACATGAACGCGCTCGCGCCCGAGCCCCTGGTGGAAAAGCAGGCCGGCGGCAGGCAGGGTGGCGGGGCCTGGCTGACCGAGGCGGGCAAACAGGCGATCCGTGACTTTTGGCGGTTGGTGGACCGCTTCCAACACTGGGTTGATCAGGAACATCTGTGAGCGATATTTTGCATCCCCATTTTTTTACCGCCACGGCCTCCTCACCGGCCACGGTTCGCCTCCAGCCCCCCGACAGCGGCAGGCGCGGCTCCGGTCTGGCCAATCCGCCCTGCTCCCGCAACGTGGCGGCCAGCACCAAGCGCATGAAACAAACCAGATGAAGCAGCAACCCCTCTCCGGGCAGGACATGCGTGCCGTGCCCATCGACCAATCGCCTTGCCTGGACACGGTCCAGCTGGCCCAACTGGAACAGTCCTTTCGCCGCTGGGTCGAGGAGACGCCGCGGCGCGACGTCCGCCTCGCCCGCCGCCGCATCCTGCTGGTGTTCCTGCTCATCCGCTATACCGGCGCCAAGCTGAGCGAGGTCCTCGCCCTGGATCCGTTTGCCGACATCGAGGCACAGACCGTGTGCATCCGCGATCTCGATGGAGCGGAACCCTGCCAACGCTCCGTCACCATCTCCGCACAGTTGAGCCGGGAAATCAGGGAGACCCTGGCGGACCCGGATTTCCGCAGTTCCTTGGACAAACTTTTTTGCGTGGACCCCGCCTTTGTCCGCCGCAAATTCTACGAGCGCGCCGAGGCCTGCGGCTTTGACAAGCGCCTGGGCGGCCCGGAGATGATCCGCCGGGCGCGGGCGGTGGAGCTGGTGCGCGGCAACATGCCCCTGCCGGCGGTGCAGAAGCTGCTTGGCCACTCAACTCCCAACCTGACCACGGCCCATGTCTCGTTTTCCGACGAGGAACTGCAACGGGTGACCAAGCTGTTCATGGAGCGGGAATCGACCCGCAAAACCAGCGCCAGAAATGCCTTCTTTGGCAAGATCACCGACGTGCAACGCGGCGATATCCAGGCGCGGGTGACTTTGGTCAACCTTGGCGGCTATCAGGTGACTACCCTGATCACCCTCGAAAGCCTGGAGCGGTTAGGTCTGCGGCCGGGCAAACTGATCACGGCCGAGGTCAAGGCCCCCTGGGTGGTGCTCCAGGGCGGCACGGACCTGCCGGCATGCAGCGCCGACAATTGTTTTCAGGGCGAAGTGGCGCGGATCAACCGGGGAACCGTCAGCTCGGAATATCTGCTCCGCCTTGCGGACGGCACGGAGCTGTGCGCCGTGGTGTCCACCAGTGGCGGCGCGGTGCTCGATCTGGCCATCGGCGACCGCGTTTGGGCCCTGTTCAGCTGCTTTGCCGTCACCCTGCACGCCGATTGACGGCGGTGCGCCCCTTTGCCCCCTCCTCCCGCAGCTCCAGTTCACGCATTGATTCAGGCACGATCCGGGTGATCAGCCGTATGCGTGCCGCGCACACCCCGCCCGACCCGCAAACCTAGGCTCAAAGGTTGGCGATCACCGGCACCAGGGCATCGAGCCGGTAGGCCCCCTCGACGGGATTGGTGTCAAACACCATGAAGTAGCGAAAATCGTTGCCCGCCTTGTTCGCCCAAGCCTGACCGAGTTTGAGTTTACGGCTGGAATCGGAGTTGTCCCGGTCGTCGCCCTTGGCCTCGATCAACAGGGTCTTGCCGTTTTTGGTGCGCACCAGAAAATCGGGATAATGGTTGATACAGCCGTTGATACAAAACCCCTTGCGCTCGATGATCTTGTGCCAAAACAGGATGTTGTCCAGATTGGCGACCTCGTTGATCACCTTTGCCTCCCAGGAATTGAGCTGCCCCTCGGACGAATACAGGCTCGCCGGAATAGCCGGGGCAACGGCCACCGGGGCAATCGACTCGGGCAGGGCATAGCTTGCCTGCATCTCAATTCTGTCCGCAGCCAGCCACTGATAAAAAACAGTCTCCGCGTGATCTGTGGCCAGGGCCGTTATCTTCTCCTTGATTTTGTCGCGGTAGCTATATTCACGTATGCGGTTCAGGCATTCGTGGATGTGGTCCGGGTGCATATCATCCACAATTCGTTGCACGTATTTTTTTATCTCCTGATCACCAAAGGGCCGCATATTACCGATCAACCCACACAGCCGTTGAACAATTTCCCGTTTTTGCGGTTCGGGAGGCAACGCCACCAAATACTCGGCCAGCCGTTCCCGGCTTGCATGCTGGAGTTTCCAGAAACGGGGTTTGTAATCATGCTCGCCCACTTCCTCCAAGTCGATCCGGTACGCCTCCCCTTCGATTGCCTGAAAATCGATCCGGCTATCGGCCTGGCTAAGGCGATACCCTTGTAACAGCTCTTCTTTGTTGAGGAGAGTCGCGCCGTCGCCAAACAGGCTCATCCCCGGAACCCGGATGAAAAACTGCGGCAAACGGAGAGTGACGGCAAGCGGGGCAAATTGGGCGACCATGCCGAATATATTCATTTTTTCCCTCACCTCCAGCGGAACCGTCTCAGCGGCGCTTTGCGCGGCCTGTTGTTCGTATGCCCTGCTTTCCTTGTCCGCCTGGGCCAGTATCGCCTGAACAGCGGTATCCGGGGCGGACGCCTCGCCCAGCCCAACAGTGGAATCCGAGGACCCTGTCAGGCTGTCCGGCCATTCGACGGCTTCCCTCTCCGCACTGTTCACCTCAGGCTGCTGTCCATCGGCAACCGGCGGATCGAACAAGCCCTGCTGCCGGGGCGCGGGGGCATGTCCCTGTTGTTCGGTTTCCACGGTTGCCATATCCGTGGCCCGCATATCCTTTTTGGAAAAACCGGCCTGATTGAGTCCGGCGACAATCCTGTCCAGGGTGGTGATGAAATCAGCGGAAGAGGCCAGAACGTACGAATTGTTGAGCAGGTTGTTGTGCTGACGCCGGGCATAGGGTTGCCGCAAGACCCGGCCGACAATCTGCTCCACGTCCACTCGGGAATGGCGGTTGGCGATGGTGGCCAGAATATAGGCAAAGGGGCAGTCCCAGCCTTCCTTGAGCGCATTGACGGTAATGATGTAGCGGATGGAACATTCGGGCGAAAGAAGGCTGATATCTTTGAGCTCGTCGATATTTGCCGTTTTTATCGCAATCTCTTCTTCGCTGATGCCCAGATGGATCAGCCGTTTCCTGATGTCGTCAAAGGTGGTCCGGTCTTCGTCGCCGGTATTCGATTCGGCCTGAAAGAGGACAATCGGCCGGATGTAGTCGCCGCCCGCCTGTTGTTCCGTCCGTGCCTGCTGTTCCAAACTGTTGCGCAACTGGATGGCGTTGCCGATCACCTCCTTGCTGGAGCGGTGGTTGTAGACAATCACCGGCAGCTTGACCATGTGACAGGTCTTGAGCTGCGCCGCATCGACGTAGCTGATGATATTGCTGTCCGTCCTCGGGGTGGCGGTGAGGTCGAGAATCAGGCTGGGGTTGAAATTGGCGAGCATCTCCTTGCTCAAGATCGAACCGGCATTGTGGCTTTCGTCGACAATACAGACCGGGTTCATGGCGCGGATGACATTGATCAGGGCCGATTCATCGACGCCGGTCAGGCATTCTTCGGCCTGCATCCGATGGGTGAAGGAAGCAAGGAACGTATTTTCCTGGTAGGCTTTGCGGCCCTCCTTGTTGCTGGTGCGGAACGAGGCGTAACTGAGCACGAAAATATTGAGATGTTCATGCACGCTGGCGGGGTTGAACCCGGCGCCCTGCAACAGCTCGTCCTTGGTGTACACCCGCACCCGGCCGTTGAACAGGGTGTCGAGCTTGCGGCGGTAGGGGTGGCGCGGGCTGCCCAGGCTCCGCTCGGTCTGTTCGAGGATGGCGTTGGACGGCACCAGCCAGACCACGGCCCGGGGCACCGGCCGGGCATAGACGCTCAAGGCGTCAAAGATGGTTTTGATGGCATTGGCGGCGATGAAGGTTTTGCCGCCGCCGGTGGGTACCTTGATGCACAGATGCGGCACGCCCTTGATGGTGTCGCGATAGGCCTCCGGCCGGGCAATACCGCGCTCCTGCCAGTACCGGGCAAAGGCCTGGCGCAGGTCGCCCAGTCGTTCCACCTCCGCCAAGAAATCGGCGAGGTCGCGGATTACCTGTTGTTGATAGGGCAGCAGTTCCATGCGGTACCTTTAGAAGCGGGAGATGTCCCGGGGAATTTTTTTGAACAGGATGTGATGGTGCTGCATGAACGCCTCGTCGAGCAGACACGAGTCGGCATAGATGAGATAGCTCTCGTTTCTGCGGGTGAGGGTGGCGAGGAATTCCAGGTTAAGCACCGTGGGCCGCTCCGGGTCGTCATAGAAATAGTAGCCGGTGCGGTCGCGTTCGCCCAGCCAATGGGGATGCTCGCCCGCCTCCGCACCCGGCAGCCCTTCGGAGCGGGCCACATAGTCGCGGAGGGCCGCCCGATCGAGGTTTGGGTTGAGAAAGCCTTCATCGTCAAAGACCCGCTCGCCCAGGGTGCAGTAGGTGAAGCCGCCGCCGGTACCGGCCACGGCCTTGCTGCCCTCGCCATACCCGTTGATCACCCGCTTGATCCGCTCGGCGGTGATGGTCTCGGCATAGTCCATCATCTCGATGAGGATGAAGGTGCGGTTGCCGCCGTCCTGGCGGTTGAGATTGAGCACCGCATGGCCGGTGGTGCCCGATCCGGCAAAGGAATCGAGGATAATGGCATCTTTGTCGGTGGCGATGTGGAGAATGCGGTCGATCAGCCGGGTCGGCTTGGGGGTGACAAACACGTCGGCCGAGGTGGCGAAATCGAGTACCGCCAGCAGTTCCTTCTTGGCGTCCTGAGTGTGGCCGACTTCCTGGTACGGCCATAGGGTTTGCGGCACCACGCCCTGTTTGACATCGGTGAGAAATCGCTTGATCGCCGGTACATTGTCACCGGTCCTGCCCCACCAGATACGCTTATCCCGGTCCATTTCCAGGAATTTTTGCTGTGATACTCGCCAATACATTCCTGTGGGCGGGCCGTCGATGACCCGGCCCGAGGGACAGGTGATGGCATAGGTGCCCTCGCCGTAATAATTCCGGGCGGAAAGGTCGCTCGCCTTCCAGGGACCGCGCGGGTCGTGGTCGTAGTTCTTGTAGGCCTTGTTCTGCGCCTCGGTGCGCGGCATGGGGTTGGGCACCCATTGGCTGGCATTTTTCGCGTACACCATGATGAAGTCATGGTCTTCGGAAAAATGACGGGCCGAATTTTTCGGAGAATAGACCTTTTGCCAGATAACGGTGGTGATGAAGTTCCGCTGGCCGAAAATCTCGTCCATGACCGCCCGCAGATGGGCCTGCTCGTTGTCGTCGATGGAAATCCAGATGCTGCCGTCCTCGGCCAGCAGCCGCCGGAGCAGCTGCAACCGCGGATACATCATGCACAGCCACTTGTCGTGGCGGCACAGATCCTCGCCGTCCTTGCCCACCACCTGGCCGAGCCACTTGACGATCTGCGGCTCATTGACGTTGTCGTTGTACACCCACGACTCGTTGCCGGTGTTGTAGGGTGGATCGATGTAGATGCAGCGGATGCGGCCCTCGTACTCGGGCAGCAGCGCCTTGAGCGCTTCCAGGTTGTCGCCGTGGATGATGGTGTTGCCGGTGGAATTGACGTTGTCCGCGTCGCCGTTGAAGGCAAAATGCCGCTTCAGCACCCGTACCGGCACTTCGAGGTGATGGTTGATCACCTGTTCCTTCCCTTTCCACATCAACTCAGGCATGACGATCGTTTCCTTTGTCCGTTGGACAACAATGCAGGCCCGGACGCCATCAAGCCTGCCGGGGGACGCGCAGGGCTGGCGGCGACGGGTTAAAAAAGGCGGCCACTGGGGCGGCAATCGCCAAGTGATACTCAACAAAGGCTTGTATTTCAAGAGATTGTTCGAGAAAACCGGGCAGCGCGCACACATGGCGCGTGCGAATCGGCCAACCAAGGGCAACGGCTGAAAAGCGGCGGCGTTCTTTCACCCGATACCGTAACGCGGGCGGCGGATATGGGTCTTTTTGCAGCGGGGGCAGCGGCCGGGCGGTTGGGGCCGGGCGCGTTTCTCGAACACGAAGCCGCAGCTCAGACAGACCGGCGGTTCGATCACCAGCCGCCGCCCCTCGGCCCTGAGGGTGCGTTCGACATGAACCAAATGCTCGTAGATCTCGCGTTCGCTCTGGTGCAGCTCCTGGGAAAGCTCCCGCACCCCCTGGGGTCCCTCGCCAAGCAACTCGATCAGCTGCCGGCGGATACTGCCCGCCGCCTTGTTCGCCTCCATATCCCCTCCTCCCCGATCCACGCGAAGCGACCTGTCCCAAACCACCGAACAGCCGCGCATCACTGACCCGCCACCAGTGTAGCCTCCCGTGGAGCCCTTGGAAAGCCTATACTTTTCGTTTGTCCTCGGGTAGGATGGAGTCGGTATATTGTGGTGTCCTCGCCGTCGCCCCCCTCAACATTGATCAACCGCCATGCGCCAGAGGATAGTGATCGCATCGTTTTTTCTCCGGCCCGTCAGGCATCACGACCCGCCGCGGCCCGAACACGCGGGTCATCCGGCCGCGGGTCGTGCCGTCGTCCGCTCCACACCGGTCGCCCTGGACGTTTCCGTGGACCATCGCCTTTCGCCGTCTCATCCCCTGCCGCCGGGAGGCAGCAGATGAAATTCCGCCGCATTCGATCCCAACCGCTGTCGGAAAGCGTCAAGACGATCCTACTGTCGCTCGGCCTGGTCCTGCTGTGGTTCTTGTTTGCCGACCAGGCCACGGCCTTTCTCTTCAGGGAGGAACCGTCGCCCCTGATCCGCCAGACCTCGGGCTGGTGGGCGCTGGTCGGCGCCACCGGCGTGCTGCTCTTGTTCGTTTCCCGCAAAACGATCCGGCGGCTGGCCACGTCCCGCAGACCCCGCGCGGACAACGGCCGCTATCTCGACAGCATTTTCCGCGCCTCGCCCACCGGTATCGGCGTGGTCAGCAATCGGGTCATCCTGACCGTCAATGACCGGCTGTGCGCCATGACCGGCTACAGCCGGGAAGAGCTGATCGGTCGCTCAACCCGCATCTTCTACCCCAGCGACGCCGAGTACCAGGCCGTGGGCAGCGAAAAATACGAGCAGATCAGCCAAACCGGTATCGGCACGGTGGAAACCCGCTGGCGGCGAAAGAACGGCACCCTGCTCGATATCCTGCTCAGCTCGTCCCCCATCCTCGCCGATCGTCTGGCGGAGGGAGTGACCTTCACCGCCCTGGACATCACCGCCCTCAAGCAGACGGAACGATCGCTGCGGGAAAATGAACACTACTACCGCACCCTGATCGACCTGGCGGTGGACGGCATTCTCCTGGGCACCCGGGAAGGGGTGATCATCGACAGCAACAATCAGATGTGCGCCATGCTTGGCATGGAGCGCGAGGCGCTGATCGGCCGGCATGTCAGCGAGCTGCCCTTCACCGAGGCAAGCCTGGCCGAAAGCCCGTTTCGCTTCGATCTGCTGCGACAGGGACAAGTGGTGCTCAGCGAGCGGGTCCTGGTGCGGCCGGACGGCAGGCAACTGTTCGTGGAAATGCGCACCAAGATGATGCCCAATGGCACCTACCAGTCAATCTACCGCGACATCAGCCAGAGAAAGCAGGCCGAAGCCGATCTGGAGCGGCTCAGGGTGGCGATCGAGCAGGCCGGCGAGGTGGTGGTGATCACCGATGTCGAGGGCGCCATCCAGTACGCCAATCCAGCCTTTGTCCGGGTGACCGGCTACGCGGTGTCGGAGGTGGTCGGCCAGAATCCGCGCATCCTCAAAAGCGACGCCCATGACCAGGCCTTCTACAAGACCCTGTGGGAAACCATCGTCGGCGGGCGCACCTGGAGCGGCCAGCTGATCAACAAACGCAAGGACGGCACCCTGTATACCGAGGAGGCCACCATTTCCCCGGTTTTCGATGACCACGGCGCCATTGTCAACTTCGTGGCCATCAAGCGGGACATCACCGCCCAGCTCAAACTGGAGGAACAGTATCTGCAAGCGCAGAAAATGGAATCCGTCGGTCGGCTGACCGGCGGCGTGGCGCACGATTTCAACAACCTGCTGGCGGTGATCATCGGCTACTGCGAAATGGCCCTGCAAAAAACCGCTGACCGGCACGCCGTGCATGAGGATCTGCGCAACATCCACCTGGCGGCCAACCGCTCCGCCGATATCGTCCGCCAACTGCTGGCCTTCTCCCGCAAGCAGCCCATCGATCCCAAAATCCTTGACCTCAACGAGGTGGTCGAGGGCATGCTGCCCATGCTGCGCCGGCTGATCGGCGAGGATATCGAACTGATCTGGTCGCCCCAGGCCGGGCTGCCGCCGATCAACATCGACCCGGCCCAAATCGACCAGATCCTGGCCAACCTCTGCGTCAATGCCCGCGACGCCATCAGGGGGACGGGAACCATCACCCTGCGCACGGCAACCATCGTGGCGGACGCGGCGTTCCGCGCCGCGCATCCCGAGGCCATGGAGCGGGATTACGTGGTGCTCTCGGTCGCCGACGATGGCTGCGGCATGGAACCGGAGCTGCTCGGCAAGGTGTTCGAGCCGTTTTTCACCACCAAGGGCGCACTGGGCACCGGGCTCGGCCTGGCCACGGTGTACGGCATTGTCCAACAGAACCAGGCATTGATCGCCACGGACAGCGAACCGGGCAGGGGCACGACCTTTTCCGTTTACCTGCCCGTGCATGCGGGGGAACAGGCGCCGGGACGGCGGGAACAGCCAGAACCGGTCCTGCCGGGAAACGGCGAGACCCTTCTGCTGGTCGAGGATGACCAGGGAATCCTCGACGTGGCCCGCACCATGCTTGACGCCCTGGGGTATGGAGTCCTGAGCGCTCAATCCCCGGGCGAGGCGCTGCGGCTGGCCGCGCGGCATGAAGGCAAAATCGATCTACTGCTCACCGACGTGATCATGCCGGAAATGAATGGCAGGGAATTGGCCCGGCAGCTCACCGCCATGCGACCCGGCATGAAGCTGCTCTACATGTCCGGCTATACCGCCGAGGCAATCGCCCAGCGCGGGATGCTTGATCAGGAGGTCGATTTTCTGCAAAAGCCCTTCCGGTTCGAGGAATTGTCCCGAATCATCAGAAGGGTGCTGGACGGGGAGACACCTTGAACCCTGCCCTGCACGACTTCACAAATCGTACTGGACCCGGCGGTACTGGATAGCTTCGGCAATATGGGCCGTGGTCGGCGTGTCGACGCCGGCCAGATCGGCAATGGTGAGGGCGATCTTGAGGATGCGATGGTAGGCCCGGGCGGACAATCCCAGGCTGGTGATCGACCGGTTGAGCAGCTCGGCCGAGGCCCCATCGAGACGGCAGAACTTCTTCACCTCCTTGGCGCTCATCTGGGCGTTGCAGTAGAGCCGCGCCGCACCGGCAAAACGCCGGCGCTGGCGCGTTCGCGCCCGGTTGACCCGCGCGCGGATGGCGTGTGAGGGTTCGCCGCTCGGCTGGTCGATGAGCTCCTTGACCTGCACCGCCGGCACCTCGATGTGCATGTCGATCCGGTCCAGCAATGGCCCGGAAAGCCGGCTGCGGTAGCGCTGCACCTGGAGCGGGGTGCAGGTGCAGGCCCGGATACGGTCGCCGAGATAACCGCACGGGCAGGGATTCATGGCCCCCACCAGGGTGAACCGGGCCGGAAAGCTGAGGCTGGTGGCGGCCCGGGCAATGGTCACCGTGCCGTCTTCCAGCGGCTGGCGCAGCACCTCGAGCACATGTTTCTTGAACTCCGGCAGTTCGTCGAGAAAAAGCACCCCGTTGTGGGCCAGGGAAACCTCGCCGGGGCGGGGAATCTGGCCGCCGCCGATCAGACCGGCATCGGACACGGTGTGATGCGGCGCGCGGAACGGCCGGGTGGTGAGCAGCGGCGTCTTTTCCGGCAACAGGCCGGCGGTGGAAAAGATCTTGGTGGTCTCGATGGCCTCTTCCAGGGTCAGATCGGGAAGGATGGTCGGCAGCCGCCGGGCCATCATGGTTTTGCCGGTCCCGGGAATGCCGGTCAGCAGGATGTTATGTCCGCCAGCCGCGGCGATTTCCATGGCCCGCTTGGCATATTCCTGGCCCTTGACATCGGCGAAATCGACCGCGTAGCCCTCGTGGCGGGCAAAGAGTTCGGCCGGATCGATGGCCAGGGGTGCAAGCGCGGTCCGGCCGGCAAGAAAGTCCACCGCCTGGTCCAACCGCTCGATGGCGTAAACCGCCAACCCCTGGACAATGGCCGCCTCGGCCGCATTGGCCGCGGGCACGAGAAAACGGCGAATCCCCTCCTGGCGGGCGGCCAAGGCCATGGGCAGCACGCCGGGCACCGGCCGGACCGAACCGTCGAGCGACAGTTCGCCGGCAATGGCGGTTTGTTCAAGCGGATCAGGGGGCAGCAACCCGCCGGCGGCGAGAATGCCCAGGGCGATCGGCAGATCGTAGCCCGTGCCCTCCTTCTTGACCGAGGCTGGCGCAAGATTAACGGTGATCCGCCGCTGCGGGAACTCGTACCCCGTGTTCTTGATTGCCGCCCGCACCCGGTCCTTGGCCTCGCGCACCGCCCCCTCGGCCAGGCCGACGGTGGAGAACGACGGCAGTCCCTGGGCCAGATCGACCTCCACCCGCACCGCCAGACCGTCGACCCCGGCCACCGCGCAGCTGATCACCTTGGCCAGCATGGGTCCTCCCGGTACAAGGCCAGCATGGCCGGCGTATATTCGCCGTTCTTCCGCTCGTAGAGATAAAAAGGGGACAGGATATCGATCTGTTCGCCGCCGTTCTTCATCGCCTCGACCAACACCAGCCGGGCATTGTCCGTGCCAGGGTAGGAATAGACGGGTTGCAGCCGTTTGGGCGTCAGCCGGTGGGTGTGCAGGGCCTGCAACAGGGTGTTGCAGCGTCGGGCTGGATAGACAAACACCACCCGCCCCCGATTGCGCACGCAGAAGGCGGCGGCGCGGACAAAATCCGCCAGGGTGCCGCTCACTTCATGCCGTGCCCGGGCAGCCTGCCGATCCTGGTTGATGCGGCCGCTGTCCGGCCTGCCATAAGGCGGATTGCACACCACCCAATCAACACTTTCCGGCGGCAGGACCTCCCCCACGGTGCGCACGTCGCCGCGGACCACCCGCAACCGGTCGCCAAAGCCGTTGAGCCGGCTGTTTTCTTCTGTTAGGGCGGCGAGCTCCTCCTGTAGTTCCAGGCTGACAACCGCAATGTGCGCGTGACGGTGGGCGAGGATCAGGCCAATCACTCCGCAGCCACACCCCAGATCGAGCAGCCGCTCCCCGGCCCGGGGCGCGGCAAAATGGGCGGCGAGCACCGCGTCCACGGAAAAACGGTAACCATCCACGCTCTGACGGCAGATCAGCCGGCCGTCAAAGAGGGTATCGTTGCTGCTGGGGCAGGCCTGGGATCGCGGCACGAGAAACTCCCTGGAAATGGACACAAGCCCGCCTTCCGGCTGGTCAAGCAGGCGCTTTCCTGCTACACTCCGCCGCCTGCGGCAAAGGGGGGTGGACAGATCAGCGATTCTGTTTACCATTTCACCAGGATGCCGCGCAAGCCGGTTTTTTTCTGGTCCTCTTCGCTTTTTCCCTCAATATCCAAGGAGTACACCATGGATGTGTTCATCAAGACCCATTTTTCCGGGGGCCACCACCTCCGCGCCTACCCGGGCAACTGCGAGAATCCCCATGGCCACAACTGGAAGGTCAAAGTCACGGTCCGGGCCTCCCAGCTCGATCAGCTCGGCATGGGCATCGACTTCAAGCAGCTGAAACAAACGGTCAATGCCGTGGTTGACGAACTCGACCACCGCGACCTGAACGAGCACCCGGCCTTCCGAGAGATCAACCCTTCTTCCGAACACATCGCCATGTTCCTGTTCGACAGTCTCAGGCCGCGGCTCACGACCGAACGCTACCGCCTGTACAGCGTCGAAGTGCGGGAAACGGATTCCACCGGCGTGATCTATTATGGTGACTGAGCCCCTGCTGGTTTGCGAACGCTTTTATTCCATCCAGGGCGAATCGACCCGGGCCGGTCTGCCCTGCCTGTTCGTGCGGCTGGCCGGCTGCAATCTCCGTTGCAGCTATTGCGATGCCCACTACACCTGGGAGGAAACCGGCGAAACCATGACCGTGGACGAAATTCTCGCCTGGGCCGAGCAGTATCCCGGCGTCATGGTGGAAGTCACCGGCGGCGAGCCGCTGCGCCAGAACGGCGTCTATCCGCTCATGCGGAACCTGCTTGCCGCCGGCCGCACGGTCCTGCTGGAAACCAATGGCAGCCTGCCGCTGTGCGGCGTGCCGGAGGAAGTGGGGATCGTCATGGACATCAAATGCCCGGATTCGGGCATGGCGGCTCACAACCTAGCCGACAACCTCGACCTGCTGCGGGAACGGGCCCGGCGGCAGTGCCGCGACGAGATCAAGTTCGTGCTCAGCTCGGTCGATGATTTCCACTGGGCCCGGCAGGTGGTGACGCGCGAACGGCTCGACCGGCTGCTGCCGGTCCTGTTCTCGCCGGTGCGCCCTCTGCTGGACCCGGCCCTGCTCGCCCAGCTGCTGCTCGACCACCGGCTCAACGTTCGCCTGCAGCTGCAACTGCACGCCCTGCTCTGGCCCGATCGCGCCCGCGGTGTCTGAAGAACGAAAAAGGCCTTTGCGAACGCCCCGGTTCGACCTATACTCCTTGAAACAAATCAAGCAGCTAGCCCCGCTCTTCTTCACCCCCTCTAAGGAAATGCCCATGCCCGTTCTGGAAAATAGCCGTATCGGCATCATTGGTCTTGGTTATGTCGGCCTGCCCCTGGCCGTGGAATTCAGCAAGAAAGTCCCGACCGTGGGCTTTGATCTCAAGACGCAGCGAATCGATGAATTGCGGCGCCACATCGATGTCACCCGCGAGGTTTCCAGCGAAGAGCTCAGGCAGGCGGGGGAACTACACTATACCTGCGATATCGAGGAATTGCGGCCCTGCAACGTGTTTATCGTCGCCGTACCGACCCCGATCGACACCAACAAGCGGCCCGATTTCACCCCCCTGATCCGGGCCTCGGAAACCGTGGCCAAGGTGCTGAAAAAAGATGACGTGGTGGTTTACGAGTCCACCGTCTATCCGGGGGCCACCGAGGAAGTCTGCGTGCCGATCCTGGAACGGGACAGCGGCCTGGCGTTCAACCGCGACTTTTTTGCCGGCTACAGCCCGGAGCGGATCAACCCCGGCGACCACGAGCACCGGCTGCCGACGATCATGAAGGTCACTTCCGGCTCGACTCCGGAAATCGCCGACTTTGTCGACGCCCTCTACGGCCTGGTGATCACCGCCGGCACCTTCAAGGCCAGTTCCATCCGGGTGGCCGAGGCGGCCAAGGTGATCGAGAACACCCAGCGCGACGTCAACATCGCCCTGATCAACGAGCTGGCCCTGATTTTCAACCGTCTGGGCATCAACACCCATGAAGTGCTCAAGGCGGCCGGCACCAAGTGGAACTTCCTGCCCTTCCGCCCCGGCCTGGTCGGCGGTCACTGTATCGGCGTCGATCCCTACTATCTGACCCACAAGGCCCAGGAGGTCGGCTACCATCCGGAGATGATTCTGGCCGGCCGCCGGCTCAACGACGACATGGGCCGCTACATCGCCTCAGAAACGGTCAAGCTGATGCTCAAGCGCCGCATCCACGTAGCCGACGCCCACATCCTCGTTCTTGGCCTGACCTTCAAGGAGAACTGCCCCGACCTGCGCAACACCCGGGTGATCGACATCATTGACGAACTGGGAACCTTCGGTGCCAGGGTCGAGGTCCACGATCCCTGGGTGGATCAGGACGAAGCCCGGCGCCTGTACGGGGTCACCATGATCGACCCCCCGTCCCAGGGCCGCTACGACGCGGTGATCCTGGCCGTGGCCCACCGGGAATTCGCCACCCTCTCCGCCGAACAGCTGCGGGCCCTGTGCAAACCCGCGGCGGTAATCTACGACGTCAAGAGCACCCTGCCCCCGGAGGCGGTCGACGGCTGCCTCTGAATCCGACGAGCCCTTCCGAAACGAAACAGGCTCATCCCTTCAACTGCTTGACGAGCTGATTGGCTGCGGTCAGCAGCGGGTCCCAGGTGGGGCCGAAAGGCGGGGCATAGGCGAGGTCGCTCTGACTGAACTCGGCCACCCCCATCCCGGCCAGCAGGGCCACGGCCACGGCATTGATCCGGTGGGCCACCTGATCAATGCCGGTCATCTGCGCGCCGAGCAGACGGCCGCTAGCCCGGTCGCCAACCATGGACACATACACCGGCTGGGCCCCGGGATAGATGCCGGCCCGGGATTTGGACCTGATCTGCACCCGGACCGGATCAAACCCGGCCCCCCTCGCCTCGGCCTCGTTGAGGCCCGTGCGCGCCACCTGCATGGCAAAGACCTTGAACACCGCGGTGCCGGCCACGCCCGGCAACTCCACCTGCTGGCCGCAGACATTGTCGGCCACGGCCCAGCCGGCCCGATTGGCGCGCAGGGCCAGCGGAATCCAGGTTTTCTCACCGGTAACGATGTGGTAGCTGTCGGCGCAGTCGCCGGCGGCATAGATGGCCGAATCAGAGGTGCGTAGCCCCCGGTCCACCGCGATCGAGCCTCCGACACTCACGTCAAGTCCGGCTTCACGGGCCAGGGACGCGTTGGGGGTCACGCCGATGGCCGCGATCACCACATCTGCCTCCAGCCGCAGTTCCCCGGCTATCACCCGCAGCTGTTCACCCTCGGCAATGATGCGCTCGATCGGGTAGCCGTCATGCACCCCCACGCCCCGAGCGACCAGCAGTTCCCGCACCGGTTGGGACAAGGCGGGATCGAGCCAGGGCAGCAGACCGGCCCTCGGTTTGATCAGATCCACCGCCAATCCTCGTTCGCTCAGGGCCTCGGCCATTTCCAGGGCGATGTAGCCCATGCCGACGATCACCGCCCGTTTCGCCTGCCGGTCGCGGAGAAAGGTCTTGATCCGCCGGCCATGCTCCAAATTCTTGACCACGAACACGCCGGACAGGTCCATGCCCTCGATCGGCGGCTTGATCGGATCGGCGCCGGTGGCGATCAGCAGCCGATCATAGGCGACCGTGAACGGCTCCCCCCGGGCGGTCCGGCCGGCAACCGTCTTGCCGGCCCGATCGATGTGCTCCACCCGATGGCCGGTCCGCAGGTCAATGCCCTGCTTTTCGCGGAAGGCGCGCGCGCTGCGGACCACCAGATCCTCCATTTCCCGACGCGGATCGGCGATGTTGTACGGAATGTTGCACGCGCTGTAGGACACGTCCCGCCCCTGCTCCAGCACGATGATTTCCATGCCGGGGTCGTTGCGCCTGGCCCGACTGGCCGCGCTCATGCCGGCGGCATCACCGCCGATGATCACAAATCGCATCTTGTCCTCCTTCGGTTGGGGGTCCGCGGGCCGATGCCGACCGGCCCGCATGCTTGCTGGTCACAATAGGACCGGAAAAGAAGAATGTCAAAACAAGGTTGTGCCTCTCCCCGCCCCTGGCCGGATGCCGGTCCATCCGGCAGCGGCCGTCGATTACGGTACTTTGCCTCCTGTTCCCGGATCGACGCCAACAAGTGCTTTATCTTCCCCGCCTCTTCCTTTACAGTAAACACCGATCACGCCGGTAGCCGAACCCCGACAGCTCGGCCGGCTCCGGTCATCCCGACAACCCTCTTTTCCTTGCCATGCCCATGAACACACCACCCCGCCTTTTTGCTGCCATTCCCCTGCTCGCCCTGTTCCTGTCCCTGTACACCGCAAGCCATGCCGCCCAAGCCGACAGGACCATGACCCTCAACCCGGCCACCCCCACGCCCAGCCGCTTCGTGGTCCGGGGGCACACACTGGTTGACGCTCGCGCCCCGGACACCCCGATTTTTTTCCGTGGCATGGGCTACTCGCCCTTTCTTCCCGGCGAAACGCCGGTACGCGGCGCCCAACCCGGCAACGACAACCGCTACAACGATCATCTGACCCTGATCAAGGCGATGAATGTCAATTATCTCCATGTGTTTCCCCGGCTGATGCCGCCCAATTTCTTCGCCGCCCTGGACAAGACCGACCTGGTCTACGGCCAGGATGTATGGATCTGGGCCTATGAGGAGGATTTCCTCGCCCCGGCCTTCCAGGCCAAGACCCTCAACGACATCAAGGAGGTGATCGATCACACCTACAAGGTGGGCCGCCCGGATCGGCTGGTGCTGTTTTCCATTGGCGACGAACTCCAGGCCAAGTGCGTCAAATCAACCAATCAACGCCACCCCGAGGTACGCGAGTACAAAGGCAAACACCTGCACGTCACCAACCGCACGCCCACCGAGGTGGCCATGGCCAAGCTGGTGGACGAGGCCATGGACTATGAGCTGACGCGCTACGGCCAACGCCATCTCTACTGCCATACCAGCTGGACCCACATCGGTCCGATCGCCGACCGACCAGACCTGGAGGTCAGCCGCAAGGACATCCTCGTGCCGGACATGGGGGATCTGATCTGCCTCAACGTCTACACCTATGCCAACGGCGTGCGCACCTCCCCGCCCGGTTCAGTGACCGGGACAACCTACCAGGGCTATCTGGAACAGTTGGCCAGGGAATTGAAACAGCCGATCCTCATCACCCAGGTGGGCCTGTCGACCTCCCCCTTCGAACCCAAACCCTGGGTGCCGGGATTTGGCGGCCACAAGATCGAGGACGTGCCCGCGACCTTTACTTCGGTCTGGCGGGATATCCGCACCGCCGCAGGCAAGGAGCGCTTCAGCGGTCTGGTTTTCTTTGAACTGCAGGACGAGTGGTGGAAGAGCGCCAAGGGACCGGAGGAGTCCCTGCGCCAAGATGCGGACGATCCGGAACAGTGGTTCGGAGTCTACAGCGTGGGCAAGGATCACGGTCTGGTTCCCAAGGGCGCCATTCCGACGACCGTGGGCCAGCTGTTCGCCCAACCCTGAACAGCATCGAGCAGCGGAAAACAGGCAGGCGGCCTTGGACATCGGTCCAGAGCCGCCTGTTGTTATTTGAGGAATTCGAGGATGTACTTGAGGGCCGTGCCCAGCATGATGACCACCAGCATCCCTTTGATCGCCCGTGCGGGAACGAATTTCTGGCAGCGGGCCCCCAGATACATGCCGGCCATGCCGCCCAGGCCAAAGAGAATGCCGAGCAGCCAGTCCGGGGCCACCGAGAGCTGCGGATAAAGCGGCGCGATGGCCGTGTAGAAGACCACACCGGCCACCGAGGTGACGAAGGTGCCCATCAGAGCCGCCCCGGCCACGGTGTAGACCGGCAGGCCGAAAAAGGTAACGAGAAAGGGAGCGATGATCGCGCCGCCGCCGATACCATAGATGCCGCCGATGATACCGACGATGAAGCAGAGGACGCCTATTCCCATGACCGACACATCGTAGGATTCTCCCTGAAAAGTATAGCCGATCCGCTTCAGGTTGCGATGGGTAATGGTCACCGTGGTCCCTGGGTTGCCGTAGGTGGCGGCCAATGGACCGCCCTTGGAGGCGGCTGCCGCCTCGGCAGGTCGTCGGCGCAGATCCTTGATCATCTTGAGGGCGATATAGAGAATGACCACGGCGGCGAACAGCTTGAAATGTCGCGGGTCGCGCAAGCCGGTCACCCGCACCACGGCGCCGATCAGCACCCCGGGCAGAGTACCGATCACCACCGCCCAAGCCAGGGGCCAGACCATCCGCCCCTCCTTGCAGTAGCGGTATACACCCGAAGGGATGGCGACGATATTGTACAACTGGTTGGTGGAACTGACCGATGGGTGGGTGTAGCCAAGCACCGACAGCTGGAAGGGTAAGAGGAGAAAGGCCCCGGAAATGCCGCCCATGGAGGTGAAAAAGGAAATGACAAAGGCAACGAAGGGCGGGAGCCACGGATCGACGGTGATGCCGGAGAGGGGAAACAGCATGGGCGTCTCCTTGAAAGGTGAGGGGGTGGGCAACACAAACACGATAGATTTTATTTTCGTGTCAATATACCAGGTCTGAAAAAAACAGCAACCCGCAACAAGACAACCCGGTCCTTTTTATGCGCCGTGAAAACTTCGGCACCCACAAGGAGCACACCCCAGCCAAACGGACAGGCCACAACCGGTTGTTTCCCGTCTGTCGCGATACGGACGGTCAATACCCGTCCTCGCCGCGTGCCGGTCCGCTGGAAGCCCATGGCCACCAAAACAGAGCACAGGAGAAAAATCAGAGACACCGTCGACAAAAATCCGACCGTGTCTCAACTTTCCCCCGCCTCTTTCGTTTCCGCCCTTGACATCTACATCTATTTCCAGTTTAGTTGCAGGCTTGGGAGTGCGGAGGCCATCCAGTCTCTTGTTTTTCCTTCGCGGCAATCCTTTCTCCCGCCGTGACAACGGCACGAAGGCAACCCTTACCACACACAGGCAGGCAACATGGCATTTTGGCGAGTACCTCTTGACGCCCAGGACATCCAAGTCACCCGGGGCACGGTGTACATCATCGACGACCGATGCAAGGGCTGCGGCTACTGCATCGAGTTCTGCCCCAAGGACATCCTCCAGTTTTCCGACAAGTTCAACCGCAAGGGGTACCACCCGCCGGTGGTCACCAAGCCCGGCGAATGCGTCAACTGCCACTACTGTGAGATCATCTGCCCCGAGTTCGCCATCTATTCGGTGGAGACCGAGCCAGCAGCCGTTTCCAAATAATTTTTCCGCGAGAGACCTGATATGAAACCTGCCGTGCTTACCGGCGAACATTACATCACCGGCGACGTGGCCTGCGCCGAGGGGGCCATCGCGGCCGGATGCAAATTCTTCGGCGCCTATCCGATCACCCCGGCCACCGAGATCGCCGAACACATGGCCGAACGCCTGCCCGACATCGGCGGCACCTTTATCCAGATGGAAGACGAGATCGCGGCCATCGCCTCGATTCTCGGCGCGGCCTGGACCGGGGTCAAGTCAATGACCGCCACCTCGGGCCCCGGATTCAGCTTGATGATGGAGAACCTGGGCCTGGCCGTGTGCACCGAAACCCCCTGCGTGATCGTCAATGTGCAGCGCACCGGCCCGTCCACCGGCCTGCCCACCCAGACCGGCCAAGGCGACATGATGCAGGCCCGCTGGGGCTCGCACGGCGACTACGAACTGATTGTCCTGGCCCCCTCCTCGCCGCAGGACTGCTTTTACCAGACCATCCGCGCCTTTAACCTGAGCGAGAAATACCGGGTGCCGGTGCTGATCATGGCCGATGAGATCGTCGGCCACATGAGCGAGAAGGTGGTCATCCCCGAAGCCAGCAAGATCCGCCTGATCGACCGGCCCAAACCCACCGGCCGCAAGGACCGGTTCAGGCTGTACGAACCGGGAGCCAACGGCGTGGCCCCCATGCCAGCCATTGGTGACGGCTACAACATCCACGTGACCGGCCTGACCCACGACGAGCGCGGCTACCCTTCGATGACCGTCGAGGCCCAGGAAGAGATGATGGCGCGGATCAAGGGCAAAATCCGCAATAACCTCGACGACATCATCGAGACCGAGAGTTACCGGATGGAGGATGCCGACATCGTCATCGTCAGCTACGGCATCTCGGTGCGCACCGGCCTGAGCGCGGTCGACCAGGCCCGGGCCATGGGCTACAAGGCCGGACTGTTGCGGTTGGTCACGGTCTGGCCCTTTCCCGAAAAGCTGATCCGCGAGATCGCGGCCCGGGTCAAGGGCTTCATCACCGTGGAAATCAACCTCGGTCAGGTCCACTACGAGGTCGAGCGTTGTGCCGGCGGCCAAGCCCAAGCCTATCTGGTCGGCAGTGCCGGCGGCAAAATCATTCACCCGGACAAGGTGCTGGAGTGCATTCAGGAGAAATTTTAAGCTTATGACCACCAATCCGAAAAAATTGGCCAAGCAGCCCGAACATCCGCTGGACGACCTGATCCGCACCGACCGCATCCCCCATATCTGGTGTCCGGGTTGCGGCATCGGCACGGTGTTTTCTTCGTGCCTGAGCGCCATCAAGGCCACCGGCATCCCCTACAACAAGTTCACCATGGTTTCGGGCATTGGCTGCTCGGCGCGTGGAGCCGGGTACATCAAGCTCGACTCCTTTCACACCACCCACGGCCGGGCCATTCCCTTTGCCACCGGCATCAAGATGGCCAACCCGGAGCTCAAGGTGATCGTCTTTTCCGGTGACGGCGACCTGTTCGCCATAGGCGGCAATCACTTCATCCATGCGGCGCGGCGCAACATGGACCTGACCGTGATCTGCGTCAACAACCTGACCTACGGCATGACCGGCGGCCAGGTGGCGGCCACCACGCCGAGCATGGCCAAATCGACCACCACGCCGCTGGGCAACCCGGACGCGCCGTTCAACCTGCCGCTGCTGGCCTATGCCGCCGGCGCCTCCTATGTGGCTCGCTGGACCATTCTCCAGACCCGGGACCTAACCACGGCAATCAACGAAGCCATCAGCCGCAAGGGATTTTCCTTCATCGAGGTGCTCTCGCCCTGCCCCATCAATTACGGCCGGCGCAACAAGGAAAAGCCCCTCGATACCCTCAAACTCTACCAGGATCGGACGATCATCAAGAACGGTGCCGATCCGGCCCAGGCGGACATCGATTTCGCCAAGGGGGTGGTGATCGGCACGTTCATCGACATCGATCGCACCACCTGCGACGATCGGTACAATCAAATCTGCCGTCCATGCAACGACGATTGATCCTTTTCTCTTCTCCATTCCGGGAAACACCATGAGCAAAAACGCACCATCCAGCCAGACCGAGATCATCGTCACCGGTTTCGGCGGCCAGGGCATCATTCTGGCCGGTCGGATCCTCGGCATGGCGGCCTCGCTCGGCGACAAGAAGGAATCCACCCTGGTCCAGGCCTATGGCCCGGAATCGCGCGGCGGCGCCTGCAATGCCCAGGTTATCATCTCCGACGTCCCGATCCATTACCCCTACGTCAACACCCCCAAGATCCTGGTGGCCATGTCCCAGGCCGGCTACGACAAATTCGCGCCAGCCCTGGTGCCCGAGTCGGTACTCCTGGTCGACCAAGACCTGGTCAACCCGGAAAACGCGCCCTGCGACCATTTCGCCATCGCGGCCACCCGCATGGCCGAGAATCTGGGCAACAAGATGATGGCCAACATCATCATGCTCGGTTTCTGTACCGCCATCACCAAGGCGGTTTCCAGCGAGGCCGCCCAGGCCACCATCCGCCAGTCAGTGCCCAAGGGCACCGAGGAACGCAACATCGAGGCCTTCACCAAGGGATTTGATTACGGTCTGTCCACCCTCAAGGGTCGGGAAAAACGGGCCGCCGGCCAGACAGGAGCCAAGGCGCAATGAAACGACAGAAAGAACGATTGTATCGGGTGATCGTCGCCGGCGCCACCCCGGAGGGCATCGCCGCCACCAACAAGCTGGGTGAACTGGGTATTCCAGTAACCCTGATCGATGGCGATCCCGACCTGGACCGCAAACTGGCGGCCGAAGAATACCGCCTGCCCTCCGGCTTGACCTTCAATTTTGCCCATCGACCGGGCCTGATCCGAATCATCCGCAACACCTCGATCCGCACCCTGCTGCCGGCACGAATTAGCTCTATCAAACACACCTCTCAGGGATTCAGTGTCCGCATCGATCAGGAGCAGACCTTTATCGACACCGACCGCTGCACCCTGTGCGGCAAATGCGTGGCCGCCTGCCCCGTGAACCATCCGGATGGCGGCCGGGCATTGCGCTACAACGCCCGCACCAGCCTGCCTGGCCGACCTTGGATCGACAAGCGTCGCCAGCCGCTCTGCCAGGAAAACTGTCCGCTGGGGGTCAATGCCCAAGGCTACATCGCCCTGGCCGCCCAAGGCAGATATGCCGAGGCCCTGGCCCTGATCCGCCGGGACAATGTCCTGCCCGGCATTTGCGGCCGGGTCTGCACCCATCCCTGCGAGGAAGCCTGTCGTCGCGGCGGAGTCGACGATCCGGTGTCGATTCGGGCGATCAAGCGTTTTCTCGCCGACTACGAAAGCACCGAGGCCGCCGCTCAGATCACGGCGGAGCAAACCGTGGCGAAACGGCCCGAGAACATCGCGGTGATCGGTTCCGGTCCGGCGGGGATCGCCGCCGCGGCCGACCTGGCGCGCAAGGGCTACGGGGTCACGGTCTTTGAAAAGGAGCCCGAGGTCGGCGGACTGCTCCGCTACGGCATCGGCGCCCATCGTCTGCCGCGTGCCATTCTCGACCGCGAGATCCACCTGATCGAACAGATGGGAGTCAACTTTGTCGCCAATCACCCCATTGATCTGGCCGCCGACCTTGATCGTCTGTCCCGGGAACACGATGCCCTGATCCTCTCCACCGGCACCTGGCAGGACCGGCGGATGGGTGTCGAGGGCGAGGATCTGCCGGGAGTGGAAGGATGCCTGGCGTTCCTGGCGCGCAAGGAATGGGAGGCACTGACCAGTCTACCGGAAAAGGTGGCGGTGATCGGCGACGGCAACTCGGCCTTTGACCTGGCCCGTACCCTGGCCCGCATGGGCGCCCAGGTGAGCATCGTTTCCTGGTTCGATGCCGAACACATCCCGGCCGATCCGGACGAGGTCCGCGAGGCGGTCGAGGAGGGGGTGACGATCATCGACGCCACCCAGGTGGTCGCCTTCCGGGGCGAAAACGGCCGCTTCAGTCACCTGGAATGCATGCGCACCCAACCGGGTAAACCGGACAGCCGCGGCATCGCCTGGCCGGTGGTGGCCGAGGGGCAGCAACCTGTTCAACGTGCCTTTGACCGCGCCTTCGTGGCCATCGGCCAGGTGGGCGGCTATACCGCCAAGAGCTTCGGCGGCCGGATCGCGGTCAGCGAACGCGGTTTCATCGAAACCGATCAGGAGTTGCACACCACCATGGCCCGGGTCTACGCCGCCGGCGACACGGTTTCCGGTCCTTCCTCGGTGGTCAAGGCCATGGCCACCGGGCGCAAGGCGGCGCGTGCCATCCACGCGGACCTCAGCGGCATCCGCGAGGAGAGTGCGGTGTCCCGGCCGAACGCCAAGGATTTCCGTTGTATTCCCGAGGATCTGCCCAAGCAACCGCGCACCCGTGTGCCCGAACTCCAGGCAGCCACGCGAATGCACAGTTTTCAGGAAGTGGCCACGGGCTTCACCCAATCCCAGATGGCGGCCGAGGCCAGCCGTTGCCTGCAATGCGGCGTGTGCTCGGAATGCCTGCAGTGCGTCGCCGCCTGCGGCGCGCTCAAGGCCATCGACCATTTCCAGGAAAAAGACGAGGTCGTCGAACAGTGCGGCGCGGTGATCGTCGCCGATCCGAACATCGCCCCCAACATCAAGGGCGACGACATCATCCGCGCCTATGGGCCCAAGGCGGCGCGGCCCAATGTCAACGACATGATCGTGCGGGGTTTTGACGCCGCCGCCCGTGCCATGCTGCTGCTGGGCGGCGCCTCCAACAAGACCAAGGGACACGGCCGCACGGTCTCGGTGCCAGACTCCGGCCTGTCGCCGGAGATCCGCATCGGTGTTTTTGTCTGCCGCTGCAACGACAGCCTGGGCTGGCTGGAAGGCATGAACGACTACCTCGAACAACTGGCCGCCACCGACCCGGACATCGTCCACACCGAGATGCTCGCCTCGGCCTGCGTGGAGGAAGGCTCCCAGGCCATCATCCATGCGGTGCGGGAAAAGGGGATCACCCGCCTGGTGCTCGCCTCCTGCGTCTGCTGCCCGCTCAATTTTGTGTGCAGCGCCTGTACCGATCAACGCAGCCGGTTGAAAAACAACCTGTTCCACGGTACCGGCATCAGCCGTTCCATGGTCGAGACCTGCAACCTGCGCGGCGAGATTCTCCGGCTGGTCGAATCCAATCCAGCATTGGCCCTGGACCGGTTCAAGGGATTGCTGCAACGCTCGATCAAGCGGACCCTGACCCTCAAGCCGCTGCCGACGGTGGACCGCAACTACAACTTTGCCGCCGCGGTCATCGGCAACTCCCAGGCGACCATCACCAGCGCCCTGACGCTGGCGGACAGCGATCACGAGGTCTTCCGTTTCGGGACCGCCGAGCAGCCGCTCACCGATCTGGTTGATCATGCCAATATCCACAACTTCCCGGACTGGAACGTCAAGGGCATCAGCGGCACCTTGGGTGACTTTCAGATATTGATCGAATCCGACGGCCACAGTCAGATCCTGCGGGCCGGCACGGTCATCCTCGGGGAAAAGGCCCGGCGGCGCATCGCCTACAGTCACCAGGAAGGACTGCCGAGCGCCCCGGTCGAGCCGCTGATGCAGGAGCGCGGGATCACCGGCATCCCCTTTGCCTATCCCTGCGCCACCTCGGTGCCCGGCCTGTATTTGGCCGAACCGCCGGACATCAACGTTTCCAAGCTAAAAAAGGGAACGGCGGCGGCGGTGATGGTGGCGGCGGCCATGCCGCGTGGCCCCCGCCAGTCCAAGGGATTCACCGCGGCCATCGACGACCAGCTGTGCCGCGGCTGCGGCCGTTGCGCCAATGTCTGTCTCTATCACGCGGTGACCCTGCAAGCCAACACCGTGGGGGGCTGGCACGCCCACATCGATGAAGCCCTGTGCAAGGGCTGCGGCAACTGCCTCTCGGTCTGCCCCACCGGCGCCGCCGACAGTCCCTACCGCAATCGGGCCTTTCTCGAACAGGCCCTTGAGGAGTTGCTCTCCAAGGACAGCGTCCATGAATAATCAAGCCAGTCACAACAAGTTGAATATCCTTCTTTTTCTCTGTAACTGGGGGGCCCATGCCGCCTTCCTCACCCTGCAGGATCAGCGCCGGCCCATTCCCGACGAGATCCGCATGGTTCGCACTCCATGCACCGGCCGCATCGACCGGGCAATGATGCTCAAGGCTTTTGCCAAGGGCGCAGACGGCGTCGCCCTGGTGGGTTGCGAACCAGGCACCTGCCGCTACGGCAGCGGCACCGCCACCTCCCAGCGCAACACCCAGGACGTGCAGAAGGTGCTCGATATCATGGGCCTGGGCGGTGACCGGTTGCGCTTCGCCGCCTTTCTCCCGGAAGAGTCGGAGCAGCTGCTCGCCTTTCTCCAGGAGTTCAGCTCCGATATTCGCGCCCTTGGGCCGGCCGGCATCGATCCCGTGCCGGTGGTTCCGGTCCCGGATGTGGCCGCCTGCAAGCAGGAACTGCAGCAGCTGGTCGCTACCTACGATATCCACGCCTGCCAGGATTGCGGCAAATGCACCTCGGCCTGCCCCCTGGCTCTGATCGGCAAATCCTTCTCGCCGCGTGCCATTGCCTCGGCGGTGATCACCGGCGGCATCCACGCGCCCGGCGTGCGCGAAAACGCCTGGTCCTGCCTGACCTGCGGTCTCTGCTATGAGCGCTGCCCCTCGGCGGTCAACTTTCCAGCCTTCATCAAGGAATTGCGCCACCTTTACCGGCAAACCGAACTCCCTGGCCAGGAGGTGCACGGCGGCTTTTTCCATTCGTTGATGCGCTCCATGAGCTCGCCCTCGATCACTCCCAAGCGATGGACCGAGCTGCCCGAGGACATTCGCGTCGATCCGCACAGTACCACCCTGTTTTTCGGCGGTTGCGCTCCCTATTACGATGTTTTTTTCGGCAAGCGCATGGAAGTGGAAACCAACCGGATTCTGATCGACAGCCTGCGGTTGCTGAACTTTTTCGACGTCGCCCCCCGCCTGCTGAGCGACGAGCGCTGCTGCGGCCACGACCTGCTCTGGTCCGGCGACCGGGAAAACTTTCTACGGCTGGCCCGGCTCAATGTCGACCAGCTCAATCAACTGGGCATCGAGACGGTGATCACCACCTGTCCCGAGTGTTTCATGACCCTGCGCACCACCTATGCCGAGCAGGGGCTGGAACCAAAATTCAAGGTGGTCCATCTCTATGATTTCCTTGAAGAACAGATTGACAAGGGAGCCGTCGGCTTCGAACCGTTTGACCATGCGATCACCTTCCAGGATTCCTGCCGCCTGGGCCGCCTGGAGGGGAGGGTCGATTTGCCGCGCAAACTGCTCAAACGGCTCAAACCCAAACAATTCGTGGAAATGAAGGAATCCGGCGGTGCCTCGATCTGCTGCGGCAACTGTGCCTGGACCGGCTGCGACAGCTACAGCAAGGCCATGCAGGTCAAACGGCTTCAGCAGGCGCACGCCACCGGCAGCGACCTGGTGGTCACCGCCTGCCCCAAATGCCAGATCCATCTCAAATGCGCCATGGAAGACCCCTTCCGCCGCGAACAGCTCAGCATCGAACTGATGGATTTGACCAGCGTTATCGCCCAGACCATCCGCTGGGAATAAGAAGATCGATCACCTGTAGCGGGACCGGTCCGCGAGGCAAACAACGAACCCCTCCCGACCAAAATCCTACAGACGAATAGACCAACAAGCTCATACGCTTTTTCGGAGAACAACCATGTCAAAACCTACTTCTGCCAAACCCGCCGGCGACCAGGAACCCCGCATCGGCGTCTATGTCTGCCACTGCGGCCTCAACATCGCCCAATCCGTCGACTGCCATCGTGTCGCCCAGACCGTGGAGAACGAGGACGGCGTCGTGGTGTCCAAGGATATCGTCTACGCCTGTTCCGAGCCGGGGCAGCAGCAGATCAAGCAGGACATCATCGACAATGGCCTCGACCGGGTGGTGATCGCCTCCTGCTCGCCGCGCCTCCATGAGGCGACCTTCAAGAAGATGATCGACGCGGTGGGCCTCAACCCCTACATGCTCGATATGGCCAACCTGCGCGAACAATGCTCCTGGGTGCACATGAACGACAAGGAGGGGGCGACCCTCAAGGCCGAGACCCTGGTCAACATGGCCATCAGCCGGGTACGCCACCTGGAGCCGCTGCACGAGGACACCCTCCCCCTGACCCCGAAGACCCTGGTCATCGGCGGCGGCGTGGCCGGGATCCAGGCGGCGCTCGACCTGGCTGACAGCGGCTATGACGTTACCCTGGTGGAGAAGAGCCCCTCCATCGGCGGCATCATGGCCCAGATCGACAAGACTTTCCCGACGATGGACTGCTCCATTTGAATCTTAGGTCCTAAGATGACGGATGTCGGTCGACATCCACGGATAAAGCTGTTGACGTTGAGCGAAGTGGTCGATGTAAAAGGATACGTCGGTAACTTCAAAGTAAAAATCATTAAGAAGGCGCGTTATGTTGATGAGACGAGCTGCACGGCCTGCGGTGAGTGCGCCAAGGTCTGCCCGGTGGTGCGGCCCGATGAGTTCAACATGGGGCTGGGATCGCGCAAGGCCATTTACTCGCCCTTTCCTCAGGCGGTGCCCTCCTCGTACCTGATCAACGCCAAGGAGTGCCTGGGCCACAACCCGGCGGTGTGCTCCAAATGCGTCGAGGTCTGCGCCAAGGGCTGCATCAATTTCCACATGTCGGACGAGGAGATCATCGAGGAGGTGGGCACGATCATCGTCGCCACCGGCCTGCAGCCCTACGACCCGACCGAAATGGACGAGTACGGTTACACCCGGTTTGACAACGTGCTGACCAGCCTGGAATTCGAGCGGTTGGTCAACGCCAGCGGTCCGACCAAAGGGTCCCTGGTGCGGCCTTCGGACAGAAACCACCCGAAATCGGTTGGGTTCATCCAGTGTGTGGGCTCGCGCTCGGCCAAGAAGGGCGGCCACTACTGCTCCAACATCTGCTGCATGAACACCATCAAATCGACCTTCATCATCAAGGAGCATTATCCCGATGTCGAGGTCAAGGTGTTCTATATTGACATCCGGGCCTTTGGCAAGGGGTTTGAAGATCTCTATACCCGCAGTCGCCGCATGGGTGCCCAGTACATCCGCGGCCTGCCCGGCTCTGTCGAGGAGCTTGATAACGGCAGCCTGCGGGTGGCGGTGGAAAATGCTGCCACTAGCAAACTCGAATTTCACGACCTCGACATGCTGGTGCTGGCCCAGGGAATAAAACCCGCGCCCTCGACCCAGCGCTTGCAGGAGATCATGGGGTTGCAGCTGACCTCGGACGGTTTCTACCTTGAAGCCCATCCCAAATTGCAGCCGGTGGATGCCGCCACCCGTGGCATCTTCTTTGCCGGCTGCGCTGAGGGCCCCAAGGACATTAAGGACAGCGTCACCCAGGCCTCGGCTGCGGCCATGCGGGCGATTCGGGTGATGCATAGAGGGGAGATCACCACCGAGCCAATCACCTCGACGATCATCGCCGAAAAGTGTAAGGCCTGCGGCAAGTGCGCCGAGGTCTGTCCGTATGGCGCGATCACCGTGGATGTGAAGAACAAGAAGCCGGCGGTGGTCAATTCGGCGGCCTGCGCCGGCTGCGGCACCTGCTCGGCCGAATGCCGGTTCGACGCTATCAGCATGAACCACTTCACCGACACCCAGATTCTTGGTCAGGTGGACACCATGCTCGATACGGCGCCGGAGTCGAAGATCCTCGCCTTTGCCTGCAACTGGTGCTCGTATGCCGGCGCCGATTATGCCGGTGTCTCGCGGTTGCAGTATCCGGCCAACGTGCACCTGGTACGGGTGATGTGTTCGGGCCGGGTGGATGAGAAGTTCATCTGGGAAGGCTTCCGCAAAGGTGCGCCGGTGGTGCTGGTCAGCGGCTGCCATATCGGCGACTGCCATTACATCGACGCCAACCACTGGACCGAGAAGCGGGTGGCCCGCATCCACAAGAAGATGGAAAAGATCGGCATCCGTCCGGAACGGTTGCAACTGGAGTGGATCAGCGCCGCCGAGGGCATCCGTTTTGCCGAAACCATGAAACGAATGGAACAGATCCGGCAAAGCGTGACCGCCGAGGAAATCGCCGAAACCCAGAACATTCTCAGCAAACTGTAAGAACAGCCCCATCCATGAACAAAAAAAAGCCGGGTCAATGACCCGGCTTTTTTTGTTGCACAGTCGGTGTTGCACCCCCGGCCACTGTTTCAACGGTGGAGAAACAATCGAATTTATGATAGCATAAATTATAAGTTTTCCCCATCGCCTGCGCCCTGCCGGCCTTTTCCAGGCGGACACTCGCAACGGAGCACATGAATGCCAGGCTTTCATCATCCGTTTGTCAGACACCTGCACTATGTCGCGAAGAAAAACTGGTCCGCTTGTGTCGATCTGGCGCCCATCGTCGCGGTCATCGCCTTTTTCCAGTTGTTCATCGTCCGCCAACCTCTGCCCGACTTTGACGAGATTGTGATCGGTGCGATGTTGGTCGTGGTCGGCTTGAGCATGTTCATCAAGGGACTGGAACGGGCACTCTTTCCCATCGGCGAGAACATGGCCTTTGCCCTGAGCCGCAAGGGCAGCCTGCCATGGCTGCTGATCTTCAGCTTTGCCCTTGGTTTTTCGACCACCGTGGCCGAACCCGCGCTGATCGCCGTCTCCGCCGAGGCCGCGGATATCGCCATGGAAGGCGGGCTGATTGAAAACAGCGTCAATTCGAGGAAAGCCTACAGCCTGGGGCTGCGTCTCACCGTCGCCTTTTCCGTGGGGTTCTCCATTCTCCTCGGGGTTCTGCGCATCCTGCGCAATTGGCCGCTCCATTACCTGATCATCGGCGGCTACTGTCTGGTCATGCTGATGACGCTGTTCGCGCCCAAGGAAATCATCGGCATTGCCTACGATGCGGGCGGCGTGACCACCTCGACCATCACCGTCCCCCTGGTTACCGCGCTGGGCGTCGGCCTGGCCACCATCATCCGGGGCCGCAATCCGCTCACCGACGGATTCGGCATGATTGCCTTTGCCTCGCTCCTACCCATGCTTTTCGTCATGGGATACGGCTTGATCGTTTTTTAACCAAGGGAGGAACGCATGCCCTGGATTATTGCTTTTGGCAAAGACTTTCTTCTCACCTGCCGCGACATCCTGCCTATCGTCCTACTGTTCGGTTTTTTTCAACTACTGGTGCTCAAACAGCGCATCCCCAACCTCACCTCCATCCTTGTCGGCACGGCCTACGTGATCATTGGCCTCACCCTCTTTCTCCTTGGCCTGGAGAAGGCGCTGTTCCCCCTGGGGAAGATCATGGCCGGCCAATTGGCGGCTCCTGGCTTTCTCCAGCGAGGGGCGGAAGCGGTCAATCTTACCAATTGGACCAATTACGGTTGGATGTATTGTTTTGCCGCCCTGATCGGTTTTTCCACCACCATTGCCGAACCTTCGCTGATCGCCATCGCCTTCAAAGCGCGCGATGTGTCTGGCGGCAGCATCAACCCCTGGGGATTGCGGGTGACCGTGGCCCTCGGCGTGGCCCTCGGCATCAGCCTGGGAACCTTCCGGATCGTCACCGGTACACCGTTGCATCTCTACATCCTGGCGGGGTATGTCATTGTCATGATCCAGACCTGCTTTGCCCCGAAAGCGATCATGGCCATTGCCTACGATTCCGGCGGAGTCACCACCTCGACCGTGACCGTACCCATTGTCGCTGCCTTGGGCCTCGGCCTGGCCACCGCCGTTCCCGGGCGCAATCCAGCGATCGACGGCTTCGGCCTGATCGCCTTTGCCAGTCTCTTTCCGATCATTACCGTCCTGGGGTATGGGCAATACGCCCAATGGTCATTGACCAGGGCCCAGAAAAAACAACAGGGAGCAACATCATGAAATTTAAAGTGATTCTCGCCTCGGTCAAGACCGATATCACCGACACCGTAGTCGAGGCGGCCAAGGCTGCCGGGGCGACCGGCGCCACCATCATTCCGGCGCGCGGCACCGGCATGCGCGAAGCCAAGACCTTTTTCGGCCTCTCCCTGGAGGCGCCGACCGATATCGTCATGCTGCTGCTCGAGGAGCACATCGTTCGCCAGGTGCTGGCCGCCATTTCCGCGGCCGGCAAATTCGACCAGCCGGGAACCGGCATTGCCTTTGTCCTGCCCGTGGAATCGGTGGTCGGCCTGGAGAGCCAGTTGGAACGATTCAAGCAGGAAGTCCGCGAACAATATTTCTAGCTCCCGGGCGATTGCCCCGTGGCGTCGCCTTCTTGTTTTCCCTCAACCCATGGAACCGGTATGAAAACACAAACAAACAGCATCATCCGCGTCAGGGAGGTGATGAGCACCCGGCTGATCACCATCGACGGCATGGCCACCGTCCGGGAAGCCGCGGCCACCATGCGCGCGGAACGGGTGCACAGCCTGTTGGTCAACAAACGGCATGCCGACGATGCCTGGGGTATTGTCTCGGTGCAGGATATTATCAACGGAGTGCTCATTCCGGGCAAGCGCGCCGAGGAGGTCAATGTCTACGAGATCATGACCAAACCGGTGATGACCGTGCCGGCGGACATGGACATCCGATACATTGCCCGCCTTCTGCACCGGGTGGGCATGCGGCGAGCGCCGGTCGAGGAGAACGGGCAGATTATCGGCATGGTCACGCTGAGCGCCCTGGTCCTGGACAACGACCTGTTTCTGCGGTAGGTACGGAACGTCGGGAGCTCCCTCCCCGCCGGCAGAGCGGCCGCAACGCTTCCCGGCCATCCATCACCGATCGAAGCGGAGCGATCATGAAATTCATTCCTTCCCAGTTGCTCTTCCTCCTCCAGGATCGGCGGGCACGGCGCAACATCCGTTCGCTGACCGAGTTCACCCTGTTCCTCTTTGTTCTGGTGGTGGTGTACAGCTACCTCTTCCATGTGATCATGGCCCATGAGGGCCGCGATTTTTCGATCATCACCGGCTTCTATTGGACCTTGACCGTGATGTCGACCCTGGGATTTGGCGACATCACCTTCAACAGCGACCTGGGCCGGTTATTTTCCATCGTGGTGCTGCTGTCCGGGATCATTTTCTTGCTGGTCATGCTGCCCTTTACCTTCATCCAGTTTTTTTACGCCCCCTGGCTGGAGGCGCAGAACAAGTCACGGGTGCCGAGGTTCCTGCCGCCCGAGGTCGACAACCATGTGATCATCACCTGTTACGATCCGATCGCCATCGCCCTGATCGAGCGGCTCAAACAGTACGGCCATGCCTATGTGATTCTTGAACCGGAGGTCCAGCAGGCCCTGGACCTCGTCGACCAGGGCTACAGGGTGCTGGTCGGGGAGCTGGATGACTCGGAAACCTACCGCCGGGCCCAGGTCGAGCAGGCGGCCCTGGTGGTGGCCCTGAATGACGACATGAAGAACACCAGCATCGTCTACACGGTACGGGAAATCGCGCCCCATGTGCCTATCGTGGCCAACGCCGACATGGAGGATTCGGTGGATATCCTCAGCCTGGCCGGATGCAGCCATGTATTTCAGTTCATGAACATGCTGGGCCAGTCGCTGGCGCGGCGGACCCTCGGCGCCCGCACCCGGTCCAACATTATCGGCCGGTTTGAAAATCTGGTCATCGCCGAGGCCCCGGCCATGCGTACGCCGCTGGTGGGACAAGCCATTCGGGAAACCGGTCTGCGCCCGTCCACGGGCATCAACATCGTCGGCCTGTGGAACCGGGGCCATTTCAGCCTGCCGCGACCGGAAACGGTGATTGAATCGAGCACCGTACTCGTCCTGGCCGGGTCCGAGGAACAATTGGCCGCCTACAGTACCTACGTTGGCGAGACCGATGCAGTGGATTCGGCACCGGCCCTCATTCTCGGCGGCGGCCGGGTGGGCAGGGCCGCGGTCAGCACCCTCAAGGAACAGGGCATGGCCTACCGGATCGTGGAAAAGAACCCGAGACTCAGCAAGGACCGGGAAAACTGCGTCATCGGCAGCGCCGCCGACCATCAAACGCTGATCAAGGCGGGTATCAACGAGGCCCCCTCGGTGTTCATCACCACCCACAACGACGACGTCAATATCTATCTCACCATCTACTGCCGCCGCCTGCGTCCGGATATCCAGATCATCAGCCGGGCCACTCTGGACCGGAACATCAGCGTGCTCCACGCGGCCGGAGCCGACTTGGTGATGTCCCACTCCTCCATGGCCGCCAACACCATCATCAACATCCTCACCCCGGACCGGGTGCTGATGCTCACCGAGGGGCTGAACATCTTCCGTTGTCGGGTACCCGCCGGGCTGGTCGGCAAAACCCTGCTTTCCAGCGGTATCCGCGAGACCACCGGCTGCAGTGTCATTGCCGTGTTCCGTGAGGGCAGCCTGCACATCAACCCCGATCCGTCCGAGCTCTTCACCGCGGCCGACGAACTGTTGATGATCGGCACCGCTCAATCGGAAAGAAGTTTTGCCGATAAATTTCCGGAAAAAAAAGGGAAATTCATTGATTGAACAACGAGTTGCAACACTGAGCAGAGAGAGGCGCGGACACCGAAAGGACATGATCCTCCCCTCACAGAATCTCACATGCCGTTCAAAGGGTTGGCGAACAAGTTCACGAACACAGCGGGCAAGATCGTTCACCAACACTCGGTCACGGTATTGAGCTACCCAACCAAAATGATATTCGATCTTGTATTTCGGGTGGGACGGCCTTGGCGATACTCCATGGTCGCCATGCATGTGTAAGTGAGCGGCTAACAGATACTACCCGTCTGAAGCCGGAGGGATACCATTGTTTTTCCAGAGGAAATAGAAACCAGGTCAGTGGTGAACGCACTAATGTTGCGAAAGGTGAAAAAATCGAAAAACTGTTTTCGACTTTGAAGGGGCTTTACAGGAGCAGAAAACGCGGTTCTAAATCTCGTGCAAGCAGGTGCAGAATCGCCCGCGAATTAACTGTGTGCTGAAAAAAAACGCCTTGAAAGCGCATTTGCTCTCAAGGCGTCGTGTGTAATGCTTCACCAAGTATTTCCAGATACTTGGTGACCCCAAGGGGACTCGAACCCCTGTTACCGGCGTGAGAGGCGCAAACAGACCAATCAGAACGAATCCACCACGTTGTAATTACGATATATTTGCTCTGAAAAAATCTGAAAAAGGTCAATTCTCCCCTGTAGAAAACCCACAGCAAAACCCACAGAAATTCCCCTCTACCTCGGGTGAAACCGCTTAGGTAATGATCACAATTGCGAGCTTCTCTACCTTGCTCGCCCTTAGGCGAGAGTCGTTTCTTGTGGTCTCCGAAACGGGGGGCTGGGGATCGGCGGAGCCGAGGGCGGCCGCAAGGCCGACCGACCCCAGTTAGGCGCAACCGCGCCGTAGACAGTACCAAGCTGAAACGGTCTTGGAAGGTTGTCGGACCGTCTATCTTGCCAGCGATCATCAGAGTTATTCCTTTTCAAGGCCAGCGCCGCAGGCCTCCAGGTGACGCAAGTCACCGCCGACGAGCGTAGCGATGTCGGGGAACTTTAACGCCGTTTTTAACCTGCCGCCGCCACTGAACTGGATTCGGAGAACGCGGCTCCCGGCGGTCAGGTTGAAAAACTTTGTTGGCTGAGTATGGGGGAATTAAGACCATATATTACTGTTAACTCGTTTTACTTTTGTATTTCGCTCATCAAAATTACATTCTTTTGAATGAATAGAGTTAAAAATATTAATTTCTTTTGCATGGCCAATAACCACATGGTCAAGAATAGATTTAACAAAATAAACAAATGGTCGAGAATGGTTTTTATCAAATATAATGTTCAAGATATCTATAGTGCATTCTGAAAATTTTATGGTGTCTAGCTGGCAGTTTGTTGCATTTATGTTTGAAATTGTGCATCTCTCAAAAAAAATAGTGCCCGATGAATTATGCAAATTAAGAAACTCAATGTGACAATTTCTAAATGTTGTATTTTCTAGAACAGTATTTGTAAGCATAAAATCGTCAATGTGGCATTTTTCAATCAATGCGTTTCGCAAAGAACTACCAGATAAATTATAACCATCTAGGTCTTGATGTTGAAGTTTAATGCCGTCCAACACAGCGTCTCTAAAAGACCTACGTATAGCATTAAAGGCTGAGATATCTATAGGATGTGCAAGCTGGGCAAGTACCATTAAGTTGTTTAGAATTAAAGGGAAACTGTAATAGAAGCTTTTATTTACTTGAATAAATATAATGCCTAAAATTGCATCAATTCTTATTTTTTGAATAGGCAGAAAAACTCCATCATGTTTCTGAAACTCAAGGATGATTCCGTTTTTTATCATGCTCTCAAGATGGGCACTAATCCAACCAATAGCCTCTTGATCTTCATACCTTATCCTATTGACCAGTAAGTCAATAATAAATGGATGGAAAAATACATTTAGACACGACAATAGTTCCTCGTAAATGGTTTCTGTTGCGTTGTTAGCAGCAAAAACTGCTTTGATTGTTTCAAAAATATCTTCTGCTATAAGAAAATATATTATGTTGTTGTCACGGAACTTCCAGCTATCTGTAGATTTAACATGTTCAAAAAAATAACAAGACATCATATTTGTGATCATCCTTGCTTGATCAATTTCATGAAGATAAGATATTTCTTTTTCTATCAAATCAACTGCACGCAACGATAATATATCATGGCTTATTGTATACTGATCAAAGTTTGGGTCTAAGCCAATTTCATCCGATGACTTAACATTTTGATTAAAAATTGTTATTTTTTTTGCTATTTCTTTTGCTGCAAACCTTAGAAATAATTTATAATTTTCGGTAATGTCTTGGATTGACTTAGAGCCATATGGGTTTTCGTCTTGATACCTTCCCTTTACCGTTTTATCAACGAATTGCTTATAAATAAAATATGTTTTTGTTAACAGTTTTTCTTCATCTTCATAAAAAAAATCAGATACTTTGTACAAAAAAAGTGGATTTTTGCATGCTCCTATTAGACCGTGATGTTTCAGTTCTTTTGAGTAAATTCGCTCTTCTTTGTTTTGTATTTTAGCTTGGGCATTAGCAATGGAATCTAACCAATCGGCTTGTTTCGGTTTGTCAAACTCACCCAAAACAACAAATTTTAATTCATAAATCTCCTTATCAAAATATGCCTCAGATAGAACTTTGAAAGTGTCCTCATCAGTTTTGCCGAGAAACCTTGTGTTGAATAAAAAATGGACATTTTTACTTAATCTTGAAATTTTTATGGTTCTCTTAATAATATCATGAAATAATTTTGATTCAGATATTTTAGGATTGTATAAGTCCTCTAAGCTATCAAATATAATTAGAATGTTATCCACTTTTGCGGACAATTCCGTAATACATCTATCTATTGAATTTATTATATCTTCATCAATTCTACTACTTTTAACAAAGTAACAATTCCAACCTTTCTTGCTAAAATGCAATTGAATCTTCTTGGAAACAATTGTTTTTCCGCTTCCATACTTTCCTATCACAAAAATATTTTTTTGTTCTTTAAGGATATTTTCTGATTCATCAATAAATTCATTGCAGCATTCGACAGGATATACTTCTCCAACTTTAGACGAGTAAACTTTAAACAAAGGGTCAATATAAATATCTTCTATTAGAAATTCGCTTGTTAGCAGCAAGTTCCAATGTTTTTTATCAGTAGTTGAATCAAGTTCAAAAAATAATTTCTCTTTCTCCTCTTCCGATTTCTCACTTTTGATATGTTTATATATTGACCCAATTTGAAGACTTGAAATACTTTCACAGGCATTGTGTAGCTTTGTAGCTAAATTAGCTAAATATTCTTCTGCGACTTTTTCATCTATCTGGAAGAAAGTTTGCAAATTCTCTTTTTTGTCGTTCTTGCGAATATAGTTCCACCTATCAACAAGGCAGGTTAGCCAAGTCACTTTTGAAGGTACACGCTGGTATAAAAAATCATTTTTTAGATTTTTTTTGGAATTTATTGCTGACTCAGTATCGGTTGAGCTTTTGTGGAGAAATAAGATTTCAAAAAAAGTCTCTGGATCGAGAAAAAGCTTTTGTGGTAACTGAGTCATCCAGCTCCTAAAAGCTTGATCAATTTTATTAGATAATTCATTGCCTTTATAAACATCGATTAGCTTATCAGCTGTCTTTCCAAATAGATATTTTATGATGATTTCATCGAGCATATAGATTTCTTATCTGTTTTGTTTACAGCCAACGGTGAAATAACCTGCCGGCCGGGGCGCTGCCCACCTTTTAAGAACGAGGCTATTTCCGGTCAGGTTTATTGACTTGATACTAGAGAAGGCCCCCTGAGCTCCCGGCGGACTATCCGCTATAATGGGGGTATCAGCAAACCCTTAGCAAGGAGGCCTTCTCATGCGATTGTACACCAAACAGCACAAGCATTATTGCGGAATCGACCTGCACACCAACAAAATGTACCTGTGCATCCTCAGCCAGGAAGGGGACATTTTGCTCCATCGCAACTTCAAGACCGAACCGGCAACTTTCCTCAAGACCATCGCCCCCTATCGGGACGATCTGGTGGTTTGCGCCGAGTGCATGTTCTCCTGGTACTGGCTGGCCGATCTCTGTGCCGAAGAAAACATCCCCTTCATCCTCGGGCACGCCCTCTACATGCGGGCCATCCACGGCGGCAAAAGCAAGAACGACAAGATCGACTCCCAGAAGATCGCTGCCTTGCTGCGAGGAGGGTTGATCCCCATGGCCTACGTCTACCCGCGGCAGATGCGGGCCACGCGGGATCTGATGCGCCGGCGCAATCACCTCATGCGCAAACGGGCAGAGCTCTTTGCCCACACCCAGAATACTGCCAGTCAGTACAATCTCCAGGATCCTCTGGGCCGGATCGCCAGGCCGGAGAATCGGGAGGGGCTACTGGAGCGGTTCGGCGAGCCTGCGGTGAGGATGTCCATGGCCGCCAATCTGGATATGATCGACGCCTACGACCGGGTGCTGGCGGTGCTGGAGCAGGATATCATCGCCCACGCCAAGGAGCATGACCCCACCGCCTATGCCCTGCTCAAGAGCATCCCCGGCGTGGGTCGGATCAATGCCCTCAACTTGCTTTACGAGATCGAGGACATCAACCGTTTCCCCCGGGTTCAGGACTTTGCCTCCTATTGCCGCCTGATCACCTGCATCAAGGAATCTAATGGCAAGAAATTCGGAGCCTCCGGCAAAAAGATCGGCAACGCCCATCTGCGCTGGGCCTTCTCCCTGGCAGCCCAACTCTTCCTCAAAAGCAACGAACCTGGCCGGCAATTGTACAACAAACTGACCAGCAAGCACGGTAAAGGCAAGTCCCTGTCCATCCTGGCCCATAAGCTCGGTAGAACAGTCTATTTTATGCTCAAAAACCGGGAAGCGTTCAATATGACGAAATTTCTAGCTGCTTAATCTGGAGGGGACAGATGAGCCCGGCTTCTAACTGGAGGAACTCGTTGTGAGCAGCGCGCATGACCTGCCGGAGAATGCTCCGTATGCGACCAGCATCACCGGTCATGCTCTGTCGATTTTCCACAGCCATCCGACTTGATTGGCCGTCCGTCCCGCTCCTTCTCAACGGCTCTTTGATCTGGTTCTGCCCCTCACCCGAACCCGGTACTAACTGCGGCATGCTCTTGCATGACCACGCTGATTTTGAATGGAGCGGCACGAGGGTACGTGATAGTTTCTAGGACGCGGAGGCCATCGGCCCACCGCAACTGCTTTGCCGCACCTGGCGAGCCCGCGAGCTTGCCCACGGCCTCCGACGAGCAATACCTTGGCCCATTCTCGGCCGCAGGCAAGCTCGCTCATTGCGTAGGCCAGCTTCATCTCACCCGGCAAGGCGGTGGATCCTCGGTAAGTGTTTGGTGCAGAGCCACTCTGCCGCCGAATATGAAACCCAAGTCAGGGCATATATCTCAGAGCGCACGGCTGGAATCTACCAGCCGCAGAGTGATCCTTTTATCGCTCCCGGATACCTTTATCTATTGACAACCGGGGGCCTTCTAAGTGTTATGTGGTCTTTTCATTTTTATCTGACAATCAAACTGGCGAGAAAACACCTTCATCTTGCAATACATTTTCTGTAAAAATCAGAAAAGGTTGAATTGAATAGTACAAATCAATAATATCTGAGATATTTTCTCGCGTGTCCCAAGTAAAATTGTAATTCCCATTAGTGTCAACAGGGTATCGGAAATTGAAAGAACCTTGATCCAGTTTTTTAAACTTTGTTACCATGGGAGAGCATTTTTCTAAATAGTCATCAATTTGAGCTATAATATTTTTATCTAGATTGAACCCAATTTTTATTTTAGTTAAATGCTCTTTGAATTTATTAAAAAGATTTTCGATAGAATGGTATTTTGTTCCCTTTAATTTTATTTTCTCAATATCATGGTTAACTTTTTCAAGTTTCAATATGTTTGCCTTTAGTGCAATCTCTAAACTGTGCCTTATCAAAAAAAGAAGGGGCAAGGATACCGTGTCAATTGGGGTGCCCTGCTCAATTTTATTTACTAATTCATCAATAACATTTTTATATTGTGTGTAATAGCTCCACCAACTTCGGTTGTAGCCAATATAAGAGTCAAATCTCCACTTCAATTGAGGATTAATTGGATTTTGCCTTATAAACATATCATTAATTCTATATGCTTATTTGTTTTGGAGGCAAAGTTTTGATAATTTCTTTTACCATTTGCTCCGTTTTACTAACGAAATCTTTTTCTATACCTATCTCAATATCTTCCATGCGCATTTTACTGATTTCTTCTTTCCAATATGGTTTAGTTTTCATAATCAACCCCCATATTTTATTTATCTCTTCATTTAGCTCCGGACGAATTATTGCTCTCAAAGTATATATCCAAAGCAACAAAGCAAAATATTTTGATTTTTGTTTGTTCTTGTTAAGAAATTTTGAAAAATTATTAATATCTTTTAGCATAAAAGGGTATATATGTAATTCTGGTTCTAAGTCGATATTTTCAGATGAAGAAGAATCAACCCACCTCATTGGATTGATATGACCTTCAATTTGCAAAATAGATCTGATCCAAACACTGAATATTAAATATTTCGCTAATTGCTTTTCGTCCATCCCAGCCAGTACCTTTTCGAATCTGATTAATTCCTTTCTGTATGATTTTACAGCGAACTTCCGGATAAAGTTCATGATTAATTCTCCGTTGAACATAACGCTACCCATAACCGGCAGCAAAAAGCAGAGCGACGAGGAACGAGGCGCGGCGCTTTTTGCTGTCCGAGTTGATGGGTTTGTTAGGGCTCATTTTCGTTCTGGAATTCGATCCTGAGCGGCAAATCCGACATCGCGTAATGCACGAACTGCCTCCCCAAGTTGGTCAACTCGTAACCTTCTTGCTCATCAAAAGCGGAGACCGGTGGTTTCGGCCCACTTCCTTTGGGACGACGCTCTGGCGTCTTGGATATGAAATTTCCGTAGTAATCAACTTCTCGATGCTGCCGAATAATCCCGCCGGTGCTCAGATCCCGAAACAAGAGTTTGTAAAGGTCGGCATCAGCCGAATCCTCGCGCACTCGGCCCTTGCCTATTCTTTTCCAGATTTCGCCCCGTGTAATACCGTCATTGTTGTAGATCGCCCCGATTACCTGGAAGTGCATTTCCGAGTATTGGTTGATCCAGTCTATGTACATACGAACTACGTCATCGCTCGATACTTGGGATGCAGCCGCGTTGGAGAGGATATTCCGTATATAAACCCTCTTTTGCTCACTTTCCGCGCCGGACCATTCGCGAAACGTCTTCTTTACGAGCGATTGGTACTCTTTGCTTTCGACTCGCTTTGAAATGGCCTCGTCTTGAAGGTCAAGACGGGCCATTATCTCGATAATTGTTTCTTCCTTTTCTTTGAGTTCATCCTGGAGCATTCGGACCCAATGCTCGAAGAAACGATTTACCTTCTCTTGTTCGCCTTCAGACCACGCTCCGGCGATCGCGGACAACACGCCGCCCGCAAACGGGACAGCTCCGCCAACGGCCTGCAATGCCCCGCGTGAAATCTTGGCGATCTTGCCAGATTCCGGCAATTTCATTTCGTCTTTTTCGTCCGACTGTTCCGTCATCGCACTTCCCTTCTCAAATGAACTGCGAGTGCTGGACCGATGCATACCTGTCCAGCACTCGCATCAAATACGCTCAACCTCTGGTCAGGCTCACACCGACCGGAGGACGAACATATTTCTTTAGCGTTGCGGCAACGAATGTCGCCCTCTGAATCCTCTTGCCCTCAAACCACACACAAGAGATGTCATCACCATCCATTTCCTCGATGGTCATTGCCTCGCCACCAGACTTCAACTGCACTACATCGCCAACTGCAAATCCTTCTCCCATCATCTTCTCCTTTTCGCTAGTGAAAAACTCTCCTACACGGCCCTAACAACGAGGTAAGCGGTTGCCCGTTAGGGCAATCCGCTTGACCGACTGGTTAGGCGGTTTGTGTCTTATTTATGAACCGCTATTCAACTGAATTTTATCATAGCTTGAAAATGGTATTATTATAGTTCCTTTTCTTCTTCGTTAATCATTGAGGAAAATATCATCACGCCAAAACCCATTTTTTACTTCCCCCGATGCATAATAAAAAATACCTTTTCCGTTTCTCTTATCATTCTTAAACTCACCTTCATACCTATCCCCATTTCTAAAGATAAAAACACCATTTCCAGATATTTCATCATTTACAAAATTGCCTTTGTATGTATTCCCATTAGAATAGTGAAAAACACCTTTTCCGTTTCTTTTGTTATTCATAAACTCACCTTCATACCTATCCCCATTGATAAATATGAACAATCCTTTTCCAGACATTTCATCACTTATGAAATTGCCTTCATATAAACTTCCACTAGAAAAATAGAAAGTTCCTTTTCCGTTTCTCTTGTTATTCTCAAATGCTCCTTCATATCTATCTCCATTTGAAAACTGGAAAACACCTGTTCCATTCACGCAGTTACCAGTTATACAGCCAATATTATTATATAATTTTTCAATATTTGATTTTGTTTGAGTTATTTCTGTCGGGATACTTTTAGCTGACTTATCATTCCGAAAAAAACCAATTGTGTGTAATGAAACAACAAGAGTTCCAATTGCGGTTAATATTGCTGCAAATGCAGTCATAATACCAGGAAGTGTACTCCAAAAAGATTTTGATTCTTCGTTACCCATGTTATCCTCAGAAAAACAAATATATTTAAAGCCTAACGTGGAATTCTGCGGACCCGCGCCGTTTGCGGGGTCCGCAGAAATGACTTGTTATGCAATTTTTATTATCAATTGATTATTTTTTCAGGCGGCATGTAATATCGAGGATCAGAAGAAATTGCATTTTGCGGCTTCCAACAAAAATTTACCTGCATGTGTTCTTGTTTTTGATTGTATACATTTATTATATCCCTTCTGTATATAGGCAATGCATTCGCAATGTGACTAGGAATATTGTTATGCTCTCCGAGACCTAGCGTACTTAATTTCGGTACAGGATGGCCGGGATATAGAGATAAGAAGAAATCAAAGCCTCTTATGTGATATAAGAAACCACCTATATTATTGTCTTGATAAATTGGTGTGACTGAGAAATTACCAACTAGAAATTTTTCCATTGTTTCATAACAAAGTGTATAGAGGCCCATCTGGTGAGTGAAAGGGAGCTCTCCAAAAACGACTTGAAGTAAATATGGCGATGGTATACCTGGGACAGAGTCTGTCATGCCAACGCCAATGTGCTTATCACCTTTAAAGGATAGATTTATAGCAGTTTTCAATAGCCATCTTTCGAAATTAAGGCCATCAATTATTTTGTTTTCAGGAGGTGTTTTGATTGTTCTATGTTTTTCAGGAATCAGTTGTTCAAAAACACGAAAAGCGTTGATTCCGGCTTGGTCAATATTTGACAATTTGCTATTATGATGCTCGCACAACACCTTTGCAGTTAGGTTTGCTATACTGACTTTTTTTTCTTTACCTTTACACCAACTCAAACCTCTTGGGTAAACGTATTGTTGTTCGAATATACCTTTAGATATATAGTGTTCTCTTGATATTTTCCCATTACATAATGAATGTTCACTCGCCCAGCATTTGCTCATTGTTTACCATTGATTATTTTGTCGTTGTACATGCATAACGTGGAGTTGAGCGGCGCGAATCATCGCGTCCGCTCGAACGGCTGGTTACATGTTGTTTTTGGTTTTTATCAATTGTTTTGCTTTTCCCAATATTCTGCTAGTGCCCTTATTATATTGGGATAATCGTAAGCATATTCATTCTCTGTAAGGCACCATGTTAGATATTCCATGACTGCTCGTTTTTGTTTAACATTCAAAGAGACTAATTTTGACTCCGCATAACTGTCTATGTCTGTTAAGTGAAAAATTGGATCGTCTACCTCACCTTTAATGCTGCCAATGATATAGGCAGGCAAATGAAACCTCATTCCGTCGGCATTGAAGAAAGACAGACTACTATAACAATTATGTAGTACATCATAGGGTATAGAATTCCAGTTCATTTTTTCATCATCTTTTCGACGTTGCCTTTGTACTTCTTCCGTCTCATAATCATCTATAGCCTGAGCCTCGAAAAGGCCAATTCCATCACCAAGAGTAACTCCTGAAAAGGCGTCTTCTATTATTTTAATTATCTGCTCTTTTGTATGAGCCTGATAATTTTTAACTTCATGATGGTGGCCACAGCTTGAGCAAACAAAATACGCTACATCATCAATTATATCTGGTTCAGGATATTCATCTGAACAAGAGCTGCATTTCATAGTTGTTTCGTAATGTACTTAGTCATGTAACGTTCAGGCTCACCGGACCCGCGCTGTTTGCGGGTTCCGCGTGGAGCCGGTGGTTATGTTATTTTAATATTTTTCTCCAATGATCCATATAAGAATAATTTTGCCAATAACCATAAAGGTCTTTGTGATTTAGGGCGACAGGATGGTCATTGAAGCTCCATATTTGGTTCGGAAAATTTTTCGCAGTTTCGATAGCTTTTAGGAATATATTTGAACTTCTAATTTCAAAATTCCTATTTTGCTTATTGCGATGAATTCTCCATTTTTTAGCTGATTCACTATTCCAAGACACTGAACTACCCGCTACCAAAATAAACTTAAATCTACCTACTGCTCCAAATATTCTGTTTTTTTCTGAAGGATTCTCTTCGAAATATCGTTCCCAAGACTCTAGTTGACTGATGGCATGATTCAGTCGGGCTGTTGGATCATTTTTAGTAGTAAAAAGTTGTAAATTCGGTTTTTCAATTTCAACCAGATACCATTCAGGACCATCTGAATTATCATTTAACCACGCAAAATCGCACCTTAAATCACCTCCAAATGAAATCTCTGCAAAAGGAGGCTGGATTCCCCATTTTCTTGCATACAATTCATATAATAAGAAGGTATTGTTCTTGATTATCTTTAGTAAATCTATCTCATTATTGCTTTCGAATGCTTTTTTTATTTGTAGCTCCACTAAAGGTAAATCAAAAACACTTAACTTTGTTTCCTTCATTAAGGACATATTATTCCCAATCAGATTCATCAAGATTTGATTCACTAGCATTTTGAACAAAGTCTAACCAAAAGCTTATATCCTCACCGCTTCCATTCTGCACCCAACCAAATGAATCTAAATATATATAGCCTACCCGCGAGCCATTTTTCTTGATGCCAAAATCAATAAAATCAGAATCAAGCATCTTCTTCAGGAGATCCAGAAATATCCATATTTCTTCATCGCTTACATTTTTCATCCTAGTTCCTTACATAACGTTTGAAATCACCGGACTGCGCGGCTTTTTGCGCAGGTCCGGTGGATTGATGGGTTGGGCATGACAGTGTTCTGTTCGAATGCATCGCCATTCAGTAGCCTCGATTGAGCAGGAATTGGGCTAGTAGCTCAGTTCCGATGTATGAGGCGACTCCAATGATCAAACCAATAACCGGATTAACGAAAAAACCAGCGACGCCACCTAACGCGGCGACAGCGAAGCCAAAAGGCCGAAGAGGCCAAGTGATCTTGGCTCGTCGTACAGCCACATGCACTTTTTGCGATGCATTAATGTGCTCTTGGGTGGAGTTCCATTTTTCCCAGCCGGACGGGTCAAGTGATTTCGCACCTTTCGATCCGTTATAGACGTAATCCTTTTCTTGAAGAACTGCCAAAAAAAGCCCCCAACGCTCAACACGAACGGGGTTGAAGTAGTTGTATTTGAATCCTGGCTCTCGTATCACAACGAGGACATTTTTTCCTGCCCAACCCGATGGAAGTCGGCCACGAAACTCACCTAGACAGTCCGAAAATCCTTCGAGTAGAACTGGACCGCCCTCTTTTTCGATAACCGCTACGCGTGTACCACTTTCAGGTTGCTCTGGCTTAGATGGCCACATACCCGCCAAAAGGACAGGAACGGTACTGTTCAAAATATTCATCGGTGATCCCACTGAAACGGCCGAATCATTGATGCCCAACAAGTTATTATCCGGTTTCCGGATATCATTCCGGAATCGGTGCGTTTGACAACCTATTTCCAGCATGATAGGCTTTTTCTAACTGGATATCATCACCTAGCGCATGATTACCAGAAACCGGATACCATTCATGCTTCCTATACCACCGCACATTGCCCGTCAGTACCAAGCCTATCTTGGACAAAAGGGCATCCCGATACAAACGCAACGAATTTGCGCCAAATGGTTGCGGTACTATCTCGATTTTCGCCAGAAATACAGCCTCAAACAAGGACATGATTCTGACCTGAAGGCTTTTATGGTGAAGCTGGAACAAAAAGGCCAGGGACTGGATCTGAGGAGGCAAGCATATCGTGCAGTTTCCCTTTTTCATGAAATGAACTCCCTCAGTCAGGCAAAAAACAACGATGGTCTTTCAATGGCTGGCCAATTCCCAAAACATGCTGAAAATTCCAACAGTTTTCAAGGAGAAAAAGCGGACAAATACAGCGATTCAAAAGAGCTACCGACAAAGAACAAGGATAGATTGCAGCAATACCAACGCCCTGAGGCCGACGACTCCACTCAAAATAAGAATAGGGACTGGAGCAAGGTTTTTCTTGAGTTGACCAATTCCATCAAATTGCGCCATTATTCCCCGAAGACATTGAAAACGTATCTTGCCTGGAATCGCCAATTTCAAGCATTTGTAAAAAGCAAAGATCCCGACTCCATTTCGGTTGATGACGTGAAAGCGTTCTTGACGTGGTTGGCTGTTCAAGAAAATGTATCAGCATCCACTCAAAATCAGGCTTTTAACGCTCTCCTCTATTTATTTCGGAACGTCTTCCATCAAGAATTTGGCAAAATTAATGGGATTGTCAGAGCTAAAAGAAAACCATATATACCTGTCGTTCTGTCAAGAACCGAAGTAGATCGAATCATTGAATGTACCGATGGGCCATATAAACTCATTTTGAAACTTATGTACGGATGCGGACTGCGGATTTCGGAATGCATCAGTCTTCGTGTCAATAATTTCAATTTCGATATGATGGTCCTTACGGTTCATGACGGAAAGGGCAAGAAAGATCGCACCGTTCCTCTTCCTGAATCTATTAAAGATGAATTGAAAAATCACCTGGCCAAGGTGGCTTTACTTCACCAGCGGGATTGCCATTCTGGTTATGATGGGGTCTTTCTCTATGGTCAACTCGAAAAAAAATATAAAAATGCAGCCAAAGAGTTTATCTGGCAGTGGTTTTTCCCCGCCAAGGAGTTAACTGAAGTTCCTGAAAGCAAGGAAAGGCGCCGTTATCACGTACACGAAACCGTTCTTCAAAAGGCTATTCGCAAGGCCACTTTCAAAGCTCGAATTCCCAAAAGGGTTACGGCTCATACATTCCGGCATAGTTTTGCCAGCCATTTGCTGCAAAATAACTATGACATTCGCACTATCCAAGAAATGCTCGGTCATAGTGATGTTCGTACCACCATGATTTATACTCATACCGTCAAAAGTGTTTCCAAAAAGGAGATGAGAAGTCCTTTAGATTTCTCGGAAAAACATACCGATGGATCCCCTCAAAATTGAATCTTGGGAAGTCGAAAAGGACCTGCTCATTCGAATATTCGCCCAATGGGCCGCTCGAAGCGCCCATCTGATTTACGAAGTGTTGCCCGGTTTCAACCAAAAAGAATTTTTGAATAAGTTCGAAGAATGCCCTCTTGATGAATGGTTACACTACTATCGACGTCCCCGAGATTTTTTCGGTTTTATGATATCTGGCGGCCTAAAATTTGGTGGGACTGTCGGAATGTTGGCTGGTAATTTTTACTATCTTTTCCAATCCCACCCGGCGTTTCGCTTAAAGGTCCAACTGAAACCACCACCTCCCACCTCCTTCACGATCGAAGAATTACAATCCATTCATACGCAATTTATCCGTGAAGATATAGAAAATCAGCCGCTTGCGGACGAGGTAAAGCAAACCGTTACAGAAGTGTTTCTGACAAAGGAATTTCTGTTTCTTATCCAGATTATTCTTCGCAGCTGGTTGCTCTATGGGGAGAGCCCTATTCAGATCTATAAAAAGGCGACTCATGGCGAGCACGAGGCACTTGAACGCCTTTTGCGTCTCGATAAACTTCAAATTCAAAATCCCCGTATCAACCGTTGGCTCTATAGGCTTGCACGCGATGAAAAAGATCAATATCAGCTTGCTGCTCTGTTAACGGCCTTCCGTGATCCGACTCACCCCAAAATCACCCTCCGAAAAGTAAAATATCTCATGGCTGGCTTAATCTCTGTTGGCTCTGAACTTTTAGGAGAACGATTATCTGCACCTGAAATCCAAAATCTGTTTGATGCCGTCAACATGGATCTTGGGATCGACACCCTCCGGGATCACGACCTGCCCAGCGCTCCTGAGTCCTTTGCCAAGGCTATACAGCGTGAACGGGAATTTTGGATAACAGCCCTGTTCCTTGACCGGACAAAATTATTTTCCGAGGTGTCCGGGTCTTTGTAAGCGTTTGACTGTATCTCGTAGTTATGAAGAGACGAGATACCCAAAAACAAAGTTGTTTGGCCCCGAACTCGCCACGAAGTGAGAGAGCTGGCCGCTTCGTTTCCCCGTCACCGGCGGGTGAGGGGAACGAAGGGGCCGGCTCGACCTGCGGGTCGAGACGGATCACAAAGGGGGGGCAAATGACTATCAGCCCCCCTGCAAAGGTGAAACTCACCTCCGACGATGCCTTCAAAGTTCTTGGCTCCGGCATTGATTCCTGTGATGTAAGCGCCGATATTTATTGGGAGAATGAGTCATGTTTTGACTATCTCCATCAAATGAAGGCCTTGGCGGTAGCAAGTGAGTCCGAGGTCGCCATCCAATTCCCCGGAACCGATCTTTATGCCATGCTCAAGCCCTATGGCAGGAAAGGCCACCAATGGATCATCACCAACAACGACTTCGAATTGACCCTGGGGGACTGGCTCGAACCCAAACCCCGGCCCAGTGCCATGATTCGGATTCACTCTGAGGCGCTTTGGCGTATCGGCCCCAAGGAATGCGTCAATCTCTTGCGGGAAATCTTCTCTAAAGCGGGCGCAAAAAGCCTGACCATCAAACCAAGCAGAATCGATCTCTGCGTTGACATGACCTTTCCTGTCTCGGAATGGTCCGTCAATCTTATCCCGTTCAGGGTCACCAGATCCCAATACGCCGCCCCTCATTTTTGCAATGCCCTCATGACCGGTCTTAGTATCGGTAAAGGGACCATTGCGGCTCGCCTCTATGACAAGCCTCTGGAGATCAAACAGAAATCCAAGAAAATATGGATGTATGATATTTGGGGCATTAAAGAGGATATCCCAAAAAATCTGAAAATTATTCGGACCGAAGGCCAGTTCCGGCGGGAAGTGCTCAAGGAACTCGGCATCGATACCATTGACGATCTCTTTGATCACATTGAAAAACTCTGGGGATATTTCACCCAGCATTGGCTGAAATTTGCTGATAATCCCGGCCACCATCACACCATGCGGAGAGTTCTGCCTTGGTGGGAAATGATCCAAAACAGCTTTCTTGGAGTGCAATCCCCTACCCCGCTCATTCGCTGTAAAGCTATTCATCCGCTTAAAAAGCAACTCTTTGCCCAGACCTACGGTACCTTAACCAGCCTACTGGCATGTAGCCATGAAGAACAGAATGTGCCCATTGGCTGCTCAGCAGAGCTTACCGATCTTGTTAACCAATTCCAGCAAAGTACCAATGAAAATGGCAAAAGTGATTTTGAATTGGAAGTTGATTTAATGGAAAAACGGGCAAAACGGGCCAGGGTCTACGCCAAAATGCGTGACGTTCATCAACAGAGGAAGGCCCAAGGCCTTCCTTCCAACATTATTCTTCCCCATCATTTAGGACAGAAAAAATGGGATTCCCGGAATTAGGCAGACTGCTGACCGCACCAAAGGCCGCCAAGCTCATCGGAATTGGTGTAAAAAAATTCAGGAAACATTATGCTCGGTTCGGTGGATTCGTCCTGGATGGCAGAACCTATGTATATGAGGAGGTTTTGAAACATGCCTTACAGGATACAATCAGACGGCCAATGGATGGCACAGGTGACGATCAGAGGCAAAAAACACCGTCACCGGTGCACAACGAAAAAAGAAGCGCTCCAATGGGAGCAGGAGGAAAGAGAGAGATTCCGCCAAGGCGAGACCTACCAGACAAACACGGTATCTTTGGGGCAATGGGCAAGTGAGTATCTCGATTATGCCAAGCAACGGTTCACGGAAACCACCTACACCGAAAAATGCTTTGCCTTTCGGGAGTTCTTTGCCAGCGGTGTTTCCCCGGATACCCTGACTGAGTTGTACAGTTCAAAGCCTGCCCTGGAACATTTGCAGACGCAGGCAAACAACCGGTCTGGAAATTCAGCGAATCGGCAGCGAAAGAACCTCCGTGCTGCCTGGGAATGGGGCATCAAGTTCTTGGGGATGCCCGATAAAAACCCGTTCCATTCGGTGCAGCGGTTTGCCGAAGCACGGTTTGACCGCAGGGTACCTACACTGGAAGAATTCTGGAAGGTGTACGCGGTCGCCGAAAACGACAAAGATCGGCTGATGCTGTTTGCCTATCTCCAGACTGGAGCACGGCGGGATGAGCTCTTCCGGCTGAAATGGGCTGATGTCGATTTCCACAAAAAGCAGATCCGGCTGATGTGGAGAAAAAACAATATCGGCGAATGGCGGGAATCCTGGCTACCGATGACCGAGGAATTAGCCGAGATGCTCAAAGTACAACGCAAGACAACCGGACTGCTGGGCTATGTGTTCATGCGTTGCACGACTGACGGCAAATGGGTCCCGTATGAGGCCAGGGTGCAATGGATGAAACGGCTTTGTAAACGGGCCGGAGTTGAACAATTCGGATTCCATGGCATCCGGCACCTGTTCGCTTCCATCCTGGCGAGCAAGAATGTACCGCTGGTTGAAATCCAGAAGATGCTCAGGCATGGATCGATCCAAACCACAGCGCGGTATATCCATACCCTTCAGGAAGGATCAAGAGAGGCCTTGGCCGCTTTGCCAAGGCTGAAAGAACAGCAGGCCAGGAAGGCCATGTGAAGGAATGTTCACAAAAAGAAAAACCCACAGAGAACCCACACCAAGAAGTGTGAAGTACGCTGTGGGCTGTGAAACAATCACCAAGTGATTGATAATACTTGGTGACCCCAAGGGGACTCGAACCCCTGTTACCGGCGTGAGAGGCCGATGTCCTAGGCCACTAGACGATGGGGCCAGTCATTTTTCGTGTGCCTCATTTATAATATCTCGAATCCTTTGTCAAGCGACTTTCTTCACTCCACATTTTAAACAGCACAAAGGCAAGGCTCAAAGGCGGCAAAACAGCCCTCCGGTGCTTTAGTGGAGTTGGGGGCAAGATCTTTGCTTTCAGCTCTCTGAATATCCTTCCAAGACAGGCTCTATCATGAGCGGCTGCATGAAGATCAAGAACTGCTCCCTGTCAATCCCAACGCGCCGTGATCGGTATCTTGCCGTGCTGCTCGGAGGCACTTTCCCGAAATACAAGGATAATTTTACAAGTGCTGCTCGCATACGGTTGCCAGAAAATAAAAGGCCAAAGCGGCAACAACAACCACCTGAAATCCAGCATACAGTGCGAGGATGGTGGCAGCAATGGCGCTGATAACCGAAAAGAATCCATTCACTCCCCAGGCTACGGGAATGAAGTCGGGATGATGCCGCCCCAGCCGAGTGAGCCCCAAAGGAAAGGGCATGCCCATCCAAAAAGCGAGGCCGCCGATCAACAGCATGGTGGCCAGCAAGCGGAGCATGTCCGGCCAGGAGGCGCCGATATGGAAAAAAAGCGGTAAAAGCCATCTATAGGCAAGGGCAACAGCGACAAGAATAACAATCGCCACCATCGAGGGTCGATCCCGAATCCACGTCCAGCGGCAGGCGGCCACACGATCGGCAAATGGTTGCGCAAGGCCGCTGCCGCATCCCGCAAACACAAGGAAGGACGGCACCACAATGGCCATGGCCAGTACCGGATGGCTCAAGAAACGGATGAATTGCTGCATGAAGGCGATTTCAAGAAAGAAAAATGCCAATCCCAGAGCGGCGAAATACAAGGCGCGAAACAGGGGGGTCACTGAACCGCCTGTATGACCGATCCGCGCATGACGCAGCGGCCGGAGAGGCCAGATGATCGCCAGCAGACTGATGGCCAGGGCAACAGCCAAGGATATCCATAGCAGCAAATATTCCCATTCAACCATGGAGGCTGTTCCGAATGCGCGCTGTTCCCAAAGCTGCCCAAAGGAACTCCAGCGGAAAAAATGACTGAACCATGGGCGATCATCGGTTGCCGGAACCAGATTGAAAACCGGCAACCGCGACGCAGACCCGTCCCGCCAGATATCCAGAACAGCGTGGTACAGATAGGGACGATCAAGGACATTGATCCGATTGACCTCTTCCGGGCCGATATCCGGCAGCCAATCGATATCAAAGGCGCGGCACCGGCAAAAGGAACGAACAACCGCCAACCGTTGGGCTGAAAGAGGAGCGGGAGAAACAACAAGGGTGACGGTGTTCCAGCTGCGGATGATCATCACATGCCGAGATGGGTCCACGTTTGCATCAAGCTGTTTCAAGGCGGCCGCCATGGTGGCGGTCATTTTCACCGCGCTGCGTGGCGGCAGTTCAAGCGGTAAAGTGACGGCCAGCAGCCCGTCGGGTGAAAGACGTGACAAGGCAAGACGCACGCCCTCAACCGTATAGAGATACCGCGCTTCCAAAGCATGACCACCTGCTGCTGGCGGCGCGACGGTTCCCAAGGGAGATATTTGGATGAGATCGTAGGGTGGTCCGGATGCGGCCAGATGCCCTCGAACATCACCGTAAAAGACGTGAACCTTTTCCCGCGCAAAGATTCCTCCGGAAAAGGCGCCAAACGACCGGCCAACCAACTCGATGAATTCACGATGCGGCTCGACCGCATCCACCCGCGCTGCCTTTTCCTGCAACGCCTGCCACACATCCCCTCCGCCGCCGGCCCCGGCTATCAGCACCCGAGGCTGTTTCAGCAGTGCATAGGGCAAGGCCATTGGCGTCCAGCGAAGAAACTCCAGGGAGACAGCGCCTGCCGGGGCGTGCAGAATGACGCCTGCCGCATGACCATCGTGAAAGAGCGCCACCTGGCTGGGGGGAGCAGCCGGGGCCAGCAGGCTTAATCCTGGCGCGTATCGAAAGGGTACCTTATCCGAGGTCAGGGCGGAGAATTGGCCAAAAGGCGAATGCGTTTCCGCCGCGAGGCGGACACCGGGGACAAGCAGCGTCTGCGCCATGCTTTTATAGGGAGACATCACCGGCGCGAGCCATCGGGCCGGCCACAATCCGATCAGCAGGACAACAACGGTCAGCACAATCCGATCAAGGCCGGAGCTGCGAAAACCGCCAACAAGCACTGCGGCCACCACACCGATCAAGGCAAGGATTCGCACACCGTCGTGTGGCCGCAGAACGAACAGCAGGGCCATGATCAGCAGAGCCCCGCTGGCGGCTCCAATCAGATCCGCTCGATAGAGCCGTGCCGTTGCCGCGCTTTTCCAGCGGAGGGCCAAACCAATGCAGAGACCGGCGCAAAAAAAGGGGCCAATCGCAACAGCAATGACCGTGGTTAGCCGCCCCAGCTGGCCGCTGTGCCAGATGACCTCGGGCGGGTTGAAACCGAGCCGATTGGCCAGCGAGGTTGCCGCCAACAGCGCAAGGGCAAAGAGGAGCGCATGCAGAGAGAAAGCGCGGGGGAAAGAGGGGAGCAATCGCTGCTGGGCGAGGGTCAGCACGGTGCCCGAAACCCCAAAGCCGAGCAGCGCCATGCTGATGATCAGGTGGGCGAAATGCCCCCAGTACATGATCGAAAAAAAACGAAAAAGCAACAGTTCATAGCCAAACGAGGCACTGGATATCAGCGCCACGGCCACGGGCAGGCGGCGGTCGATGGCGGGCATCGTGCACCGGTTCACTCACGCTTTCCGGTCAGCGGCACGAACTGCACGGGTAGTACCTGACGCATGGCAATCTCTCCCTGTTCATTCTTTTCAACCAGCATCAGATGCTGCACGGCAAACGGCGTGCCCACCGGGATGACCAGGCGGCCGCCCGGTTTCAACTGCTGGACCAGGGGCGGCGGGATGGAAGTGGCGGCGGCGGTGACCACGATGGCATCGAATGGGGCTTCACTTTGCAGTCCGTAGTATCCATCGCCTTGGTGGATGGTGACGTTGGCGTAGCCCAAGCGCGCCAGCCGTTCCCGGCATTCCTTGGCCAACTCCGGAATGATTTCAATTGAATGCACTTCGTTGACCAAGCGGGACAACACTGCGGCCTGGTAGCCTGAACCTGCTCCCACCTCAAGAATTTTGCCCTCCTTGGAAACAGCCAGCAGATCGGTCATCAGCGCCACAATGTAGGGCTGAGAAATGGTCTGTCCATAGCCGATCGGCAACGGACGGTTGAGATACGCCGCCCCCTGCTCATACGACGGGACAAATTCATGCCGGGGCACTTCCTCCATCACCCGCATGACTTCCGCGCTGAGTTGACCACGACCGATGTACCTCGAGGTTTCCATCACATCCACCTCGATTTCCTGTACCATCCGTTTTCGTGCTGTTCGCATCTTCTCCTCCCTGTCCTTGTCAGCCCAGGCATCATGCACCGTTAGCATCAGACCCATTGTCACGAGCACAATCGCTTGCCAGTTCATTGCATTCTCCTCCCTCCGACTGCCTAGTGCTTTCATAATACTCTATCACATTGTTGGCCGCATTCTTCTGTTTACAGACAAAGTTCAGGACGAGCAATGTGCCGGGATGGAGAGGATTGACTGGCTGTGGCTTGTGGGATTTGCCGCCGGACCACGAAAGGGAAGGATTGACGCCGCTCTCGCGGAAGACGGGTGGGAGAGAATCAGTGGAAGAAGGATGCCGGAGAATGCCGGCACGTCATTGGCCGTTGCTTCCGACCAGGGACACAATCATCGATTGGCTCGGAAATGGTTGCGCCGGCCTGCTCAGCAGAACGGCGCAGCGCTTCAGACCGGCAGGATGCGGTAGAGGACGGCGGCAATCACCATGCATACCGGGATGGTCAGAATCCAGGCCATGACGATGTTGCCGACGATACCCCATTTGAGGGCATGGATGCCCCGGGTGCTGCCCACGCCCATGATCGAGGTGGAAATGATATGGGTGGTACTGACCGGAATACCGAAATGGGAGGCGGTGAGGATAACGGCCGCAGCCGAGGTTTCGGCGGCAAAACCGTGCACCGGCTTGAGTTTGATCATCTTGCTGCCCATGGTGCGGATGATCCGCCAGCCGCCGGCCATGGTGCCGAGGCCCATGGTCACCGCGCAGCCAAGAATGACCCAGTAAGGAACCTCGAAGGTGTCCAGGGTGTGGTAGCTGACCAGGGCCAGGGTGATGATGCCCATGGTCTTCTGGGCATCGTTGCTGCCGTGGCTGAGCGCCATGATCCCGGAAGAAACGAGCTGCAGCTTCTTAAAATATTTGTTGACCGTATTGGGATTGGCCCTGGAGCACAACCACAGAATAAGGACCATGCACAAAAAGCCGATGCCAAACCCGATCAGCGGCGAGGTGACCATCGGCATGAGCACTTTTTTGGTCACGCCGTCGAAATGCACCACGTGATACCCGGCCTTGGAGATCGTGGCCCCCATGAGGCCGCCGATCAAGGCGTGTGAAGAGCTGGAAGGAATGCCGTAGTACCAGGTGATCAGATTCCAGATGATGGCCGACAGCAGGGCGCAGAGAATCACCCCCTGGGTGACGCTTTCGGTGGAGACAATGCCCCTGCCGATGGTGCTGGCCACGTGGGTGCCCATGAAGGCCCCAGCGATATTGAGCAATCCGGCATAAATAACCGCGGCGCGAGCGGTGAGCACCTTGGTCGACACCACCGTGGCGATGGCGTTGGCGGAATCGTGAAAGCCGTTGATATATTCAAAGACAAGCGCGGTGACGATCACACAAATAAGCAGGGTCAGAACCATGAATGCACGTCCTCTTTTCCGTGACAGGCAGACGCGGCAAGGGTGGTTGCCGCGTGCGGAAAAATGATGGAGAAAGTTATCTGTGTTTGAGGGCGATATTGAGGATCAGATCGGAAATGACCGAGCAGATATCGAGGGCGTTCTCGATCCCCTTGTAAATATCCCGCAGCTTGAGCACATAGAGCGCGTCGTATTTGCCGGAAAAGATTTCTTCGGTGGCGGTGAACAGAATCTCGTCGCCCCGATTCTCGATATCCTTGATCCGTGAGTTGCAGTCGGTGATGTCTTCGAGCGAGGCGTTATTTTTCAACATCGAGATGATGGTGCGCAACTCCTCCGCCGACTTGATCAGGATCTCGGCCTGTTTCTTGACAATTTCATTGTAAGCCTCGATCTTGTAAATGCGGAGGTTCACGCAGGCCTTGAGAATGACCTTGGTGCTCTTGTAGAGGTTGGAGGTGATCAACTGGATGTCTTCCCGGTCGATGGGGGTGATGAACGAGGCGTTGAGCAGCGCCAGGCTGCCCTCCAGGGCAACCACCGCCCGCCGCTTGTAGGTCTTGGCGTGGATGAGATATTCCTCCCGTTCCTTCAAATCGGAATGGACAATTTGGTAAAACAGCTGGGAGGAGAGTTCACAGACCTCGGCGGCCTCCTCGAAATACTGATAGAATTTGTTTTCCGGCGGCGGCAGCAATTTGGCGAGAAAACCAAGGTTCATAATCGTTCTCTTGTTCGTGTTGGAGTAAAAGTCCTCAAGGCAGCCGGGAACCTCGCGTTGGTCATGAACCAATCAAGCCCCGAGCCCTTTTCCATGGTCAGAGGAGCAACCTCCTCAGCAAGAAGAGCAAGGCGTTCCAAGCCGGACCGACTTTACCTTTCTCACTCAATTATGACACCAAAAAAACAGTCCGCTAACCGTTTTCTAACAAAAGAAAGGCCAGAGAACTAATTCATTTTATTTCAACATATTACAGACCATTCACCCTTGCGCCATTTTCGCATCGCTCAGGCCATCAGGCCGATGGTGCGGCGGAAGCGCGCCAGCGACAGAGAAAAGAGCAGCGCGCCGATCAGCACCAGGGCGGCAAAGTGCGGCCAGACCACCGCAAAGCCTGCGCCCCGGTACAAAATGGCCTGGGCCAGAGCGACAAAGTGGGTGGTGGGCGCGGCCTCCATCACGAGCTGAACGACGGTTGGCATGCTCTCCCTGGGGGTCACGCCCCCGGAGAGCATCTCCAGGGGCAGCAGCACCAGCATCATCAACAGGCCGAATTGGGGCATGGACCGGGCAAGGGTGCCCATGAAGATGCCCATCGAGGTGGTGGCAAAGAGATGCAGCCCGGTGCCGGCGAAAAACAGCAGCAAGGATCCTTCGATCTGCACCGCAAGCAATCCCTGGACTACCAGTACCAACGACAGGGCGCTGGCGACAATCACCACCAACCCCATGGCCGATGCCTTGCTGATCATGATCTCGCCCGGCGTCACCGGCATGACCAGCAGATGCTCGACCGTACCGTGCTCCCGCTCGCGGATCAGGGAGGCGCCGGTAAGAATAATGGAGAGCATGGTGACATTGTTGATCACCTCCATCACCGCGCCAAACCAGGCCTGGGTCAGCGACGGGTTGAAGCGGTGGCGCAGGTTGAGCTCCACCGGCGAAGGGTCGGCGGAACGGGAGCGTTGGAGGAACTCGGCTATCTCGCCGTCGAGGATTGCCTGGATATAGCCATTGCCGGTAAAGGCCTGGGACATGCGGGTGGCATCGATGTTGAGCTGAATGGCCGGGCTGCGGCCCGCAAGAAGATCGCGCTGGAAGTTGGGGGGAATATCGAGGGCAAAGGTATCAAGTCCCTGATCCATGCGCGCATCCATCTCCGGCTGGCTGATCTGCACCGGGACCAAGAAGTGGGGTGGATAAAAGGCGGAGGCAATACGGGACGACAGGGGCGAGCCATCCTCGTCGACAATGGCGATCGGTGCCTTGTTGAGCGAGTCGGGCATGGCGGTGGCCGAGGCATACACACCGATGGTGAACGAGTAGACGATTAGAAACAGCAGAATGGGGTCACGGGCCAGACTGCGCAGTTCCTTGTTTCCCAGATGGACGATGTTGGCGGCTCGCATCCTCAGCCCTCCTGTTTTTTCAACAGCATTGCGCACGCTCCCAGCAAGAGCGGAATGGTAACCAGCAGCACCAGAAATTGAACGGGGAGATCGGCAAAGCCCAACCCCTTGGCAAAGATACCCCGGCTGATGGTGAGAAAGTGGGCGGTGGGATAGAGGGTGCCGATCACCCGCCCCAACCCCTCCTGGGAGGTGACCGGATTGGTCATGCCGGAAAAATTGACCGACGGCAGGATGGTGAGGATGGCGGTCCCGAAAATGGCCGCCACCTGACTGCGCATGAACGAGGAAATCAGCAACCCGAGGGCGGTGGCTGCGGACACATAAAGCAGGGCCGCCACGATCAGGGCGAGAAGATCGCCCCGGACGGGCACGCCAAACAGGGTCACCGCCATCAACGCCAACAGGAAAAAATTCGCCATGGCCAAGCCGATGTACGGCAGCTGCTTGCCGAGCAGGAATTCCATCCGGGTCACCGGAGTGACGTAGAGATTGATGATCGATCCCAGTTCTTTCTCCCGCACCACGCTCAGCGTGGTGAGCATGGCCGGAATCATGATCAGCAGCAAGGGGATCACCGCCGGCACCATGGCTACGAGGCTCTTGACATCCGGGTTGTACCGGTAGCGGGTTTCGACCGTGAATGGAGAGGCGTCGCCCATGGCTGAAGACTGGCGGCCGCGCAGACTGGCCAGCCACAGGCCATGCATGCCGTTGACATAGCCCTGAATGGTTTCCGCCCGCTGCGGCATGGCCCCGTCGATCCAGGCGCCGATGACCACCGGTCTGCCGCGCGCCAGATCACGGCCGAATCCGGGTGGCATCTCCAGGGCCAGGCTGATTTCGCCCGCGCGCATCCGCCGGTCCAGCTCGGCATAGTCGGCCAGGGGCGGATGTTCGATGAAGTATCGGGAACCGCTCAAATTGAGAATGTAGTCGCGGCTAGCGGTGGTTTGGTCCCGGTCGAGCACGGCAAAGGGCAAATCCTCGACATCGTAGCTGATACCGTACCCCATGACCACCATCAGGATGACGCTGCCCAGCAAGGCCAGGGTGGCGCGCACCGGATCGCGCCGCAGTTCCATGGATTCGCGCCGCGCGTAGCTCAAGGCCCGGGCCAGACTGAACCGGCGCCGCGGGTGAGAGGCCGGTGCGCGGGATGGATCGGTTGCCGGATCGATCGTCGCGGGAGGAGAAGCCGGTTGCGCGTTCGACGGTTCGACCGTGCCGCCCTGCGCGCCGGCCTCGGCAAGATAGCCGATAAAGGCCTGTTCCAGGGTCGCGGCCCCGCGCTTGGCCTTGATTGCCGCCGGGCTGTCGCTGATCAGCACCCGACCGGCATGCATCAGGGAAATACGGTCGCAGCGCTCGGCCTCGTTCATGAAATGGGTGGAGATGAAGATGGTGACCCCGTCGTTGCGGGCCAGGTCGATCATGCTCTGCCAAAAACGGTCGCGGGCGATGGGGTCGACCCCCGAGGTCGGCTCGTCGAGGATCAGCATCTCCGGCTTGTGGATCATGGCCACGGCCAGGGACAGCCGCTGCCGCTGGCCCAAGGGCAGATTGCCGGGCAGAGCGGTCATCACGTCGGCCAGACCGAACCGCTCGGCCATCTCGCGCACTCGTCCGGGTATTTTCTCGGCCGGCACGTTGAACAAACGGGCGTGCAGCTCCAGGTTCTGGGCCACGCTCAGTTCGGCGTACAGGGAAAAGGACTGGGTCATGTAGCCGACCCGGCGGCGGGTGTCGATATCCCGGGGGTTGACCGGCTGGCCAAACAGCCAGGCGTGGCCGCCGGATGCCGGCAGCAGGCCGGTGAGCATCTTCATGGTGGTGGTCTTGCCGCAGCCGTTGGAGCCGAGGAATCCAAAAATTTCGCCGCTCTTGATCTGGAAACTGACCCGGTCGACCGCGACAAAATCGCCAAAGCGCATGGTCAGTTCCCGGGCTTCGATCGCCGTCACCCCATCCTGCGCCGCGTTGCGCGGCGGGATCCGTACCGGCAGGTGCTCGCGACGGCGATCCTCGGGCAACAGCGCGACGAAAGCCTCTTCCAGGGTCCCGGCGGCGGTCCGCGCCAGCAGCTCCGCAGGCGCCCCCGTGGCCAGCACCTTCCCCTCTTCCATCACTGCCAACCAGTCGAAATGGGCGGCTTCCTCCATGTAGGCCGTGGCCACCAACACACTCATCCCCGGCCGCGAGGTGCGAATCCCTTCGATCAGACTCCAGAACTGAGCCCGGGACAGGGGGTCGACGCCGGTGGTCGGTTCGTCGAGAATCAACAGATCCGGATCGTGGATCAAGGCACAGCAGAGGCCCAGCTTCTGCTTCATGCCGCCGGAGAGCTTGCCGGCCGGACGCTCGCCAAAGGGCGTCAGGCCGGTGCTGGCCAGCAGGTGATCGATCCGCCACCTCCGCTCCGCTGGCCCCTGGCCAAAGAGGCGGCCGAAAAAATCAATGTTTTCAATAACCGACAACGTGGGATAGAGATTCTTGCCCAGTCCCTGGGGCATGTAGGCAATGCGCGGGCAGACCGCCTCGCGATGGCGGCGCCGGGACATGTCGCCGCCGAGCACCCATATCTGCCCCTGCTGGATGACATGGGCCCCGGCCACCAGGGCAAGAAGACTCGATTTGCCGACCCCGTCCGGCCCGATCAGGCCGGCCATGTGCCCGGCGGGCAGGTCCAGGGTGATCCCGTTCAGGGCCAGGGTCGAACCGTAGCGCAGGGTGACGCCCGCCAGTCGGGCAACCGGCTCGGCTGCGGAGGTATTCATGGTTGGGCTGCGGTGGTCTGCGGCAACGAGGGCAGATTGACTCGCAAGTGGGCCGGCCAGTCGATGGACTGATCCAGCCGCACGTAGGCCATGCCGGGCAGGCCGGTTTTAACGTGGGTGATGTAGGTTTTGAGCAGCTCCGGATCGATTCTGGCCTTGACCCTAAACATCAGCTTCTGCCGCTCGCTGGCGGTTTCCACCGTTTTGGGGGTGAACTGGGCGACATCGGCCACGTAGGAGATCCGTGCCGGTATGACAAACTGCGGGGCCGCATCGAGCACCAACCGTACCTCACTGCCCAGGCCAAGTTTGCCCGCCTTTTCCGTGGGCAGGAAAAAAGTCATGTAGACATCGCTCAGGTCGAGCAGATTGAGCACCTTGCCGCCGCCGGCCAACACCTCGCCCGGCTGGGCCACCCGATACTGGATGCGGCCGGCGGTGGGCGCCTTGAGCACACCGTCGTCGATATCGGCCTGCAACCGTTCGATCGTCGCCTGGACCGCCTGCACGGCCGACTGGCTGCCGAGCAGCTGTGACTTGGCGGTGATCACCGCCGCCTCGGCCGCCGCGATCTGGGCTTCGGCAGCGCTCACCGCTGCCTGACCGCTGAGAAATTTGGCGCGATTATCATCCAGATCCTGCACCGAGGTGGCTCCGCGGCGGGAAAGCACCTCGAACCGTTCCAAGCGCTTGCGGGCCGCCTCCAGCTCGGCCCGACGCTGGGCAAGCACGGCCTGGGCCGCGTTTTTCTCGCTCAGGCGCTGGGCCACCTGGCTCTTGGCGGTGTCCACCGCGTACCCGGTCTGTTGCAGCTGGGCTTCGGCCTCTCGACGCTGCGCCTCCAACTGCTGGGTGTCCATGCGAGCCAGTATCTGGCCATGGGTGACAAAATCGCCCTCGCCGGCCAGGATTTCCTTGATTCGGCCAGCGCCTTTGGCGGCGATATCGATCTCCACAGCCTCGATCCGGCCGTTGCCGGCGGCAAAACCCTCGGCAAGACCATTGGGCCGCAACACGTTCCACGCCAGGACAGCGGCGGCGATCAGCAGCAGGCCGCCCAGCCCGGCAAGCCCCTTCTTGATGGCGGTGTTCATGTGTTCTCTCTCCCTGATCAGTGCAACGGCATCGGCAAAACAACCGATGATCGCTCCGGAAAGGATGGTTGAACGCACCATACCTCTGACTGCGAAAAAGTGAAAGCACCGCTCCACGCAATCGCCGCCAGCCTCCTTGCGCGTACTTTCCTCCTTACTCCGGCCACACCATGAACGTTTGGGAGCTTATCGTCCGCGGCGCCCTGAATGTGATTGTGAAACAGGGAGGCTTTGTTTATCATCCTGCCTTTGGCACCCAAGGTGCCAGGCGACAACGGCGCGGGAACTTCACTCAGGAATTTCCGCGCCTGGCGAGACCGATGCCCCGACGGCCTTTCTCTTTCCCGCAAATCGACACGTCCACCCTGCATGGCAGGCACGCATTCCATGGGTTGTCCACACCACCGTACATACCGATTGATCCTGTTCCTGCTGAGTGTGGCCCTCTTGACCGCCTGTGCGCCGGTCGGCCCCGATTACCAGCCGCCGCAAACGGCAATGCCCAGCCAATGGAGCGAGGGCACCGGTTCGGGGAATACGCCGGCAACCACCCTCTCCCACTGGTGGTCGCTGTTCAGGGATCCGCTGTTGGATTCGCTGATCGCCCGGGCCCTGACCGCCAATCCCGATCTGCGCATTGCCGAAACGCGCGTTGTCGAGGCCCGGGCTGCCCGCCGAATCGCGACCGCATCCCTGTTGCCCTCCGTCGATCTCGGCGGCAGTTACACCACCAGCCGCCGCAGCGAGCGCGTCCAGAGCAGCGACCGGTATCAGGATGTATTTGAAACCGGGTTCGATGCCGGGTGGGAACTCGACCTCTTTGGCGGTGTCCGGCGCCAGGCCGAAGCCGCCGAGGCCAATCTGGCCGCCACGGTGGAAGATTGGCGCGGCGTGTGCGTCTCCCTGGCCGCCGAGGTGGCACGTAATTACATCGAGCTGCGGTCCAGTCAGCAGCGGCTGGCCATTGCCCGGGAAAACAGCCGCATCCAGGAACAAACCGTGGAGGTGGTGCGCAACAAGTTCCACCTCGGGTTGGGCAGCGATCTGGAGGTGGCCCAGGCAGAAACCCTGCTGGCCCAGACCAGGGCGGAAATGCCGCTCCTGGAAAGCAGCGCCGCTCAAGCCATGCATCAACTGGCCCTGCTTCTCGGCCAGCAACCGCAAACCCTGAAGCTGGAGCTGACGGCGGAAGCGCCACTGCCACCGGTGCCGCCGCATCTTCCCCATGTCCTGCCCTCGGAACTGCTGCGCCAGCGGCCCGACATCCGCAGCGCCGAACGCCGGCTGGCCGTCGCCACCGCCACGGTGGGCGCGGCCACGGCCGATCTGTTTCCCCGTTTTTCCCTCTCCGCCCTGATCGGCCTGCAAAGCACTTCGCTCGGCGATCTGATCGCCAGCGGCAGCCGTTTCTGGTCGGCCGGCCCCGCAGTACGCTGGCCCCTGTTCGACGGCGGCACGGCACGGGCGGCGGTCGATGCCAGCGAGGCCCAGCGCCGGCGTGCCGAGCTGACCTATGAACAAACGGTGCTGACGGCGCTGACGGAAACGGAAAATGCCCTGGTCACCCTGGAGCGCGAACGGACAACGCATGCGATTCTGCAGGAAGCGGTCAAGGCCAGTCAGCGGGCAGTGGTCATCGCCCACGGCCAGTACCAGGCGGGAATCACCCCCTTTCTCAATGTGTTGCAAAGCCAGAATGCTCTCTACCAATCCCAGGACAAACTGGCACAAAGCGGCCAGCGGCTGGCAATCGGCATGCTTACCCTCTACAAGGCCCTGGGCGGCGGCTGGCAGACGCAACCCCTTCCTGCGGCCACCCTGTCGCGCGCGACGACCACGCTCCCCGCAAGGAACATCCCATGATGCTGTTTTTCCACCATTTTCTCCTGCCGCATGACCGGTCTGCCCAATCCGCCTGCCCGCTTCTTTGCCTGCTCGTCCTCACCGGGCTGGTGGCCCTGCTTTGCATGAGCGGCTGTTCACAACAACGCGAGGAAAAGAGCGGCCAGAAAAAACGGGCGGCGATCCCGGTGAGCGTGGCGGCCAGCAGCAGAAAAACAGTGCCTGTTGAATTGACCGCCATCGGCCATGTGGAAGCATCGGCCACGGTGGAGATCCGCTCGCAGGTGACTGGAACGCTCAAGACCGTCCATTTCCGCGAAGGCGATACGGTGAAAGGCGGGGAGCTGCTGTTCACCATCGACCCCCGTCCCTTTGCCGCCGCCCTGGCCAAGGCCGAAGCCGAGCTAGCCGGGGACAAGGCCGAGCTGGACAATGCCCGGCGTGAATCCGGCCGCTACGCGCAGGCCGCGCACAAAGGGTATGTGTCGCAGGAACAGGCCGATCAGGCGGCGACCCGGGTGGCCACCCTCGCCGCCACGGTCAAGGCGGATGAGGCGGCGGTCGACAAGGCCCGGCTGGAGCTGGAATACTGCTCGATCCGGGCACCCTTTGCCGGGCGAACCGGCGAATTGCTCAGCCACCAGGGCAACCTGATCAAGGAGAATGCCGACAGTCCGATGGTCATCCTCAAACGGATCCAGCCGATCCTGGCCACCTTCACCGTCCCCGGCCAGCACCTCCAGGAGATTGCCCGCTACCAGGCCGTCGAAAGCCTCAAGGTGTTGGCCACCCCGCAGAAACACGCGGCCGGCAGCCCCGTTGCCGGTGCGTTGGCCTTTATCGACAACACCGTTGATCCGACCACCGGCATGCTGCGGCTCAAGGCCAGTTTCGTCAACAGCGACCGCCAGTTGTGGCCGGGACAACTGATCGATGTGCGCGTCGTCCTCTCCCAACGGCCGGACTGCATCGTTGTCCCCGCGCAGGCGGTGCAGGTCGGCCAGGAAGGCGCCTATGTGTATGTGGTCACCGACGAGCAAACCGTCAGCTACCGGCCGGTGACGCCCGGTATGCTCTATCAGGGAGGGGCGGTGATCGACTCGGGGCTCACGGAGGGCGAGCTCGTGGTCATCGACGGTCAGTTGCAGTTGGCCGACGGGGTCAAAATTGAACGGCGCGATCAGGCCAGAGAAAGTGGCGCCACCGTCCAGGACGCGCAGTCGGGCAACGGCACCAGGCAGACGACACCATGACCGGCACCTCCGATCTTTTCATCCGCCGGCCGGTGATGACCGTGCTGGTGATGTGCAGCATCCTCCTGTTCGGCCTGATCGGCTACCGGCACTTGGCGGTCAGCGACCTGCCCAACGTCGATTTTCCCACCATCCAGGTCACCGCCAACCTGCCCGGCGCCAACCCGGACACCATGGCCTCAACCGTGGCCACGGTGCTGGAAAAGGAGTTCTCCACCATCGCCGGGCTTGATTCGATGAGTTCGGTGTCCACCACCGGCTCGACCCAGATCACCCTCCAGTTTTCCCTGGAGCGGGACATCGACGCCGCGGCCCAGGATGTGCAGACCGCGATCTCGCTGGCCAACCGCCGGCTGCCCGACAACATGCCCTCGCCGCCCTCCTTCCGCCGCACCAACCCCGCTTCGGACCCGATCCTGTTCATCTCGCTCAACAGCCCCTCCCTGCCGCTCTCCCTGCTCGATCAGTACGGCCAGACCATGGGCCAGCGGTTGTCGATGATCAGCGGCGTGGCCCAAATCACCCTGCGCGGTTCGCAAAAGTATGCGGTCCGGGTGCAGCTGGACCCGCTGGCGATGCAGGGATTTGACCTTGACGCCGACGAGGTGGCCGCGGCCATCGACCGCCAGAACGCCAACCAGCCCATGGGCCAGCTGAGCGGCCCGCACACCACGCTGACGCTCAAGGCGAGCGGTGAGCTCAAAAAGGCGGACCAGTACCGCGACATCGTGGTGGCGGTGCGCGGCGGACGGCCCATCCGCCTGGCCGAAGTGGCCACGGTGATCGACAGCGTGGAAAACGACAAATCCGGCGCCTGGTTTTTCACCCCGAACAGCAAGGCCCAGACCATTGTCCTGGCAGTGGAGAAGCAGCCCGGCGCCAATACCATCGAGGTGGCCGGCGCGGTCAAGGCCTTGTTGCCCAAATTGAGCGAAACCCTGCCCGCTTCGGTCAAGTTGGCCATCCTTCGTGACGGCAGCGTGGCCATCACAGAATCGGCGCTGGATATCCAATTCACCCTGTTGCTCACCCTGGTGCTGGTGGTGCTGGTGATCTTTCTCTTTATCCGCAACCTCAGCGCCACCGTAATCCCCAGCCTGTCGCTGCCCATGTCGGTGATCGGCACCTTTGCGGTGATGTACCTGCTCGACTACAGCCTCAACAACATGTCGCTCATGGCTCTCACCCTGGCGGTGGGGTTCGTGGTCGACGACTCCATCGTGGTGCTGGAAAACATCGTCCGCCATCTGGAAATGGGCAAGAGCCGCATGCAGGCCGCCCTGGACGGGGCGCGCGAGGTCGGCTTCACCATTATTTCCATGACCCTCTCCCTGGTGGCGATCTTCATTCCGCTGCTCTTCCTTGGCGGCATCATGGGCCGGTTGTTCCGCGAGTTTTCGGTGACCATCGGCGCGGCGGTGCTGGTCAGCGGCGTGATCAGCCTGACCCTGGTGCCCATGCTGTGCAGCCGCTACCTCAGCGAGCAGCACGGCCGGGGTCACGGACGACTCTACCAGCTGACCGAATCCGGGTACCAATTGCTGGCCCGCTGGTACGGTAACAGCCTGCTGGTGGTGCTGCGCTACCGGCGGCTAACCATGGCGTTTTCCCTGGCCGTCCTGGCGGCCACGGCTTACCTGTTCGTAGTCGTGCCCAAGGGCTTCATCCCCTCGGAAGACCGGGGATTCATCATGGTTTCGACCCAGAGCTCCCAGTCCGCCTCCTGGATTTCCCAGGTGGGCCACCTGATGCGGTTGGCGGCCATCGTCCAGAAAGACCCCAATGTCGATCGGTTCATGGTCAACGCTTCCTCATCCTCGCCCTTCATGCTCCTGGTGCTCAAACCCCGCCATGAACGGCAGTTGAGCGCCGACGAACTGATTCTCTCCCTGCGGCCCAAGCTCAACAGCGTGCCCGGTATCCGCGCCATGCTGGTCAACCCGCTGCCAATCAACATTGGCGGCCGCCGCTCACGCAGCCTTTACCAGCTGACCCTGCAAGGGATCGACACCGACCGGTTGTACGCGACCGCCAGGACCTTGGAACGGATGATGCTCGACACCCCAAACCTGATCGATGTGTCCAGCGACCTGCAGATGGACAACCCGGAACTGATGGTGGAGATCGACCGCAACCGCGCCTTGCTGCTCGGAGTTTCGCCCCAGCAGATCGAGGATACCCTGTACAGCGCCTTTGGCGAGCGCGATGTGTCCACCATCTTCGGAGCCAACGACCAGTACAGCGTGATCGTCGAATTTCATCCTGATTTTCAGAACGACGCCTCGGCCCTGGATCGACTCCATGTCCGCTCCAGCCAGGGACCACTGGTCCCTCTTGCTGCCGTGGCCACCCTCCGGCAGGGACTGGGGCCGCTGTCGATCAACCATTCGGGCCAATTGCCGTCGGTGACCCTGTCGTTCAATGTCAAACCCGGAGTGGCCTTGGGCCAGGCCCTGGCCGATCTGCAACAGATGACCGACTCGCTGCTGCCCACCGGCGTCACCGCATCGTTCCAGGGCAACGCCCAGCAATTTCAGGCCGCGCAGGCCAGCATGGGCTGGCTCCTGGCCCTGTCGATTGTGGTCATCTATATCGTGCTCGGCATCCTCTACGAAAGCTACATCCACCCATTGACCATTCTCACCGCCCTGCCCTTCGCCGGTTTCGGTGCCCTGATCACCCTGATGTTGTTCCGGGTCGACCTGTCGATCTATGCCTTTGTCGGCATCATCATGCTCATCGGCCTGGTAAAGAAGAACGGCATCATGATGATCGACTTCGCCATCGCGGCCCAGGCCGAGGGCAAAAGCGCTGTTGAGGCCATCCATGAAGCCTGCGTCATCCGTTTCCGGCCGATCATGATGACCACCATGGCCGCGCTCATGGCCGGCATTCCCATTGCCCTCGGCTATGGGGCCGGCGCGGAATCGCGCCAGCCGCTGGGGCTGGCGGTGGTCGGTGGCCTGCTTTTTTCCCAAAGCCTGACCCTCTACGTTACCCCGGTCTTCTATTTGTACATGGAAAAGTTGCGGCAGGGATTGGGGCGCAACAGGGGCAATGGCTTGGAACATTGACTCTCAGCACCCAACCTGGCGACACACGGGCAGCGCACCACCGGGGAATTCCCCGGTGGCAAAAGGTAGAACGAAAGGAAGTTAGGACGAACGGGCGATGACGCCGCTCTGCAGCATCTGAATCAGGGCGTCGATCAACATCGGCCCCTGTTGTTTGATATCAAAAAGCTCAGGCGTCATGACCCAGTTGGCGATCATGCCGTGAATAAAGGAAAGAACAGCCACCGCTCCCAGGTGAATATCAGTATCTTTCGAGAGTTGTCCCCGGTCGCGAGCATTGCGCAACACCGTCTGCAGGCCGATGAATCGCTCCTGGCGGCAAACGAGGTGGCGCTGGCGGATGGCATCGGTTTCCTTGTTGCGGTTGCTGTCATCGAACAAGATGCGAAACAGCTGCTGCTGACGCTGGTCCTCAACCAAACCCGTGAAAAAGGAGAGGTACAGGGCTTTCAATTTGCCGAGCGGATCCGGTTCACCCCGGCTTTCACTGGCCTGGGCCAGCGGCGCGTACAACTGCAGCACCTGGTCCCACAACGTGTTGAGCAGGTCCTCTTTGTTGGCAAAATGCCAATAAATGGCTCCCCTGGTCACGCCGGCCTCCTGGGCAATATCAGCCAAGGACGAATGCGCCATCCCTTTGACGGCAAAGACCCGTACCGCTGCATCAAGGATGGCGCTGCGAGTCTCTTGCGCCTCCTCTTTTGTTTTGCGTGCCATAGTTACCGTGCTCCACGCTTTGTCGATCGAAGCCTGCTCAATCGACTTTCCCTCCGTTGTCCAGCCTGCCGCTCAGAGTGTAAGCGGGCACTCACGACCGATCCTTCCAGCCACCACCCAGTGCCTTGTACAGGTCCACCTGGTTGAGCAGTTGGGACAGCTGCACGGCGATATACCGCTGCCGGGCGCTGTAGAGTGAGCGTTGGGCATCGAGCAGGGTGAGAAAGCTGTCCAACCCCTGCTGATAACGGGCCTTGGCCAGGGTATGGTACTCCTGATTGGCGGCAAGATTGGCCTTTTGTGCCGCCACCTGCTGCACAAAGGTGCCGCTGGCGACCAGGGTGTCCGCCGCCTCGCGGAAGGCCGTCTGGATGGCCTTTTCATACTGGGCCACGGTAATGTCCTTGCGGATCTTGGCCACATCGAGCTCGGCCCGCAGGCGGCCGGCAGTGAAGATCGGCAGGTTGATCGACGGCGAGAACAGCCAGGAGCCCGAGTCGCCATCAAACAGATCGGAAAGATCGCCGCTGATCGCGCCGGTTTTGGCGGTCAGGCTGATGGACGGGAAAAAAGCGGCCCGCGCTGCGCCGATGTTGGCGTTTGCGCCCTTGAGTTCGTGCTCCGCCGCCATGATGTCCGGTCGCTGCAACAGGAGGGAAGAGGGCAGTTGAGCCGGCAGCCGTGCACCGATCGCCTGGGCGTTCAATGGTGCCGCATCCTTGAACAACGAAGGAGACAGGGGCGTGCCGACCAGCAGCACCAGGTTGTTGATATCCTGGGCGACCATCCGCTGATACAGGGAACGATTGGCCCGCGCCGTTTCCAGGCTGGTGCGCGCCTGGGCCAGATCCAACTGGGTGGCGATACCCTCGCGTTCCCGTTGCTCGATGAGCTGGAACGACTCCTCTTCGACCCGCAGGGTGTCCTCGGTGGTGGTCAGCAGTTCCCGATCGGCCAGCCAGGTCAGGTAGGCGCGAGCCACCTCGGCCACCAGACCGAGCCGGGCACTGCGATGGGTCTCCTCCATGGCCAGATACTGTTCCAGGGCCTGGTCCTTGAGATTGCGCACCCGGCCGTACAGGTCGAGTTCATAGGCGGTCATCCCCACCGAAACCGTGTATATCTCAGAGGTCACATAACTGCTGCCGCTGAGCGTTCGTTGCTTGGTGCCGCTGCCTTCGCCGCTGATGGACGGAAACAGAGCGGAACGCTGGATACGATACTGGGCCTGATAGGCCTCGACATTGAGGGCCGAGGCGCGCAGGTCCCGGTTGTTGGCCAGAGCCAGGGTCAGCAGTTGCTGCAACCGGGGATCGGCAAAATACTCCCGCCAGGCGAGTTCGGCACTGAGCACGGCCGCGCCATTGGCCGAGGCCGGACTGATCGGGCTTTGCTGACCGACGGGCAGCGCGTCGGCCACCGGCAGTTCAGGCCGGCGGTACTCCGGAGCCAGGGTGCAACCGCCCAACGCCCCGGCCATCAGCACGGCAGCGAGCCATCTCGTGTGCAAGACCTTCATTGTTTCACCTCTTGGGCCAGGCTGAGGTTGGTCTCCGCCGGCCGTTTCTTTGTAAACAGCCGCAGGACCACCACAAAGAAAAGCGGAATAAAAAAGATCGCCAAAACGGTGGCCGAGAGCATGCCGCCCAGCACGCCGGTACCAATGGCATGGCGGCTGTTGGCGCCAGCGCCGGAACTGATCGCCAGCGGCAAAACCCCGAGCATGAAGGCCAGCGAGGTCATCAGGATCGGTCGCAGCCGCAGGCGGCAGGCCTTGACCGTGGCCTCAACTAGATCCCGGCCCTTGTCGTAGCGCCGTTTGGCGAACTCGACAATCAGGATGGCGTTTTTTGCCGACAAACCGATGGTGGTCAGCAAACCGACCTGGAAGTAGACGTCATTCTCCATGCCGCGGAAATAGGCGGCGGAAAGCGCGCCCAATACTCCCAGCGGCACGGCCAGGATGACCGAGAACGGCACCGACCAGCTTTCGTACAGGGCGGCCAGACAAAGAAAGACCACCAGGATCGAGATGGCGTACAGCGCGGGCGCCTGGGCACCGGCCTGCTGCTCCTGGAAGGAAGCGCCGGTCCATTCGTAGCCGATACCGGCGGGGAGCTGCGCCACCAGATCGCCGATGAGGGTCATGGCGTCACCGCTCGACTTGCCAGGGGCCGCCTCGCCGACGATCTCCACCGCCGAGTTGCCGTTGAACCGTTCGAGGCGGGGCGAGCCGAAACTCCAATGGCCGCTGCTGAAGGTGCTGAATGGCACCATCTCGCCGTTGGCATTGCGGACATACCAATGATCCAGATCCTCGGGCTGCATCCGATAGGGCGCATCGGCCTGTACGTACACCTTCTTGACCCGGCCCTGATGAACAAAATCATTGACGTAACTGGACCCCCAAGCAGTGGAAAGGGTGGTGTTGATATCGCTTACCGTCACGCCCAGGGCCATGGCCTTTTCAAAATCAATGTCCACGTTGTACTGCGGCGTATCTTCCATGCCATTGGGCCGCACCCGGGTGAGATTGGGATTTTTCGCTGCCAACCCGAGCAGCATGTTGCGCGCCTCGATCAACTTCTCGTGGCCGAGACCGGCGCGGTCCTGGAGGAAAAAGTCAAAACCGGTGGAGGTGCCCAGCGCGGGAATCGACGGCAGGTTAAAGGCAAAGACTTGGGCTTCCTTGATTTGCATGAAGGTGCCCATGGCCCGCTGGATAACCCCGCTCACCGACTGCTCCGGCCGTTTGCGTTCACTCCAGTCGCGCAGTTGGGCGAAAACCATGCCCATGTTCTGGCCGGTGCCGGCGAAACTGAAGCCGGCTACGGTGAAGGCGGACTTGACGTTTTCCTTTTCCTTGACCAGATAATGATCGCGCACCTGGTTCAGGATAGCCTGGGTCCGTTCCTGGGTCGCCCCTGTGGGCAGTTGCACCATGGTGAGAAAAACCCCCTGATCCTCCTCAGGTAAAAAGGAGGTCGGCAGTTTGGTGAACAAAAAGGCCATGCCGCCAATGAGCAGGAGATAGATCAGGCCGAAGCGGCCGGTACGCTTCAGCACATAGGCCACGCTGTTGCGGTAGCCGTCGGCACTGCGCTCGAAGGTGCGGTTGAACCAGCCGAAGAATCCGCGCTTCTGCTCATGGTGTCCCTTCTTGACCGGCTTGAGCAAGGTGGCGCACAGGGCCGGCGTCAGGATCAGGGCCACCAGCACCGACAGCACCATGGCCGAGACGATGGTCAGGGAGAACTGGCGATAAATGGCGCCGGTGGAGCCGCCGAAAAAGGCCATGGGCACGAATACCGCCGACAATACCAGGGCGATGCCGATCAGGGCGCCGGTGATCTGATCCATGGACTTGCGCGTGGCCTCCAGCGGCGACAAACCCTCCTCGGCCATGATCCGCTCGACGTTTTCGACCACCACGATGGCGTCATCGACCAAGAGACCGATGGCCAGCACCAAGCCAAACATGGTCAGGGTATTGATGGAAAAGCCAAAGGCCGCCATGACCCCGAAGGTACCGAGCAAGACCACGGGCACGGCGATGGTCGGGATGAGGGTAGCGCGAAAATTCTGAAGAAACAGGTACATAACCAGAAAGACCAGAATAATGGCCTCCACCAGGGTATGGGCGACCTCCTCAATCGAGATCTTGATGAAAGTGGTGGTATCGTAGGGATAGACCACGGACACGCCTGCCGGAAAGTAGGGTTGCAGATCAGCCAGCTTGTCGCGTACCGCCTTGGCGGTGTCGAGCGCATTGGCGCCGGTGGCCAGCATGATCGCCATGCCGGAGGCCGGCATGCCGTTGAAAGTGGTCAACGAATCGTAGGTTTCGCCGCCGATCTCCACTCGGGCCACGTCCCGAAGCCGAATCTGGGAGCCGTCACTGTTGACCTTCAAGAGGATCTGGGCAAACTGCTCGGGCGAACTCATCTTGGTTTGGGCCATCATGCTGGCGTTGACCTGGGTGCCGGCAGTGGACGGCGTGCCGCCGAGATCACCCACGGCCACTTGGTTGTTCTGGGCCTGGATGGCGGCCTTGATATCCACCGGGGTGAGCTGGTAGCTGTTGAGTTTATGGGGATCGAGCCAGATACGCATGGCGTATTGGCTGCCAAAGATGCGAATCGAGCCCACGCCCCGGGTCCGGCTGAGGGGATCGCGCAGGGTCGAAACCATGAAATCGGACAGATCGTTTTTGTCCATGCTGCCGTCTTCCGAGATCAGACCGACGATCATGAGAAAGGTCGAGTTGGACTTGGTCACCTGCACCCCTTCGTCCTGAACCTCCTCGGGCAGGAGGCTGAGCGCCTGTTGCAGTTTATTCTGCACCTGCACCTGGGCGATATCCGGATCGGTGCCGGCCTCGAAGGTCAGGGTGATGGTGACCTGGCCGGTCGAGGAACTCTGCGAGTTCATGTACAGCAGATTGTCGAGTCCATTCATGTTCTGCTCGATGATCTGGGTGACGCTGTCCTCGATGGTCTTGGCCGACGCGCCGGGGTACTTGGAGGTGATCTGTACCGAGGGCGGCGCGATCTCCGGATATTGGGATATTGGCAGGCGCATGATGGAAAGCGCGCCGGCCAGCATGATGACGATGGCGATGACCCAGGCAAAAATGGGCCGGTCAATAAAAAAGCGGGCCATGGTTCACTCCGTCTTGGCTGCCGTCGCCGCAACGCCGGAGGCCGTTTGACTCGATTGGTTATCAATGGCCTGCTCGATCACCTTGACCGGAACTCCGGGTTTGATCTTCTGCAGCCCGGCGACAATCACCTGTTCTCCAGCGGTCAATCCGTCCGCGATCAGAATCCGCGTTCCGATATTCTGCCCGGTGTGCACGATCCGATTCTCGACCGTTGATGCCTTGTTGACCACCATGACCATGGCCTGTCCCTTGCTGTTACGGCTGATACTCGCCGCGGGCACGAGGATGGCCGCCGGCTTCTGCCCCTTGTCGATCCGCGCGCGAACAAACATTCCCGGCAATAACTCCTGATCGGGATTGCCGACAATCGCCCGAAGGGTGACCGTGCCCGTGGTCTGATTGACGGTCACGTCGGAAAATTCCAGGCTGCCTGTATGCCGATATTCGGAGCCGTCTTCAAGGAGCACCGTGACCTCGGATTTGGTTTTTTCCCCTCCCGCAGCGGAGCCTGCCGCCACTTCTTTTTTCAAATCAAGCAGTTCAGTACTAGACTGACTGACATCGACATACAGGGGATCCAACTGTTGAATGGTGGCAAGCGCGGCGCTCTGTTGCGCGGTGACCAGGGCACCCTCGGTGACGCTCGACTTACCGATCCGCCCCGAAATGGGGGCGGTCACCCGGGTGTAGTCAAGATTAATTCGGGCGCTGGCCAGGGCGGCCTTGGCGGCCGCCACGTCGGCGACCGCTTGTTTCCAACCGGCCTCGATCTCGATCTGTTCCTGCTCGCTCACCGCCTTGGTGCGCACCAGCACACGGTATCGTTCAGCCTTGAGGCTGGCGGAATGCTCCAGGGCCTCGGCCTTGGCAAGAGCCGCTTTGGCGCTGTCGTAACTGGCTTGATAGGTGGCGGGATCGATCTGATAGAGCAACTGCCCGGCCTTGACCTCGCTGCCCTCGGTAAACAGCCGCTTCTGGATGATCCCTCCCACCTGGGGACGTACCTCGGCGATGCGAAAGGCAGCTGTCCGCCCCGGAAGCTCCACGACGAGATGGACCGGCTGCGGTTGCAGGGTGACGACCTCCACTTCCACCGGTCCTCCGGCGGCGGGCGTTGGTTGGGCGCCATCCTTGCATGCGCCTGTCAGGAATCCTCCGGCGAGCATAGCAAGGATCACAAAGGATTGACGGAGTATTTTTTTCATGGCGTATAGCCCTCCAAAGAATTCGCGAACAGCACTGTCGGTATCCCGAACAGGAGTATGGAAAACCGGAACTATATACATACATCCATGAATGTATGCAAGAAAATTATGCGCCAAACGCCGGCAATCCAGTTGTCGGAAAAAATTCCATTTCTTTCATTATTCTAGGCGAATAACAACGAGGACTGGAACTTTCGCATGCGAAAAGAACCGTGAATATCGCCCCTGTCACCGAAACACGGATATGGAGCACGGCAAGGAACGAGTCTGGGGAAAAGATCCCCAGACTCGCGAAAGGAAAGAAAAAGGCGATGAAAAAAAGCGAGCGGTCAGGTCATTCGACCGTGACGCTCTTGGCCAGATTGCGCGGTTGATCCACGTCGCAGCCTCGCCGGTTGGCGATTTCGTAGGCGAGCAGCTGCGCTGGAATAGTGTACAGCAATGGATTGAGGTCTTCGTGTACTTCGGGCAAAGAAATAACATCCTCGGTCAGGGTGGACAGGTGCTCGTCACCGCTCGTTCCGAATAACAGCAGGCGGCCCTGCCGCGCCTTGATTTCCTCGATATTGGAAACGGTCTTGAGATACACCGAATCCCGAGGAGCCAAGGCGACAACCGGCATGTCGCGATCAATCAGGGCAATCGGCCCGTGCTTGAGTTCACCCGCGGCATATCCTTCGGCATGGATATAGGAAATTTCCTTGAGTTTCAGCGCCCCCTCCAAAGCGACGGGAAAATTCAATCCCCGCCCGACAAACAGGAAGTCCTTGGCCTCGTAATACCGCTCGATCAGCGTGCTGATTTCCGCCTGCAGACGGGGCAATTCCGTGCCGATCACCTCGGCGCACTCAAGCAGGGCAGCTCCAAGTTTTTTCTGGACAAGGGGGTCGATGGTTTTTCGTATCTGCCCCAGATAAATGGTTAAGAGAAAAAGGGCTGCCAGTTGGCAGGTAAAGGCCTTGGTGGAGGCGACCCCAATCTCAGGACCAGCATGGGTATAAATAACGCCATCGGCTTCCCGGGTCATGGTGGAACCGACCACATTGCACACGGTCACCACGCGGGAACCAAGTTGCGCAGCCCGGCGGATTCCCGCCAAGGTATCGGCGGTTTCACCGGACTGGGAAATGGCGATGGTCAACACCCGCTCATTGACCAACAGGCGGCGATAGCGAAATTCAGAGGCGATATCGACTTCCACGGGAATGCCAGCCCATTTCTCAATCCAATACTTGGCGATCAGGGCCGCATGCCAGGACGTGCCACAGGCAACAAGGGCTATCCGCTCGATGCGCTCCACAATCGTAGGATCAAGTCCTATTTCCGGGAGATCGACAACTCCGGTATCGGGAACAATGCGACCACTGACGGTGTTGAGAATGGCTTGCGGCTGCTCGAAAATCTCCTTGAGCATGAAATGTCGATAACCGGCCTTTTCAGCCATCGACGCGTTCCAATCGATCACTGAAAGCGTCTTGTCCAACGGACATCCGTCGTCAATGCTGAGAATGGTATAGGCCCCACCCTTGCGTAGCACCGCCATTTCACGATCATCGAGAAAAATCACTTCCCGGGTGTAGGGCAAAAGCGCTGGAATATCCGAGGCAATATGGCAGGAATCATTGGTCACGCCCATCACCAAGGGGCTATGATTGCGCGCCGCCACCAGCAACTCGGGCTCCTTGGCCCACAGCACGCCGATGGCATAGGATCCCTCGACCCGGGTGAGCGCTGCCCGCACAGCCGCGACCAGATCACCCTTCAGACAGTCCTCGATCAGGTGAGCCAGCACCTCGGTATCCGTTTCCGAAGTGAACACATGCCCCTTGGCGGTTAATTCATTTTTCAGCGCACTGTAGTTTTCAATGATGCCGTTATGCACCACCACCAGTTCGCCGGTGCAGTCGGTATGCGGATGAGCGTTGTTTTCGGTGGGAGCTCCATGGGTTGCCCAACGGGTGTGGCCAAGCCCGGTGCCGCTGGCCACTCCGATCTGTTCATCGACCACTGCCTCGAGATTGGCCAACTTTCCCTTGGCGCGATGGCGGACCAAACGATTCGCAAAATGATACACCAGCCCGGCAGAATCGTATCCCCGGTATTCCAACCGCCGCAATCCCTCAAGCAGAATGGGCACAACCCGTCTGTTGCCGACATATCCCACTATTCCACACATTGACTCACCCCCGGAGATATCCTGGATATTGACACTGCCACATAACAAGCACTGTTATCGAGCCAGCAAAAAAATGCAAGCAATATCAGAGGGAAAGAGGCGAAGCCGTCCTCTCTTCCCTTGCAAGCGATAGAGAAAAAAACAGGGCAAGCTCAGCTTTTTATGTGCGAAAACAAGGCATTCACGGTAAAAAACGTCTTCAGCTGTATAAAAAGCAAAGGCTTTGAACGCCTTTGCTTCCTGCAAAAAACAAGTGCCCTTTTCAACCTCTGCCCTAGTGGATTGCTGCATGGACGAACGACAACGGCTCAAGGAACTGCTGCTGGAAAAATCCTATCGTCAGGGAACCTTCACCCTGACATCAGGGAAGACCTCCGATTTTTACGTGGATGGCAAACAGACCACCCTCGACGCCGAAGGAGGATATCTCTGCGGTCGATTGCTGTTCCAATTGATTCGTCAGCATCCCGAACCGATCATGGGGGTTGGCGGCATGACTCTTGGTGCCGATCCTCTGGTCACGGCGGTGTCCGTTGTCAGCTATCTCGAACAATCCCCCCTGCCCGCGTTCATTGTCCGCAAGGAAGCCAAGGGCCATGGCACCGGCAATTTCATTGAAGGCAAGAGCAACCTGGTTCCCGGAGGGCTGGTGGCCCTGGTCGAGGATGTGGTCACCACTGGCGGCACGTTATTAAAAGTGATCGAGCGGGTCGAAAACGAAGGGTTTCGGGTTGGTCTGGTGGCCACCATTGTTGATCGCCAGGAGGGGGGGGCCGAGGTCTTGGCGGCCAAAGGGTACCCGCTCAAGGCTGTTTTCACCCGCGAACAACTCATCGGCAAGGGAAAACAAACGTGAAATGTAGAAAATGCGGTGAACCCTTACAGGTGCAGCGACGATGTCGGCAGGTACGATTGCGCTGCAGCGGCTGTGAAAAGGAATATCAGATCCATGAAGTCGCGGCCGACCTTGATCCGGAAACCGAGGCGCAGCTGGAACGCTTCACCTGCATTATTTACGATTGACGGCCATGGCTGAACTCAAAGTGCATGTCCGCGACAACAACACGGCAACGGTTATTTGCCCTTCTTGCGGCGTGGTTAAACATTTTGCGGTCGACCAGTTTCGTCACGGCCGGCATACGCTCTCCGTTCGCTGCCGTTGCCAGCAGGTCTTCTCCCTGCTGCTTGATTTTCGCCGCCATTACCGTAAACAGACCAGTCTTCCCGGTACCTATGAAATCCTCACCGAGGGAGGAATTGGCGGCGGCATCATCCATATCAACAATATTTCCCGCACGGGTATAGGCTTTACCGTCTCCGGAATACATCGAATCGAACAGGGACAGCTCCTTTTGATCGAATTCCAGCTCAACGATAAAAACAACACCGTTCTCAAGAAACAGGCGGTGGTCAAAACGGTGCAACACAACAGCATAGGCTGTGAATTTCGATGCAACGTGGAAATGGACAAAGCACTCGGTTTTTTCCTTCAAAGCTGAAGAGCTATTCCCTCTGTCATCCTTCCCCCTCCTCTTCCCGCCTCTTTCCGTTCGCCGTCGAGACGGCTGCTTTTCCGGCAACCGTACGCAATATTTCCTGCGCCCGTATCAACAACGGCGGCAGGGTGTGCGCGTCCAAGGCGCTGATTCCCACGCCCTCCGCGCTATCCGCCAGCTCGGCCTGGTCTTCCGGAGCCAACCGGTCAATCTTGTTGAACACCTTGAGGCACGGGATCCCATCCAGCTCCAGTTCGGCCAGCAAGCCCTCCACCACCGCCACCTGTTGTCGCCAGGCAGGATTGGACACATCGATCACGTGCAGGAGCAGGTCCGCCTCGAACAACTCCTCCAAAGTCGATTCAAAGGCCTTGAGCAGATCGGCGGGCAGGTTGCGGATGAAACCAACCGTGTCGGTGACGATCACTTCCATGTCCTCGGGAAAACGCAACCGCCGGCTGGTGGGGTCCAGAGTGGCAAACAGCAGATCCTCGGCCTGAATCTCGCTTTTGGTCAGGGTATTGAGCAAGGTTGATTTACCGGCATTGGTGTAGCCGACCAGGGAGATCACCGGCACGTCCCGTTTGCGTCTCCGATTGCGACGGTGAAAACGTTGATCCCCCACCGCCTTCAACTCCTTGCCTAACCGGGTAATGCGGTCGTTGATCCGTCGTTTGTCGATCTCCAGGCGAGTCTCTCCCGGCCCGCGGGCGCCGATGCCGCCGGTGAGGCGGGACAGGGCGTCGTCGCGGGTGGTGAGTTTGGGAAGCATGTACTTGAGCTGGGCCATTTCGATCTGCAATTTGCCTTCACGCGAGCGGGCCCGGCTGGCAAAGATGTCGAGGATCAGTTGAGTGCGGTCGATAACCCGCAGATCGGTGTGGTCGGTGACGCTGCGGATCTGCGAGGGGCTCAGTTCTTGGTCGAAAAGGAGCAGATTGGCCCCCAGACGCAGGCTCATGAGCACGATCTCCACCAGCTTGCCGCGGCCAAGGATGAAACGAGGGTGGATGTGCTTGCGCCGCTGGATTACCTCGGCCAAGACCTCGACCCCGGCGGAACGGGCCAGCTCGACCAGTTCGGCCATGGAATCCTCGGCCTCACCCCGTGAACCGGTGGTCACCGACACCAGGATGGCCCGGTCCTTGCCCCGGTCGACCTCGCGCACCGGCCGCTCACGGACAAACTCATCTTCCAGTGCCTCGATCAGTTCGATGCACGACTGTTGCTGGTTAGCCGGATGGACCGGGGACAGCGTGGTCCAGTCACGGCCGTCCACCTGGCGGGGAATGAGGTGGACCGGATGGAGCAGGTCCGGCAGACCGTCGCGGAGGGTCAGGGTTGCCATCAGGTCGAGCCGCAAACAAGCCAGGTCCATGATATCTTCCTCGTTGATGGCTGCGGCGCCACCAAGCACGGTATGCACGCAACGCAGACCGCGCAACCGGCCGCCGCTGGCACCGACATGGGCCAGGGCCGGTATGGTGATGCGATCGTAATCGCCGACAATCACCGTTTCGATCTGGCCGGAGCGATGGATCAAAAGACCGACCCGTCGGTTCAGCTCGGTGGAGATGGCCGCCAGAGCGCGGGCGGTCTCCCGGCCGACGATCTCATCGGGGGCAACCTTTTTTTGCGCGAGCCGCTCCAGATCCCGTAGCTGTTTCGGCTTGAGGCCGTTGGTGTTTCCGGTGACCGTTGCGATGGGATACTCCTTAAAAAAAACGTATCAGCAGGGGGCGCTGCCCGGGGTACGCGGGAAGGGAATGACATCACGGATATTCTGCATGCCAGTGACGAACTGCACCAACCGCTCAAACCCGAGGCCAAAGCCACTGTGAGGCACGGAACCGTAGCGCCGGAGGTCAAGGTACCAGCCGTACTGGGCCAGATCAAGCCCGGCCGCCGCCATGCGGGCCGCCAGCACTTCATAACGCTCCTCGCGCTGACTGCCGCCGATCAGCTCGCCAATTCCAGCCACCAGGATATCCATGGCTGCCACGGTGCGGCCGTCATCGTCCAGCCGCATGTAGAAGGGTTTGATGTCGGCCGGATAGTTGGTGACCACCACCGGCGCCTGGGCCACCTCTTCGCACAAAAATCGCTCATGCTCGGCCTGGAGGTCGATGCCCCACTGCACAGGAAACTCGAACTGCCGACCCGCTCGCTGCAGTTCGGTCACCGCATCGGTGTAGGGAAGATGAACAAAGGGCCGGTCGCGAACTTGGGTGAGCTTATCGATCAGCCCTTTGGCGACGTGCTGGTCAAACAGGGCCAGATCCTCGCCGCACTCGTCGAGGGCCACGCACACCAAGAATTTGATCAACGATTCCGCCACGTCCCTGTTGCCGGCCAGATCGCAGAAGGCCATCTCCGGCTCCAGCATCCAGAATTCGGCCAGATGACGGCTGGTGTTGGAGTGTTCCGCGCGAAAAGTCGGGCCAAAGGTATAGACCCGGCCGTGGGACAGGGCAAAAATTTCGGCCTGCAACTGGCCGCTGACCGTCAATCCGGCCCGTCGACCAAAAAAATCGTTATTGAAGGGATCAGGTCCCTGCAGTTGGCCGGGTTCCAGAGCGGTGACCGTGAACATTTCGCCTGCGCCTTCACAATCCGAGGTGGTGATCACCGGGGTATGGACCTGGAGAAATCCGTGTTCATGGAAAAATCGGTGAATGGCGAAGCTCAGCGCGCTCCGCACCCGGGCCACCGCGCCCAGGGCATTGGTGCGGGGCCGGAGATGGGCGATGGAGCGGAGAAATTCAAAACTGTGCCGTTTCTTCTGCAAGGGGTAGGTTTCGGGATCGGCCCAGCCAATCACCTCGATGCGTTCGGCCCGGACTTCCACCGTCTGCCCCTTGGCCGGCGAGGCCACGAGCAGGCCGTGTGCCCGTAATGAACAACCGGTGGTCAGTTTTTTCACCTCACTTGCATAATTGACCAACTGCTCCTCGGCAATGAGCTGCAAGTTGGCCAGACACGAGCCATCGTTGATTTCAAGAAAGGAAAAGCTGCCCGAATCGCGCCGGGTGCGCACCCAACCGCTGATGGTCACCGTTTCCCCCACCGGTTGGCGACGCAGGAGATCGACAATGGATGTGGTGTGCATGGTCGTTGCCTCTTCCCTTGGATTCAATACTGGAGTTCTCCCTGTTCGTCCTCGACCAGCCCGACCACCACTAGGCCAGCGCGATCGGCCGCCTCGACCATGGCCGTTCGGTCAAAAAGCAACGACTGGCCGGCCTCCACCGCCAACACCGCTCCCTTGACCGCCGCCAGGGTGTCGATGGTGCGCGGCCCCGTGGCCGGCAGATCGAAGCGAAAATCCTGGTTCGGCTTCTTCAGTTTGACCACCACTGCCCCGGATCCGGCCAGTTCACCGCCACGACGGATGGCCGCATCGGTGCCCTCGATGGCTTCCACCGCCAGCACCGAGCGATCGCGGACCACCACGCACTGGCCGATGTCGAGCCGACCGACCTCGCGGGCCACTTTCCAGCCGAAACGGATATCCTCCATTTGCTCGGCCGAGGGTTTTTTTCGACTCAGCAGGCCTTTTGGAAAAAAAAGGTGCTCGAGGTAACAGGTAGAAGCGAGTACCCGGATCCCCTCCTCTTCCATACTGGCGGCCACGGCCCGAAGGATGGCGTCGTCCAGCCGCCGGTCGATTTTGCTCCACAGGGAAAGGCCTTTCAAATCCGGCAGGATATCGTGAAAAATCCGGGTCTTGGTGATGGTGCCGGCAAAGACGGTCTCGCCTACCCCTTCCCGCTTGAAATGCTTGATGATCTTGCCCAACTGCCCCAACTTGACCCAGTAGACCGCATCGGCCCGGTCCTCGATCTCGATCGCGGTTTCGTTGACATGGGCGATGGCCACCACCCGCCGGCCCCGCGCTCGGGCGGCCTCGGCAAAGAGCAGCGGAAATTGGCCGCCACCGGCGATCAGGCCGATGGGCAATGCTTGGGGCGGCTGTTCAGTCATCAATGGTCCGCTTGACCACTCCTCGCTTGCTGGAGTGGAAAAAATCGACCATCAGCTGGACCTCGATGCAGTCTTTCATCTCCTCTTCCAGCTTGGCCAGGGAATCCTTGAGCAGCAGTTCCGGAGAGCGGAACAGAATCTTAAACGCCTCCTCCAGACATTTGATGGTCTCCCGATCCATGCCGGCACGGCGCAGGCCGATCTTGTTGATACCGGCAATGCGCATCTGGTTGCGGGTGCCTTCCATGATCACATAGGGCGGCACATCGAGGCCGATGCCGGACATACCGCCGATGTAGGCATAGTCGCCGATGCGGCAGAACTGATGCACCGCCACCAGGCCGCCGAGATTGGCGTGGCTGCCGATCTCCACGTGACCGGCCAGGGTGGCGACGTTGGCCATGATCACATGGTCGGCGATGATGCAGTCGTGGGCGATGTGGCAGTAGGCCATGATCATGTTGTTGTCGCCGATCAGGGTCTTGCCGCTGGCCTTGGCCGTTGCCCGGTGAATGGATACATACTCGCGAATCTGGTTGCCGTCGCCGATGATCAGCTCGGTCGGTTCGTCCTTGTAGTGGATGTCCTGCGGTGGGGCGCCAATGGTGGCAAAGGAGCCGATGGTGTTACGGGCGCCCAGGGTGGTGTGGCCGGAAACCACCGCGTGGGCGCAGATACGGGTTTCCGGGCCGATCTTGACCGGGCCGTCGATGACGGCGTAGGGTTCGACGATCACCGAGGAATCGAGTTGGGCTCTGGGGTCGATGACCGCCGTGGGGTGTATATTCATGGAAAGACTGTCCTGTGCTGAAACAAAGAAAAACGACCCATGGGCCGCCCGTTGAAAGAAGAGTCGTATATCAGGCGAAACTAGCCATCAGCTCGGCCTCGGTGGCCAGCTGGTCATCCACGTAGGCCTTGCCGGCCATCTTGGTGACCTTGCCTTTTTGTTTGATCATTTCCAATTTCATGACCAGCTGATCGCCCGGACGCACCACCCGGCGGAACCGGGCCTTGTCCACACCGGCAAAGTAAACCAGCCGGCCGATCATGTCCGCATCGGAAAGGCAGGCGAGAATGCCGCCGGTCTGGGCCATGGCCTCGAGAATGAGCACACCGGGCATGACCGGCTCACCCGGAAAATGTCCCTGGAAAAACGGTTCATTCATGGTCACGTTCTTGACGCCGGTGATGGTTTTTCCCTTTTCCAGCTCCACGATCCGATCAACCAGGAGGAAGGGATACCGGTGTGGCAGGATCTCCATGATCCCCTTGATATCAATGGGCAATTGCACATCTATCGTTTGTGTTGTCATTGGTTGTCCTTCTGTTGATCTGTGGGTGCAAGCAGTCCGGTCAGCCGGTCCACCTCCTTGCGCAACCTTCGCAGTTCCTTGACCATTTCCGGCAAGCGGCTGAAGGCGGCCGCGGCCCGGCCCCAGCTTTTGACCTCGATCGCCGGGGAGCCGCCGATCATGGCGCCCTTGGGTTGATTGTTGTGAATGCCGCTTTTGGCGGCCGCCATCACTTGGTCATCGAGGTGCAAATGCCCCGCGACCCCGGCCTTGGCGCCGAGCACCACATTGCGGCCCAGGGTGGTGCTGCCGGCAATGCCCACCTGGGCGACCAGGATGGAATGTTCGCCCACGACGACATTGTGGCCCACCATGACCAGGTTGTCGATTCGAGCACCGGACTTGATCCAGGTGGTGCCAAAGGCGGCGCGATCAACGCAGGAATTGGCGCCGATCTCGACGTCGTCGTCAATGCGCACCGTGCCGACCTGCGGCTTCTTATAATGCACGCCCATCCGGTCGGTGGCAAAACCAAAGCCGTCACTGCCAATCACCGCCCCATGATGGAGGATCACCCGTTTGCCGATGGTGCAACGCTCGGCCACGGTTACATTGGCATGAATGATGGTGTCGTCGCCAATGACGACGTCACTGCCGATCACCGCGCCGGGGTGGATGGTGACGCGTTCCCCCAGGGTCACCCGGTCGCCGAGACAGACCAAGGGGCCGATGGTCACCTCCCGTGGAATCACGCATCCTTCGCCAGTCACCGCCGAAGGATGAATCCCCTTGGCCTGAAAAGGTTCGGTCAGCAAAAAGGTATGGATGCGGGCGGCAGCCAGTGACGGCTGGTCAGTGACAATGGCCGGCCTGTCCAGGGCTTCGGTATCAACCGGGACGATACAGGCCGAGGCTTGGCAGGTTTCGGGCAGCGGCAGCTGTTTGCGGTCAAGGATAAAGGTGATCTCGCCGGGTTGGGCATACTCGATGCCGTTCAGACCACGGACGATCAGGTTGGGATCGCCTTCCACCCGGCCACCGACCAGGTCGGCCAATTGCCGCAGGGTGCATTCGCGGGACACGTTCGCTCCTCCAGAAATACGTAGGGTTCGAGCATGCGGAAAACCGGATTGTTCCCGGTTGCCCGGAGGAAATTCACGCTCAACGGGAACCTGCAAGAATACCGGACATTCGTTCAGTCGTAAAGAAAAACAGCGCGGCGAAGCTGCCGATACTCGTCCAGTTCCTCCTGCCAGACCCGCTCCAGTTCGGCGATGGGGACACCGTTTTCCAGCCCCTCGCGCACCATCTTATCACCGATGATCAGGTCCATGGGCAGCCGCTCGAATTCATATTCATAGGGTGGTGATTTGTAGGCAAACTGTTCGGGATAGAGGCAGCGGATCGCCTGGAACAGGGCCAGGCTGGTGCGATAGGGGCGGAATTGGTCAGGATTGAGCACGTGGATCTGAAAGCCGGTACACATCTGTCCCATCCATTTGCCCGAGGTCGGCTCGAAGCGCAGTGGCCGCAGGTGGCAGCCGGGCAGTTCTGTTGCGCGGAGCGCATCGAGCACCGCCCCATGTTCGAGAAAGGGGGCGCCGAACAACTCAAAGGGCAATGTCGTGCCCCGGGCTTCGGAGATATTGGTTCCTTCCCACAGCACTTGCCCTGGATAGACCAAGGCCGTGGCAAAGGAGGGCATATTGGGCGAGGGAAAGACCCATGGGTAGCCGGTGGCGGGGAAAAACATCCGTCGCGTCCAACCGTTCATCCGGACCACTTGCAGATCGGCGCCAATCTCCAGCTCCCGATTGCAGAGCAGGGCCAATTCGCCCAGGGTCAAACCGTGGCGCATGGGAATGGCACAACGGCCAACAAAGGAGGCGCACTCCGCGCGCAGCAGGTTGCCCTCGACCAGATGGCCGCCGATGGGATTGGGCCGGTCGAGAATCATGACCGTGATACCGGTTTCCGCCGCCACTTCCAAACAGTGGACCACGGTCCAGATAAAGGTGTACACCCGGGTACCGACATCGATCAGATCGACCAGCAGCACGTCGATATCGGCAAACATCGACGGATAGGGCTTGCGCGTTTCCCCGTACAGTGAATAGACCGGCAGGCCACTCACCTGATCGACCCCATGATCGGATTCGATCATGTTGTCCTGCTTTTCGCTGAAAAATCCGTGCTGCGGCGAAAAAAGGCAGGTCAGTTGTCCGGGGAAGGCTGCCAGCAAGAGGTCACGACCGTGATTGAAATGTTTGTCGGTGGAAGCCTGGTTGGCCAACAAACCCAATCGTTTACCCTTTAGCCGCTCGGCACCGGACCGGCACAGTTGCTCAATTCCTATCTGAATCACATCACCTCCACGGATTCGCCTCTCTGAACGGACAGCCCCACACGCGCATGCCATCGTCCCGTTATCTAGTCAACCGCATCGACTTCGTCAAGCAGCACGGCACACCCAGGGTGCAAATTTTTATTTTTTATACAAAACTATAAAAATCAAAATGTTAAGCAGCAGTCGCCTTCTTTTCGTTCAAAATTTTGTATTTTTTTGCATGTTGGATATTGCAGGCAATCCTTTCCTTTGTTATATTTCAATCAAACTTGATGCAGGGCTCTCGGCATACCGGCCGGGGATCACGGCGCATCGGAGGATCAACCGTTTTTTTGGGCAATAACGCCCGGGTGTTCATAAAGTCTCACTAAACGTAGGAGAATGGATATGAAGAAAGTATTGAGTGTAATGGCTGTGTCGGCTTTTGTTCTGACCGCTGGTGTTGCTCTGGCCGGTGGCCCTGGCAAAAAGATGGATGCTGGTTGTCCGGAAGCATGCCAGCAGCAGATCGATGACCTGAATTCTTCCCAGGCGCAGCAGAACGAGCAGCTGGGCGCCCACGCAAAACAGCTGGAGAATCATGAGCAGCGGATCACCGCTCTCGAGTATGACTCCATGTGGTATGCCCGTCTCGGCGTTCGTGCCGCTTGGACCCAGCAGGATCTCTTTCCTGTAAATGAGTGGGATAGCGATGCCGGTTTCGGCGGCGCCATCGCTCTGGGCAAGCAGTTCGGTCAGTTCCGGGCAGAGCTCGAGTTGGCCTATCAGGGTGCGGATCTGGACGATGAAAATGTTTGGGGCGACACCGTTAGCGGTGATTACAACGCCAAAACCGTTTTCGTCAACGGCTACTACGAGATTCCGGTGTACGACGCCTTTGCTGTCTATGCCATGGCTGGTCTGGGTGTTGCCCAGTTCGACTGGAATGTTGACGTACCCGCAGGATGGGCTGGTCCGGCAGGCACCTGGGGCGGCAGCGACAACGCCTTTGCCTACAAGGCAGGCCTTGGTGTGACCTACAATTTCACCGATGAGATCGCCGGTGACTTGGGCTATGAGTACCTCGGCATCTCCGATGCTGGCGAGGCAGAGAGCATCAACGGTCACAATGTGGTTGCTTCTGTTCGTTTCAAATTCTAATTGTTCCTCGATTAGACGATGTGTTGCCCCGGCCGGTTTTCCGGCTGGGGCTTTTTTTTTGCTCCTCACTTTTATCCCGCCTCGTCCGAAGCAGACGCCGCGCCGCCTGCCCAGGTCTTGCCGCTTTGGTCAACGACCCCAGACCTCTGGTGACAACCAGCATGCATCATTGACCTTTTTGTATCCGCTGGCTTGACAACTCCGCCCCCGGCCTTATTATTTCCCCGGATTTGAGCGTGGCCAAGGCGCTCTTGTTATCCTTGAATAACCCAAAAAAGCCGTTTCATTCCACCTCGTTCGTCCTCCCCATGACCGGCTGGACCGCACATGCTGCCACCTGTCCGATTCGCGCCGCTCACCGTGCGGCTCGTTTGCCTGGTCGGCAGCATTATTTCGTGTAGGAGATTTCCCATGATTCATGTAGAACACCTAACCCGATCCTATGGACCGCTCAAGGCGGTCGACGATGTCTCGTTCACCATCGATGACGGTGAAATCGTCGGGCTGCTCGGCCACAACGGCGCCGGCAAGACCACAATCATGAAGATGATGACCGGCTTTCTCGAACCTACCGCCGGCACCATCAGGGTTGGCGAGCTGGCAATGGCCACCGACCGGCAGTCTATCCAGGCGATGATCGGCTATCTGCCCGAGAACTGCCCGGTCTATCCGGAAATGACCGTGGCCGGGTACCTCGAATACATCGCCATCCTGCACGGCGTGACTAGCGACCGGTTGGGACCGCTACTGGTCGACACCCTGGAACGGACCGCGCTGATGGACAAGGCCGGGCAGACCATTGCCACCCTGTCGCGCGGCTACCGCCAGCGGGTCGGCGTGGCTCAGGCCATCCTCCACCGGCCGCGAATCATCATTCTCGACGAGCCGACCAACGGTCTCGATCCCACCCAGATTCAGCACATGCGCGGCCTGATCAGCGAACTGGCCAAGGAAGCGACCTTGATCATCTCCACCCACATCCTCCAGGAGGTGCAGGCGGTCTGCGACCGGGTGATCATCATCCAGCACGGCCGCAAGGTTCTGGACGCGCGCTTGGACGAATTGAGCGCGGGCCAGCGGTTGCTGGTGACCACCGACCGGGCCGAGGCCGGTGCGCTGCTGCGTGCCGTGGCAGGGGTGAGCGTGGTCGAGTCCGTCGCCTCCGTCGATGGCCGCCACAGTTTCGCCCTTTCCGGCGAACACACGGCCGAGGCCCTGGCCCCGACCGTGGCTTCGGCCATCACCGCCAAGGGCTGGCCACTGTACGGCCTTGCTCCGGAAACCCGTAATCTCGAAAAAATATTCAGTGAAATCAACATGGCTGCAGGGAGGGAACAATGAACACCTTGCGCAAGGTTGCCCGGAGGGAACTGGCGGTCTTTTTCGCCACCCCGGCCGCCTTTATCTTTTTCGGTGCCTTTTTGGCCGCCACCCTGTTCATCTTTTTCTGGGTGGAAACCTTTTTCAGCCGCAACATCGCCGATGTCCGGCCGATGTTCGAGTGGATGCCGCTGCTGTTGATCTTTCTCGCCTCGGCCATCACCATGCGGGTCTGGTCAGAGGAGCATCGGGCCGGCACCCTGGAACCCTTGCTGACCGCGCCGGTGAGTCTGCCGGTACTGGTGGGGGGCAAATTCATCGCCTGCCTCGGCTTGGTGGCCATCGGTCTGCTGCTCACCCTGCCGCTGCCGCTCACCGTGAGCTTCCTCGGTCAACTCGACTGGGGTCCGGTGTTCGGCGGCTACCTGGCCAGCCTGGTGCTCGCCGGGGCCTACATCGCCATCGGTCTCTGGGTCAGCGCCCAGTTCAACAGCCAGATCGTCAGCCTGATTGTTTCCACCCTGGCCTGCAGTTTCCTCTACTTGCTTGGCTCCGACACCCTGACCTCTTTTTTCGGCAACCAGGGCGGCGAACTGCTCAAACTGCTGGGGGCGGGTGCGCGCTTTGACGCCATCACCCGGGGGGTGATCGACCTGCGCGATCTCCTCTATTCGTTCAGCCTGATCGGCATCTTTCTCTCGCTCAACGTCTACACCCTGGAACGGCAGCGGTGGGCCGGCAATCCGATCAACTCCGTCCACCGCCGTTGGGGCGTGCTGACCGCCCTGCTGGTGGGCAACCTGTTGTTGCTCAACTTCTGGCTGGCACCCATCGGCGTCCTGCGTGCCGATCTGACTGCGGGCAAGATCTATTCGATTTCTCCGGCCACCCGTTCCTATCTCGATCGGTTGCAGGAACCGCTGTTGATTCGCGGCTACTTCTCCAGCCAGACCCACCCGCTGCTGGCCCCATTGCAACCGCAGCTGCGCGACCTGCTCCGTGAATACGAGGTGGCCGGCAAGGGCCGGGTCAGGGTCGAATTTGTCGATCCCCAGGAAAAACCGGAGCTGGAACAGGAGGCGGGCGAAAAGTACGGCATCCGGCCTGTTCCCTTCCAGACCGCCTCCCGCTATCAGACCGCGGTCACCAACTCCTATTTCGATGTTCTCATTAAGTATGGCGACGAGTTCGTCACCCTCGGCTTCCAGGATTTGATCGAGGTCAAGAGCGAGGGCGACACCCAGCTCGAGGTTGAGTTGCGCAACCCGGAACATGACATCACCCGGGCGATCAAGAAGGTGCTCTACAGCTACCAGGGCGGCGGCAACCTGTTTGCCGGCATCGGCAACCCGGTGGTCTTCCATGGCTATGTCTCGCCCGAAGCCAAACTGCCCCAACCGCTGGTCGAGCTGCGCCGAAACCTGGAGAGCGTGCTCGCCGAGCTGAAGACCCAAGGAGGCGACAAATTCTCTGTCAGCTTCGCCGATCCCGATGCCGACGGCGGTCAGTTGGCTGACCGCCTGGGCAAGGAATTCGGCATGCGGCCCATGGTGGCCGGGCTGCTGTCCACGGAGACCTTCTGGTTCTACATGACCCTGGAGAGCGGCGGCCAGCAGGTCCAGGTGGCCCTGCCGTCAGCCCTTGACAAAGCGGCGCTCAAGGGGGCGATCGAGGCCTCGCTCAAGCGTTTTTCCAAGGGCATGCTCAAAACCGTGGCCCTGTACACCCCGCCGGCCAACCCGTCCATGGCCCAATTCGGCATGATGGACCAGGGCAACACCTTTCAACTGCTGCAACGCTTTGCCGAACAGGAGCACCGGATCAAACCGGTGGACCTGAGCACCGGCCAGGTCGATCCGGAGGCCGATATCCTGATGGTGGTGGCCCCGGAGCGATTGCAGGAAAAACAAGTCTTTGCCATCGATCAGTTCCTCATGCAGGGCGGCACGGTGGTGTTGGCCACTTCGCCTTTTGATGTCAGCCTGCAGGGACGGATCAGCGCCACCGACAAACAGAGCGGCCTGAGTGACTGGCTGGCGGGCTACGGCATCACCCTGGGCAAAACCCTGGTGCTCGATCCGCAGAACGCCGCCTTTCCGGTGCCGGTCGAACGCCAAGCCGGCGGCTACTCCATTCGTGAAACCCATCTGATCAACTACCCCTACTTTGTCGATATCCGCAGCGACGGCATGAACCGCAACGGCGGGCTGATCAGCGGCATCGATCAGCTGTCCATGACGTGGGCCTCGCCGATCACCGTTGACGCGGACAAGAACAAGGGCCGCCAGGTGGTGCGGCTGCTGGAGAGTTCCAGGGGCTCCTGGTTGTCTGACTCGATCGACATTCAGCCCAACTTCGATCGCTACGGCCAAGCCGGCTTTGCCCAAGGGGAGGCGGCAGGTCGCCAACTCCTGGCGGTAATGGTGGAAGGCGGTTTTGCATCCCATTTCAAGGGCAAAACCTCGCCGCTGATCGAGGAAGCACGAACACGACAGGCGGAAAAAGACAAAAAGGCCAAGGAACAGCCAGCCGCCGGGCAAAGCGAAACGGCGGCGGAACAGCCGGTCGAGCCGCAGCAGCCCGAGGTGATCGGCCGGGTGCTGGAACGCTCGCCGGATTCGGCACGGATCATCCTGTTCGCCTCCAACACCTTCCTGGCCGATACCAGCCTGGAACTGGCCTCCGGCGCCGGCGGTACCCGCTATCTCAATCCGCTGCAACTGATGGCCAACACCATTGACTGGTCCCTGGAAGACCGCGATCTGCTCTCCATCCGCGGCCGCGGCCATTTTGCCCGCACCCTGCTGCCGATGGACAAGGAGGCGCGAATGATCTGGGAATACATGAACTACGGCTTGGCCGCCTTCGGTCTGCTGTCCGTGTGGGGGCTGCGGCGCCTCGTCCGGGCACGGGCCCGACGACGCGAACAGCTGTTGATTGCCGGGAGGATTGAACCATGAAACGATGGATACTGGTGTGCGCTGTGTTGTTGCTGGTGCAGGTCGGTCTGACCGTGGCGACCCACATGGCGCATCGGCTCGACGGAACCCAAGCGGCCAAGGGGCCGCTGCTCGCGCTGAACGCGGCCGAGATCAACGAATTGCTGCTGGAAGACGGTGAGGGGCACACACTGAAGCTGACCAAGGAGAAGGAGCGGTGGCTGCTGCCCGATTCCGGCGCCTTCCCGGCGGACACCGCCCGGGTGCAGGGCTTGCTCGAGCGGCTGACCACGCTGCAACGCGGCTGGCCCGAGGCCACCACCGCCGAGGCCGCGACCCGCTTCAAGGTGGCGCCGGAGCGGTTTGAGCGCAAACTGAGCCTGCGCGCCGGCGGCAAGGATGCGGCCGTGATCTATTTCGGCACTTCGCCCGGCCTGCGCAAGATCTATCTGCGCGCCGATGGCGACAACGAAATTCAGGCAATCGCCCTTTCCCAGCATGAATTGGAGGTCAAGGACGACAGCTGGATCGACACCACCCTCCTCCATCTCAAGCCCGAACAAGTGGCCCGGGTTGCGTTGCCCGCCCTGCAGCTGATCCGCGGCAAGGATGGCCTGCAGCCGGCTGATCTCACGGCCGAGGAAGAGGTGATCAAGGACCGGCTCGACAGCCTGATCAAGCGGCTGACCAACCTGTCGATCACCGCCCTCCTCGGCAAGGACAACAAACCCGAGTACGGTCTGGCGACGCCGGCCCTGCGCTACACGATCAGCCTGGAAGGCGGCGGCACCGTTGAGTACCTGTTCGGCCACCCCCCCAAACCGGAAAAGGCCGAGGGCACCGAGCCGCAGCCGGCGACCGAAAACACCTTTGTCCTCAAGGTGTCCAACCAGGAGCAACTGCTGCGGGTGGATGGCTGGCAGGTCGAGGAATTGAAAAACGCCACCCGTGCCTCGCTGGTGCGCGCCAAAACACACCCCCAACCCGGCGCGAATGGAACTCAGGCCGCGCCGCTCACCCCGGCTCAGGCACCAGCCCCGGCGGAACCGTCTTCCTCCGGGCAAGCACGGTAAAGTCGGACCGGTGGAGAATGTTCAGGGGGGCAATCGCCCCCCTGTCTCGTCCCCTGGCCATTTAGGCCATCGTCCCCAGAGTGACTCCGGCCAGCACAAGGTAACGCAGGAGTTTGGCCGTGCCGGCAATGAGCAGGAACACCGGAAAAGGTTCGCGCATCACTCCGGCGATCACGGTGAGCGGATCGCCGACAATCGGCATCCAACACAGGAGCAGCGACCATTTGCCATAGTGCTGGTACCACTGTTGCGCCTGCATCAGCCGCTGTTCGCTGACCGGAAACCAGGAACGATCGCGAAAACGCTCGATCCCCCTCCCCAGCCACCAGTTGAGCGCCGCGCCGAGGATATTGCCGCTGGCCGCCACCGCCAACAGCAGCCAGGTCGGGTAGTCGCCGGTGAGCAGCAGGCCGACCAAGACCGCCTCCGACTGCATCGGCACAACGGTCGCGGCCAGCAGGGCCGCCGCAAACAGGCCGCCATACGCGGAAAAATCAAACAGGATACAATTGATCATCACATTTTGCCGCCCAAGAGGTACATGCCTCCGGCTGTTGCCCCTGCCCGCTCCCCCTTCCCGTCCTCCCTTTTCCCTGCAATGAATACCCCGCCTTGCCGCTACCTCCGGAAGGCGGTATAGTCCTGCCCGTCGCCCCTTGTCTCCCGGTTCCGCTGTCGGGACAAAGACCCTTTGCGTTCATATGGCACCCCATGGATGATCTGCCGTTTCGCCTTGCCCGCCGATTCCGCAGGCAGCAGGAATTTGCCGCCGCTTCCTCGCCGCTCTCCGCCCGCTTGTGCGGATTGATCGCGGACTGGCTCGGTGCGGGGTGCGGGAAGGATCCCCTGGTGGACTGGCTGCTGGCCGCTGCCCATCCCCGCGCCTCCTTCGAGGTGCCGCTGCTGTTGCTTGCCGGCCTGCACCGCGACGTTCTCGCCGGCGTTGCCGATGCGCGGCCCCTGGGCCGCTACTTTCCTTCCGCCGGAGGAACGCTCGCCCTGGATGCGGACGATCTTGCCGCCAGCCTGCGTCAGGCAATCCTGGCCCGGCGCGAGGCGCTGGCCGAATTCATCGCCCATGCCACGGTGCAAACCAACGAAACCGCGCGCGGTCTGTGCTGGCTGCTGCCGGTGCTGTTTACGGGCTGGCCGGCCATCCACCTGCTCGATCTGGGGGCCAGCGCCGGCCTCAACCTGGTGGCGGATCAGCGCCATTATCGGCTGCTGCACGGCGAGGGAAACGAGGGAGTGCTTGAACTGGGCTGCGGCATCCCACCCCAATTTGTTGTCCACATCGAGGGGCCACTGGTTGCGCCAACCACAACCGCTATCCCGACGATCCGTTCTCGGATCGGCTGCGACCTGGCGCCTTTTATTCTTCGTTCACGGCGGGAAGAACAGACCCTGGCCGCCTTTGTCTGGGGCGATCAAAGCGAACGGCTGGCCAGACTGCGCCAGGGAATCGCGGCCCTGCACCAGCTCGATGAGTCCCCGGTGCCGGTCCGGCTCCACCAGGCCGATCTGCCCGACGCGCTGCCCCATATTCTTGCCAGGCACATCGGTCCGCTGGACGATGCGCCGCTGGTGGTGTTCAACACCTACCTGACCACCTATCTGCGCGACAAAGGCACCGCTCTCCGCCTCCACCTGGCCGACTGGGTCAGACAGCATCCGCAGCCCGTGCTCTGGCTGCAGTGGGAGCCCCCGTGGCAGGGGCCGGAACCGCCTCGTTTCGGCTGGCTCTACTGGACCGCCGATCTGTGGAGCAACGGCCGCCATCGTCGTTGGCACCTCGCCTGGACCCATCCCCACGGCAATCAGCTCCAATGGTTGCCGGATTGGCAGGCTTGGGCCAATTTCTGGCGCCAGCAACAAGAGCCATAAAGCAGCCCCGCCGACACCCGTCCAGGTTAACACGGCAATTCCGTCACGGCAGGAAGAGCAAGGAAAAAATGGCCAAGGGCCGTCGAACCCGCAGGTTGATCAGGTGTCCGGCTCCGACTGACCGAGCATAACCCTGATCGGTTCGACCACTCCGACTTTTTTGGAAAAATTTTGCAGTCCCTGGACCATCGCCCAGGTCAGGGTCAGCCCTTTGGGAATAATCAACACCTTGCTCTTGGTGAGGATGTCGTCCATCGCCACCATGCCCACCCCGACCTGATTGGCAGCGAGGCTGAGCACCGGCCGCTGGTCCTCCAGTTTCAACGACGTCAGCAACGACAAAACAGCCGGGTGGTACACGCCGGTTGTCTTGCGCAGCTGGCCGATAGCCTCTCCCCGGCTCATGCCCCGGGCAAGGTGTCGATCGTAATCGATCACCGCCTTGAGGATCTGGGCACCAACCGCCACTTCCTCGGGTATCGTTTTCATCAGTTCAGCGGTATAGGCATCGTATCGCTTCTGCTGCAGGCAAATCATCTTGGTGACATGCTCCAGGCGGGGGATCTTTTCCAAAAGCGAAGCGCCAACCAGCGGATGATTGTTGAACATCTCGCTCTCTTCCGCGCTCATTTTCGCGCCGGCGTAGACTTTGTTCAGGATGTCCGGCGGCAGGGTGATGCAGCCGATCTGGGACATCAGCGCCGCAATCTCGCACTGCCAGATCTGCGGCAGGTGCAGTTCCTGGGCGATGCGGACCACATAATCCCTGATGCGCAGTCCGGCGCTGAAGGCCAGGGGGTTGGCCACGCCCAGCAGTTCGGACAGCACGTGAATGCTGCCCTTGAGCGTCTTCTGCAACAGTTCCTTCTCGGCGACAATCAGACGATGCTGACGGAGAGCCAGGGCCAGGGAAATGACAAAGGTGGCCTGGGGGCAGGGTTTGGTGAGGAAACGGAAAATTTGGCCGGAATTGACCGCCTCCATCGCCGTCTCCTGATCGGCATGGCCGGTCAGCATCAGGCGCACCATATCCGGATACAGATCCTTTGTCCGCGCCAGCAATTCCACCCCGGTCATACCCGGCATGCGCATGTCGGTGACAATGACCGCGAAAGGCCCTTCCTCCTCAAGTAGCCGCAGGGCCTCCTCGCCGCTGCCGGCGGTCCGCAGGGCAAAACGGTTATGCAGTTGGCGTTGCATGGACTGGAGCACGTTGGGCTCGTCATCAACAAGCAAAATTTTATCGGTCATGGCGCGGTTCTCCCGGGTATTCCTCGCTGCAGAGCTCAAGCCAGGCCGAATACCTCCTCCTGACCCCGGCTTGCTCCAGATAGCCGTAATTGAGCCGCGGCGGCTTGCCCACGCTCCGTTCGGGAAACAGCTCGTAATAGATCACATCGGCGGCATGCACGGCAACGGCCGGACAAAAGGAGGGGTTGGGATAGTCGTCCAACTGGTGATGAAAGGCCACCGCCTCGATCACGCTTCCCGGCAGCCCCCACAACCCCACCAGATAACCGCCGATATTCGCATGGTCGGAGTTGAACACCTGCTGCTCCGCCTGGTTGAGGTGGCTGTACTGTTTGCGCGCCATGGCGATCGCCTGGTTGTACGGTTCGTGCAGGCTCGAAAACAGCAGCAATTTGCCGATATCGTGCATCATGCCGGCGATAAAGGTGTTGTTGATCATCTGGGTGTTGTTGGTTTCCGCCTGGGCGATTTTCTTGGCGAAGGCCGCGGTCAGGACGCAGTGATTCCACAACTTGTCGACCGAGAAGGTCCGTGACGAGGTGGTGTGCAGGGTCGAGAAAAATCCGATGCCCAGCACCATCGCCTTGATGGTTTCCAGTCCCAACAGGGTAACCGCGTGCAGGGGGCTGGTGATATTGGTGTACATGCCGAAAAAGGCGGAGTTGACCAGCTGCAAGACCTTGGCGCTCATGGCCATGTCCTTGATGATGATCGAGGCCACATCGCTGACGGAACAGTCAGGATTCATCAGCTTGTTCTTCAGTTCCACATAGATGGCGGGGATGGACGGCAGTTTGCCGATACGTGACACCACCGCCTTGAGCTGCTTGTTCTTCATCAGATCCTGCAGGGCGCAGGCTCTCTTCAGCACCTCCTTGATCTTTTCCGGATCGGTCGGCTTGGCCAGAAACTGATGGACCACCCCCGCCGCGCGCAGCACCGGAACCTCGTCCGCCTGGCCGGAGAGCACGATACGGATCGTCATCGGATACTTCTCCTGAACCGTGGCCAGCAGGGTGGCCCCATCCATGCCCGGCATCTGCATGTCGGAGACGATGACGTCAATATGCTGGGCCGCAAGGATCTCGAGGGCTTCGAAGCCGCTTTCGGCAAAAAAGAAATCCATCTCGTTGCGCAGCGAACGAAGCATCCGCCTCAGCCCGGCAAGGATGTTCGGTTCGTCGTCGACAAACAGTGCGGTTTTCTTCATGCGAACGATCCGGGCACGTCGGCGTGGAGGGCCGGCTCGCTCGCCCCGCGCGGCAGCCGGATGATGAAGGTCGTTCCCGTTTCCGGGCTTGTTTCGAAACTCAGGGTGCCGCCGTGCTTGGTGGTGACCACGTCGTGGGCGATCGCCAGGCCCTGGCCGGTACCCTTCCCGACCTGCTTGGTGGTGAAAAAAGGATCAAATACCTTGTGCTGAATAGGAGGCGGAATGCCCGGTCCGTTGTCCGCGATCCGGATTTCCGCGTAGTGCTCGCACTGCGCCGAGGTGATGGTGATCCGTCCCAGTCTGTTTTCGGGATATTCCCCCTGCTTGCTTTCGATGGCGTGGGCCGCGTTGATCAAAATATTGAGGAATACCTGGCCGATCTCGTCGGCATGACAAGGGATGGTTTCCAGGATGGGATCGAGATGGGTGTCCACCGTGGCCACGTACTTCCATTCGTTTCTGGCCACGGTGATGGTGGTCTTGATGATTTTGTTGAGGTCGGCACTGACCTTCTGTTTACTGCCGGGATGGGAAAATTCCTTGATCGCCTGAACAATGGAGGTGACCCGTTGCAACCCCTCCTTGGACTGGGAAATGGCCAGGGGGATTTCCTCTTGTAAATACGCCCAGTCCAGTTCGTCGAGCAGCGATTCGATCGCCTCGAACTGCTCTGGGGCAACCGTCCCCTGTTTAACGGCAGTCAGCACGTCCAGAAGAGCGGTGCACAACTCCTCCGCCTTGGTAAAGGCTTCGTCGAGAAAATCGATGTTGGCGGTGATGAACTGGGTTGGAGTGTTGATCTCGTGGGCGATGCCGGCCGCCAGCTGGCCGACGGATTCCAACTTGGCCGAATGGAGCAGTCGGGCCTGCAATTTTTCCTGATCCTTTTGTGCCTGCTTCTGCGCGGAAACATCACGGGCGATGTGCACCGAACCCGCCAACTCCCCCTCGGCATCGTAATACGGCACGACCGTGAGCTCAAAGAAACCGCCCAACCGTTCCTCCTCGATCTCCACGGTGCGCTGTTTGCAATCGTTCATCAACAATTCATGCGGACACTGCTCCATTACCCGATGGCAGCCATGGAAGCAGTAAAAACAGGGGCGCCCCAGCACCTCGTCATAGGCCATGTCGAGACGATCACGCATGGCCTTGTTGATGCGGGTGATCCGGTGATCCCGGTCGACGATGAAAATCAGGTCGGGCAGGGCGTCGACCGTTCGTTCCCATTCTCGCTTGGCATGAAGGAGAAGCCGTTCCTGCACTTTCACATCCTTGATTTCCCGAACGAGCTGCGAATTTTTCGACGTCAACCGAGTCCATTGCTCGCGGATCCGCTGCTCGTACGCATCCAGGGCGTGTCTCTTTTCCGTGGCCTGCCCGGATCGATGAACAACCCGAAGCAGACGACCTGCCAGCGTGGCGCTGTCTTCCCTGGAGCTGTCCAGATAATCCCAGACACCTCGGCGCAGCGCTTCCAACACGTTGTCCGCTGAGGGTGCGGCGGCAACGAGCACCACCGGCACGTGGGGAAATTTTGCCGTCAGTCCCTCGATCAGCGCCAGGATTTCCGTCTCATGCCCCGAAGGATCAATGAGCACGCCATCGGGGGGATGAAGGAGCACCATTTGCGCGAGCTGCGCCGGTGAGCTGGCCTGCCGCACAAGAAAACCGGCCTGTTGCGCCTGCTCGGTCATGGCAAGGGAAACATCCGAATCCTGCCGGGCCAGGAGGATCATATTGGCTGTCGTCTGCATTGTTCTGTGCCGTGGTTGTCAATCGTTGCCAAAGGAGGGGACAACCGGCGCGATGCCGGAATCAGGTGTCAATCCCCTCGGGTCCGGGTCTCACTTGCCTGACCGCGCGGGGCGACCTTGGCCAGTTCCGTCAATTCCTCGGCCAGGAGATCGAGCAGGTCATCCACAGACACGATGCCGGCAAGCCCACCCTCCGGATCGACCACCGGGATGCGGCGAACCCCATGGGCACGCATCAACTGAATGGTCGCCACCACGCCTGCCGTTTCCGGCACGCTGACCAGCCGCGGCCGCATGAGCTCACCGGCGGTAACTCCCTCGACAGGCAAGGATTTGGCGATGATCTCGACCACGATATCACGATCAGTCAGCATGCCGACCGGAATCCGGCGGCCCCCGACCTCGTCTACCACCACCAGATCACCCACATGATACCGGCGCATGAGCTGCGCCGCCTCGACGATGGTGGTCGTGCGCCTGGCAAAAACAACCTCCCGATTGCACAATTCTCCAATGGGCATGGCTTGGCCTCCTGTTCAGGGCAGGTATTGGGAATGGCACCTCGCAACGGAAACAGCTGTTCCTTTCACGGTGTGCCCTTCAGTCTTTGACATTGGACACTGCGTAGACTTTGTCCGAAAGCGTGGCCCAGTTCGCCAGATTCTTGACCACGATGCGGAGTTGTTCGACCGCCGCCCCCTCCACATGCATGGAGACCATCAGGTCGCCGACTCCGTCACTGTTGTAATCAACCAACTCGATGGCCTCCAGCTCGGCCTTGGCAAACATCAGGGTGTTGACTGCTCCTCCTGATTTGCTCACATCCGCCACATAGACAAAGGTATTGTGCGCCTCGCTATCGCCGGCGTTGGAATCGCACTCCATGTTCAGGTCATGGCCGGTCACCACCCATTTGCCTGAACGCATGAATTGCGGGTTGGTATAGCTTTCCCGCCAGGTGGGATTGGTGCAGGAAACCGCCGGATACGCACCGGTTTTGGGAGTTGACGAGTAGAGAAGCGGTGTGTTGGTGTTGTTTTTATAAATTCGATACCAGTAGGTCAGGCTTTCGCGATACCCATCCTTGTTGGCATCGTTCTGCGAAAGATAAGGCATGATGACCTCGGCACCCGCGTAACTCGCATTGACATTGGCAAACAGCGGCGCGAGCGGGGTCACGTTCCCGGCCAACGCGGTCGATGCTGCCGCTAGAGTATGAACGACTGCCATGATGCCCCACTTGACGTTCCCTCCCCTGTCCATGGTTCCCTCCCAGGTGCATGTTGATGTTGATGTTGATGCGTTGAATATAAGTGCAATAACGAAAAAATTTCAAAATGTGCAACAAAAATTGCAGCAAGTATCGCTTGCAGGACACCCGCGCGAGTTCCATCGGCCAAACCGGGAGTTCCCAGGGCAGCAGGGGCGTGAGACACGGATCAGGATCATCTGGGCCACGCGGAGAAGCGAAAGAGGATTGGGCGACCAACCACTCCATGCTTCTGCCCCTCTTGGCAGCAGGAAGTCAAAAATATATATCCTGTCCCCGTAATAAGGAGTTAAAAAAACGGAAACACAATCACTGTTTCCGTTTAGGGGCATCCGTCTCCGGGTGCTGATCCGCACCCGGGGCATGCCGGCGTTATTTCAGTTTGATCAGGTTTTTCACCCGGGTGACGCCGTGCACCTTGGAGGCGATCTGCTCGGCCTTTTTCCGTTGGGCCGGGGTATCGACCGCGCCGGTCAGCACCACCTCGCCCTTGAAGGTTTCCACGGATACCGCCAGACCGCTGACCTCCTTGTCGGCCAACAGATCGGCCTTCACCTGGGTGGTGATGCCGGCATCATCCACCACCTGCCCCGTGGTTCGTCCTGCCGGGGTGGTACAGGAGACGGTCAACGAAAGCAGGACCGCACACAAAAGGGAAAGAAAGAGACCAAAGGTTTTTCGTGCCATGCTGTTCCTCCTACAATAAGTTGGATAAGGATTGCAGCCAACACAAGGGTTTCAGGCAGTTCCCGGCGGGCCGCACCTTCAACGCAAAGCCGCACCCTCCAAAAATCGCGGCTAATGGCAAACTATTACTGAACATTTTGCGGTAAGACAAGCACGAAATGGAGCGGCGGCGGAATCCACCATGCCCGGTATGGTCTTTGAACGACGTCTCACCGGATAAGGCGCACGACATCCCTGGCAGCCCCATGCAAGGACGAGACGCGCAAGAGAAAAATGCGCAACCACCGTTTCGTTGGCTGCGCAGGAGGATTTGGAGCGTATAAGAAGAAAAAAGACGCGTCGCGATGAAACGACCAACCGCATCCACCGGAGACGCGGAGCTGTCAGCGCTCTTGCGGGATCAACCCGAGGAGGCCGAGGAGACGACCTCGAGTTTGACCAAGGCGGTGCCGCGCTTGGCCATCCCGACCTTGGCCGCTGCGGCAGCCGACAGATCAATGATCCGGCCCTTGGCCCAAGGCCCGCGATCGTTGATCCGTACTTCGACTGTTTTTTGATTGCGGAGGTTGGTGACCCGCACCTTGGTGCCAAGTGGCAACAAACGATGGGCGGCGGTCAGTTCGCTCTGGCGGAACCGTTGGCCGCTGGCGGTTTTCCTGCCGATGAATTTATCGGCATAGACGGTGGCTACCCCTTTCATCAATTTTTTTGACTTGGCGGCAGTAGCGGTGGATTTGGCTTTAGTTTTGGAAGAGGCAAGCGATGTTTTTGCTGTCTTGACTGAGGCAGCGGCGGCAATGTTGAATGATTGTCCTGCAGTAAATTCGATCATCGCCAAGCCGATCATAACCATGAAAACGAGCTTGGTGGTCTTCATAAATGTATTCTCTCAAGTTGAAGTCATGGAGGCTTTTTTCTCTCAAGATGAGGCAAAATAACAGAAATTCCGTATATTGCAACACAAACCATTTTTCAGGGTCCAAGAGGGCAAAGGAACCTACCGGAAATGCAGAACAATTTTTTTTCCGTAGCCAGCGAAAAATGACGTGTTCGAGACAGGCGCGAACAGGCCGCGACGATGGCCAATATACCTTTATAAGGTATTGAAATAAAATGTATTTTTAAAACCCGTCCCAGGAACCAGTAAAATCAGCACGACAGAGCGTCAAACTTTGCCTTGCCAAACATGATGAGAAGTTCATTTTGCAGCCTGGAACTGCCAATTTTGTGCATGGCAACCGGGGTGTCAAACGGGCCGTCACCCCTTTTGCACCGGCGAGGATGAGCTACCCCCGTCGCGCTCCAGGCGCTTCGCCCAAACAGCACCCATTTTTGCGCGCGAAAGCGCTGTCGCAAAGCCAAGCCAGTGCCTTGGACGCCTGCCCTTGCTCGGTCAAAAACATATACTGTCCCCGTAATTTCAGTAATGCCTTTCTGTCTCGCGTGGCCTGGCAGATCACCACCCATAGTGCACAGCCAAACTTCCCTGAACCCCCTGCTCACCGCCGGCAAACGTTTCCACCTGGCCACGCAGGCTCCATCGTTGGCCGAGCTGCACTGTGGCGCCCACCGCCATCAGATATCCGTCCTCATCCACGGCGCTCCTGGCCAGGTCATCCGCCACCCAAACCTCGTTGGTCGCTGAAAAATCGCGGAGATAGCTAATCTTAGTCCAGCAATGGGCCTGCAGCCAACCGGTGGGCCACAGGGTCTTGCCCACTTCCACGCCAAGGCGGCCCACCAAGGAATCCCCCTGGCGCAGCCTGATGCGCGCGCCCAGGTCATCGTTGAAATCATCCTGATCCACCTTGGCGTGGGAAAGCTGGAGTTGCGGCGTGAGCGACCAGCCGTCGTGCCAGCGGAAGGTCAGGCCGTTGGCCACGGTCAGCACCATGAGGTTGCCGTCATAGGTCTGATCCAGCCCATGCCCCAGCTCGCCCGGAACCGCATTGTCCAGGTCGAGCCCGCCGTACAGCAGGGAAAAGCTGCCAAACCAGGAACGGGGAGCCAATCGGTCGTGCAGGTACAGCCCGTAGAGTCCGCCCATTGTTGTCTCGGCCGTGTTTTCGACACCGCTGGCCTGATACTGCTGCTCTTGCCGCCCTTGGGACAGCAGCAGGCCCAGGTACGTCCTTGATCGATCGCTTGATGATGTGCCGCCGAACCTGCGCTGCCAGCCGAGGCTCATTCCCGTGCTCTGGGCATCAACCGCGTTGCCGTCATCCTCATCGAAGTCCAAATCGCCGCCAAACCCTCGCAGCCACACGGCATCCCGCTGGTCCCCTGCCCCGCCATCATTCGATGCACGGTCAATGGTCGCCGCATGACGGGTTTGATCGAGGTGGTCCCCCAAGTCGACGGCAATGCCGTGTCCCAATTTCTGCGCACCGGTCACCGCGCCGGCATAGCTTTTTAGGTAATCGGGGGCAAAGAGCGCGTAGACCAGCCAATCGACGGGTGCGCCCCGGTAGTAGAACTGAGAACCACCGCCGGGTCGATATTCCCCGTTTCGTTCCATCGGGGCGGCGGTGCCGCCGATCAGGGTGTGGCCCGCCGGCATATCGATCACGTAAATACGCTGCAAATCGCTGCCCCAGGCCGCCAAGATGGCCAACTCGTCCCGACTAGAGGGCACGCCGCGATACTGATCGCTCCACCAACTGCCCAGGTAACCCGAGGCCTCCCTATAGCCGCTGTCGCCCCGCCGATAGAGACGCAGCGGCGCATCGGTCTGGACGATAGCCAGCTCGGTGTCGGTGAACCCCGCCCGGCTGGTGAACGAATAAAAATTGGTGTAGTCTCTGGTTCCGTCCCCTGTCTGATAAAAACGGGGATGGATGGCAACTTGCTCAAGAATGGCAACTTTGCGCTCCAGGCGGTCGTTGGTGACGCCTTGGTAAATATTGAAGGCATCCAGCCCGCCGCGATCGGTCTTGATGGCCTGATTGCTCTGAATCTCCTGATCGATGTCAGCTAAGGTTTCGGCCGTTGCAACGGCAAACGGCAGGAGGTCCAAGCCGATCAGAAATCCGATCACGACGGAAACAATTCGACGCATCATTACCTCGCGCATAGCAGAATTGGGTTGCGGAATATTTTACAGGGCGGCGCACTCAGATTCAAATCGCGGGCATGGCCCGCTCCTACGCCCCCATGGTAGGAGCGGGCCATGCCCGCGAACAGGGGCTGTTATGCCAGCTCGACGTGGTTGTCCTCATAATTCCGACGCGGGAGCGTGTGGCTGCGTTCCCACGCTGGAGCAGGGGAACAATCAAAAAAAATCATGAAGGAATTCGAGTCGTTGGTGGGTACGATACAGCCGTGCCCACCCTACCCGGCTAAGGGCATTGAATTTTGGAGACAATGGCATACCAAGCAGCAGCAGCGCTAAACGCTGAAGCAATGGCTGAAGCAAGAGCAACGGCCCAAGCAAGGCTTTCTCTCTTAAACCTTTTTGCTTCCATTACCCTTGTTTGCAGTTCAGCCCAATTTTCCGGGCCACCAATTTCTGATGTTGAAACGCCAAGTTTTTGTGCTTCTTTTAGAAGAGCGTCGCCAGTTTTTAGCTTCATGTCATTGATGTTTATTTAGAATATAACAGTATTGATAGGCTGATCTTGAGTTAAAAATATCGGCTCCTCGTCTCACACTCTCCTTACCGAACCGCTTAATATCATTCGCTCATTGTCTCTCTTTACTTTTCCGACCCGATGAAAAGACAAAGTCAAACGACAAAGATTAGCTGTGTCGCCAATGCACGAATCGGCACGTCTCGCCGGACTCCCCCATCACGAACACTTCGAATACCCGCAATCCCGGCACACCTCGCACCCCTCCTCGAACACCAATTTTCCCTGACACTCCGGACAGATCGAGGCGAATCCATGCTGGGTGGCGGCCATGAACGATTTCAACAGCTTGCCCAACTGGGCCGGCAGATCGAGCATGTGGCCGGAGGAGCGATCCAGCTGCTTGATGATCTCATCCATGGGAATCTGATACCGGAGCGCCAGCGACACCAGCCGGCAGGTGGTGGTCCACATGGTGGATTTATCTTTCAAATCCACCCGGTTGTCGAAGGGAAACTTGGCAAAGACCTCCATGGGTTTTTCGTCCTCGTCGAAACAGACAATCAGATAGATGGTTTCCTGGTTGATGTCCTTGAGCCGATAGCGCTTGGCGCTGAGCACATCGGGCAAGGTGGCCTTCTGCACCAGCCCCTCGCTGCCGGCCACGGCGGTCTTGTCGGCGCTGCTGGCCACGGTGTTGAGTACCTGATGGTCGCGGGAGCCGTCGCGGTAGACGGTCAAGCCCTTGCAACCGAGCTCGAAGCCGAGCATGTAGGCAGTGCGCACATCGTCCTGGGTGGCCGAGGACGGCAGGTTGATGGTCTTGGAGATCGAGCTGTCGACTCCGTTTTTCTGCAGGACGCCCTGCATGCGGATGTGCTGCTCCGGGCTGATGTCCTGGGCGGTGCGGAAGATCTCCTGCCAGCGTTTGGGGATGGCGGCGTGACCGATGACCGTGCCGCTCTTGGCCACCTTTTCCATCAGCTCGGCCGAATAGAACCCCTCGGCGCGGGCGATGCGTTCAAAGAGCTTGTTGACCATCAACAGCCGGTCGTTGTCCATGACGTTCTTGATCATGACGATGGAGAAGTAGGGCTCACAACCCGAGGCGCAATCGGCGATCATCGACACCGTACCGGTGGGTTGGATCGAGGTCAGGGCGGCGTTGCGCCGGGCCGGATATGTGTTGAACCGCTCGTCATAGGCGGGAAAAGGACCCTTCATCGTGGCCAGTTCGATGGAGGCGGCCTCGGCCTCGGTGCGGACAAAGGCCATGACCTCGGCCGCGGCTTGGCGGCCCTCCTCGCTGCCGTAGGGCAGTTCCAGCTGGATGAGCATGTCGTGCAGGCCCATGATGCCCAGGCCCACCTTGCGGGTCTTCTGGGTCATCTCGGCGATCTCGGGGATGGGAAAGCGGTTGCAGTCGATGACGTTGTCGAGAAAACGCACCGCCAGCCGGGCGGTGGCGCCCAGCCGCTCCCAATCGACCTTGCCGTTCTTGACGTACTGGCCCAGGTTGATCGAGCCGAGATTGCAGGACTCATAGGGCAGCAGCCACTGTTCGCCGCACGGGTTGGTGGCCTCGAACTTGCCCAGCTGCGGGGTGGTGTTGTCGCGGTTGGCGGCGTCGATGAACAGCACTCCGGGCTCGCCGTTGTGCCAGGCCAGATCGACGATCTTGTCGAACACCTCGCGGGCGCGCAGGGTTCGGATGATGTCGCCGTTGGAGGGGTCGATCAGGTCATATTCCTGATCGTTTTTCACCGCCTCCATGAACAGGTCGGTGATGGCGACGCTGAAGTTGAAGTTGGTGTAGCGGGTCTGATCCTGCTTGGCGACGATGAACTCCAGGATGTCCGGATGATCCACCCGGAGCACGCCCATGTTGGCGCCTCTTCGCTTGCCGCCCTGCTTGATGGTTTCGGTGGCGGCATCGAACACGGCGGCAAAGCTCAAGGGGCCGGAGGCCACGCCCTGGGTCGACTGCACCGCCGAGTTTTTCGGCCGCAGGCGGGAGAAGGAGTAGCCGGTACCGCCGCCGGTCTTGTGCACCAGGGCACCATTGCGGATGGAGGTAAAGATGCCGTCCATCGAATCTTCCACCGGCAGGACGAAGCAGGCCGACAGCTGGCCGAGGTCGGTGCCGGCGTTCATCAGACAGGGCGAGTTGGGCAGGAAGTCGAGATAGTAGATCATGGTGAAGAAGCGGTCGGCCAGCCCCTCGTAATCGGGCTGATCCAGGTCGACCTGGGCCACGGCATTGCTCACCCGACGGCACAGGGTTTCCCAGTTTTCAAGCGGCTTGCCCTCCGCATCCTTAAGGTAGTACCGCCGCTCAAGGACGGTTTCCGCGGTATCGGTCAACTGCTGTTTGGGTATGCTTCTGGTCATGGTGGCCTCGTGGTCTGAATTCATCTCATCGTCTTCTCTTGGCGGCGGATCAACGGCGCGGCGGCGGCCGGTCGCTCCCCCCTCCCCTGGCGGCAAGCCCTTGTCGCGCCACCCTTTTGGCCAGCATCGTGCCGCATGGGTTTTCGCGTCGGTCGCTCGCCATCGCCGACGGCAACTTATCACAACATATAGAGATCATCAATAATAAATAATGCAATATGTAGTGTTTCGGCAAAATTGCCTGTTTTCAATAAGTTCAGCCAAAACGCCGTGCCAGGCGCCCCCCTTTTCACCTCCACGGACAATACGTGGCCATCACCAAACCAGGCGGATCGGCCGGGCGGTCGGCAAGACATAAGGCCAGGGCCGCGCCGCCGCGGTTCTCCCCCTCTTGCCGCTTGCGCATTCGCCGACCTGTCGGTATAGTGCAACACAATTTTCGCTAGCAAGGGGCGTAATCGCGTCAGTTCAAGAAGTTAAACGCAAGAAAACCATTGCCGCCGGTGACCGCTCCGCGCCCAAAGCGCACAATTCCACTCCCACCTTCACCAAAGGATCCAACCCGCCCATGCTGAAAAAAACCATCCTCTGTGCCGCCCTGCTGCTGCCGTTGACCGTCCAGGCCCAGGAACCGAAAAAAAACTATACCGCCGGCAATCTCAACTGGTCGATACAGGCCTCCTGGCCCATCCCGGCCAAACCGGTGGACATCGCCCAAAGCCTGGACAACAAGAAGGTTTTTATTCTCGGCAGCGATGCCAAGGTCTACATCTTCACCCCGGACGGCAAACAGTTGGGCGTGCTGCCGGTTGATCAGGGCGTCAGTGCCATCGATATCGCCGCCCGGGGCGAGATGCTCTATCTTGCCAACGAAAAGGCCAAGACCTATACCGCCATCGACGTCAGCTTCAACCAGAAGATCGATATCACCGGCGCGCCGGTGCGCGGCAAGGAGGATGCACCGGTGACCCTGGTGCTGTTCTCCGACTTCGAGTGCCCCTGGTGCGGCAAGCTGGAACCGGTGCTGGCCGAACTGCTGGCCAAAAACCCGGACAAATTGCGTATCGTCTTCAAACACCTGCCGCTGCCCATGCATCAGCAGGCCGAAGCCGCCTCCCTGGCCTCGATTGCCGCCCAGAAGCAGGGTAAATTCTGGGAGATGCACGACGCCCTGTTCCAGATCACCACCTGGACGCCGACGGTCATTGACGAAACCGCCCAGCGCATCGGCCTGGACATGGTGCGTTACAAGGCCGACGTGGCGGGCCAGGAAGTGCAGATGCAGCTGGCCAAGGATAAGAGCGATGCCCAACTCGCCGACATCTCGGCCACTCCGTCGCTATTCATCAACGGCCGGCCGGCGCGCGACCGTTCCCTGCCCGCCCTGCAAAAGATGGTCGACGAGGCCGTGACCGGCGGAGGAGCCAAGTAAGGTGAAGCCCTCGGCAGCCCTCAACGTCGAAACCTCGCGGGAGATCGATTTTGCCGACAACAGGCTCGCCCAGCAGTTGTTCGGCGAGCTCAACCGCAACCTGCACACCATCGAGCAGGCCACCGGGGTGACGATCAATGCCCGCGGCAACGGTCTGCGGATCAATGGCCGCCTGCACGCGGTCGAGCTGGCCGCCTCCACCCTGCAGCAGATGTATGGCCTGCTGCTCAAGGGCTATCCGGTCTTCAGCCAGGATATCGCCTTTGGGGTCAAGATCCTCGAATCCTCGCCTCAAGCCCGGCTGGAGGAAATCTTCCTCGACAAGGTCTGCATCACCGCGCGCAAGCGGGTGATCTCGCCCAAATCGGTCAACCAGAAACTCTACATCGAGGCGATCCGCGAAAACGACATTGTCTTCGGCATCGGCCCGGCGGGCACAGGCAAGACCTATCTGGCTGTGGCCATGGCGGTTTCTGCCCTGGCCAAGGAGCAGGTGGCCAAGATCATCCTCACCCGGCCGGCGGTGGAAGCCGGCGAGAAACTCGGTTTCCTGCCCGGCGACATGGCCCAGAAGGTCGATCCCTATCTGCGGCCGCTGACCGACGCCATCAACGACATGATGGGTCAGGAACGCACGCAGGAGCTGACCGAGCGCGGAGTGATCGAGGTGGCGCCGCTGGCCTTCATGCGCGGCCGGACACTGAACAACGCCTTCATCATCCTCGATGAGGCCCAGAACACCACCCGCGAGCAGATGAAGATGTTCCTCACCCGCATCGGCTTCGACTCGCAAGCGGTGATTACCGGCGACGTCACCCAGATTGACCTGCCAGGCACGCAGAAATCCGGACTGATTCAGGCCGAACGGATCCTCACCGGCATCAAGGGCATTGCCTTTCGCCACTTCTCCAAGGCCGACGTGGTCCGCCATCCATTGGTTCAGGAAATCATCCAAGCCTACGAGCAGCAGGATGCGGCCCGGCGTGCCCGCGCCGAAAAGGAGGGTTGACCATGGCCGTTCATTGCAGTTTCAGCAACGATATCGCCCATTATTCCCTCAACCGCCGTCTGCTGCAGCTGCGCTCCGAGCATCTTGCGCGCCTGCTCAAGCTGGAAGGGGCCGACGTCAGCGTCGTCTTTCTCGGCGATGCGGAAATGGCGGCCTACAACGAGCAGTATCGCCGGAAAAATGGGCCCACCAACGTGCTCTCCTTTCCCGCCGCCGAGGGTGGGGAAGGATTCGTCGCCCCGGAAAACGAACTGGGCGACATCCTCATCTCGGTGGACACCGCCCGCCGCGAGGCCGGCCAGCAAGGCCACAGCCTGCACCACCGGCTGACCCAGCTGATCATCCACGGCATGCTACACCTGATCGGCTACGACCACGAGCGCTCGGAAGAGGAAGCGGTGCGCATGTGGGATTACGAACAAGAGTTGTTTCAGCAGCTTCAAACTACAAGGAGTACAGCCATGCCCTTTCTCGCCATCAATGTTGACCATGTGGCCACCATCCGCCAGGCGCGCGGCGGCCAGGAACCCGACCCGGTGCTGGCCGCCTCGCTCTGCGAACTGGCCGGGGCCGACGGCATCGTCGTTCACCTGCGCGAGGATCGGCGCCATATTCAGGACCGCGATGTGCGGTTGCTGCGCCAAACGGTCAAGACCAAGCTCAATCTGGAGATGGCCAATGTTCCTGAAATTGTCGATATTGCCGTGGAAGTGGTGCCGGACATGGTTACCCTGGTGCCCGAGAAGCGCAAGGAGCTGACCACCGAAGGTGGTCTGGATGTGCTGGCCAATGCCAAGAAACTGACCAAGACCATCGACAAGATGCGCAAGGCGGGGATACCGGTGTCGCTGTTTGTCGATGCGGATGCGGCCCAGGTGCAGGCGGCGCTCGATGTGGGCGCCACCTTTGTCGAACTGCACACCGGCCGCTACTGCGAGGCTCGGACCATGGAAGAGCAGGAACAGCAGTTCCGGCTGATCGAGCAGACCGCGGAACTGGCTTATGAGTCAGGTCTGCGGGTCAACGCCGGTCATGGGCTCGACTACCGCAACACCCACCCCATCGCCGCCCTGCCCTATATCGAGGAGTTGAGCATCGGCCATGCGGTGATCAGCCGCGCGGTGCTGGTCGGGCTGGAAAATGCGGTGCGGGAGATGCTGACCATCGTTCGTTCGGTCTGATTCGTCTTTGCCTTCAAGATACAAGGGCGGGTACGCCCAAAAATCGTGCCCGCCCGAGGATACATGACAACTGAACGCGAATTGGAATGAGAAGCTGACTGGTCGCGGCGTTCACATCTCCTTACCCAAGCCGAGGATGTGCTCGCTGGCGCCCAGGACGATGAGGATATCGCCGGCCATGATCACCGAGTCGGGCTTGGGATTGAACAGCATGCTTCCATCCTGACGTTTGATCGCCACCACGATCACGTCGTACTTCTTGCGGATCTCGGACTCGATCAGGTTCTTGCCGCTGAGATGCGACGCGGGGCCGACCTGCAATTCCTCCATGATCAGATCGAGTTCGCCGGCCCGCATGGTCAGGTCGATGAAATCGGCGACCGTTGGCCGGACAATGAGATGGGCCATGCGGCGGGCGCCGATCGAATAGGGCGAAATCACCTTCGAGGCTCCAGCCCGCTTGAGTTTGATCTGCACACCGGGGCCGCCGCTGGAACGGGCCATGATATACAGAACCGGGTTCAAACCGCGGGCAGTGAGGGTGATGTAGAGGTTGTCGGCATCGGAGGCCACCACCGACACCAGCCCTTTGGCGCGCTCGATGCCGGCGGTCTGCAGTACCTCGTCGTCGGCGGCGTCCCCCTGCAAGCGCAGATAGCCCAACTCCTCCAGGGTTCTGATTTCCTCCTCGTCCTTTTCAATCACCAGGAAAGGACGGTGGTGCTCCTGGAGAATCCTGCAGATTTCCTTGCCGATCCGACCAAAGCCGCAGATAATGTAATGGTCCCGCAACCGGGCGATCTCTTTGTTCATCTTTCTCCTCTTGTACAAACCGCGCAGCTCGCCCTCGATCATCGTCTCGGTGATCTTGGTGAAGGTATAAAAAACAAAGGCGACGCTGGTGATCACCAGAAAGACGGTGAAAATGCGTCCCGAGGGATGAATGGGCACGATGTCGCCGTAGCCCACGGTGAACACGGTGATGATGGTCAGATACATGCCCATCCAAAACCCGGTGTTCTCGAGAATCATGTAGCCGAAGGTTCCGATGAGAACCAACAAGATAAAGGCCACTGTTATAATGATGACTTTGCGCATGCTCTTTATGGATGATCGTAATGGAAACCCCGAGAAACATCGCGGCATCATAGCATACCCGCAAAGCCAAACGCCACTGTTAACCTGCCGGAACTTCAAAAGCTTCTCCGTTTGACAAACCGACCGGAGGAGTGTATAAAATCCCCATCCTGCCCGGATGGCGGAACTGGTAGACGCAAGGGACTTAAAATCCCTCGGCCTTTGGCTGTACGAGTTCGATTCTCGTTCCGGGTACCAAAAGAAAATAAGGGCTAACATCTCGAAAATAGAGAGATGTTAGCCCTTTTCTTCTCCCCTCCCCTCCCCTCCTTTACAAATTCCTTTTGCTTTCTCGTGCTCTCTTTTGCTATATTTTGACGAAAGAAGTGGAACAAAAATGGAACAAAAACGAGGGTGGCAAAATGGCTCGAATCCTCACAAGAAAAGGGAAAAAGAAAACGACATACACCATTACTGTTCGCGTCAAGGGATACGAGTCGATAAGCAGGACGTTCGACACAAAAGGAGAGGCACGTATCTGGGCAGCAGAAATGGAAGCGGAGATGAAAAACCAGCGGTTCAAAGACCCGCGCCGTGCTCATCGTACGCTTGACGAGGCCTTTGACCGCTATCTGGAAACAGTTACTTCCCAAAAAGCCCTGACAACCCAGGAACGGGAAAGAAGAATAGCAAAACTTCTGAAAGAAAAATTTGGCAGGAACACTTTATTACCCGATATCACACCATCCGTCGTCGCAAAATATCGGGACCAACGTTTAAAATCAGTATCTGCGTATGCGGTGCGGTTGGAATTGGCTCTTCTTTCTCACCTTTTCATCAAAGCCTGCAAAGAATGGGAACTACCTATTGAAAATCCTGTCAAATCGATTGAACGCCCAAAGGTTCCCAAAGGGAGGATTTTCTTTCTCAAAGAAGATGAAGCTGTACGTTTGCTCAAAGAATGCAAGGCTAGTCGCAATAAAAGGCTGTATCCTTACGTGTTGATCCTGCTCCACACGGCGATGCGCCCAAGTGAAGCTGCCGGATTGAAATGGCACCAGATTGATTTCGATAGACGCTCCCTGACCCTCTATATTACGAAAAATGAACCAAGAACCGTCCCTTTAACAAAAACTGTTATTACAGCCCTTGAAGATCTGAAAAAAACTGCCTTTGACAATGAATTCGTCTTTCTCAAAGGAGAAGGAAAAAGCCAGCACGCCCAAAACATTCCATCTTCAAGGTTCAGACCTTCATTTGACAGAGCCAGGGAACGTGCAAAGTTGCCACTCTTGCACATGCATGACCTTCGCCATACTGCTGCTAGCCAGATGCTCATGGCAGGCACCGATATCAGAACCTTGGCAGCGATACTCGGACACAGCACCTTACAGATGGTTTTACGCTACACCCACCTTCTCAACGAACATAAATTGAAAGCTGTTGACCGAATCAATTCTCTGGGCATTGAATAACATCAACAAGCTTCGAACCAGGTTTAAATTTCACTGCCTTTTTAGCTGGAATAGCAATCTTTTCTCCCGATTGCGGATTTCGTCCTTCACGGGCGGCTCGGTCAGCAGTGGAGAAGGTGCCAAATCCGGCCAGAGTCACCTTGTCGCCGGTCTTCATCGCCTCTGCGATGGCTGAGAAGACGCTGTTCACCACCTGTTCGGCGGCTGATTTACTCAAGGCGCTTTCTTTGGCGACCTTATCAATCAATTCGGTTTTGTTCATGACTGCTCCATGTAGAGGGGAATTGGAAAAACCGTTTCATGGCTTGCGAGATAGCAGACCTTGCCCACCAAGGCAAGGTGCAATTGCCTTGGTGGGTCATGACTCGGCCGAAACCGCCCCCTCTGCGTCACGCGAAGCCTCTTCGCTCTTCTCCTGAGCTTTGAGTAACTCCAGATAGTCTTTGATTTCATTGGGGGCATAGTAGCGGAAATTGACCCTTCGGCTGAGCCGTGCGGTGAAATCAGAGAAGGCCATCACGATCTCTCGCCCTTCTTCCATCAAGGCAGCCCCTTCTTCATAGGTGATGCCGCCCATCTCTCCCAGCCGGCCCTTGAAATTGGCATAGGCCATGTCAAACTGCCGCAGGATACTGAACATGGTCGAACCAATCGGCGAGTTGACTCGCATGACCCGTGAGCCCTTTTCCTTCACCAGATTGATTTTCCTCTCTTCAATCTCCTGCCAAGAGGGACGTTGTTTTTTTTCTTCGTGTTCCATGGTTGAACCTCCGCTGCTGTTTAGGCAGAAATACGTTGGATGTTGCGCTTGATCCGGTGGCGATGCCAGCAGTCAAGCAGATAGACCGATCCGTAAGGAAACACCACCGCCAGCACCATGAGCAGGCTGCTCTTGGTGGCCAGGGGCACCAGATGCGGCTTGATGGCAAAGAAGCCGTGATAGATTTCGTGAGCTTTTGCGCCGAACTGGCTAGCCAGCTGACCAATGTTCTCCGGGGTGCTCAACCGGAACAGCACCAAATAGATGACATAAACCACAAAGGCCTTAAGCAGCAGGGAGAGCGCCCGGCCGGAAAGCAGCGAGTTGACCGCCTTGCGGGTGATGTTGCCGACAAAGTAGCGGCTGATGTAGCTGCACATGAGAGTGTTGATGATCAGGGGCAGATAGGGGATGCAACCAAAGAGCAGATGGCTGAACCAGTCGAGGTGGAGAAAGACAAAGGGAAAGAGGTAGAAGTGGAACACCGGGAACAGCAATACCAGGGCAATGCCCTCGTTGAACCCGCTCTTCAAGCCGATCTTGAAAAAATCGATGGTCCGCTCCAATGTCAGGAACTCGGCCGGAATATTCTGCCCCTTGCTCTCGATCACATAGAACTGCTGGATCTCGGATATGGCGCTGAGCAGGTTGACCGGCTTGTAGATCCGGCCTCCCTCGGTGGTAATAATCTGGGCATTGGTGTCGTTTGCCCCTTTGGCTTCCCGTTCCTTGGCCATCAGCTCACCTGTTCACTGCCGGTATAGGGACTGACACTGAGGATGTCGCGAAGCAGATCCGGCTTGGCCCGTTCCATCTCGGCGATGGAGCCAAAGGCCTCGGCATGGAAGGGGGTATAGTATCCTCGCATCTTCGTGTTGAACTTCCTGGTCACCAGAAAGTAGCCGCCGAAATAGGTCGCCTTGATCAAATGGGTGGCAATCACTTCATGCTGCTGGCGCAACTGCTGCACAACACTGAACAGCACCTGGCGCATGGTGGGATCATCCTGGGCCATGGTGGCGATCTCCATGCAGCCGGCATCTTGAGCCTGCTTGCGGGCCACCTCTTCCAAGACCTTGACCTGGAAATAGACCAATCCATCGGTCATGGAGAAGGCCAGAAAGCGCCGACCCTCAATCCGGTTGATGTAGGGCTTGAGCATGGCCAAAAATCCAGCGGCATCGAACCAACTGGAGATGTCCATCCGCTGAGGCGGTGCGATCTCTTCCCGGCTTGACGTGGAATCGATGGTTTCCCCATAGATATCAGCCTGCACCCGTTGCACCGCTTCCCGGGATGACGGTTGTAGTGGCTTCTCTTTCGCTTCCTCTTCGTGCGACTCCTTGATTTCCTCGGTTGCCTCCACTCCCACCCACCGTTCCAGTTCCTGCTGCCGGGCCTGCTGATCAGCCTTCTTGAGGGTCTTGCCCAGTAACCCCTCGGGCATCTTGTGGTGCATCTTGATGGCCCGGAGGATGTCCTCCTTGCGGGAGAGTTCCTTGAACCCAGGGATGGCGGAAATGATGGCGCCGGCGGCCAGTGGATGCTCGCCCAGGGCATAGAGCGAACCCCGCGCTGATTTCAGCTTGCCCAGGTCATGCCCCAGAGCGGCCACCATGGTATCCGGAATCACATGCCAGGCCTGCTGGTCGGAGAGCAGCTTGACCATCTGCTCGGCCACGTTGAGGCTATGATCGAACAGGGTGGTCTTGGCTAGAATTTGGTAGGTGTTCTGTTCCCAGGCGGCTTCGACATCACCCTGGACATCGACCGTGAAGGGCACTGCCCTTCACGGTCGAGCAGGCGAACAATCTCCAAACACACCGCCCGCTGCCCGGGTGCCTGGTTGAAAAAGGGCCAGGTCCGCAACTGGCTGGCAAAGGCGCGGGAGCGTGGGTGTGTCAGTTCAACCTTCTCGATCCCTTCAGCAATGACCTGCTCGTTCCGCCAAAGGTGGGCCAGTTCCGAGATATGCTTCACCCCCTCTATCCGGGTGAATGACTTGGGTCGGACCCACCGCTGCGAGAGGGCGCTCAGCGTCATCTGCTCCAGGATCGAGGCCTCCTGCTCCTCACTCCGCAGCACCAATATGCCGGCAAGGCTCACCAGCACCAAGGCTACCCCGAGGATGACTGTTGGCCAGACGCTCAGCATCAACCGCTCTTCGCTTGTTTTTTGATGATGGTTTCTCCGGCCAGGTCCGGAAAGACCACCTTGAATCTCCCTTTTTCGACGTCGGCGGTTATCCCCTTGTAGGTCCCGGAGTAGGTGATGAGGAAGAGTTCGCGCGGCTTCATCTTGAGGATCTCGCTCGGCTTGATCCGCACCTCCTCGGTCTCGCGGATGGCGACGTTGCCACCTAGGGAAATGATAGGGGAGAACCGTTTCTCTTCCCCCAAGTGTTCGGAGACATAATTGGCGGTGCTGGGATCCGGCACCCGCATGAACAGCTTGGTGTTGCAGTTATCCAAGATGGTGTTGGCCCGATCCTCGCCCACCTCGGCGTACAACTGGCTGATTGACTGGCAGTAGCCGTGGATGAACACCCCGGCCCCGCCGGCCTTGGCAAAGAGGTCCTCGATCCCTTGGTAGAGCACCGACTGGGCCTCGTCGATATGGAGCACCAGTGAAGGGGTCACATTCCTGCCCGAAGAATAGACCCGGCCGACAAAGGCCTGGATCATGGAGATGATCACCTTGCCGGCGGTATAAGCGGCCCGCTTGGTCAACAGTGATCCCAACTGCACCACCAGGATGATGCCCTTGCCCTCTTCCAACCGTTGAATGAAGCGGTTCTCGTCAGCCTTGCCGATGATCTTGCCGACATTGCCCGAGGTCAGCTCGGTGAGCGCCACCCGCAGCGAGCTGGCCACCTTGGAATAGTAGTCCGCCGGAGTCGAGAGGATTTTCTGGATGTCCAGGGAGAGCTGCTTGGCCTCGGGACTGTCGATGTAATCGATCTTCTCCTTGAGCTGTTCCAGGTCCTGGTGGCTGATGTGGTTCTTGATGTCATTGAGGTTGAACGACGGCTTTGTTCCGGCCTGCTCAGCCAGCATGATCAGGGCCTGGACCACCACCAGGCTGACCTCGTAGGCCACGCCGAAGAAGTAGGGTTCCCGACCAATGGCCACCCCGGCGGTGATATGGGCCACCAGTTCCTCGGGCATGTAGTAGGACGACAAGGGGTCAAGGATGGCGCTGTACTGGGGAAAGATCGGCGTAATCAGCATCAGGTCGTCGAGCCGGTCGGTCTCGTGGGCCAGTTGGGTGATCTTGGAGAACAGATCGATATCGCCCTTGGGATCGATGGCCACCACCGAATACCCCTTGCAGATATCCTGCTCGATGATGTGCTCCATGATCCGGGTCTTACCGACCCGGGTGGTGCCAAAGCACCAGAAATGGCCCTTACGGTGGCTGTCGGGTACTCTCAGTTCCATGACCGTCTGGGGATGATCAAGATGCACGCCTTGTCCGATATGAGTCCAGGGCACCTTCGGCTCTGCCTGTTCAGGTGACTTCATGGCAAGGCCTTGACGATCCGGACTTCGACCCGTTCCTGGAGTTCCCGATCAACAGCGACAATCACCTCACGCGGCAGTTTCTGTAGAGTCAGAACAATGCTCTTATGACCGACGTACCGTTTCAGGCAGCGGAAGTGAAATCGATGAGCCGCATCACCCAGATGATGGCGAAGCAGATTCTCGGTCAGGGTCTTGGAGACCCGATCCAAAACAACCTTGGTGCGTGGGGTGCCGTTCACCAGTATCGGTTCGATGCGGCGCAGGTGGAAGGCTCGGCGTTGGCCAGGCTGCAACCGGCCGGCATGGCGTTCATGCAGGCCGATCCGGTTAAGGGGGCAGATGGCGATGATCGTTTCGTCGGGTATGATCTCGGTTTCAACCAGGAGATGGTCGCAGGCCCGGTTACGAATGACTTCGCCCCAGAGCAGTCGCCGCTCAAACCCCTTGAGCAAGCGGACCTGTTTGATGACTGCGGCCATGGCCAGGTGGTTTTCCAGAATGGTTGTGAATTGATTGCGGGAGAGGACGGCTGGAAGATCGAGAATGTGTTGCACAGGAAGGCCGTTTCTCGGACCGTAGGTCACAACCTCCAGTTGCATTCCTTCTCGAAGAAAAACCATGACCTCCTGGCGGTACCACTGGGAGAGCTGGCGAGCAAAGGCAGATTCGATTTCCTGGATGACTTCGGCGGTGGAAAGAGCGTATCGGCTGGCTAAAGACAGAATGATGGACTGCATGGATGATCATATCCCTGGTGAAAATGGAAAAGGCGACCGTTCCAATCGGTCTCTCTTCTTTTTTCCGGGGTGATGACATCGCACCTGCTGCGTGACATCGTTTTGGAAGTAGTTGAGGGGAAAAACAGAGGGGGTTTCAGGGGGAGACTGAGAGAATTTTCACCTGACAACGACGGGTGGCGCGACATTCAACATATTGTATTTAAATCGAATATAATAACTGGCCACGGCTAGGAAAGTCTCCGTTTTGTGTTGGACTTCATTTATTCCGACAATGCGATTTGGTAAGAGAAAATCATCGGATGTAGCATTTAGCCAGACATCCATATCTCTGAGGAAAAAAGCAATGACCCAATGGCTTGGATGGAAACGGTGGCCTAAACAGTTTCTCTATTTTTCAGGATTGTTGACCTGTTTTTACCTTGGGGTGATTGATTCTGCAACTTAGTGAAAGAGTAGGGTTATTATCGAGAAAACTTTGTGCACAGCTCGCATGCAGCTGGAATGGCGCCGGAGTGATGAGCCTTGCGGAAGGATGCATACGGCTGTGAATGCCAGATTTTTTCAAAACGGGCATTCGCTATGGTGCCAAACACGACGGGACGATAGGGGTGAGCTATGGAATCGGCAGGATCAGGTGGTGGAGCGGTTATGGGCAAATTGACAAAAACGCAAGGCGACACGTTGCCGGTCACGCCTATAAAGGCAGCACACTGTACATTTTCGCTGCACATTTGCGGCTCAGGGATTGGAATGAACGATTCATCTTCAATGTATTGTCGGTCTCCCTCCTGTTTTTTCGGATTTGCCGGGAGCCGGTAGTAGATGGTCAGGCCCACCTTGCGCCCGGCGTCGACAACCTCTTCCAGATGCTGCCGCACCTCGTCCATTTCAAGTCGATCCTCGGGCGAGAACGTTTCATTCGCCAACAAAGGGCTGCCGACCGCATCCAAGGTACTGATAACCACCTGTGCAATACCTCTGTTGCGCAACAGATCAGGTAGACGGTCAAGGTATGCTATCCCGGACTTGAGTAAAAGATAGGCAATGTGCAGGTGTGGCCGGTCGGCACCAGTTCGCTGCTTTGCCCGGTGGATGTCCTCAATGACTGACAACACTTTCTCAAGGCGTGTGCCTTGGCGATAGTGATCGTTCTCCGCGCCGGTTCCGGCAAGGGAAAACCCGACTGTGTCAATGCGTTCTTCGACTAACTGTTCGCATATCCGCTCGTTGAGCAGCATACCGTTGGTGGTGGTTCCCACCTGGCAGCCGGCATGTTTGGCAAGGCGGGCAAAGTCAAAGAATTGAGGGTGAGTGAAAGGATCGCCCCAGCCCTGCAGGTGGACGAAGCGAATTTTCTTGAAAGCTGGCAGCAAGCGGCGGAAAAGGCTCTCCTCCATATGCTGAGTGAGCCATCGGTCTTTGTACACGGTTCGGGGGCAATAAAAACAGTTGGCCGTGCAGTCGGAACTAATCTCTATCTGGAGCCATTCAAGCCGGGGAAGACAAGAGAACGGCCACCCCCGATACATGATGGCTCCTCCCAGTTATTTGCAGGAATTGGGGTTCTTGGCCTGCAGGTACGCTTCAAGGCGCCGCTTATCAGCCCTGTAGACAGGATTGTTCGCCAACTGATTGATGAGGAGAACCAGTTGGGCCTGGAGAAAGGCATCCATGTCTTTCTTCAAGGAATAATACATCCATACCCCACCTCGCCGATCCTGTAGCCATCCGTTTCGTTTCAGATAGGCCAAATGGCGGGAGACCGTCGATTGCGGCATATCAAGCGCGTTCATTAAGTCGCAGACGCAATACTCGCTTCCCCCTTGCAGGAGAATGAGCAGACGCAGCCTGGTTTCATCGGACAGTGATTTGAACAGTTCAGTAATTGTTTGCATCGCACCAAAATACCGCAGCGAAAAATTAACGTCAACGGTTCCCACTCCCGCCTTGTAAACATCTGTCTAGCCGGATATATTTATACGGTCAATAAACCTTAGCCAGGGAGGTGACCATGAAGTGGGCGCAAGCTGCGGTACTTGTCATGTTATCCGGAAGCGTTGCCTTTGCCGGCATCGGCGGCGGCGATGTCACCATGAAAAACAAGGGAGGAGACACGGTTTTCAGCCACGAAAATCATGTGACAGGGGCAGAATTGAAGTGTCAGGACTGCCATGCCAAGCTCTATACCAACACCAAGCAGCATAAGGCGGTGACCATGAAGGCCATGGAGCAGGGTAAATCCTGTGGCGCCTGTCATAACGGCAAAAAGGCCTTCAGCGTTAAGGAAAATTGCGAAAGCTGCCACAAGAAATAAGCCCATCAAAGGAGGAAAGGAATGCAGAACGAAGATATTCTGGTAGTGATGCAGAAAGATCTCGAGCGAGCCCTCAAGGCACCCGAGAAGAGCCGCCGATGGGCCATGCTGATTGACCTGCGCAAGTGCGTCGGTTGTCATGCTTGCACCGTTGGCTGTGTTTCGGAAAATAAACTGCCGCCCGGCATGTACTATCGTCCGGTGCATGAATACGAGCAGGGCAAATACCCCAAGGTGAGCCGAACCTTTCTCCCCCGGCCCTGCATGCAGTGCGACAATCCACCCTGTGTCGCCGCCTGTCCGGTTAAGGGCAAGGACGGAGCCACCTGGAAGTCAACAGAGGGTCTCAGCGCCGGCTTGGTCATGATCAATTACGAACAGTGCATCGGTTGCGGTGCCTGCGTACCTGCTTGCCCTTACGACGCCCGCACCATGGATCAGGGCGGCATGCACGGCGACGGTACGCCGGCAATCCAAAAGTACGAGACCATGGCCAGCTATGAATATGGCAAGAAATGGCCCCGCTCCGGCAAGAACACTCCGGTGGGCAATGCCCGCAAATGCCATTTCTGTCTCCACCGCCTTGCTGTAGGACAGTTACCAATGTGCATCACTACCTGCATCGGCCGGTCCGGATATTTTGGCGATGAGAACGATCCCCAGAGCCTGATCGCCCAGGTCAAAAAGGCGAACAAGGTCCAAGTGCTCAAGCCGGCCAAGAAAACCGCGCCACGGGTCTACTATGTCGCCACCGAAAAGCTGGAGGTGCTCTATGGCAAATAAGAATGCAAAAACCGTCTCCCGCCGCGATTTCCTCAAAACTTCGGCCCTGGCCGGTTGCGGCGCCATCGTGGCCACCCATTTCGATTTCGCCCGCGACCTGATCGCCCGGGTCGAGGCCGGTGAACTGACCCAGGCCGAGGCCTACGAACTGCTCAAGGCGGAGAACACTCTTTATTCCGTCTGCCTCAACTGCAATACCGGCTGCGGCATCAAGGTCAAGATTCTCGATGGCGTTGCGGTCAAGATCGACGGCAATCCCTACAATCCCTTCAACCTCCATCCGCATCTGGAGATGAAGGATGCGCCAGCCACGGCAGTCATGGTCGACGCCGGTCTCTGTCCCAAGGGGCAGGCAGGCCACCAGGGGGCCTACGATCCCTACCGAGTGACCAGGGTGTTGAAACGGGCTGGCAAGCGTGGGGAAAACAAGTGGACCACAATCCCTTTCAACCAGGCCATTGAGGAGATTGTCAGTGGCGGCAAACTGTTTGCCCATGTAACCGGCGAGGAGAATCGTCAGATTTCCGGCTTGAAAGAGTTGTATGCCCTGACCGACAGCAAGGCCTTCGAGGATATGGGCAAGGATGCCGTAGCGCTGCGCAAGAAAAAACCCGAGGAGCGGCAGGCGGCTATCGAGGAGTTCAAGGCCAAACATGCCGCCAACTTGGCTGCCCTGATCGACCCGGAGCATCCCGACTTCGGACCCAAGAACAATCAATTCGTCTACTTCTGGGGTCGCAAGAAAGCCGGTCGCTCAAATTTCGCCGCCGCCTTCACCGGTGCTTTCGGCACCAACAACACCCACGGCCATACTACGGTCTGTCAGGGTTCGCTCTACTTCGCCTGCAAGGCAATGAGTGAGCAGTATGTCGGCAACAGCTTCAAGGACGGCCAGAAATTCTACTGGCAGGCGGACCAGGAGAACAGCGACTACATCCTCTTTGTCGGCGCCAACCTGTTCGACGGCAACTACGGCCCCACCAACCGCGCCATGCGCATGACCCAGCGGATGGCCGACGGCAAGCTGAAGATAACCGTGCTCGATCCGCGCTGCACCAAGCTGGCAGCCAAAGCCCAGCGTTGGGTGCCGGTGCTACCCGGCACCGATGCCGCCTTCGCTATGGGCATGACCCGCTGGATATTGGAGAACAAGAAGTATGACGCCCAGTTCCTCGCCTGCTGCAACAAGGCGGCAGCCACGGTGATCAAGGAACAGACCTGGAGCAACGGTGCCTGGCTGGTGAAGCTCGATAAAGAGGGCAAGCCCGGCAAGTTCCTCCGCGCCCAGGAGATCGGTTTGAAGGCAGCCGAGAAACGCACCGACAAGGACGGCAAGGAGTTTGACTTCGAATATCTGGTGACCATCAAGGACGGTCAACCGGTGGCCTTCGACCCCAACGACGACAAGCAAGCAGTAAGCGGCGATCTATTCGTCGACACCCTGCTCAAGGATGCCGAGGGCAAGGAAATCAAGGTCAAGAGTAGCCTGCAACTGATGCTGGAGACGGCCAAAGAGAAGACACTCTCCGAATACGCGGCTCTCTGCGGCACCGATGCGGCTACCATCGAGGCCGTGGCCAAGGAATTCACCAGCTACGGCAAGAAAGCCTGTGTCGATGTGCACCGAGGACCGGCCCAGCACACCAACGGCTTCTACAATATCGCCAGTTTCATGAACCTCAACCTGCTGATCGGCAACTTCGACTGGAAGGGCGGGATGATTGCCGCCTCGACCTTCAACGTTGACGGTACCAGCAGCAGCACTGACAAACAGCCATTCAACTTCAAGAAGATGGGACCAAAGGGGTTGAAGACCTTCGGCACCTCGATCATCCGTCACGACATCAAATACGAGGAATCCACTCTGTTCAAGGGCAAGGAGTCCTATCCGGCCAAGCGTAATTGGTGGCCGATCTCCTCGGATGTTTATGAAGAGATCCTGCCATCGATTGCCGACGGCTATCCGTACCAGGCGAAGGTGGTCTTCTCCTACATGGGGGCTCCGACCTATTCTCTGCCGGCAGGGCATACCCAGATTCAAGCCCTCCTCGATCTCGACAAACTGCCGCTCTACATCGCCAGCGATATCCTTATCGGGCCGACCTCGATGTATGCCGACTACATCATCCCGGATCTCCACTTCTTGGAGCGCTGGGAGTTCCAGGGCTCGCATCCCAACATGCCAGTCCGCATCCAGCCGGTCCGACAGCCAGTGATTGCCTCGCCCAACGAGGTGGTCAAGGTCTTTGGCGAGGAGCAGCCGATCTCCTACGAGACCTTCTGGCTCGCCCTTGCAGAAAAGCTAGGCTTCAAGGGATTTGGTAAAGACGGGTTCGGCGAGGGCCAGGATTTCAGCCGTCCGGACGACTTCTACATCCGCATGGTGGCCAACATCGCCCTGGACCGCAAGGAACCGGTGGCCGACGCCTCTCAGGAGGAGATCGATCTGTTCTTGAAATCACGCCGGCACCTACCCAAAAACGTCTTTGATGCCGAACGCTGGCAGAAGATCGCCGGTGCTGCCTGGCCCAAGGTGGTGACTGTGCTGAATCGCGGCGGCCGCTTCGACGCCCAGGCGGCCACCTACAAGGGCGAGCAGGTGGCCAACAAGTACGGCAAGCAGATCAATCTCTACCAGGAGAAAACCGCCGGCTGCAAGGATGCCTTCACCGGCAAGTCCTACTACGGCATTGCCCGCTATGTGCCGGTAGCCGACACCCTGGGCAACGAGCCAGCCAAACTCGCCGAGGGCTATCCGCTCCATCTGATCACCCAGCGCGATATCCGCCACACCAAGGCGCGGACCATCACCATGCCCTATCTCACCGACCTCATGCCGGAGAACGCGATTATCCTCCACACTGGCGACGCCAAGAAGCTGGGGGTGAAGACCGGCGACCAGGTCAAGGTGGTTTCGGCCACCAATCCGGATGGTGTCTGGGATCTGGGCAATGGCAACAAGAAGCCGATGATCGGTAAGGTCCAAGTGACTGAGACCATCCGCCCCGGAGTGGTTACCTTTACTCTGGGCCATGGTCATTGGGATTCGGGGGCTGTGGATGTGACCATTGACGGCAAACTTGTCAAGGGCGACAAAAAGCGGGCCGGCGGCGTCCATGCCAATGCCGCCATGTGGGTCGATCCTCATCTGAAGAACACCTGCATGATCGACAAAGTTGGCGGCAGCGTGTCTTTTTATGACACCAGGGTGAAACTGATCAAAGTGTAATCTCTTTCATCAATCACTGTACAAACGGGCTGCCCATCTGGTAGCCCGTTTGCTTTTTATTTAGACTGCGCGAGGCGTTCCTCGAACCTCAAAATACAACCGGCAAACGCTTTTCTGATCAAATCCCCATCTTCCTCTAACCTCCATCTAGTCTATTCTTGTTTGGGATTGACGCATCCGCCCAGGCGGATTAAAAAATGATCGTATCGTCAATGCAATGCATTGCACCTGGATGTATTCCTGAACATTATTTCTCAAAGGATGTGCCATGTCTCAGCACCAAAAACAACTCAGTTTTCTTGATCGGTATCTTACCCTGTGGATCTTTCTCGCCATGTTCGCCGGGGTTATGCTCGGTTATGCCGTTCCCGGCGTCCAGCATGTGATCAACGCCTTTCAAGTGGGCACTACCAACATTCCCATTGCCATCGGTCTGATCATGATGATGTATCCGCCCTTGGCCAAAGTGAAATACGAGCAACTGGGCCAGGTCTTCCGCAATGGCCGGGTGCTGCTGCTCTCCCTGGTACAGAATTGGGTGATCGGGCCAGTGCTGATGTTCCTCTTGGCCATCGCCCTGCTTTCCGGCCAGCAGCACTACATGGTCGGCCTGATCCTCATCGGCTTGGCCCGCTGTATCGCCATGGTCATTGTCTGGAACGATCTGGCAGACGGCGACACCGAATACTGCGCTGGATTGGTGGCATTCAACTCGATCTTCCAGGTGTTGTTTTTCTCCCTCTACGCCTGGATCTTCATCACTGTCATTCCCGGCTGGTTCGGCCTGTCCGGAGCAGTGGTCGATGTCTCCATCGGCGAAATCGCCCAATCGGTGTTCATTTACCTGGGGATCCCCTTTATCGCCGGCATGCTCAGTCGCCTGATTGGCATCAAGTTGAAAGGCAGAGACTGGTATGAAACGGTGTTCATTCCAAAAATTAGCCCGTTGACCCTGATTTTCCTACTCTTCACCATTCTAGTGATGTTCTCGCTCAAGGGTGAATACATAGTTCAGCTGCCACTCGATGTGTTGCGTATTGCCCTGCCCTTAACCATCTATTTTTTGATAATGTTCGGGGTCTCGTTCTTCCTGTCGTTGAAAGCAGGGGCGACCTACGAGCAGACCGTCACCTTGAGCTTCACTGCCGCGTCCAACAATTTTGAGCTGGCGATAGCCGTGGCCATCGCCGTTTTCGGTATCAACTCCGGCGAAGCCTTTGCTGCGGTCATCGGTCCTCTGGTCGAGGTGCCGGTGTTAATCGCTTTGGTTAATGTGGCCCTGCGACTGAAGAATAAATATTTTCCCTATGAACAGCGGACCCTGACCGGGGTCTGCCATGTGCGAGTCAAACCCGAGAGGTAAACCATGCTCCAAGTCCTTTTCGTCTGTGAACACAACTCAGCCCGCAGCCAGATGGCCGAGGCTTTTCTCAAGCATCTCGGCCGCGACGACTTTTTTGTCGAAAGCTGCGGGCTGGAAGCTGGTACCCTCAATCCGCTGGTGATTGAGGTCATGGACGAAATTGGCTACGATCTTAAGAATAACACCACCCAGGCAGCGCTTGATCTGTTCAAAAAGGGGCGCAGCTATGATGTGGTGATCACGGTCTGCTCACAGAAAGCGAGTGAGCTGTGCCCGCTCTTTCCCGGTCGAGCCCTGCGGCTCAATTGGCCTTTTGCCGATCCTTCCCGTCTGGAGGGCGACCGGGAGACCAAATTGGCTGGAATCCAGAAAATACGGGACCAAATAAAGATGCAGGTTGAGGCGTTCCTCGCCGAGTACCGGCACAAAGGGTTGAAAATGTTTCTATGAGCGCATCCAACAACAACAGCGAACAGCGAAAGACGACCATCCTTTTCCTCTGCACCGGCAATTCGTGCCGCAGCCAAATGGCCGAGGGGTGGACGCGCCATTTGAAAGGCGAGAGAATTGAACCCTATTCCGCCGGGATCGAGAAACATGGACTCAACCCCTTGGCGGTCCGTGTCATGGCGGAAGCCGGGGTGGATATCAGCGCTCAGCAATCCAAACTGATCGATGAATTGCCATCAATGCCCTTTGATTACGTTGTCACCCTTTGTGACCATGCCCATGAAAGCTGCCCCTACTTTCCCGGACGCATCATTCATCAAGGCTTTCCCGACCCTCCGCACTTAGCCAAAGATACCTCCTCAGAGGAGGCGATTCTGCAAGCATATCGCTCTGTCCGTGACCTTATCCTCGATTTTGTTGAAGAAACTCTTCCGGACAGCCTGACCAATTAAAAAGAGGGGAACCCGATTTATATGCAAGCCTTTAGCGAAGCACTGGCCTTGTCCTGCCGAAGCACTGAGCTTTCATGGTTCGTTGTAGTCAGCCAATTTGGTCCAGCTAATTTTTCGGCATGAATAATCTCCCCGAAAGCTCGATCTGCTCATCGTTGCAACAGAGAATCCGGCCATGTTTGCCTTGCTGAACAAACAATGGATGCTAACTCTCCCGGAGAGAAGGGACAGAGGAATTTACCCCATCGCGTGCCAATGAGAGGAGCCGAACAGGTCCCACCGGTTCCTCGGGCATCCATGGAACTATGGCGAATCGACGGGCATGGTGGGTTCGTACGGCGTCAATCTGCATAATCTCTGCGGTGACCCGCTGAGCCAGACATGGATCTCTCGTTCCTGAGGCAGTAAGGCTGCTATTGATAACCCATGCGTAGGGTTCCACCCCGGCACGATTAAGATCGGCTTGTAAACGTGCCGCCTCTGAGACTGGGGTGGTTTCTGCGAGAGTGACCAGGAGTATCTTTGTGTGCTTGGGATCCCTGAGTTTCATCAAGGGCGTGACAATACCTACAGACTCATTTGCGGTGTCCTCGCTACCGACCACTTGCCGATGATATGCCCCGGTGGTGTCGAGAAGGAGCAAGGTGTGGCCGGTTGGTGCAGTGTCGAGAATGACAAAGGTCGAACGGGCTTGCATGATGAGCCGAGAAAAAGCGGTGAAGACAGCAATTTCTTCATAACAGGGCGAACGGAGATCTTCGGCTAACAGTGCCCGTTCATCTTTATTAAGCCGTGCTCCACGGGTGCTCATCACCTGATCAACATAAGCCTTTGTTTCTAGGACGGGGTCGATCCTGCTGACCGAGAGATTTTCGACACTCCCTTCAAGGGTCGTGGCAAGATGAGCAGCTGGATCGGTTGTACTGAGATGGACCTTGGCACCACGAGAGGCGAGTTCCACGGCAATGGCTGCCGCGATCGTGGTCTTGCCAACGCCGCCCTTTCCCATGACCATCACCAACCCCTTACCAGACTGCGCAATCTCGTCTATGAGGCCAGAAAGCCGAGGATAATCAGTTTGCTGAACCGAAGATACGGAAGAATGTGTAAGTTCAGCCGCTTTGGTGTCGTCCAGGAGCGCCCGAAGCGCCGGCAGCCCAACCATATTGAACGGGCGAAGAGGAATACGCATCTGAATAAGGCTCTGTAAACGATCGGGCATCTCTATAAGCGCAACCCGACCGCGCCGCTCGAGAGCGGCAGCGGTCCGGTCGGTCGGATCCGCCGCTGCAAACACAGCATTAATGACAAGCTGCTGGTTGAGGAGACCAAGTTCAGTAAGTTCCGCTGACGAACGGGCGATTTCTCGCAGCGCTGCACGATCCGGCCGCGTTACAAGCACAATGATCGTTCGTTCCGGATCACTGAGAGCCGAAAACGCGGCGGAAAATCGGGCCTCTTCCATTTTTAGCCCGGAATGTGGCCCAAGACAGGAAGCGCCTCGAGTCGTCGACTGGAGGAAGGAGGTCCAAGCGCTGGGCAACTGCAGAAGTCGCAAAGTATGTCCGGTCGGTGCGGTATCGAACAAAACATGATCATAGGGTACCTCGTTTTCACTCCCGGCCAGGAGTTCGGCAAACTCATCGAAGGCGGCTATTTCCACCGTACAGGCACCGGCAAGTTGCTCTTGCAGTTCGGCGATCTGTGATTCTGTCCAGATGGCGCGGTAGGGGGCTATTACCCGCTCCCGATAATGGGTGGCGGCCAACTCAGGATCGATATTAAGCGCGGAGAGCCGATCAACACCCGGCACGGCAGTCGCTCGCAGAGAGAGTTGGATCCCGAGCATCTCATCGAGGTTTGAGGCTGGGTCTGTGCTGACAAGGAGGATTCGTTTGCCCATTTCAGCAAGGCGGATCGCAGAAGCACAGGCAAGGGCAGTTTTGCCTACGCCACCTTTCCCTGTAAAGAAAAGATAACGACTTGGCTGCTCAAGAAAGTTCTTCATACATTCTCCAGTCCGCTCGTACTGTGATCATTTCTTCGTGTGTCCTATTTCCGGATAATATTTATCTATGCAATCCGGACAGATACCATAGGTTGAATCGGATTTTGCCCGTTCCTGAATATACCGTTCGATATCTTGCCAAAATTCTCGATCAACTCTGATCTTCTTGCAGGAGGGACACACTGGCAATATGCTTTCCAGGTAGCTCACTCGAACGAGTAATTTATAAGTGTGGCGGATGATAACCACCCCTACAATCGTGATAATCAGGCTCTCAAATAAGGATTCACGCCAGTTTATCGGAGTTGCCGGACCGCCGAGTAAGACGTAGGGGATGTCAAGGATTTCATCGAGCCAAGTAATTGCAATGATAACCAGAATGGCTACAGCCTCATACCAGCTTACTTTTTTCGCGATCATATTTTCTCCAGACTGTTGCATGGCAGAACCTCATCCTGTTGATAATTTTTTTGCATGTAACTGCAGATTTTTACATGGAAAGCCCGCAAGGAATTACCGCTTAATCGTTGATTGTTTTGGCTCACTTCTTATGAAGATTTTTTGAGATTTTTACCGCAGAAAGTGTGGGCTCCGACCTGATCAACACAGCATTCTTCCATGAGAAAACCCATTATGACGTCAAGCACCTCATACTGAGCGATACAATAAAGTATCCTTCCTTCCCGCACCTGCCGGACAAGCCCCACAGAAACCAGTGCGGCAATGTGATGACTCAATGTGGACCCGGGGACATCCAATTTTTTTTGCAAATCTCCCACGGGCAACCCTCGCTCTCCGGCCTTGACAAGCGTTTTGTACACACCTAGCCGGGTAGGGTGTCCCAGTTCTTTCAATGCGGCCGCAACAGCTTCAATTTCCATATGATCCCTCCCTTGTTTCAATATTTCTAAAATAACAGAAATGTATTGACAAGGAAAACATTTCCATTATTTTAGAAAAATAAAAATAATGGAGGTTTTGCCATGGATGCGTATTACCTGATGATTAAAGATACCCTTGGGATGTTTTTATTCCTTGGGTTTGAACTCTCCGCGCTTTTCCTTCTGATTAGCGCTGGAGTGAGTCTGTTGCAGCAGTATATCCCTGATTCAAAGATCCAGGCTGTTTTAAGCGGGAAAAAGGGTTTGGGGTATATTTTCGCTGCATTTTTGGGGGCGATCACCCCGTTTTGCAGTTGCTCAACCATCCCTATGCTGCGTGGATTGCTGAAGGCCAAGGTAGGGTTTGGCCACACACTCACCTTTTTGTTCACCTCGCCATTGCTGAATCCGATTATTATCGGGATGTTCCTGGTTACCTTTGGTATGCGAGTGACGGTGGTGTACACCTTTGTCGCCTTGATGGTTTCCATTGTCGGTGGTTTAGTGTTGGAGGACCTTGGTTTTGAACGATATGTTATCCCCGAAGGGAAAATTCCCGCTGCAAGTTGCTGCTCCCCCAACCCGCCCACCGCAAATCCGGCGGGGAAGAATCCTGCCACGGAAGCAGGAAGTACGCAGCCTGCTCAAGGTTCTTGCTGCGCTTCTTTTCCGATGGCCTCTGTACAAGATTCCTGCCGCACGCCCCTTGTCGAAACCTGTTGTTCCGCACTGCCTACGTTTTCACCAGCTTGTTGTACGGCCACCACTGAAACGGACGCCCCAGCATTTATGCTTAAGTTAAAACGGGCATTTCTGGATGGTTGGCTCCAGTTCAAGGCTATATTTCTGTATCTACTGCTGGGTGTTGCCTTTGGCTCCCTGGTGTATGGGTTTGTCCCCACAGAATTCATTGCCAGATATGCCAGTGGCGACAGCCCGCTTGCAGTCCCTATTGCCGCAGTCATCGGTATTCCGCTTTATGTGCGGGCTGAAGCACTTATCCCTCTGAGTGCGGTTCTGGTGACCAAGGGTATGGGACTTGGAGCCATTATGGCTCTGATCATAGGCGGCGCCGGTGCCAGCCTAACGGAAGTCATTTTGTTGAAGTCGATGTTTCGCATGCCCATGATAATCGCTTTTTTAACGGTCATCTTGGGTATGGCGGTTTCTGCCGGCTATCTGTTCCAATTCGTTTTGTGAAAAAGAATTGCGACCTAGACACACAGTCAGTGACCAGTGGCTTTGCCGTGTCACAGGCTCTTTCTCTATTGGGAAAGCGCCTCAAACCCGGAAATAATATCAAGCAGTTCTCCGGTAATGGCATTTTGCCTGTTCTGGCGATACTCCATGGTCAGGGCGTCCGAAACCTCTTCTATTTTTTTGACGGCGGCATGCATGGCCGCCAGACGGCTGGCATTCTCGCCGGCCATCGAAAGGGCTATCGATCTGAAGATGTTGACGTAAATATACTCACGTACCAGTGCTCTCAGCATCTGTTCATGGGCAATGGCAGAGATCGGTATTGATCGTGACGGCCACTTACCGGTTTTACTTTGCAAATCGTCCATGAGGACTGGGAATAGCCGGATTTTTTCCTGGGCGTAGGTCGTTGCAGCTGCTGGTCTATTGAACAGCAGAACGACTTCCTCGATATCCTGGTCAGCTTTTATGCGTTCAATTTCCAGCAGTAAGCGTTGGACGAGCGGATTGACACCGGCAAGGGAGGACGGCAAGGGGTAGGATGCTGCAATGACTCGTTGCAAGGCGGTGAGCCCGGCCGCAATCTGCGCACCAACCGCAATCACATGGCATCCGCTATGGTGGTCGTGGCTGAGCACGTGCAATGCGTACCGGATAATCTCTTCATTGAATTGACCGGCAAATCCATAATCCGTCCCGATCACCACAGCGAGCAGCGCACCTTTCTTACGAGGCAATGCTATTGGGGGCATCCTTTTGGCGCCATTGCCCTTGAGAACAATCTGCAGCCCCAATGCTACGGTATGATGATAGTCCTGGAGAGACTCGACAGCCCGTTCATATTGACGCAGGTTGGCCGCCGCCATGGCCTTCATGGTGCGCACGATGGATTGGAGGTCGTCAACACTCTTCATCTTGCGAACCAGACTCTCCAAGGTGGCCACAGCCTCACCCCCTGTATGTTTGCACAACTCGCTGGATACTCTCCGCCAGGAGTTGCCTGTCGCCGTCACCGAGCACCTTGCCGTCAAAAATCTGTTGTTCTAAATCAGGCAGTTCGTTTAAGACCGCCTGCTGCAGCCGCTCTTCGGCATCGGCAATCTCCTGGAGTTCAAGATTGTCCAGATACCCCTCGGTGGCTGCCAAGAGAATGATGATCTGCTCGGTCGTAGTCAGCGGCGTGTATTGCGGCTGTTTGAGCACCTCGCGGATTCTGCGCCCCCGTTCGATGGTCATCAGGGTTTCGTGATCCAGTCGTGTGCTGAAGCGGGCAAAACTTTCCAGTTCTTCGAATTGGGCATAGGCAAGGCGTAAATCGCCGGTAATAGCGCGGTAGGCTGGCAGCTGTGTCTTGCCCCCGACCCGGGATACCGACTTGCCGACATCGACCGCAGGCAGTACCCCTTTCTGAAAAAAATCAGGGGAAAGATAGATTTGACCATCGGTGATCGAGATAAGATTGGTGGGAATATAGTCGGCGAGGTTCTGCGCCTGGGTCTCCAGGATGGGTATGGCGGTTAGGGATCCGCCGCCCAATTCGGGACGCAGATGGGTGGAACGCTCCAGCAGGCGGGAATGAATGTAGAAGATGTCGCCAGGATAGGCTTCACGGCCTGGAGGCCGACGCAATAGCAGCGAAAGTTCGCGATAGGCCCGTGCGTGTCGGGTCAGATCGTCATAGACAACCAAGACATCGCGGCCCTGGCGCATGAAATATTCGGCGATACTGGTGGCGGCATAGGGGGCGATGAATTGCAGTCCAGGAGATTCGTCACCACCGGCAACCAGAACAACGGTATAGGCCATGGCACCATGGCGCCGCAGGGAGGCAATCAACTGGGCAACTGCTGATCCGCGTTGACCGATGGCACAGTAGACGCACAACACGTTTTTGCCCTGCTGATTGATGATGGTGTCCAAGGCAATGGCAGTTTTACCCGTTTGCCGATCCCCGAGAATCAACTCCCGTTGCCCCTTGCCAATGGGTACCAGGGCATCGATGACCTTAATGCCTGTTTCCAGGGGTGTGACCACCGGGGCTCTATCCATAATCGAAGGGGACTCCTGTTCAACGGGCAACCGCTCGACAGCTTCGATACCACTTTCTCCATCCAGGGGCGCGCCAGTTGCGCTGATAACTCGCCCCAACAGCGCATCGCCCACGGGAATATCAACCACTCGCCCGGTGCAGTAGACCTTGGTTCCTGCTGCGATGTTGGCACACTCCCCGAGGAGAATGACGCCAATTTCATAGGGATCGATGTTAAAGGCTATCCCGGGCACGCCGCCGTGAAACAGCAGCAGTTCCTGGGATTTGACACTGGGCAATCCTTCCACCCGGGCAATGCCGCTCCCCACGGCAACCACATAACCGACTTCCGTGGCTTGTAAAGCGGTCCTTGTTTCCTCGGCAAGCGTCGCAAAGACCCGGGACATATCCTGGATAATGAACTCAAGCATGTTCGTGGTCCGGCGAAGGGAGGCCCTTCTCGATATATCGTTGCAGCGACTGCTCAAGATCGTGCATATACTCCTCAATGCTCCAGCCGTAATGCCTTTCGCCGACATCCAGCTCGATGCCGGCGATCAGGTTATCGCTCACCACAAAGTCTACCGGCCCAATTGTCTCCGCCAGAGGCAAGAGCATGGCGGCAAGTTGTTCTTGTTGGCCTGCGTCGAGAGCAAAGGAGCTGTGGATCCGTATCGGTGCACCATCACGCCCAGCCGCAACCCGCAATTGGCGCTGCTGCTCGGGCGAAAGGGTGCGCAGCTTTTCTATGAACACCGCCACCATCCCCCGCTCCAGATCGGCTCCAGCAAGGTCATGCAGGATCCTTCGGGCCAATTGACAGGCCCCCTGGCCAATCAAGACACGTCCCTGCTGAAGAAAGGCGTCCTGCTCCCGCTGCATGGACAGAATCCAGTCATTTTTGATGCGGTCCACGTCTTTTCGAGCATGCTCCAAATACACTTGACGATCCTGCTCCACCGCGATTTTGGCATCGCTTAAAATCCGGTGTTTCTCGTTCGCTAGGTCAGCGGTCAGGGCCGTATACGACGCAACAGCTTCTTCTGCCTCGGCGCTTTTCCGGCGGGCCGCTTCCTGAATTTCCGCCAAATGTTGTTGGCGCTTATCCATCGCCCGCAGGATGGGGCCGTACAGAAAACGTTTCAGCAGCCAAATCAGAATGAGAAAGTTGCATATCTGGGCAATAACGGTCATCCAGTTGACGGACATCGCTCACTTCCCCGCATGATTGATCGCATAATTCCAAAAAGGATTGGCGAAAATCAGAATCATGGACACCACAAAGCAGTAGATGGCCGTTGATTCAATCATGGCCAGACCGACAAAAAGCGTCCGCGTGATGGTGTTTGCCTCATCGGGTTGTTGGGCAATGGCACTGATAGCCTGGGCCACAGCCCTGGCTTCTCCAAGCGCTGGTCCGATGCTGCCGAGAGCAATGGTGAATCCGGCAACAACAATTGAGCTAACCGCAATGATAGTTACCATATCCATACGACGTACCTAGGCTGAGGGGGGTTGATGATTGTTTCGTTTTGCTGATTTACTGGCTGAAGCAATATACACCATGGCTAAAATTGAAAAAATGTAGGCTTGGATGACACCTGTCAATAAACCTAAAGCGTGCATAACAACCGGGAAGAACAAGGGGGTTATCCCTAAAAGAATAGCAACAATAACTGTACCACTCATCATGTTGCCATACAGCCTGACCGCCAAGGCAAGGGTTCTGGATATTTCACCAATAATATTGAAGGGTAGCATGATGAAGGTCGGTTTGACATAGTCGCTGAGGTAACTGCTCCAACCCTTACTGGACACGCCATAGAGAGGCACGGCAATGAAGACGCAGATGGCGAGCGCCACGGTTGTCGAGAAGGAGCCGGTCGGAGGGGAAAATTCGGGAATAACGCTCAGGACATTGGCGGTGAGGATGAACAAAAATAGGGTGCCGATAAAGGGGATGTAGTGGCGGGCCTCCTGATTACTCACCTCTCGTATTTGTGTCTGGATTTCGGAAACGGTGATCTCAAGAAAATTTTGCCAGTGGGACATAGACACCTCACTCGATATGTTCCGCGTGACCAGCCAGGACAGGAGCACCAAAATACCCATCACTGCCCAGGTAAAGACAAGGGTCGCATTTACCGGAAATGGACCGAGATAAAAATAGATGATGGCATCAGGACTGATGGTCATTCGGACACCTCCTTCCGCACCACGGAGCTTACCCAGTATTTGACGAGAAACCGGGCCAGCAGGATGCCCAGCAAGGCCATAAGCGCACGGATCCAATTTCCCTGCATCAACCAGTACATGCCCGCCAGGGTGACACCCATCCTGCCAATGAAACTCAGGAACATTTTCAATGCCGGCGAAAACGAAGATATGAGCTGTACCTGCCCCTTGGGCACTCGCGCCACGGAGCGCGTGGTCAGCCATAAGCCGCCAAAATAAAAGCAACCCAAGGCTATGCCGGCGAGAAACACAACAGCGTATTCCATGGTCATCCTCACTCGTCGTCCTTGCCTGTTTGTTTGATCCAGTGCCAGCTGTTGATACAGCCAACCATCAGGCCAGCAAAGAGCAGCATCAACGTCCAGGAATAAGGGCTTGGCCACCGGCGATCAATCCACATCCCCAAAGCTACTCCCAGCAGGGTCGGAATGGCTATTGACCACCCCACCAGGCCGAACATACCCATGCCGTACCAGATATTTTTATTCTTCTCCCGTTGTGCTTTCAGGCGGCGCCTCGCGTCCCGATCAATCTTGGCACTGTGAGCCGGACCTTTCTCGTGCTTCGAGTTATAGTCGGACGGCTTCATCGGACTCGTTCCCCCAGTTCCATGAACCGCCGAATGGTATCGGCCTCCAGTTTCTTCAAAGCGGTACGGCTGGCCTCTTCTTGCTTCATCGACTGGAGGAACTGGTTGTCCACGGCTTGCTTCAGTTCCTCAAGGGTATCGCCCCTGACCGCATCCCTGACCGAGATGAGCACTTGGTGGCCGATTTTAACCAGAATCCCTTCACTCACAGCGTAGTAGGCTATTTGGCCATCATCGCTTTCCAGTGTCACAATTCCGGGCACCAGGGCATTGGTGTAATCAATATGGCGTGGCAGCAGACAAAAGGAACCGCCCATTCCTTCAGCAACAATCTTTCGCACCTCCTGGTCGAGAAAGATCGAGGTGGGCAGCAGAATTTTCACTCTCATCCTCTCCTGCCTCCGTTGGCCACACACTCATGCTCATCGACCGTTCCAATCATATAAATGTATTTTTCCGGGCAGTTGGCGAATTCATCGCCCAGGATTCGCTCGCAGCCTGAGATCGTGTCTTCCAAAGCCACCAGTTTTCCAGGCAAGCCGGTAAAATGTTCCGTGGTGTGAAATGGCTGGGTGAGAAAACGCTCCAGGCGGCGGGCGCGTTGCACTACGTTTCTGTCTTCCTGAGAGAGTTCTTCAAGTCCCAGCATGGCGATGATGTCTTTCAGATCTTCATAGACAGCCAGCGTTTTTTTGATTTCCTGGGCAACTTGATAATGGCGCTTGCCGACAATCTGGGGGGAGAGCATCTTCGATGAGGACCGCAGTAAATCGATAGCCGGATAGAACCCCTCGCTCGCTCTTTTCCGAGAAAGGACGATGGTTGCCGAGAGGTGGGCAAAGGTGTGGGTGGCAGCGGGATCGGTGAAATCATCCGCCGGGACATACACGGCCTGGATGGAGGTGATTGCGCCGTTGACTGTGTTGCAGATCCGTTCTTCCAACTCAGCCAGCTCCGAGGCCAGGGTGGGTTGATACCCGACCCGAGATGGGAGCCGCCCCATCAGTCCCGATATCTCCAAGCCTGCTTGAATAAAGCGGAAGACGTTATCAATCAGCAGGAGCACATCGCGTTTTTGCACATCGCGGAAGTATTCGGCCATGGTCAGGGCGGCATGACCGACACGAAAGCGGGCACCGGGGGCTTCATTCATCTGCCCAAACACCATGATGGTCTTGTCGAGAACTCCCGCCTTCTCTATTTCCCGGTAGATCTCCTCGGCCTCCCGGGAGCGTTCGCCAATGCCGCAGAAGAGACTGACCCCCTCGTATTGGCCGACGATATTGTTGATCAACTCGGTAATGAGCACGGTTTTGCCTACCCCGGCCCCGCCAAAAAGGCCTGCTTTCCCACCCCGCTCCAAGGGTACAAGCAAATCCAAGGCCTTGATTCCTGTTTGCAGCACCTGCGATTGTGTACCCCGTTCCGCCAATGAAACAGGTGTCTGATGGATGGAGCGCCACTCGCCGCCTGCCAAGGGCGTTCCCCCATCGATGGTCTCGCCAAAAACATTGAACACCCGACCAAGAAGGCGGTTACCCACCGGCACCTCGATGGTGGTGCCGGTATCGACAACGACGGTGTTGCGTTCCAAGCCCTGGGTGTTATTGAGGGCGATACAGCGGACGGTGTCGTCATGCAAGTGCGCTTGCACTTCTAAAACGATATGTTGGCGTGCGCCAGTGAGCAGCCGACTGTTAATCACCGGCAGGTGAGAGGGAGGGAAACGCACATCGATAACGCTTCCCCGGATTGAGAGAACTGTGCCATGATACGGCATGGGGGGCTCTCCTCGTTCAGAGTCTTTTCATACGAACACTCTCACCTGGCTCTAGGTGGTTATCTTTGATGTTGCCCACCATTTTGTCCACCACCTGGCGGACATCGGCCAGACATCACCGCCCCTTGGGATTGGTTTGGGCGCAGTGGCATCCTCCCTTTTGTTTTTCCCGGACAATCCGTTCCAGAATTGTCGAACGCCCCCCGTGAACACGGCAATCCTGTTCAATGGCTTGTTTGGTGTAGCCGAAACAGAAGCAGACTGTATTCGAATCATTGAACACTTCGGCTTTTACAGGTGGAAAAAGCTGGTTGCGCATTGTCGTTGATCTCCCTCACTATGCCGTCGCATACTGGTTCAGGGGCCATGCCAAAGGGTTCAGTCAAGGTGCGGCGGGTAAAACATCTTCCACTCTTCAAATCCATTCTTGTACCAATACATTTCAGCAGTGATCCCCCATTGTCGCGCCTGTTTCAGGGCATGGTAGGCGCGCTCCATGCCGGTACAGTAAAAGACGACAAGCTCGTTGTTGCCAATGGCCAGGGAAAGATTCTCCTTGGTCATCTTGTTTGATGGGTCATTGGCTATGAAAAAAGGAAGGTTTATGGCTCCTTTGATATGGCCAAGGGAAAATTTATATTCAGGGCGATTGTCAATAAAGACAGCGCCATGTTGCAAAAGGTGTTCCGTTTGTACTCTGTCGATAATTTTGACATCTTCGAGAGCATGAACGGTGCTGGAAATGCTCATGACAAGTCCTACGCAAAAGTGTAATCGCTGGACAATGGCTTTCATCATGCCGATCATTGCACAGGCAGGTGTGTATCTGTGAGCCGCATGCAGTTCAAAAGGATCGCACTCTTATTTTTTTATGGCATTGATAAAATCTCGTGCCTTATCACCTCTGAGATATTCGGCCAGCCCAACCGCGCCATCGACTAAATATTTTGAACGATATCCTTTCAATGTCAGGTAAGTTCGTGCTATTTCTGCCCGGTCGTAATGAGGACAAATGGTGACGATAATTTTGTTTTTATCAAGTTCGGCGAGCCGCGCAGGAAGTTCGTTCAACGGAATGCTCTTGATAAAACTAAAACTGTATGCCTGATATTCTTCAGGAAAGCGAATATCGATAATTTGGGCAGATCCCTGTTTGTAGAGTTCCAGCATTTCAGGGATTTCAATTTTCATATTTTTTCGTTCTTTATAATCAAACGATTTGAGATAGTCATCAAATGAAATGTTTTTCTCCTCTTGTGCAAATAGAGGAGCATTCACTAAAAGTACAGAAAGTAACATCGCAATTAATCTGAAACGCTTCATCATATTCTCCTTGGCAATAGTTTTGATTTTATAAAATCATCGTTATCACGATGCAGTGCATGAGCAGCTTTGCCTGTGTTCTTCTTGCATTCTTTGCTCCACATTGACCAGTCGCCCAGGCCAGCAGTTCCCTTGCCCGTTTCCCTGGTCCGTATGGCAAACACCCCCTATATCACTACGTTCGATTTGTAGGGTTGTATGGTGAATATCGAAATGATGGTGCAGATATTCCGCTGTTTCATGGAGGAATGCATCGCTCCCGCCAGATTGCATGATCAGATGCGCTGTCAAGACGTTCTCCGTGGTACTGGTTGCCCAGATGTGCAGGTCGTGGACGCACCGCACTTCCGGAATGGCCGTCAAATAATCCAGAACTTTTTCCGCATTGATGTGGGGAGGAACCCCGGCCATGGTGAGATGGAGAGAGTCTTTCAACAAACCCCAGCCGGCAAAGAGGATGAATAACGCGATAACGATGGATAATACTGGATCGAGCATATTCCAACCGGTAGCCGTGATGACCAATCCCGACACCACCACACCGGCAGAGACAATGGCATCCGCAGCCATGTGGAGAAATGCAGCCTTGAGGTTGAGATCCTTCTTGCGCCCCGCCATGAATAACAAGGCCGTCACGGTATTGATGACCACGCCGATGGCAGCAACCACGGTGATTGTCATGCCGTGAACGGGAACCGGTGACAGCAGCCGTCCGAATGCCTCCCAAATGATCACTCCAATGGCCGCATAGAGAAACAGTGCGCTGCCAAGAGAGACAAGAATAGTTCCTTTTTTGAACCCATAGGTATGTTTTGCCGTTGCTGACCGCTTGGCAACTGCCATGGCCGCCCAAGCGATGAGCAGGGTCATAACATCGCTCAAGTTGTGTCCCGCATCGGCCACCAGGGCCAATGAATCGGCAAACAGGCCGTACCCAGCCTCCACTCCGACAAACAACAAATTGAGCACTATACCGATGGCAAAAGCCCGATTGAAATTATCGGGGGCGTGATGGTGATTATGGTTGTGACAATGATCGTGTGCCAAAATAAATCTCCTTATCTGGCAGAAAGATCTTTGATATTCATGCGCAGGAATTTGGCTTTGAAGCCGGCGTTTGCCAGTTCGTTGTACGCCATTTTGGCACGCGCTCCGGTGGAGCAGTAAAGATACATCATCTTGTCCTTGGGCAACGTGGCTTCTTGCGCGGGGAGTTCATCCAGGGGGATATTGATGGCGTTAGTAATGAGTGGCTGCTTGCCGATTTCATCACGGCCACGTACATCAATGAGAAGAATATCTTTTTCTTTGCCAGAGACGGCCTTGCGGAAATCGTCCAGCGACACCTCGCCCGTTTCCAGCTTCCGTTCCCATTTGATCTTGGCGGTAGAGATCGGCCCTTTCTCAATCTTGCTCCCTGCTTCAACCCAACTCGCATATCCACCATCCAGGAGCGTTACAGCGGTGAAACCCTCATCGGTCAGCAACTCCAGTGCTTTTGTTGCCTCGTCGCCATACAGCACGATGGGCGCGTCACGGGGCAAATCACGCAGGGTTGCATTGATTGTATCGACAGACAAGGTGTAGGCTCCCTTGATTCGACCGACCGCACTCGTTTTTTTAGGGCGTGTATCGATCACGAGGACATTGCCGCTCTGGATATACTCCCTGGTGGAGTAGGTGGGCAAAGAAGCGTCCATCCAGGCCGCCCGGCCCGTTGTGTAGACCCGGACGTTCGCAAATCCTTTATTTTTGGCTGCCGCAGCACTGGTTATGGCCGTGCCGCGACCGTGTCCGCCATCATAGAACACCAAGAGCGTATTTTTATCCTGTGGCAGTAGCTCGGTTTGCTGCTGTTCGGATAAATCGATCGAAATGGAGACCGCGCCGGGGAGATGTGATTGCTTGTAACGATCCATCGGCCGAGGGTCCACCAGGACAAACGAGGCCCGTTCCCGGATGAGTCGCAACAGCTCATCGGTGTCTATATTGGTCACACCCTCAGGCAGAGTCGCTTTATTTTGTTGGACACTGGTGGCATAGGCCTCGCCATCCCTCAACTCGTAGTCGATGGTGACAAAATGGCCTTCTGCGATCTCATCGACGCCTTTGGTTGCGTCATCGAATTTTACCCGGACTGTTTGTGCGTTAGCGCCCGACCCGACTGTTAAAAATATGGCTTGGGCTCGTTTGGAGAAACTCGCGACCTTTCCCTTGTAGTTTGTGGTTGTGGATGAGCTGCTAGTCACCTTGTCGGTGACAGAGACCGACTGTTCTCCTTGCTCCTTGTTGGCGCAGCCACCGGCCAGCAACATGAGCGCCAAACAACATCCAGCCCATTGCAACAGCGTATCGTTCAAAACCAACCTCCAATCTAATTGCGAATCGCGGATTACGAACACACAGATATGTTTTTTATGCGTTCACCTGGCAAGGCCGCCAAAACACCGTGGCAACCGCCTGCCAAATTGTTCTTTTGAAAAGTGCCGACATGATTGCTATTGAACCGACCACGAATTGGGGTGTACCGAAGGGATAAAAAGCACACTGGCCTCTGCATGACGGGCAATATCGTGGCTCACGCTGCCAACAAAGAATTCTTCAACCATGTTTCGGCAATGGGATGCCATGACGACCAATTGCACTTCGTGCTCCAGCATCCAGCGAAGAATTTCCGGCGTTGGTGAGCCCTCACGCATTTCAATTCGAATTTTGGCTTTGCCAATACCTCGCAGAGCCTCCTGCAAATCTTTCAAATACTGCAAGGGACTATCACCTGCATCACCTGGCCGAACCTTTTGACTGTGGCCATGTTGTGGTTTCTGAACATGAAAAAGCGTTACCCTTTGTGCACCACAGGCCACCAGCTCTTTGACGTACCTGAACGCACGAGTTGAATTGTCGGAGAAGTCGGTGGGGTAAAGCACATGCTCATTGAATCTGAAATGGTTGGTGGCATAATTTTTCTCTCCTGTTCCCAAGTCGCCCCGCAGGCGTAAAACGGGTTTACAAGCATGGTGCATTACATCGTTGGCACCACCCCCCAAAAAGCTCTCACCGATAAGGGAATATTCCCGTGTCCCCACCACAAAGAGGGCGTAATTTTCTCGCAGGGCTATCTGATTAAGCTGATGTTTCGTGTTGCCCGATACAACACGCGTTTCAACTGAATATCCCTGATTTTTCAGAATTTCCTTCTGTTGTCGGAGGATATTGCTCAACACCTTGGTGTCATAAGCGAAGACTGTCGAATCATATTCTTCAGGCGAGAGGCACTGCAAAAGCAGGCAATGACGAGCACCACAGAGCTTCAGGTTCCCAATGTGCTGCACCATTGCAAAGGATGCCGGGGATAAATCCGTTGCGACGATGAACCGGTTGAACATGGAAGTCTCCTTCCCCGTGAACCATCCTGGTCGAACTACACTATTGCCATGAGCGGTTGGCTAATGAAATAAATCCCCAAGGCGCCAATACAAACACCGGCAAGTTTACGGAAAAGGCCGCTTCCTTGTTGCCAGGCGCTGTTTTCCAGAAATCGTTTGACCATGGCGGTGGAGCTGCCGGCAACGGCAATGGGAATGCAATGGCCAATCCCAAAGAGAAGGATGAAAACGACTCCGGTGAGGATTTTCTGTTGCACGGTAATGATAGCAAGAATGGGGGCAATAAAGCCGAAGGTGCACGATCCGGAAAGAATACCGTAGGCTAAACCAAGAACGAGCGCGCCAAACAACCCTTTCACCTTAATCTTCGCCATAAGTCCACTGGACATGGAGCATTTGGCCACGCCGAGGATATCCAGGGAAACCCAGACAAGAATTGCACCCACAGCGATGCTCATATAGGGTCCGACATCGCCAAGCATGCGCCCAAGCAAGGTGCAAACAACGCCAATGGTGGCGATGGTGATAAATAAACCGATGGTAAATGCCACGGCATAAAGAACAGCCTTCTTTCCTGCCACGATTTGATTCTGTCCCGCCACATAACTGACAATAAGGGGGATGGAGGCCAAGTGACAGGGACTGAACAAAACGCTGACCATGCCCCAGAGAAAACAGCCCAAGGCCCCCAAGAGGAGGCCCTGAGTCATCCAGGCATTGATGGTGAGAAAGACCTGATCCATGGTTACTTGACCCCTAATTTGGTGAACATGCTGACAATGGATTGCTTATCCAAAAAGCCCTCATGACGGGTTACTTCTTTGCCTTGCGCGTCATAAAAGATCTGTGTAGGGATAGCCCGTATACCAAATTTAGGTCCCGCTTCAGGCTTTTCCCAGACATCTATGAAGATGACCGCTGCACGTCCTTGATATTCTTTGGTCAACTCTTCGAGGATGGGGGCCATCATCTTGCAGGGGATGCATTTTTTAGCCCCAATGTCGACTATGGTCACCAGGCCGGGGGCTGGTACTTCTGGCAAAGGCTCTGCCATGACTGGCGTTTGGGAGAGCGCAAAGAGTCCAATAGATACAAATAGGGCGAGAGCCATCAAGGCACCCGGGAAAGAATACGTTCGCACCGTCGACTCCTACGCTTAAAGGTAGATCATTGCTTTGCTGATGACCGAGGCAATAGACGCACGGGACACCTCCGTATCCCCCTTCTCAAAGCCAAGATCACTCAAGCGAAGATGGTTAACTCTGGAGAACCCGGCAATCTCCAAGGTCTTGCGGGTGCAGTCGAGTGGGCAGCCATCTATGGCCAGAATTGACTGCGCAGCCTCGGCAGATTTTACGATGCCACTGACCTTGCCACTAATCCCTGCCAGGCAAGCCATTTTGCCCGCGCCATCCCTGGTCAATTTACGTGCAGCCTGATCAGCGAGTTCACCAACATCGGCACACCCTGAACAGGAAAAAATGACTTTTGGTCCTGCATCCCCACCACCGCAGGAACAACCGCATCCGGTTTGCATTGCACTCATTGCTTTCTCCTCTTCACTTCTTTAATAGTTTTTTCATTTCTTCCAGCGATGGCACCTTGCCGACGCTTTTCACTTCCCCGTCGACCACAAGACCTGGGGTCATCATAACGCCGAATCCCATGATTTGATTCACGTCCGAAATCTTCTCAAATTCACAGGCAATGCCCAGTTCTTGAGCGGCTGCTGCCGCAGTATCCATAAGCTTGGTACATTTGGCGCATCCCGGGCCTAAAATTTGAACTTTCATTGTCTTTTTCTCCGTTGAATTAGTTAAAAAACGAGCCAAACAACATGCCGCAAAAAGTGGCCATCACAATCACCAAACTGACAAAGGTGACTGTTTTTTTCACTCCAAGGACACTATTGATCACCAGCATATTGGGTAGGCTCAAAGCAGGGCCAGCGAGAAGTAGTGCCAACGCAGGTCCCTTGCCCATGCCGCTGCCGATGAGCCCTTGGACGATCGGAACTTCAGTCAAAGTGGCGAAATACATGAAAGCTCCGGCGAAGGAGGCAAAAAAATTGGCTAGAAGAGAGTTGCCGCCCACGGCTTTGGCAACCCATTCTGAAGGTATAAGGCCTTCGTGACCAACACGACCCAGCAAAGCGCCGGCTATCAGCACGCCAAAGAGCAATAATGGTAAAATTTGCTTAGCAAATCCCCATGAAGAGGAGAACCAATCCCCTAATTCGTCCTTATCTGTGCTGGTGAAAATGGATAATCCAACAAAACCTGCTGCAAAGGCCACCACAGGCTGCTCTGGGAAGAACATTGCAAAGGCCACCACAGGAGCGGCGATCAGACCGACTTTCCAAGCCCTCATTTTAAACCAAACAATCAGGATCAAGCCCAAAGCTGCGGCAAATCCTGAGGTGATCATCCATTTCATGGCATAGATGGTTGCCCAGACACCCACAGGTTCCTGCGGCTTACCCCAGTTAGCAAAAACCAGAACCCCTACCATCGAGGCAAAATAGAGAGCATTCTGCAAGAGAGAACGTTTGACTTCCTCTTCGGGTAAGGCCATTTGGACTGTTGCTTTTTCCTGTTCTTCACTACGGAAAATAAATGCCATGAGCGCACCAATAATCACGCTAAACAGGACGGCTCCTACACCTCTGGCAACACCTATTTCAGTGCCAAGAATTCGTGCTGTGAGAATGATGGCCAACACATTGATAGCCGGACCGGAATAGAGAAAAGCGCAGGCTGGTCCAAGTCCAGCCCCCATCCTGTAAATACCGCTGAACAAGGGAAGGATAGTACAGGAACACACCGCAAGGATGGTGCCGGAAACAGCGGCCACGCCATAGGCGATCACCTTGTTGGCGGTCGGGCCGAGGTATTTCATGACCGAGGTCTGACTGACGAAAACTCCAATCGCCCCGGCGATAAAGAAGGCCGGGACCAGGCAGAGCAGAACATGTTCTTGCGCATACCATTTGACGAGATGGAAGGCCTCTAGAATGGCATTGTCAAACCGCTCCGTCCCCACGGGCAGATAATAACAGGCGAGAAAAACACCAATGATCAAAAGGAGATATTTCCACTCAACCTTCCATTCCATAATTACACCATTGCTTATTTGGCCAAGTGACCATATAAAAAGCAAAAAGATACTTGCAGATTATGCTAGCATCTCAACCTGTTCTTTCACGCTTGCTTTGATGACAGCCTCGACGCACGACATATACTTGAGAATGCACGGCACTTTAAGCCGATAATAAACCTGCTTGCCCCGCTTCTCATCGTCGACCACCCCCGCCTGTTTAAGGACAGACAGATGTTTTGAAATGGTCGAAAAATCGGCGTCGATGAACTCAGCCAATTCGCAAACACATTTTTCCCCATCGGCAAGCTGTTCGGCCATCCACAGTCTTGTTGGGTGGCCCAATGCTTTCAGGACGTTGGCTTTCGCTTCAACAAGGGCCATCTCTTTTTCAGTCGGTCGTTGCTTTTCCATTTGTCATTTGGTAAATCAACCAACAATTATTGTCAAGCGGAAATCTCGTTCAACGATTTGGCAAAAGTTGCATTCGACTGAAATTATTATATATTGCTTGAAATGCTCTGGTATGTATAGAAAAAATAAATGGCTGCGCATGCAAAGAGTTAAATGGGCAGCTTTACTCGCCAGCCTAATGGTTGCCGCCCAGATTATTATTCTGCTTCTTGGCCAGGAAGGATTGTGTTTGAGCCAAGGTTGTCAAGTGGTTGACCAATTAACCAAAGTTCCACCACTGTGGTTCAATTTTACCGGGCTATTCTTTTTTCAAGCAGTGTTCTGGTGCCTGTTCCGAATTAACGATGAGGGGGCAAACCGAGCACAATTGGTCCGTTTGCTCCTCCTCGCAGGGCTTGCCGCTGAAGGGGTTCTTGTTGGTTTTCAGCAGATAATAGCCGGAACATTCTGCACATATTGCCTGATCGTTCTAGGATTTATTACACTGCTTAATGTTCTAGCCGGAATCAAGCAACTGTTGACGAGCTTTTTTGTGTTCGGCGTAGTTCTCCTTGCTTTTTCCAGCCTTGAATATAACAGCAGCCACAAGAATCCCAACGCCATCCGCGATGGAGTTTTTGCCAGCAGAATCATTGCATCACCAACTGCTACAGTCTATCTTTTCTTTTCTTCAACATGCAGCCACTGTCAACGAGTCCTGAAGACAATGCGGAATAATGCTGTTATCTCGATGCATTTTAATCCCATAGACACAATATCGTCACTTGCCGTTCCTGAAGTCATTTTGAATCCGCGATACTCTGCTGGGGCAAACAAGGCTCTGCTCACCACACTGGGAATAGAAGAGATACCTGTTCTCTTAATCCGGACAACGAATGGCTTCTCAATTGTCAAAGGAGAGAGCGCATGTATTGCCTTCCTCGACAGCCTCGCCACCCATGGTCGAAAATCAGAAAACTTGCCCAACATTCATTCAAGTGCAACCTCCATCAATAATCCTTTGCTCCCTCCAGCAGAAAATCAAGAAGGCTGCTCGGTTGATACATCCTGCGATTCACCCCCATCCTTACCAGGTATCAACCCTTCCCGATGAGAGATCTCCCTGCGCATTCCGACAATCACGTCGATACGCGTCACAAATTGTCGAGACCCGAATCATTTTTATTGCCCGAAGTGGATAGAGCCGGCTTGTATCGGCCCGCGTTATTTATTGACCTGACGGAGAAAAGAACAGAGTATCCGTGATCCAGATTTATTTTGATGGTGCCATTGTCCAACTCAGAGCATGAGGGCAAGCTACTATCAAGTTGTTTCTCTGGGAGGATAGACCTGCCCTGAATGCCCATATATTCAGTTGCCGGTACCCTGGTTTGCAGCACCAGCTCCCCACCATCCCGGACCACGTCCCATGCCACGTCCCATGCCGCGTCCCATGGCCATGCCACCACGCCCCGGACCAAAGTACTGTTGCCGTTGTTCCGGAGTCATCTTGTCGAGTCGTTTCCACCATTCGGTATGAAAGGCATTCCATTCCGTTTGGCTGGCGTTGTACATGGTTCCCCTCATACGACTCAACTCATCTGTAGAAAGTTTTGAATAATCTACTGCCCATGCGGCGCCACTGGCCATCAGCAAGCATCCTACTGCCAACACGAATTTCTTCATCTTTTTCATGGTTGCACCTCGTTGGTTGTTACATTTTGATGGTTCACCTACTGAATCACATCGACTAGCTTGTTCGTTGAATATCAACAATCATGCCAGGAACACTTTGTTAAAACAAAATCGTAAAATCAGTACATTGTGCATAAAAGTGCTGAGAACAGAGGAACTCGACTTCGACATCTGACGGTTTAATTCGACTGAAATGTCGAAAGGCGCTCAGGACAGCTGGCCAAGAACGAAATCATCTCGTCATCCAGTACACCCTTGTATCATGAAACCAGTGATGGTTAGCTCCCATCACACCGAGACAGAGGTAGCTTGGGCCCACCCTTAAGGCTTGACCTTGTGACGCTATAAACGCCTGCGCTGAATCGCGGAAAGCAGGTTGACAACCACTTTACCCTGTTTTATATATTATAAAATATAAATATATACATATTTAATAGTGAGGATAAATGAAAACATTCTTGCGTGTCATGAAAGCTCTTTCGGATCCGAATCGGGTGAGGATATTGAAACTTCTTGAGAAAAACGCTCTCTGTGTCTGTGAGATTCAGGAAGCGTTAGGCATCGCCCAACCGACCGTCTCCAGCCACATGAAAATTCTTGAGGATGCTGGATTGGTGGAAAAAGAACGGCAGGGAACCTGGATGATATACAGCCAGGCTGACGGGAAAGAGTCCGTGTACTCGGGGAGAATGTTGATTGTCTTGCAGGATTGGCTGAATGAAGACCCTGAACTGCTACGGATGAAACAAGCTTTGCCGGACACAACGTGTCAACGGGCATATCTTAAAAAATGAGGCATAAAATGGAACCACTGCAATCTCCCGGCTGTAGTTGCGCCAAACAAGCAACTGCTGGCGAAGCTGTCATCGAAAAAAATGTTCAATGGGGCAAAATCATCCTCCTCAGCCTGTTCAGCCTTGGGATCTGGCTTGTCATCTATAACAATCTGGAACCCTTTTCATCCTATGTAACCTATTCTTTATTTGAGATAAAAAAGGGCAGCCAACTTGGTGGCGCCATCCAGTTTTTCCTCTATGACACGCCAAAAGTCATGATGTTGCTGACTTTAATCGTGTTTGTCATTGGCGTTATCCGTTCCTTTTTCACTCAGGAACGCACCCGGCAATATCTGGCCGGCAAGCGTGAAACCGCAGGGAACGTCATGGCTGCCCTGCTCGGGATTGTCACCCCCTTCTGCTCCTGTTCCGCCGTTCCCTTATTTCTCGGTTTCGTTCAGGCAGGTATTCCCTTGGGGGTCACTTTCTCGTTTCTCATTGCGGCTCCGATGGTCAACGAAATTGCCTTGGCGCTTCTATATGGCTTGCTTGGTTGGAAGGTCGCGGCCCTCTATCTCAGCACCGGACTCTTGATTGCCATGGTTGCAGGTTGGGTTATCGGTCGCCTGAAACTCGAGACTTGGATTGAGGATTGGGTCCAGGAAATGCGGGCCGGTGAAGCCCTTGTCTTTGAAAGAAAACTCTCCTGGCCGGATCGGATCGACCAGGGCAAGGACGCTGTTCGTGATATCGTCGGCAAAGTCTGGATCTATGTGGTCGCCGGCATCGCGGTTGGCGCCTTTATTCATGGGTATGTGCCGGAAGATTTCATGGCGCAGGTTATGGGCAAAGATGCGTGGTGGTCTGTTCCGGCGGCGGTGGTCGTCGGCATTCCCATGTACTCCAATGCTGCCGGCATTGTACCGGTAGTCGAGGCACTGCTCGGCAAAGGGGCCGCTTTGGGGACAGTGCTGGCTTTCATGATGAGTGTGATTGCGCTCTCTTTGCCGGAGATGATTATTCTTCGCAAGGTCCTGAAACCAAAATTGATCGCAGTTTTTGTTTTTGTAGTGGGATGCGGGATAGTTTTTACCGGCTATCTCTTCAATACAGTTATTTGATTTAAACGAGGAAAAAATGGAAATCAAAGTATGTGGACCAGGATGCGCTTCTTGTGAAAAAACCCAGAAGGCCGTCGAAGCGGCTGTCGCTTTAAAAGGCGTTCAAGCTACCATCGTCAAGGTGAAGGACTTTCAGGAAATCGCCCAACTCGGTGTTTTCTCAACCCCGGCAGTTGTCATTGACGGTCAGGTCAAGTGTGTTGGCCGGATACCGAAGCAGAGTGAAATAGAATCTTGGATTGGCTGAATTTTATGACGTTGCGGAACAATCGCAGCAATCAAGCGAGGGTATTATGAGTATGTTGGAAAAAGATGGTGTCCGGCAAGCTGTGCGAGATCTCTATAGCCGAGCGGCTGAAGCAGGTTGTTGTGGCAGCACGAGTTGCTGCAGCGGCCCAGCCCCTGAGGTGTCGCAACAGTTAGGATACACCTCCGATGAAATAGGCGCGGTACCCGAAGGAGCCAATTTAGGACTGGGTTGCGGCAATCCTCAAGCCATTGCTGCATTAAAACCGGGTGAAGTCGTCCTTGATCTCGGCAGCGGCGCCGGATTTGATTGTTTTCTGGCGGCTCGTCAGGTGGGAGAGAGCGGTCATGTCATCGGGGTGGATATGACCCCGGAAATGCTCTCCAAGGCTCGCGCCAACGCCATTATAGGCGGCTATCGCAATGTCGAGTTTCGTCCGGGGGAGATTGAGCACCTGCCGGTAGCAGACAATTCGGTGGATGTCATCCTTTCCAACTGCGTTATCAACCTATCGCCGGACAAACCCCAGGTCTTCACTGATGCCTTCCGCGTTCTCAAACCGGGCGGCCGGTTGGCCATCTCCGACATTGTCGCCACCGCTGAATTGCCTGAGCATATCAGGCGTGACATGGCCCTCCATGCCGGGTGTATTGCCGGCGCTTCTCTGATTTCAGAGTTGGAAGGCATGCTGCAAACAGCCGGGTTTGTGGATATTCAAATATCCCCCAAGGAAGAAAGCAAGGCCTTCATCCGCACCTGGACACCAGAGGCCTCTGTGGCCGATTTTATCGTTTCTGCCACGATCGAGGCGGTGAAACCCTGCAACTGAAGAAGAGCCTACTAACGGCATTCTCTTCCTTTGATTTCCGGAACGCTTCGTATTCGTATTTCTTTAATGTTTCTAACTAGTTTTAAAGAATGTCCATTCAGTATCCGGAAAAAGTTTACGTTGAGCTGACGACGCATTGTAATCTGCGGTGCCCCATGTGCCTTAAGTTTGCAGAGGGAAGTTGCATCGAGGAAGGAGACATGCCGCTTGAGCTCTTTAAAAAACTGGTGCCTTCCCTGGCCCATACCCGGTTTTTGGTCCTCAACGGTATCGGTGAGCCTTTGCTGCATCCCGATCTGGACGAGATAATCGTTCTCGCGAGAGCCGTCATGCCTCCTGATGGACGTATTGGCTTCCAAAGCAACGGACTGTTGTTGCATAAGAAACGAGCCCTGCAACTCATTCAAGCCGGAATTGACACCGTATGTCTGTCTCTTGACAATCTGAACGAGCAACAGACCGGCACCCTTGGTCGAGAGGGGCACCAGCGATCTTCGGTGGAGAAGGCGATCGCGAATCTCTCGGAGGCAGCAAAGGCGGCAAATCGAGCGATTCGAATAGGTGTCGAAGTAGTGCTGCAAAAAGATACGCTCCATCAGTTACCGGCTCTTGTCGAATGGGCGCACATGCACGGCATCGATTACATTATCGCCAGCCATCTTTTTTCCTACGATGGCACAATGGCCGGGCAGACTCTCTTCAATCCGAATAGCTACGAGGCGACGCAACTCTTTGCAAAATGGAATGCTGAAGCTGTTGCCCAAGGGGTAGATCTGACTGACCTTCCTTCCGCGCAGCTCAGGTTTTCCAAGAGCTTGTCCGATAGCATCGTTCTGCGACTTGGTGCGGCCATGCAAAAAGAAGCGAACGAGAAGGCCATTACCTTCCATTTTCCCAACCTGGTGGCGGCACGGGGGGACAGTGACCAGCGGGAGTTGGAGAAGCAATTCCATAGGGTCCGAGAGTTGGCGACCGACCGTGGCATTGAGCTTTTCCTGCCACCGCTTTATGCACACACCGACGGACAGCGCTCCTGCCCGTTCATTGAAGGAGAGGCTGTTTTTATCAATAAAAACGGGGAGGTTATGCCCTGTCACTTTCTATGGCACACCTGCCCCAGCAGGGTGAACCAGGAGCCGATCCATGTCAAGGAGTTGGTATTTGGCACTCTCGAAGAGCAACCACTTGAGATGATCTGGCAACAGCCCGCATATAGGTCTTTTCGGGCAGAGGTAAAATTGAATAACTATGCGCCCTGTTGGAGTTGTTCAGCAGGACCGTGCGTCGATTTGGTCAACACCAGCCTGCTTGGTGCCAATGATTGTTATGGCAGCCATGTTCCTTGCGGGCATTGCATGTGGGGTATCGGCTGGCTCAAGTGTCTTTAACCGTGAATTTTCGGGTCTGATTTATACTGTCGGGGTGAGTTTTAGACCGATAAAAAGCTTGATCCAACTTAAGGAGAACGAACAATGCGTGAAGTCGTCCTAGTCGGTGCGTGTCGAACTGCTGTCGGTAAATTTGGTGGTTCCATAAAAGACGTCCCAGCAGTGGAACTGGGAGCTCTTGTCATCAAAGACGCCCTGAACAGGTCCGGCATTAAGCCGGAAATGGTCGATGAGGTAATCTTGGGATGTGTGCTCACAGGGGCGCTGGGGCAGAATCCGGCCCGTCAGGCCATGCTCAAAGCAGGCATTCCCCAAGATGTTCCCGCCGTAACTATAAACAAGGTTTGCGGTAGCGGTCTCAAATCCATCGTGATGGCCGCCCAGGCAATTCAGTGTGGTGACGCCGATATCATTGTGGCCGGCGGCATGGAAAACATGAGCGCCACGGCTTATGCTCTGCCGCAGGCACGTTTCGGTTACAGAATGAACGCGCCGACGAATGGTATCATCGACATGATGGTCCATGATGGCCTGCACTGCGCGATGAGCAATTGTCACATGGGGATAACGGCTGAGAACATATGCGAGAACTGGAATCTATCCAGGGAGGAACTTGATCGCTTCGCAGTCGAATCACAGAAAAAGGCTGAAGCGGCTATTACCAGTGGACGTTTCAAGGATGAAATCGTTCCGGTGCTCATTCCGAGACGAAAAGGCGCTCCCCTCGTGTTTGACACTGATGAACATTACACCCCTGACTCCACTCTGGAGAAAGTCAACAAACTGAGGCCCGCATTCAAACCCGATGGCATGGTGACAGCGGCCAATGCTTCAGGCATCAACGATGGTGCTGCGGTCATCATCGTCATGGCGGCCGATAAGGCAAAAGAATTGGGGATCAAGCCAATGGCAAAGTTGACGGGCTATGCCTCCGCAGGAGTAAAGCCGGAAATCATGGGCATCGGCCCGGCAGCGGCTTCTCCAAAAGCATTGGCAAAGGCCGGAAAGACACTTACCGAGATAGATCTGATTGAGGCAAATGAGGCATTTGCCTCGCAAAGTGTTGCTGTCGCAAAAGATCTGGGTTTTGACATGAGTAAGGTCAATGTCAACGGGGGCGCAATAGCTCTCGGCCACCCAATAGGTGCCTCTGGTGCTCGCATTCTGGTGTCCTTGCTCCATGAAATGGAAAAACGGGGAGCAAAAAGCGGTCTGGCCACACTGTGCATCGGCGGGGGCATGGGAATAGCAGTGGTTGTCGAGAAATAGGTAAGCAGCGCGGGCTTGATCAACCGAGGCGACTATGGCCTTGGTCATGCATATTTCAAATGAGTTCGCCCGTTCATGCTCAGGCAAAAGCTGACGAACTCATTTTAATCTTGATTTTTCTCACCAGGCACTTATTAATAAACCCATTATTCTGACTCATTTCCAATGAGATACCCCTTTTTAGGGCTTAGCTGGACACGGTTTTTGTGTTCTTGAACTTCAGTAGCACACGGCGCTGCCTTTCCTCGACCGGAGACGTTTAATCGCAGAGGCGAACGTCTTTCTCTGACTCGTGAGAACTGCGCACGCACCCCTGCAAAACGGATCTATCGATTCGTTTCCCCTTTATCCAATTCCCCCATTGAACCGACAGCTCTTTCTTTGTCTTTCCGAAGCCGCATTCTCTCTGCGCGTTTTCGGAGCGACTGATTCTATCGGTTTTTCAATATAGATCCTTCCCCGCTCATCCATCGGTGTCTTGGTTCAACGGGAATAGGACAATCCTGCCGTTCATGATGGTTTATCATAAACGGCAGGATTGTCCTATTCCCGTTGAACCAAGACACCTTTGAATATTTAAAATACGCATGGACAAGTTCGGGAAACGGGCACGTATGTTCATATTTAGGGACTCGATGCTGTCGTCAGAGTGAACGTCACCAGCACCGCCGAACGGCGGACGTCCTCCATGGAAAACTCCGCGAGGGTGATGTCGTTGCCCTCGCTCCCGGCTTCGTCGTCGACGCGCACCCCTTTCCAATTCAGCCGGAGACTCTGACGGCGGGCAACCAGCATCGATTCCGGCTGGAGCAGGACTTCCTCAAGACGCGCTAATGACTGTTCCGGGAGAGCAATCTGCTGGCGCAGTTTCTCCAGCTCCTGTTCAACCTCGGCCAAGAGCTGTTCAACCTTGCGCAGCTCTTCCCGATTCTTCGGGGTGGGGGCAGCAAAGATCTCCTGGCGATGCGATCTGCCACCCAGAATTTTTGCCATTCCCTGGAGATATTCTTTTTTCCCTTGCAATTCGGCCTTGTTTGCCCGTAGCGAGGTGATCCGCTCCATGGCAACCGTGGCCAACACCTCCAACCCCCGGTTAACAATGCCATTCCTGGTCGTCTGGAGATCAAGAGACGGCGCGACAATACGATGATCGGTAAAACTCACCGCTTGCTGCCGCACATCGCGTAGGAGCAATTCTCCTTCCTGCTTATGACCGAAGATGGTGCGCTCCTGCTGCAACATGGTCATCATCGCCACCATCTCGCCGCTCAGACCTTGCTTGCGTAGCTTGTTGATCTCTGGGTTGTAGCGCAACAGCTCGTCGAGCTCTTCGGGTGAGGCAAACAGGGCCTTGACGGTGGGGTCGTCATAATACCGACTGCGATCAAGAATGACCGGACCAGGAATGGTTTCCAGCAATGACTGGAAATACTTCATTGAACCAGCAACCGGGCCAGCCAGTACCCGTCGATATCCCTTGGACTGACGAATAACCGGATCGGCGACCTGCACCAGCCGATCCATGGCCTGGACAAGGGGATCCTCGCCTGTTGCCCGGGGTTGAAGACGTTGCCAGAGACTGCCCATCCATGCACCGATGCGCGACTGTTGGTGTTGTTCGTTCATGTTGCACCTGTCAAAGGGATGCAGGCAGAAGCACTGCCTGGGTTACGTTGGATCCGTTGATCGACCGCTCTCCCCCGATTGCGCAGAAAACCGCTCATCCCCGGAACTCGTCCCAGCACGGCCACATGGGGCTGGCTTGCGGTGTAAGCATCCACAGCAGGGTCATGCCGATGGCCAACGCCACTCCGGGCAGGACATCAAAGTAAAGAACGCCGACCGTGGTCACCAGGGAAAAGGTCAGCTCACGACGGCTGGCGGCATGGAGTTCCCGCAGCGAGGCGACATTGACCATCCCGGCGAAGATTAATGCTGCGACGTGATCGCGGCGGCAATTTCCTCGCTCAACCGACTGATATTGCGCCGCTGGGCTGCAACCCAAGCGCCATGGCTGCTGTCGGCCGGTCGTTCGCTGAAGGTGGAGCGACGTGTCAGCCGCGCTGTTTTGCTCTTGGTGGCGACCAGCGACCAACGGACCGTCAATCTGGCCTCCTGGCCCAAAGTCCCTTCCATGGCCAGAATATCAACTACAACCTGCAGGGGTGCCGCCAGGTACTGATCCTGCGGATAGAGGGCGATTCGTTCAGTGCCCAGCCTGGAGGCCAACTGCTCGCCGATAGCACGGGCAAAATCGCGGTCAACCTGGCTCACCCATCGATGCTGCTCGGCGAGTTGGTACCGCTCTGCCGTTCCGGTGGCGATTTGCGACGTTTTCAACAGGTCAGGCACCGAAACCGGGCCGACAAGAATGGCCAACGACTGCCTTGCACCGGCGACGCTGGGCGGCCGTTGGGTATCGAGCAGACTGTAGTAGCTGACCTGGGGGGAAACCGGGCTGCAGCCGGTGAGGGAACCCAGGAATAAACCGAACGCCGCCAGTCCGAGAAGGATGAGAGATCTATTCATCTGCTTGCTTCTCCTTGCCATAAAGAATCGATTGGGGCTGGTTATCCAGGGTGTTGGCGAGTTCCCGCAGGGCGCGCAGGGTCATGGACAACTCTTCCAGGGTCTTGGTGGTGTTGTAGTTCAAGGGCGAATCCTTGCCCATGCCCTGCTGCACCTCTACCAGGGTTTTCTGCAGTTCAACCAGCGTCTCCTGCAGTTTGGGCGTGGTTTCCTTGTTCAGCTGCTTGGCAAATCCGCCCATCTCGGCAACTGTCGTTCTGGTTTCTTGCAGGGTCTGTTGGAGTTCACCGCCGATCTGGTCGAATTTGACCTTTTCCAGGCTGGCCGTGATTTTGCCCAAACTCTCCTGTAACCGTTCAAAGGAACCGGGAATGGTCGGGATGGCCTTGAATCCGTTCCAATCGGAGAGGCTGGCCTTGGGAGCATCCGATACAAAAACCAGATTGACCATCAGCTGGCCGGTGAGCAGATTGCCGCTCTGCAGCTGGGCGCGTAATCCCTGTTGTTCAACCAATGCCTTGAGAAAGGTCCCGGGATCGTGTTCGGCAATTTTCAGCGCCTCCTCTTTCTTGGCGGCACTGATTCGTTCCGGTTCCATGGCCACGATCACCGGGACAAAGAATTTCTTGCTGTCGAGGTCGAATTCCAGTTTCAGGTCGACCACCTCGCCCAGCTTGATGCCATACAGCTCCACCGGTGCACCGACACTGAGACCGCGCACCGACTCGTCGAACAACAGCACATAGTAGTTGCGGATGGTGTACTTCTTTTCCTGGATGGCATTGCGGTCGGCATAAAGGAAAAAACTGGAATTTTCCTGGGCCTCCTCCCCTGGCTGGGTCTCCTTGGGCAGATCAAAGGCAATACCGCCGGTAAGAATGGAGACCATCGACTGGGTATCGACCTTGAGCCCCTGGGCATTGAGGGTGAGATCAAAACCGCTGGCGTTCCAAAACCGGGTGTTGTTTGTGACCTGGGTGTGATGCGGTGCTTGGACAAAGATCTTGATCTCCACCGATTTGCCGTCCGGCTTGAGCGTGTAGCTGACCACCTGCCCCACTTGGATCTGCCGGTAGTAGACCGGCGAGCCGATATCGAGGGAACCGAGCGTATCTGCCTGAAGGACGAAATGCCGTCCCGGTTGGCCCACGGTCACCACCGGCGGGACCTCCAAGCCGGTGAAATGGCGGGTCGGCGTGCCTGCCTTGCTGCCGTCGATGCCGATATAGGCCCCGGAAAGGACCGTGCCCAGGCCGGAGACCGAGCCGCCGCTGATCCGTGGACGAACCACCCAAAACTTGGTCTGATCGGTCAGATAGGGTTCACTCCCCTTGATCATCTTGGCCGTGACCACCACCTTGGACACATCCTCGCTAAGCGCGATGGTCTCGACTTGGCCGATCTCCACGTCCTTGAACTTGATCTTGGTCTTGCCCGCCTCCAGGCCATCGGCGGAAGCAAAGGTGATGGTGATGGTCGGTCCTTTTTCGCTGATGGCCTTGAAGGCCAGCCAGCCGCCGATCACCAGCGCCACCAGCGGCACGATCCAAACAATGGAAAAACGGCGCCTGGCCTGGACCGCGGCCGGTACAGCATGCGGTTCCAGGGACGATTGGTCGGTCATACATCCTCCTCGATGACATCCCAGATGAGACGGGGGTCGAAACTTTCCGCGGCGAACATGGTGACCACCACCACCGCGGCAAAATAGACGGCAGCCGGTCCGGCCTCAATAGCTGCCACCGCGCCGAGCTTGACCAGGGCGACCAGGATGGTCACCACATAGATGTCGACCATGGACCAGCGGCCGACCAACTCGGTCAGACGATACAGGGTGGTCCGGTCCTTGGGTCGCCAACGCCAGCGCCAGCGGACGCTGACCAGCAGAAAGATCAGAATCAGCAACTTGGCGGCCGGCACAAAGACGCTGGCAACAAAGATTACGGCCGCGATCTCCCAGGAACCGGTCTGCATGAAATAGATCACGCCACTCATGATGGTGTCCGCCTGTTTGGCGCCGAGCGAGGTGGTGACGGTGATGGGCAGGACGTTGGCCGGAATGATCAGGATGAGGGCCGCGCACACCAGGGCCCAGGTCCGCGCCAGACTGTTGGGTTTGCGCTGATGGAGATGGGCGCCGCAGCGCGGGCACTGGTGATGGTCCTGGGCCATCTCCACCAGCAGATGGCAGTCGTGGCAGTTGATCAACCCCTGCTCGCGGGCAGTGACTCCACTCATCGGCGCAGGTCCAGGCGTTGCCATAACAGGGGTGGATCCAGGGTGGAGAAGGCGGCGGCCATGACAAAGATCAGACCGCCAAAGGAAAAGACCGAGACCCCGGGCACGATGGTCGCCATGTGGCCGAGTTTGACCAGGGCGACCAGGATCCCCATCATGAACACCTCCATCATGCCCCAGGGAGCGACCTCCTGGACCAGGCGAAAGACGCGGGCCGCATGGGCAGCCGGTCGACGCCCCCATTGGAGCGGCGCCAGGATGTACAGGAGACCGATCATCTGCAGGCCCGGCACCAGCACACAGGTGAGCAACACCAGGCAGGAGAGCCCCTGCATGTCCTGTTTCCAGAGTTCCCGGATGCCGGTCAACAGGGTGGTTTCCTGGACAAAGCCGCCGGTCTTCATGGCCAGGAACGGAAAACTGTTGGAGACAACGAACAGGATCAGCGCTGTCAGGGTCAGGGCCAGGGAACGTTCGATGCTGTCGGGTTTGTGACGGGCGAGCACCGCACCGCAACGACCGCACAGCAGGGTGACGGTTGTTGCCTCCGCAGGCAGCCGATTGAGCAGGTCACAATCGGGGCAGGCGATCACTGTGGGCGGCGGTTGGTCGATGGGCATGACATGTTTTTCTTGTTTTGCTTTCTATAAGTGTGGATCGCGATAATGATACCATGCCGGAGTACCGGCCTTTCTTTGTTCGTTGTGGCCGGCCGATCTGGTCCAAGACCAGATCATTCCCCACCGCAACAAGGACAAGCAACCGGGGGGAGAGAAGAGACATGACTGCGGAGAGGCGATCCCAAACCGACCATACCTCTTCTCTTTTCGAAGCAGTGTTGGCCAGCAGGCGTAACCGATGCCGATACCGCCAACCCACTGGTTGCATTCCGGCTCTTCTCGGTGTTGTGAGGTGCTCGTTATTCCTCCACCTTGCCGTGCGCCTTATCCAGGGTAACCCGTAACCGCTTGGCCCAGAATGCAAAGGCCTCCTTGGTGGCCCCCAACTTGCTGAACCCGCTCATCTTCGAACCGTCGAAGGTATCGATGGCGGCTGCCAGACGTTCATTGGTCATGGAATCGAGAAATTCCACCTCCATGCTGGCTCCGCCAACCCCTGTGTAGGAGCCGGTCGTGGCTTTCTTGGCAACGCTGATCGCCAAGCCCACCGGCAGCACCGTGGTGATGCCGCTCATCGCCGGATTGCTGGTTTCGATGTTCGTCACCGCCAACCGAATGCGCAACACATCCGCACCTGGTTCGGTGACCAGCGGATAGGCATTGCCCAGCGCTTCGAAAATGGCGCGGTGAAAGGTGTCGGACAGTTCCTTGAGCTCGCTGGCCTGGATGCCCTGCTCCGCCGCGCTCTTCTTCAGATAGAACTGGGCCTCGTCCACCATGATCCGCCGATACTTGCTCAAATCCATGCCGGGCTTGGTGTAGAGCTGATCAACCCCGTCGCTGGGGCCCGGTTGGAACTGCGGATAATTTTGCAGAAAACCGGAAGGGGTCTCCTTGGGTGTGGAGGCGCAACCGACGAGCATGCCGCAGACCAGCAGAAGCGCCCCTATCATCAGTGTCCGTGTTGTTTTCATTCTTTCTCTCCCTATGTCATGACCGCATTGGCACGGTTATTTATCCGGCTGAATCTGGGTGATCTTGCTGCCTTGGATACCCAGGCCGGCCATCAATCCTCGCTGATCAAAGAAAAAGGCATAGATGCCCGACTTGGCAGTGGTGGTGGAGAACGTCCGGGCCATGCCTTCATCCATGACCACGACCGTGGGACCAATGCCGATCTCCCAGCCCTTGCTGCTCTTCAGATACTTCAGGTCCGCATCGGAGAGAAAAAACAGGGCATAGCCAAAGGATTGCGCCCCGGCTTGCAAGCCGTACGAGGCGGCAATTGTGCGATAAAAGCCGGTGGTCTTGCCGCCGACGCGCAGCGCGCCCTCACCGTACTGGCCGCCGATGATAAAACCGCCCTTGATGATGTCGGGAAAAACAAGAATGCCTTTGGCGATACCGGCCATTTTCTTGGCTGCGGGGGTGGTCTGGTACAAGGTCTTCAGGGCGATGTCAACATCACGGTTGATTTCGGCGGCGGTGGCTGCCAGGGATATCTGCGGGAGGGCCAGCATCAGCAACGTTCCAATCCAGCCCAAGGCAAGGACCTGTGTCAGTCGCCGTCTGTTTGGTTGTTTCCAGTCTGTCTTCATGCTTTGGCTCCTTCTTTTTCGAGGTGGTTGTCTCTATGCTGCTGCCGAAAAGCGGTGGTCACCGACGGGCAGACGATCGTCTTATTTCTTCTTGCCCTTCACGGTAATCTCAAGCGCTTCGAGATATTTGATGGCAATCGTATCGCCGACCTTGACCTTTTCGAGGTTGGCGGGATTCTGGACCTTCACCGTGGCCACAGAACCGTCGGCCATTTTCAGCGTGGCGGTTTCATTGGCTTTATCCAGATCAAGGATCTCGGCGGTGATGTTGGTCTCGGTGATGCCGAACCCTCCCGGCTTGGCACCCGGTACCGCACGCCCTACGACCGTACTGCTTTCCTCGATGACCTCACCGGGCTCGGCCATGCGGACCTCCAGGGATTCGGTATAGGTAATCTCAACCCTATCGCCCGCCTTGACTTGGGGCAGGTTAACCGCCTCCTTGCCGACATGGATGGTGAACGGTCGCCCTTCAAGGCTGCGCAGTTTGACCATTCGGGTCTTCAGATTTACGCTCTCGACCGTGGCCACGGTGGACTGAACACTGGAACGCTGCACATCGAGATTAGATGCCTGTTGCTCCTGCATGCTTGCCTGGTTGTCCACAGGCTGTTCCGTCTTGGCACAGGCTGCCAAGATACCCACACACGCGACCACCATTACCATGCTGAAAATCTTGCTCATGTTGTCCTCCGGTAGGTTATTGATTCAAGCGGGCGTGAGCCACCCTGCCCTCTTCCTCGTTATTCTTCCGTGAAATCATGCAGGGCGACATCGGTTGCCACCCTGCGCTCACGGTCCGCTGACCGGTCGGTCCATCTGGTCCGCCTTGTTCATCCAGCCGCCGCCCATGGCCTTGTAGAGATTGATCAGGGCCAGATGGAGCGCACCCTGGGTTTGGGTGTAGGCCAGTTCGGCATTGAACAAGCTGCGTTCCGCATCGAGCACCGCCAGATAATCGGTATAGCCGTTGTCATAGCGCAACCGGGCGATGTCGGCGTACTGGCGCAGGGAGTCGACCTGATTCTTCTGCGCCGCCAACTGCCTCGTGGTATGCTGCTGATCAGCCAGGGCATCGTTGACCTCGCGGAACCCGTTCTGGATGGCCTGCTGATAGCCGAGCAGGGCCTGTTGCTGGATGGCCTCGGCCTCCTTGACGCTGCCGGCAATCTTACCGGCGGTGAAGAGGGGCATGGTCACGGGCGCGCTGTAGTTCCAGACCTTGGATGGCCCCTTGAACAAATCACTGAGGTCGCCACTGGCCGAGCCAAAGGCGCCGGTGAGAGAGATGGACGGGAAATAGGCGGCCTTGGCCACGCCGATGCGGGCATTGGCGGCAATCAGCGTCTGCTCGGCCTGACGGATATCGGGCCGCCGCTCAAGCAGGTCCGAAGGCAACCCGGCGACCACCGCCGGCAGGGTCAACTGATCGATGTTCCTGCCCCGCGGGATCGGCCCGGGATTGCGCCCCAAAAGGACACTGAGGCCGTTCTCCTGTTGGGCGATGGCCTTTTCCAGGCTGGGAATGGAGGCCAGGGCCTCCTCGTACTGGGAACGGTTCTGGCTCAACTCGAGATCGGAGATGATGCCGCCGGCAAACCGTTCCTTGAATAGTGCATACGATTGACCACGGCTGGTGGCGGTGTTGCGGCTGATCTCCAGCTGGCGGTCGAGGTCGCGCAGGTTGATGTATCCGCTGGCCACGCTGCTCACCAAGGAGAGGACCACGGCCCGCCGTCCCTCCTCGCTGGCCAGCAGCTCGGCCCGAGCCGCTTCGGTGCCGCGCCGGATTCGGCCCCAGATGTCGATCTCCCAACTGGCGCCCAAAGTGGCGGCAAAGGTGTCGGTGGTGGTCTTGTAGCCGGATGCATACCGGTTGTCGCCCAGTTCGGTCACCCGCTGCCGATTGTATTCCGCAGACCCACTGACCTGCGGGAAGAGATCCGCCCGGGCCATGCCATAGCGTCCGGCATACTCCTCAATGCGCGCCGCAGCGATCTGCAGCTCCTTGTTTTCCCGCAGGGCCGTCTCGATCAGGGTCGTGAGCACCGGATCGTTGAACTGCTGCCACCAGGGGGTGTTGGCCAGATCCTTGGCCTCGCTGTCGATCAGCCGCCAATCCGAGGGGGCGTCGATGGGCGGCCGGTTGTAATCCGGGCCCACCGTGCACCCGCCCACCAACAGGATCAAGAGGAGGGCAATCCACGATTTATCCATGATGCGGCCCTCCCTGATTGGAACTGGCGGAGACGGTCGGCTCGTTCGTGGGCCGGTGTCCCAGTTTCTCCACTACATAGAAGGTCACCGGGATGAGGAAGACACCGATGCAGGTGGCGGCGAGCATGCCGCCGATGACCGCGTTACCCATGACCTGGCGGGAGATGGCGCCCGCGCCCGAGGCAATGGCCAGCGGCACACAGCCGAGAATGAAGGCGAACGAGGTCATGAGAATGGGCCGCAGGCGCAGCTTGGCGCCCTCCAGGGTGGCCTCCAGCAGGGGCCTGCCCTTCTCGTACTCCATCTTGGCGAACTCGACGATGAGGATGGCGTTCTTGGCCGACAGGCCGATGAGCATGACCAGACCGATCTGGGCATAGACATTGTTTTCCTGGCCGCGGAGAAAGAGGGCGCCAAAGGCGCCGGCCACGGCGATCGGCGTCCCCAAGAGGACGGAAAAGGGCAAGGACCAGCTCTCGTACTGGGCCGCCAGGATCAGGAACACGCACAGCAGCGAAAATCCAAAAATCACCACCGGCGACACCCCTTTCTGCGCCTGCCACTCCTGGAAGCTCATGCCCATGTAGTCGTAGCCCATCTCCGAGGGCATGGTCTCGGCGAACACTTCCTCCAGGGCCCGCATGGCCTGGGCCGAACTGTAGCCAGGGGCGGCGCCGGCATTGATCTGGGCGGCCCGGTAGAGGTTGTAGCGCATGGTGAACTCCGGCCCGGTAATGTTCTTCACCGTGGTCAAGGCCGAGAGCGGCACGGATTTACCCTCTTGATTGCGCACATAGAACTGGCCAATGTTGTCGATATTGGTGCGGAAATCTCCCTCGGCCTGGATGTACACCTGCCACTGACGACCGAATTTGTTGAAATAGTTGATAAAGCCGCTGCCCATGAAGCTCTGCAGGGTCTTGTAAACGTCGTTGACGTTGACCCCCTGCTTGAGCACCTTGTCCTGATCGACCTCGACGAACAGCTGGGGCACGGTCGGGCGAAAGGTGGTGGAGACCGTGGCCAGTTCAGGCCGCTTTTTGGCCGCCTCGACAAATTTGCTGACATTGGTGGCCAGGAACTCCAGATCCTTGCCGGCCCGGTCTTCGAGCATGAAGGTCACACCACCCGAGGTGCCGATGCCGGGGATGGCCGGCGGCGAGAAGGCAAAACCGATGGCGCCGCTGAGGCTGCCCAGTTTCTTGTTGAGCGTCTGCTTGATGGCCTCGTACTGCACGGCCGGCTCCTTGCGTGCGGCCCAGTCGTCCAAGGTGATGAAGAAGAAGGCCGAGTAGGTGTTGGTGACCTGGCTGAGCATCGAGTAGCCGATGACCGAGGTGGTGTACTTCACCCCTGGGGTTTCCATGATCAGCTTTTCCGCCTGTTCGGTGAGATCGCGGGTGCGCTGCAGCGAGGCCGCATCGGGAAGTTGAATGCCGGCGAAGACGTAGCCCTGATCCTCTTCCGGCAGGAAGCCCGAGGGCACGGTTTTGCCGAAGAATCCGGTCAGGACCACCATGCCCACCAAAAAGAGCAGGCTGATGGCGCTCTTGTGCACCGCTACCCGGCACAGGCCGACGTAGCCGTCGGTGGCCCGGCCGAACACCCGGTTGAACCAATCATAAAATTTCTGCAGCGGCCCGCGGCCCTTGACCTTGGGTTTGAGCAGCAAGGCACACAGGGCCGGAGAAAGGGTCAGGGCGTTGAAGGCCGAGATGATCACCGACAGGGCGATGGTCAGGGCGAACTGCTGGTAGAGCCGGCCGGTGATGCCGGGGATGAAGGCCGTGGGCACGAACACCGCAGCGAGGATGATGGCGATGGCGATCACCGGGCCCGAGACCTCCTCCATGGCCTTGAAAGTGGCCTCCTTGGGACTGAGCCCGTGTTCGATATGGTGTTCCACCGCCTCGACCACGACGATGGCGTCATCGACCACCAGGCCGATGGCCAAGACCAGGCCAAAGAGCGACAGGGTGTTGATCGAGAAGCCGAACAGGGGAAAGAACATGAAGGTGCCCACCAGGGAGACCGGCACCGCCAACAGCGGGATCAGCGTGGCCCGCCACCCCTGGAGAAAGATGAACACCACGATGATCACCAGCACCAGGGCCTCGAACAGGGTGTGTTCGATCTCCTTGATGCCCTCGGTGACCGCCAGGGTGGTATCGAGGGACACGACATAATCCAGATCCGGCGGGAAGCGCTGCTTGAGCTGCTCCATCAGTTCCCGGGCGCCCTTGGCTGCCTCGACCGCGTTGGAACCGGGCATCTGGTACAGAGCAATCAGAGCGCTGGGCTTGCCGTTGAGCCGGCCTTCCAGGCTGTAAGTCTGGGCGCCCAGCTCGATCCGGGCCACATCGCTGACCCGCACGATCGAGCCGTCCGGATTGGCGCGCAGTACCACCCGGCCAAAATCCGCCTCGGACTGCAACCGCCCTTGGGCGCGCACCGCGTAGGTGAATTCCTGGCCTGTGGGCACCGGTTCCGCCCCCACCTGCCCGGCTGGGTTGACCGTGTTCTGGGCATTGATGGCGTTGACGATCTCGGGGATAGTGATGTTGAGCTTGGCCAGCTGATCGGGCTTGACCCACAACCGCATGGCGTACTTGCCGGCGCCGAAGATGGTGACGCTGGCGATACCCGGAATGCGGGTCATCTGGTCGTTGATATTGATGTAGCAGTAGTTGGCGAGGAAGACGTTGTCGTAGGTACCGTTCGGCGAATAGAGGCCGAACATGATCAGCGGCGAGGAGGTCGATTTCTCCACCTTGACGCCGTAGTTACGCACATCGCTGGGCAGCTGCGACTCGGCCTGGCCCTTGCGCATCTGGGCCAGCAGCTGGTCGGTGTTGGTGTCGGTCTTGATGTCGAAGTTGACCGTCAGCTTGGTCTCGCCATTGTTGGCGTTGATCGAGTACATGTAGTTCATGTTGTCCACGCCCGACATCTCCTGCTCGATCGGGGTGGCCACCGCCTGCTCCAGGGTAAGGGCATCGGCACCGGTGTAGGTGGTGGACACCTTGATCTCCGGCGGCACGATGTTGGGAAACTGGGCGGTGGGCAGGCCGCTCATGGCGACCAGCCCGACAATGACCATAAGGATCGAGAGCACCATGGCCACAATGGGGCGATTGATGAAGAATCTGGCCATGGCGCCTCACCTCTTCTCCGCCGGCGCGACAGCCGTTGGCGTGGTTTGCGGTGAAAACGGCTTGGGGGTCACCGTCATGCCCGGTCGCACCTTCTGAATCCCTTCGACCACGATCTGTTCACCGGGCTTGAGCCCCTGGTCGATGATCCAGTCGCTGGCGATCCGCGGCCCCACCTGCACCGGCCGGATGTCGACCTTATTGTCGGCGCCAATCACGGCCACCATGTATTTGCCCTGCACCTCGCCAACCGCCCGTTGCGGCACCAGCAACGCGCCCTGCTGGATGCGGACCGTGGCGCGCACGCGGCCATACTGGCCGGGACGCAGTCGGTTCTCCGGGTTGGGGAACAGTGCCCCGATCTTCATCGTGCCGGTGGTGGGGTCGATCTGCCGGTCCATGATGGCCAGATGCCCTGGATGCGGATAGACACTGTTATCGGCCAGGATCAGTTCCAGGGGCAGTTCTTCCATCCGCTGGTTGCCGGCCGCGGCAGCATTGAGGTATTCACGTTCGCTGATGTTGACGTACACCTTGATCGGGTCGAGGGTGGAGACCGAGGTCAGCTCCTCCTGCATGCTCGGACCCACCAGGTCACCCAGCTGGGTCTTGGCGATGCCGGCCACCCCGTCGACCGGCGAGGTGATCTTGGTGAAGCCGAGATTCAACTGTGCCTCATCCACCGCTGCCTGGGCCGCCTCGACCGAGGAGCGCGCCGAGAGTTCCATGCCGATGGCATCGTCGAGGTCCTTCTGGCTGACCGCATTCTTGGCGGCCAACGGTTTGATGCGGGCCAGGTTGGCCTTGGCGGTTTCATGGCGGGCCATCTGCACCGAGAGCTGGGCCTTGGCCTTGTTCAGCGCGGCCTGGAAGGTGCGCGGGTCGATCTCGAACAGCACCTGCCCCTTGCGGACCGCCTCACCTTCCTTGTAGTTCTGGCGAATGAGGTAGCCAGAAACCTGAGGCCGGATGGTGGCATTGACAAGGCCATCGAGCACACCGACCCACTCCTTTTGCACCGGCACATCCTTCTGCACCACTACCATGGTTTCCACCACCGGCACCATGGGTGCCGCAGCCTTCTCCTCCTTGCGGCAGCCCGCTGGCCACAAGGCAGCGATGGCGAGCATTGTCACGGTCGCCAGTCGCATAATCGTCTGGCGGTCGCCCCATATCTTCCCAACCCAATGATTGGCTTTCTTCATCGATCTTTCCCACCCCCCTTTCTGCTCTCATTGTGGACCGCTGATCCCGATCCCTTGCCTGCCCCTGGTTCCGTTCAACGGGTCGGGGAGGATGGTGCGCATTCGCCGGCGCAGCAGCAAAAACCCTGCCAGAGACGGCACCTGCGTGACCATCATTCTTCCTGATGCAACGCCACGCCCTTGCCCCTTCGGGCTTGGGCCACCATATCCAACCCGCCGATATCCTGTACCTGCAAAAATTCGACCTTAGGCGGTTGCCGGGAAAGCTCCATGGCCTCGAAAACCCGGCTATACAAGGAGGAGCCCAGATGCTGTTCCAATGCTTCGCGTGAACGCCATCGCTCGGTAGAGCAGACCAGACCGTCTTCGACGGAAAGGGAAGGATCGGGGTCATTGGCCAGGCAATGCCCGAAGAGGAGAAGTGTTTGGTGAGGGTAATCGGTGGGCTGCAGGCCATTTTCCCGGCTGGCCGCAATGGCGGCAAGCAACTGCTTGACCTTCTCCGGCGTCCACAGGAGTGTGCATTGTTCCCGGGCATAGATGTCACGGACTCCAACCCGTTGACGAACCGGTTCACCGGAGGAAGGCGACCGCCCTGTTGCCAGTACCTGTTCCAGCTGGAAATGAAAGGGCGGTGTATTCGTTGGGCTAACGGCGGCGGCTGCCGTGGCGCTGGCGGACAGCAGGAGACGTGCGGTGAGGAGTACGGCGAGGAGGGGGATAAGGTGTTGCAATCGGTTCATGCCCTTTTCACGGTGTGAAATTTGATTGGCACTGCTGAGCAAACACAACCGCATGGGGTTCCCTGCGCCATCGGCTAGTTATGCAAATAATTAGAGCAAATTCATGGAGCTGTCACTCATTTTCTCAAGTCCCCCCTGCTTTTTTGTGATGTGCGGGACGTGCGCTTCCATGCAACTGCAAGACACCACTTCCGGACAATGCGCAAGGTGCCCCGAACCCCAATGGAATCGATCAGGAAGGATCTTGTCAACAGTCCTGGAAATCTATCCCAGCCTGGCGGAATGTGAACCGGCAAACTGCCGTCCCAAAAGGCATGCAGGCTGACTATCAACGCGATTTCGCAAGACTGAGGTATCCGCCCGAAAAGAGAAGCGCCTGCATGGCTCACCTCATTTGATCTCGGTTATCGTCAGCACACCATTCCTGTCAACCGCGTGAAAGAGGATCGTGTCACCGACCTGAAGAGCATTCAACATGCTTTTCTCCTTCACCCTGAACACCATGGTCATCGGGGGCATGTTCAGGTTGGCGATTCTTTCGTGTTTGAGGGTCAACTTCCCTGCTTCTTTGTCGATCTTGCGCACTTGCCCGGAGGTCAGGCCTTCTGTTTGGCCTGTTTTATTGTACTCTTGATTATTCGCGGCACTGTGCGCCACTCCCTCAACCAGCACACCACCTCCTCCAGCAAGCACAGCAACCATCAGGGAAAAGATATGTTTCTTCATGCGTGGCCTCCTTTGCAAAGAACAATTCGCTTGACTTCGTTAGCACGGGATAACATCTTGAAAATACGTCCTCCTCGATGACTCAATGATCCATATGTCGCATCGGCTTGCGGATGCGCACCTCGACAGGCTCGGCAGGTTTCGACGTGCGAGGCATGGACTGTCGCCCCGCAGACCGGGAGCGGGTTGGTTCTTTAATTTTTTTCTTATACTGAAAGGCTCTTGTTCCCTTGGGATGCTTGAACCATCCGGGATTCGAGTAATCGTTTGGCTTCTGGCCAGACCGCACCTTGACGACACTGAACATCCCGCCCATCTCGACAGAGCCGAACGGCCCTTCCCCTGTCATCATCGGCACGGTGTTATCAGGAAGGGGCATCTCCATTTCTGTCATATCGGCCATGCCTCGTTCCCCCATCACCATGTAATCAGGGATGAGCTGGGAGATTTTCTTGCTCAGCCCCCGATGATCGACACCAATCATTGTCGGCACGTCATGCCCCATGGCATTCATCGTGTGATGGCTTTTATGGCAGTGAAAGGCCCAATCACCCTCTTCATCGGCGATAAATTCGATTTGCCGCATCTGGCCGACGGCAATATCCGTGGTGACTTCGGGCCAGCGTGCCGACAATGGCACTGGTCCGCCATCGGTGCCGGTCACTTGAAATTCATGGCCATGCAGATGAATCGGATGGTTGGTCATGGTCAGGTTGCCGATACGCACCCGCACCCTATCGTTCAGCCGAACATTGAGCGAGTCAATACCTGGGAAAATGCGACTGTTCCAACTCCAGAGGTTGAAATCGAGCATGGTCATGATCTTGGGGGTGTAGCTGCCCGGTTCGATGTCGTAGGCGTTGAGCAGAAAAATGAAATCCCTATCGACCTCGCCAATGAGTGGATGCTTTTCCTTGGGATGCGTCACCCAAGACCCCATCATGCCCATGGCCATCTGCGTCATTTCATCGGCATGGGGATGATACATGAAGGTTCCGGGACGACGTGCGACAAACTCATAGACATAGGTCTGGCCGGGTTTGATCGCCGGCTGGGTCAGGCCGGATACGCCATCCATCCCATTGGGAAGACGCTGGCCATGCCAATGAATGGAAGTGTGTTCTGGCAGCCGGTTGGTGACAAAGATGCGGACGCGGTCTCCTTCGACGACCTCGATGGTCGGACCTGGACTCTGGCCGTTATACCCCCAAAGATGGGCCTTGAATCCCGGAGCCATCTCCCGCACCACCGGTTCAGCCACCAGGTGAAACTCCTTGACTCCGTTGTTCATGCGCCACGGCAGGGTCCAGCCATTCAGCGTTACCACCGGATTGTAAGGCCGCCCGGTATCGGGAAACAGCGGTGGCATGGTTTCGGTTTGTTGCTGGACCACGGGCTCCGGCAGGGCGGCCAAGGCCGCGCGGTTGACCATCGCTACGGCCACCGCCCCGCCGGCGAGACCGGCTGCTTTCAAAAAGGTTCTTCTTGTTGTCATCGATCTTCCTTTAACTCTCTGTCTTTCCCTGCGCTCAATGCGGCTGCTCGGCCCGTTGACGGATTTTTCCCGTTTCTTTTCCAGCCTGCACCATGGAAGGGGTGCCTATGATGACTGCCTGCAAGGCAGCGTTGGTCAACCAAAAATCCTGCTGCGTATTGATGGCGGCACTGACTGTGTCGATCTGATCCCGCGTGTCGGCCAGCAACTCGAACACTCCTATCAGCATGCCGTTATAACGGAGCAGATTCTCTTCGGAGATCACCTTGCGCAACGGCAGGACCTCGTCGCGATAATGTCTGGCTACATCGTAGGCCGTGCGGTAAGCGGCATAGGTTTCCCGCAGTTGGGAGCCGGCAGCGCGCACGGTCGCCTCCAACTGGTTGGCCGCGGCCAAGGTCTGAGCATCCATGGCATCACGTTGCATATCTCCCCAGTCAAACACAGGCAAACGCACCGTTATTTCATACCCCTTCCGATTATCACGGGTGCCGGCCGCATCATCGAAGACGGTATCGTAACGAACCCCAAGCTCGATATCCGTCAGGCTGGTGATCAAGGTCAAATCTTGCTCTTTGGCTGCCGCGGCAAAGGCTGTCTTGGCCAATTGAATATCCAATCGTCCTCTCTGTGCGGCCTTGCCAACCTCTTCCGGCCCCCTTGGAGCTTCGGGCAAATCAGGCAGCCTTTCCGGCAGCTTGAGTTTTTTTTCCTGGTCGTCCGAAAGCCCGAGAACACGAACCAGCCCTTCCCGGGTCGCCATGGCATGCTGTTGCGCCAAAGCCCATTGGGTTGCCGCATCGGCATAGAAGGCCTGCTGCCGGGCTCGCTGCAACCGGTTGAAGTTCCCAACCCGCTGCATGCGACGGGCGAGTTCGGCACTGATCTCGCCGACCTCATTCACTTGCCGTGCATAATTGAGCTGTTGTTGCGCAGCCACAGCCCTCACCCACGACTGACGGACCTGGGTGACCTTGTCCACCACATCCATGGCGAGTCGCACCTGCGACTGTTCGATACGGCGTTGGGCGCTGGCATAACGGAACGGCAAGGTCAGCACGTCGAGCAGGCCAAATGCCAGCAAACGTTCATATTCAATCTCGTCCGCCAACGTTGTGCGTTCAAAGACCAGAAGGGGGTTGGCCATGCGACCTGATTGCGCCGCACGGGCTGCATCCGACCAATGTTGGGCCAGCATGGCCTGCATGGCAGGGTCGTTGACCAAGGCAAGATGCACAGCTTCTTGCTGGTTCACAGGTTGAGCAAGCAGTGTTTCCGCTGTTTTTGTATTGAAAGCGCGTTGTTCAGCTGTTTGCGCCAAGGCAAGGTTGCCATCGGTAAACTCCGCAGCTGCCTGGTTGGTCCGAGTCAAGGTTTCTTCGAAATTTACCCGCGCGCACCCGGAGAGGCACAACAGGGTCAGCAAAAAAACATAGAAGGATGGTGGGGATAGGCAATAAAGTCTCATGGTTTGCCTCCATGTCCGGAAGGGTGGTGAGCGTCTTCGGCCGGAGGTATTTGATCTTGTTGAGATTGGGATGCTTCTTCAAGGTAAGACCGCCAGCCACCAATGTGTCCAACGGTTTCGTTGGCTTCCAGCCAGGAAGCGACCTCTTGATCCTGGTAGCCATGATAGTTCTCAAAAACAGAGGCATAGGAAAGGGCTGGCGGCACAAATGGGGTTGCTCGTATGGCCACCGAGGTTTCTGAGCCGGATTGAGACCAACTGGATGAACTGAACAACGAGAATGGTGCGCACAGGAGGAAGGGAAAAAATACGACCGCCTGCAAAAAACTCCGTGCCAGGGCTTCGTTCATGACAATCTCCCGTGGTGAAGATTTACGTTGTCTCCCTCTGCTGCGTATAGAACTTACCAGCGTGCACACTCAATGAAAAGAGATGTAGAGCTGACAGGCCCGATTTTGCATCGCCAGCCAATATCAAATTACAGATAAACCGAACGGGAGCACAAACCGGCCAGAAGACCGGGTATAGAAAAAAACGAATTCAATATAAAATTAGTTATCATCTGAATATAAAAGATAAAAATATTTCCATCCGGTTTTCACCCAGACCAACATCTTGAAAAAACAAAGATATTAGCCCTTTTCCTCCCCTCCTGGATTGGAAAGTTCCTGGTTGCCTCCGGAAAGGTGGTCGGCGTCACTGTCATGACGCTGCGGCTGGTACCGGCGACATTCGCTCAGCCGTACTCATGAATGCTTGCGGAAACCCAACCTGAAATACTCCCTCGATGGCTGGATGGGAGTAAACCAACCTCCAACCAAAAGTTAATCCAAGCGTAACACAAGGTCGGTAGAAACACTCATTGCACAGGCCAATGCCTGAAAATGCTTACGCGGCAAGGCATCCAATTAAATAGTTACCCTCAGGACCATGGACCAGAAAACAGAAACCCTCCTGGAGACGGTGATCCGGCAGCAGAAACTCACCGTCCATTTTCAACCGATCATCCACCTGCAAACCCGGCAAATTTATGGCTATGAAGGCCTGGTACGCGGTCCGGTCAACACCGTGCTCTATTCGCCCACCCGTCTATTCGAGGCGGCGACCAAGGCCGATCGGCTGGCTGAACTCGACCTGCTCTGCCGAAGAATGGTCATTCATCGTTTCGCCCAACTCAACCTGCCCGGCCGGCTGTTCATCAACGTCGACCCCTACAGCCTGACGCATGAGCATTTTCGCGAAGGTCTGACCTTGGAATTGGTCGAGCAGGCCCGGCTCAACCCTTCCCAGCTGATTATCGAACTGACCGAAACCCATCCGGTCGAGGATATCCGGCTGATGCAGCAGGCGATGATCCATTACCAGGAGATGGGGTTTAGGGTGGCCCTCGACGATCTGGGCGCCGGGTATTCGGGGCTCAAGCTCTGGTCCGAGATCCGGCCGGATATCGTCAAGATCGACCGTCATTTCATTCAGGGGGTCGATCAGGACCGCACCAAACAGCAGTTTGTGTCCACCATTCTGAAAACGGCCACCGCCCTGGGATGCAGGGTAATCACCGAAGGCGTGGAGACCGAGGGGGAGTATGCCACCCTGCGCAAGATCGGGGTGGAAATGCTCCAGGGCTACTACTTTGGCCGGCCGGTGCCGATACCGCCGGTGACCATTGCCTCCAGGTTGTTCAGGAAGGAACTCCGCCAGGCCGAGGAGGAATCTCCAGCCGTGGAGATGCTGGTGCGGCCGGCCGTTTCCGTCCAGGCGACGGCCAAGGTTTTGGAGGTGGGGGCGCTGTTCACCTCGACACCCGATCTGGAATCGATCGTCGTTGTCCATGAAAACGAGGTGTTGGGTCTGGTCCTGCGCCGTGAGTTCATGAACCTCTATGCCAGTCTCTACGGCAAGGAACTCTATGGCAAGCAGCCGATCCTCCGTTTCATCAACCGCAACGTCATGCAGGTGGACAAGCGCATGTCATTGGAGGAGGCCAGCTACCGCTTGACCACTTCCTTGAACATCCACACCGATGAGTTCATCATCCTCGATGACGGCCAACTGGCCGGTACGGGGCGGTTGATCGATCTCCTCCATGAAATCACCAAATTGCAGGTCAGCCGCGCCCGGCATGCCAACCCGTTGACCATGCTGCCGGGCAACGTGCCGATCCAGCAACAGCTGCAGAAATTGTTCCGCGCCGATGTTCCGTTCACCGTCTGCTATTTCGACCTCGACAACTTCAAACCATTCAACGACTTTTTCGGCTTCAGCCGGGGCGACAAGGTGCTGCGCTTCCTGGCGGAACTGCTCACCGCCAATATCGACGACCAGACCGATTTCATCGGCCACATCGGTGGTGACGATTTTGTGGTCATCTTTCGCAGTGGTGGCTGGCAACAGATTGTCGAGCGCATCCTCCGCCAATTCGATGAAAGCATCGGTGGTCTGTACAACGGCCACATCGGCAGTGTCATCGTCGCGCTGGATCGGGAAGGGCGGGAACAGCGCTATGGCACCATGACCCTTTCGGTGGGCGCGGTGGTGGTGTGTCCTTCGTTGCACCGCTGCCCCATCGATATTTCGGAAGAGGCGTCGTTCGCCAAACACCGCGCCAAACGGATCGCCGGCAGCAGCCTTTATATCCACGAACTAGCATCCCCAAGCGTTCTACGCGAACCACAGGACAGTGAAACACACCGTGCCTTGCTGTGTCCTCAACCAGAAACAACCTCCCTGTTATGACCAGAAAAACATCGACCGCCGGCACCGGCTGGCTGACCGTGGGATGCAAACTGTTACTGGGTGTCGCCCTGGCCTCCAACTGTTGCATCGGAGCTCTGTTGTTCGTCAATCACCGGGCCACCGCCCGGCTGGAAGGGATGATGGCGGATGTGCTGGCGATCCGGGACCAGGTGGATGCCAATCTGCGCCAGACGATCGTCACCTTGCAAAACGAGTTCATGGGGCTGCCGAAACTGTTCACCACCGACCCGAAGGCCAGCGTTCTTACGCAGGTCGAACGACAATTTCAGATCCAAGAGCGCCAACGCCTCTCCGGTCGGGAAAGCTACGCCGCGCTCTACTCGCGCACCGAGAAGCGCGATCTGGCCAATGGGCTGATGGTGGTCACCGTCGAGAACGATCAACCGGTGCTGAGTTATGGCCTCTTTGATGCCGGAGGCGCTTTTACCGCCGATATCGACAGGCTTCTCCTGGTGAGCAGCCAAGCCGAGACGGACCGGCAACGGCTGCTGGCCACGGTGCAGAGCGAGGCAAGCCGTCCAACGGCGATAGAGGAAGGCATTGGCCGTTTGCGCGGCCTTGCCGCCGATAAAAGCATCGAGGCGGAAAAAAGCCGCACCGAGATTCTGGGCTACATCGATCAGATCGCCCAGCAGGAGCAGCGCATGCAGGAGGCCAGCAGGCAGCAGCGGCGCTTCAGTTTCGGGGTTGGCCTGGCGGCGATTGCAGCTAATGTGCTGGTCCTCTTCTTCCTCACCCGGAGCATCGTTGAACGGCCGCTGCATCACCTGACGCGGGCGGTGGAAGCGTTGAGCGCCGGCCAGTTCCCCGAGATACCCTGGTCTCGGCGACGCGATCAGATCGGGGTGCTGGCCCGGGCCATCGGCTCTTTCCGGGAAGCCCTGCTGTCCCTGCAACAGCTCGAGGCAAGCAAGGCCAAAGACCGGCGGCGGATTGAAACCCTGGTCGGGACAATGACTGAGGCCATCCACCGCCTCAATGAGCGGGCCGGGCAGATGGCCACCATGTCCCATACCCTGCAGGGAGTGGCCGAGGCAACCAAACAGGCCGCGGAGAATGTGGCGGTGCTGGCCGGCGATACTGCCAAGCGGACCGACCAGGTGAGCGCGGCATCCCAGCAGATCAGCACGGTGGTGGATGGCATCCACCAGCAGTTGGCGGTCCAAAACCGGGAGGAGAGGGCCATGCGGGCGGAAATCGACCAGGCCCGCCACATGCTTGAAGGTCTGAGCCGGTCGGTGGCTGAAATTGACGGCATCGTGGCCACGGTGCAGGCCATCACCGTGCAGACCCGCATCCTGGCGATCAATGCCACCATTGAAGCGGCCAAGGCCGGCGAGCATGGGCGCGGATTTGCCGTGGTCGCCGAAGAGGTCAAGAAACTCTCCCAGAATACGGCCCATGCCACCCAGGACGTCCTGACCAAGATTGAGGCCATCAATGCGATCTGCACCTCGTTCATCACCTCGATCGACACCCTGGAACACGGGGCGGAGCAACTGCACCAGGTAACCGCTGCCATTGGCTCGGCCGTGGACGGGCAGCGCGAACTGACCGGAGGCATCGTTGCCCTGAGCGCCGCCACCGAAGAGAATACCAGGGAGGTGTCGACCCGCATCACCGAGGTGCATGCGGCGGCGGCTGGGGTACTGCAGTTTTCTGCCGATGCCCGCCGATACGCCGAAGAGATTGCCCTGCAGCTCGGCGACCTCCTCGACGGCAACGTCAGGGAATTGGAGGCGATGCGCCTGGAGAGTACAGAGGATGGATTCCTGCCCGAGGCCGCGATCATGACGGATTCTGCACCTGCGGTGACCGGTGAGCTTGAGACCGGCAGGAAGGGTGAACGCGAGCAGGTGACGCCAGTCCGGCTGCTGTCCGACATGATCGCTTCCTGACGCAAACCTGACAGGATCAAAGCCGGAAGCAAACACGCCCCCGCTATGCTGCTGGCCAGCGAACGATACCGATCCCTGCAACCGACAACGAGCGATGACCGTATCCCTGCCGACCCCGATCTCCGGAGACCAGAACGAGTTGCTGCACCGAACCGAGCCGTTCCGGCTGCACCTGCAGCGGGAAGCCAACCCGCAACCGTTCACCGGTGGTGATGTCACCGTGGGGGTGGAAAACGAGTTTCAGGTGGCCGTTGCAGGCCGATCCACCGAGGTCGATCTCCCCCTGACCATCCTCGGCTCGCGCTACTACAACAACCTGACCCTGCGGGCCCGGCGCGGCGACCTCAGTCCCCATCTGCTGGCCGATCTCGATGCCTTTCTCGGGGCGCAGCAGACCCAGATCTGGGAGAACTCCTGGGTCAGATTCCCCCGCCGCCTGCTCTCCACCCATGCCGCCTCCATCCTGCACCACGATCTGCTGGCCGACAAGGCCAATCCAGCGGGTCCTCGACGCCAGGATATCGATTCCTTTCTCTTTTCCCGCGAGGGAGAGCCCTGGCTACGGGTGCCGGTCAGCTATCTGCTCAAACTGGCGCTGGCCGATGCCCTCGGGCAGGCCGACCCTGCCGAGCCGCTGCTCCTCCAGACCGGGGAGCGGCTGATGGCTCACCTGATCAGCGACAACTGTTCGCCCGAAGTGACCAGCTTTTCCTTGGCCAGCGGCGATGCGGCCACCCTCCCCGGCCGCAGCACCGCCCGGGAAACCAGCCGCCGGTTCCTGATCCTGCAACTGCTCATCCAGTATGCCAACCAGGCGTTCCGCCTGGAGCACCACGGCCAGCAGTGCCGCCTGTATCTGGCGCCCAACCCGCCGGCCCGCCAGAAGGCCCTCAACGAGCTCATCTCCGATCAGTTCTACCGCGAGCTGTTTGTCAACCCCTGCCTGTCCGGCTGGCCGCGCGGCGAGAAGAAGAAGGCGTATATGGGGCTCTGCCACCGCACCCTGTCCCGCAGTCAGCTCAACACCATCGCCAAACTCAAGGAGGCCGGGATCATCGTCAACAATCTGGTGGTGCTCCCCAACACCAGTTCCACTTCCCTGGCCAACAACGGCACCCACATCACCCTGGGCAGTCGCCTGCTCAGCGGGTGGTACCAGCGCCCGGAAGGCGCGATCTGCGAAAAGTACTTCGGCGATCTGGTGATCAAGATCGTCGAGCACTTCCTGCCGCTCTTTGTCACCACCTGCTCGGCCGCGCCCCATCGCCTGAGCTTCAGCGACTTCCATCCGGAAAAGGTGATGGGCTATTTGCCCCATGAACTGGACTACACCCACCTGCGCATGCTGTGGCGCCGATGGAAGAAGAAGGCGGCGCTGCGGTTCTGCGGTCACAGCTTCACCCCGGTGGGCCCCCAGTGGTTCGACCGGTTGACCAGCACCCTGCTACGGCTGCGCGGTGACTTCCTGCCCGACGTCCGGCTGATCGATTACCTGGTAGCCCTGCAGAGCGTCGAGCAGAGCCCGGCCCTGGACGGGGTCATGGGGAACCAAGAGCGGCTGAAACAGGATCTGACCGAGATGGGGGTCTATGACAGCCGCATGGCGATCTACCTGCCCTACCGGATGCGGACCCTGGCCGCCTTTGGTTTCTCCGGATTCGAGGGCCGGCACTATTCGCTCTTTCCCGACCTCGGCCCGACCTTTGCCCTGGCCGTCGACCTGCAGACCCTGGTCACCCGCCTGGCCTATCGCTGGGTGCTTGCGGGCACTGTCCGCCACGCCGATATCCCCGACGACCCCTGCACCGAGAGCGAGCGGCGGCAGATCTTTTTTGCCACCGCCATCGGTGTACCCACGGTGTTTATCCGGGCGGACAGCCGCAACACCCTGCTGCGCCGAATCCTCGCCCTGGCGGACCGGCAGCGGCCCAGTCGCCGCTACCGGGGATACCTGCGCATCGAAGTGGCCGCCTATCACCGGGCCTGTCTGGCGCTGCTCCGGCAGCAATGCGCCATGGACGGCCAGGAGGCGGTGTCGCTCCTCGACCGTGTCGACGCCATGCTGGAGGGCACCGAACCCACGGCAGCGGCCCGGCTGACCGGCGACATCCTCACCACCCTGGGGCGGGAGACCGATCCCATGCGGGTGGGCACCCAAGCCTTCAACCAGGCCGCCGAGAACTATTACCGCACCGATCTGTGCCAGCGGCACCTGCACGACGGCTTGGAAACCCTGATGACGGATGGCGTTCGCTTGGAGGGGTGCACCGATCAGGCCGTTGGCGCCCTCAAGGAGCGGTTGCTCGGCAGCGTGCCTGCCCCGCTGTTCATCCGCGAAGCCGGCCATCGGGTGGTGAACGGCTCTGCCTCGGCCCGGGAGATCCATCTGCTCATATTGCTCGCCCTGCTGATTGTCCATCTCGAACAGCAGCACGGCCCTGTCACCGCATAGGGAGAAGATCCATGCAGCATCAGTACATCGTCCGCGAAACAGGGGAAATCGTCAGCGAACACCTGTTCGCCGACCGGTTCATCGACCTGCTCTACAACCGGGTGCGTGAGCAGGCACCCAGCCTGTTCCGCGCTCTGACCTCGGAGCGGATGTCCAGTGTGCTCGGGTATCTCCAGTTCGACTGCACCCTGCCGGTGGATAGCCGTCGGGGTCCGGCACTGCTGCAGCGAATGGGGGTGGACTGGCGGGAGTGTGTAGCCCCGGCTGCCAGTTTCACCACCCCCCGGCAGGTGTTTGAACGGCAGATCCGCTACTGGCAGTGCCGTCCCATGGACGAGGCCAACGAGACCATCGTCGCGCCCGCCGACGCCAAGGTGCTGATCGGTTCCCTGGAGGAGACACCGGAGCTGTTCATCAAGGAAAAATTTTTCTCCGCCCCGGAACTGCTGGGCGAGGATTTGCCCTGGCCTCCGTTTTTCGTTGGCGGCGATTTCGCCATCTTCCGTCTGACCCCGGACAAATATCACTACAACCATGTGCCGGTGAGCGGCGAGGTGATCGACTTCTACCAGATCGACGGCCAGTACCACTCCTGCAACCCGCGGGCGCAGATTGCCCTGGCCTCCCTGCATGCCAAGAACCGGCGGGTGGTGACCATCATCGACACCGACGTACAGGGGGGCACCCAGGTTGGTCTGGTGGCGATGATCGAGGTGGTGGCCCTGATGATCGGGGACATCGTCCAGTGCTACTCGACCCACGCCTACGACGCGCCGCAGCCGATCGCCAAGGGCATGCGGTTGGAGAAGGGTTGCCCGAAAAGCTTGTACCGGCCGGGCAGTTCCACCGACATCCTCCTCTTTCAACGGGAGGTGGTCACCTTCAGCGACGATCTGGTGTGCAACCGGCGGCGCGCCGATGTCCTGAGTCGATTCTCGCTGGGCCTGGGACGGCCGGTGGTGGAAACCGATGTCCGGGTACGTTCAACCATTGCCGGCAAACGGCGGTTGTGAAACCGACTTGATCACATCATCCTCTTGATCATTATGACCGAAGCGCTCTTTCTCTGCACCACCGCGGCCCTGTTCGCCGTGGCCATCACGCTTGGCTGGCGGTATCTCCCCTCCGATCGTTTTCAGGTGCTGGCCGCCGTGCCGGTCCGCCGAGGTGAAGGCAGCCTTTGGCAGGGCATCAACTTCACCTGGTACGGGCTGATTCTGGCCAGTGCCGCCATCGTCGGCCTGGTCTTTGTGCTCGTCCTTGGGCAGGCGGCCCACATGGCCATGGTGCCGCTGCTGGCACTCTTGACGCTGATCGTCGGGCTCTGTGTCCCGGCAAGCCGGCGGATTGCCCGCCTGGTGGAAAAGAAAGGGTACACCTTCACCATCGGAGGGGCCTTTTTCTGTGGGCTGGTGAGTGCCCCCGTGCTCATCCTGGCGATCAATCTCGGCTGCTGGCTGACGGCAACGCCCCGGCTGAGCGGGCAGATCGTGCTGGCCGCCCTGGCCATCGGCTACATCATCGGCGAGGGGCTTGGCCGCCTGGCCTGTCTCAGTTTTGGCTGCTGCTACGGCAAACCGCTGGATCAGTGCGGTCCTCTGGCCCGCAGACTGCTCGACCGGATGGCGGTGGTCTTCACCGCCCCCACCAAGAAGGCCGTCTACGAGGGCGGGCTGGCCGGGGTCAAACTGGTGCCGGTGCAGGGGCTGACCTGCCTGCTCTATACGGTCACCGGCCTGGTCGCCTGCCATTGGTTCCTGCAGGGCAGGTACCGGAGCGCCTTTCTGCTGAGCCTCATGGTTTCCCAAATCTGGCGCGTGCTCTCCGAGATGCTGCGCGCCGATTTTCGCGGATTCTCGGCCATCACCGCCTATCAGAAGATGGCCGTGGCGGCCATGGTCTTTGGCGCCCTGCTCTGTGTGCTCCTGCCCCAGCCCAGTCTGCCCCGACCCGACATGGCCGCTGGCCTGCGGGTGCTGCTCGACCCGCTGCTCATCCTTGGCCTCAAGGCCCTCTGGCTCATCCTGTTCCTCCATTTTGGCCGCAGCATGGTCACCGGCGCCATCCTCTCCTTCCAGGTCCATCAGCATCGTATTTAGCCACCGCGGCTCGGCTCATCAAACCGCAACAAACCTTCAATCGGAAAAAAACAGCTCCCTGATCAAAGGGTAACGCTGCCCGGTTAGGGTGCTGGCATGGCAGAACTGGTCAGCCGATCGAAGTGGATTGGCGCCGACTGCCGCAGGCCAGCATCGGTATAAGCCGAAGGAGGACGCACCATGGCACCGCAGCATTTCCGATCCATCTGGATCTCCGATCTTCATCTGGGCACGAGAAGCCTGAAAAACGAACAGGTTCTTGATTTCCTGCTCAGGACCGATTCCGACTTTCTCTACCTGGTGGGTGATATTTTCGACCTGGTCCAGGCGAACAAGGCCTGGCACTGGCCAGCGGTCAATGACCGTATTGTGCAGGCCCTGCTGGCCAAGGCGGAGCAAGGCACCCAGGTCATCTATCTTCCCGGCAACCACGATCACATGCTGCGCGCCTTGGACGGTCTCAGCATGGGCAACATCCGCATTCAGAATACCGCCATCCACCAGACCGTGGACGGTCGCCGCTATCTGGTGCTGCACGGCGACACCTTTGATCCGGTGATTCGGCACTGCCCCTGGCTGGTCAAGACCGGTTCCGTCGCCTATGCCCTGCTGCTGCGCTGCAACCGCTGGTTCAAGGTTCGCCGCCCTGGAAAGAAACGCGAACACCGCACCCTCTCCGCCTGGCTGAAACACCAGACCAAAAGGGCGGTCAATTGCATCGGCCAATTCGATGCCCTGGTGGCCAGGGAGGCGGCGGCCCACCGGGTCGATGGTTTGATCTGCGGCCATATCCATCGGGCCGGGATTCGCGAAATCGGCTCAGCCCTCTACACCAACACCGGCGACTGGGTGGAAAGCTGCACCGCCCTGGCCGAAAATCAGTGCGGCCGGCTGAGTGTGATTGAATGGCCCACCCATCAACCCTTGCGCGAGGCGGTTTCCGTAGTCCAGCATGAAGATCTGTATAGCCACCGATGCCTGGCATCCCCAAATTAACGGCGTTGTCACTACCCTCCAGCGGACCGTTGACACGCTGCGCGGCTGGGGACACGATGTCCTCACCCTCACCCCTGACGGGTTCCGTTCGGTGGCCTGCCCCACCTATCCGGAGATCAGGCTGTCGCTGACCAGTCCGGTCGCCATTCGCCGCCTGCTCGACCAGTGGCAGCCCGAGGCCGTGCACATCGCCACCGAGGGACCGCTCGGTTGGGCAACCCGAGCCGCTTGCCGCAGGCTCGGCCTCGCCTTCACCACCTCCTATCATACCCGCTTCCCCGAGTATGTGCGGATGCGCTTCCCGGTACCGCTATCGCTCAGCTATGGACTGCTCAAACATTTTCATGGCGCCGCCTGCCGCACCATGGCCGCGCCAACCATCATCGACGAACTGAGGGATCGGGGCTTTGCCCCTCTGGTCCCCTGGTCACGCGGCGTCGACACCGCCCTGTTCCGACCGCGTCCCGGCCTGCCCGTTGATTGTCAACGGCCTCTTTTTATCTATGTTGGCCGGGTGGCCCCGGAAAAAAATCTGCCCGCCTTCCTGGATCTGGATCTGCCGGGCAAAAAGTGGGTGATCGGCGATGGGCCGGAGTATTCGCGTCTGCGCCGGGCCTATCCGCTGGTCCGGTTCACCGGTGCCCAGCACGGCGAACAGTTGGCGCGGCTGATGGCGGCGGCGGATGTGTTTGTCTTCCCCAGCCTGACCGACACTTTTGGTCTCGTCCTGCTGGAGGCCAATGCCTGTGGCGTGCCGGTGGCCGCCTACCCGGTGACCGGCCCCCGCCACCTGATCCGCGAAGGGATCAACGGCTGCCTCGATGCCGATCTGGGCCGAGCGGCCCTGAGAGCGCTCACCCTTTCCCGCACTGCCTGCAGGGAGATGGCCGCGCGGTACTCGTGGGAGGCCTGCACCCGCCAGTTCCTGGGCAATCTGGCGATCAATCACGCCATTGCCCCATGTTCCCAGGCCTGTGCCGTCAGGGGGTAATCAGGCAGATCCGGGTTTCGGCCGTGCCGGGAGGTCCGTGGGTTCCCCGATATTGCAGGAACATGTTGTCGCCGTCACGGAACCAGTACTCGGCCTGCCAGAAAGCGCTGAGCAACCCCTCGGGACGAATGACCACCTTGCTGGCCCTCCGGGTGCCGCCGCTGTCGATGGCCACCGGTTCGCTGCCCGCCGTCTCCGCCTGCATGGCAAGCACGTCCAGGGTATCGGGGCGGATGGTCCAAAAACGAGCGACCTGCGGCTCTTCGCCAACCAACCGCTGCAGGCTGAAGGAGAGGGGTTGCATCCATGGGCGTCCATCGATGGTCTGGATCCGGTCAATCGTTTCACCGGCAAAGCGGCCGGTGAAGCGCAGTCGGTTGCCGTCGCGTTCCACCCGGACATCGGTGGCCGGCGGCTTGACATAGTGCCAGCTCTGGGTCGCTCCTCCGGCAGTGTTGCGGCTGCTATACATCTCGTCACCCTGCTGCTGCATCACGGTGATGCCATCAACGTCCCTGTTTATCTGCCACGTGAAGATGAACTGATCGTCTCCGGTTTGCTCACGGTAACGCAGTACCGGCGACTGGGAACCGGCGGCAGCCATGAGTAGCAGGGCCAGGCAGAGGGGAACCAGGGTCCGGAGAGGGGAGCGATTGGACAGAAGGTACTGTTTGAGGCTCATAGCAGTTCACTGGCAAGCATGGCGAGTTCGGAACGCTCGCCTTTTTCAAGGTTGACATGGGCATAGAGCGGCTGCCCCTGCATCTTTTCGATCAGGTGGCTGAGCCCGTTGGACTGGCTGTCGCCGGGCAGGTAGCCGATCTCCTTGTTGGACAGGGGAACGATTGGCCGGGCGAGCATGATCTGACGATACGGGGTCCGCTGCTCCAGGACCACGACCAGGATTGGTATCGAGAATGAAGGTCTTGGTCGAGGAACTGCGGGTCATGGCTGATGCGATCCCCAGGTTCGGATGAGGGCAGAGTCAAGGGAAACCGGTGGACGCCGCTGAGCGGCTGACCGTGCTCCGGTTCGACAAAAAGGTACAGGCTGTCCAGCACGACAGGTTGGGCCAGCGCCGGACCAAAGAAGGTCTGCAGGGCACTGTGCACCAGCTCCTTCTGACGGCCTTCGGCCATCCGGCCGGTCAAGGGAAAGGCGAAACGGTATTGCTCAAAAACGTACGGGTTCCCCCACATCTCCAAGTTCCTTTTTTCCTGGCCGCTGAGCGGTTGCGCCTTGTGTTTGGCCAGTTCGCTCGGATTGAGTGGGGCACGCAGCCGATCGAAGGCACGGGTACAGCGGGCGGCCAGGGCCTGGAGGGCGGGAAAATGCCGACAGGGACAGAGGCTGAACGCACGGTTAACGTGGCAGAGGGCAAGGGGCGGTAAAGCGAACGGCGACTGCCGGCTGGAAAAATCCACCAAAGCTGCCTTCAGATCTGCCTCGGTCAGAGGTGGTTTAAGCCGAAACAGCGGGACAAGAGGAGCCTGCAGGCCGTGGCGGGCAGGTATCCGGGTCAGTTCCCGCAGGGTTTCCGCGTCCAGGCCAAGGACCTTGGGTGGTGCGAAATTCTGGCCGCTGAGGGCATCCCGTCCCAGCCATTGGGTGCCAATATGCCAAAGCGGGGTGCCGGGAGAGAAGGTGAAGGAAATGGCGAATCGCATGGTTGGGGGTCTGCTGTCAACGCCTGATCGGCGCTCAATCCGTTTTTGTCTTCTGTTCTGCCTCCCACTCTACGAGCCTGTTTTTAAACCAACGTTATGGATTGATTATGTTTTGGTCAGTGCGGCCAACAACGCGGTGCTTGATCGAATCCTAAGTGCCTGCTGATCCTGCCGTAACAACCGCCGTGGAGATGACTTCCATCCAGGCGGCGACGGTCTTGGCGCCCCATCCCGACGGGTGCGGCCAAAGCGGGCGTCGAGCCAAAGAGCGCAGCCGGGAGCCACTCCTCACCAAAGCCTGATGGTACGCTGACCAAAAACCAACAGTGTGGGGGTACAAGACAGGCGTTTCACCCCGGCATGGAGCGCGGTCCGCGCCAGAACATGCCGGTTTGACAGCCCTTTGCCACGAGAGATGATCATGTTCCGAATGATAAACCTGGATGCAACGCACGCTGACGCACTTTTGAAAGAGTTCGATGCCAAGACGACTCTGGACGACCGCTACACAATCGACCTGTTGTGCTGCCAATCGCTTGTCCATGGCGCTGATGGCCGGGCGCCCGCCAGCACCCTGTTGGCAGGCCGACTCGGGTTGACCCGCAGCTGCTTTGCGACAGCACGCTGCCATTCGGAACAGGAAGGTGTCGCCCGAGGCCTGGCCCTGTTGACCGCCAGCGGAATCTGGGTCTTGAACAGCGGCAGCTTTGCCATCGGTACCCGCCAAGAGACGACCACCGTCCAGTTTGCCCTGATTCGCAAACGCAACGCCTCGGTCCTCGTGCTCAATGTCCATCTCGCCTCGGTGGCTTTGATCCGGAACATGCAGCTGGCCGCCCTGTTCACCCACCCCTTGCTTCGGGAGCCGTACGGCGCGGTGGCCCTGTGCGCCGATCGCGCCGCCGCCCTACATGCCAAGGAGTGGCAGGTGTTGACCGCCCCCTCCCGCTACGCCACCCACCATGTCCAGGAGGACGCCCCAGGCGGCATGCTCTGCCTGCTGCACGCCCGGTTCGCGCCGATTGCAAGGGTCAGCGTCGCCGCGTGTCCTTCGGACCTGCCCGGGATCACTCTGGAGTTCGATGTGGAGCCGCTCAGGGCTACAAAGAGCAACCGGCCCGCCTTCCCGTTGTCCTTCCGCGAGCAGTGGCTGGGGTACCGGGAGCATCGGTCCTTCGCCTGAGACAACCGAGACAGGTTTCTCTTCATCACCCCCCTTTTGGAGAACATCCATGTTCACCGTTGATGCCCTGCTCACCCGGTATTCTCCTGGTCTGGCTGCCCGGCCCCTCCTCTCCTCGCCGCTCCGCAGCGTGCTTCGCCGTCTTCTCCACGAGGATCGCTTTGTCCGTTTTGCCGAGCAGTACCCCCATTTGCGCGGCATGGATTTTGTCGAGCAGGTGTTGGAATCCCTGCAGTGCACCTATACGGTTGCCGAACGCGAACGGGAGCATATTCCGGCTAGCGGACGGGTCATGATCATCGCCAATCACCCCATCGGCACCTTGGATGGCCTGGCTCTGCTCAAGTTGGTGCATGACTGCCGTCCCGATGTCCGCATTGTCGCCAACGACCTGTTGGAGGCAATCACGCCGCTTCGTCCCTGCTTGCTGTCGGTCAGGGTGATGACCGGCGTGACCCGCAAGGAGCAGATCGGTCACATTGAGCGTTCCCTGGCCAACGAGGAAGCGGTGATCATCTTTCCGGCCGGAGAGGTGTCGCGCCTGTCCCCCAAGGGCATTCAGGATGGCCCCTGGCGCAAAGGGTTTCTCCGCCTGGCGGCCCGCGCCAAGGCGCCGATCCTGCCCATCCATGTCCGTGCCCGCAACTCGCTCGCCTTTTACTCGGCTTCGATGCTGTTCAAGCCGCTGTCGACCCTGATGTTGATTGGCGAGATGTTCCAGCAGCGCCGTCAACCGCTCAAGCTGACCATCGGCGGTCTGATTCCCCATGCCGCCTACACTAACCTCAAGCTCCGGGACAAGGATAAGGTTGCCCTGTTCCGCAAGCACCTCTACCGCATCGGTGCGGGCAAGAGGCCGATCCTGCCCGCCGAATCGGCCATAGCCCGCCCTGAACGGCGGGTGGTGTTGAAGAAGAACGTTCAGGCCGGTGAACTGCTGGGAACGACGCCGGACGGCAAAAGCATCTATTTGTTCGCCGGTGACGAGCAATCACCGGTGCTGCGGGAGATCGCCCGGCTGCGGGAAATCACCTTCCGCGCGGTCGGTGAGGGGTCGGGCAAGCGGCTGGATATGGACGCATTTGACCGTTATTATCGTCATCTGGTGCTGTGGTCGGAGGAAGACCTGGAAATTGTCGGCGCCTATCGGCTGGCCGATGCCGGGGCGGTGGTCCGGGAGCGAGGCCATGAAGGATTGTACAGCCACAGCCTTTTTCAGTTTGATCGGACCCATTTTCCCTACCTCGACGGCGGCCTGGAACTGGGCCGCAGTTTCGTCCAGCAGCGCTATTGGGGGAAACGCGGCCTCGATTATCTCTGGTACGGCATCGGCGCTTTTCTTCGCAAGAATCCGGGGTACCGGTACCTGTTCGGCCCGGTGAGCATCAGCAACGCCATGCCGCAGACAGCCAGGGAACTGCTGATCTTTTTCTATAAACTCTATTTCAGCGGCAGCGGCAGCCAGGCCTGCTCGCGCCACCCCTTCCGTTTCTCCCTGCCGGTCACCGATCTGGCCCGCTCGTTCCGTGGCGACAACTACCAGCAGGACCTCATCCACCTGAAATCGCTGCTGGCGACCATGGGCACCTCGATCCCCACGCTCTACAAACAGTACACCGAACTCTGCCAGCCCGGCGGGGTGGTCTTTCTTGACTTCAACATCGACCGGGCCTTCGGCGATTGCGTCGATGGCCTGGTGGTGGTGGACACCGCCCAACTCAAGCCGGCCAAGCGTCGACGCTATATCGAGCATTCGGTATTGGCGGCGGGATGCGGAGAAACCCGCTCGTCCTTCGAGAATCTCGGGCAATGACTGGATGAACAGGCGAATTTGATCGCGCACGGTCCGGTAGGCCTGGAGGACGCCCTCTTCCGTTGTTGCCGCTTTCGCCAGTTCGGGAGGATCGGCAAATCCTCGATGGACGATCTTGCCGGGGAAATAGGGACAGGTTTCGCGGGCATGGTCGCAGAGTGTCACCACGTAATCAAAGGTGTGCAAGGGCAACTCCTCGATCAACGTGGACTGCTGGTTGCCGATATCCACCCCGGCCTCCGCCATGACCCGGACGGCATACGGATTGAGCCCATGCTTGACCACCCCGGCGGAATAGGGCGCATAAACAGCAGCGTGCAGGTGCCTGGCCCAGCCTTCGGCCATTTGGCTGCGGCAGGAGTTCCCGGTACAGAGAAAAAGGATGGTGGTCTTGCGGTCATCGCGTCCAGGCATGATTCGGTCTCCCTTCCTGTTCTTTTTTGCACTTCGCGGTTGAAATACCATTGGAAATCATCGAGGTCATGGGATCCGATGTGGCCATGAAGTTGTGCTGGCCTGCACCATCGGCGCCACCAGCATAGCTGGCTTGTATTCGGATTAGAGTAGGTTTTGGTGAGCGATTGGTCAATCGTTGCCCCCAGCTGCTCATTCGTGTCCTGATCGGTGCTTTTCCATCCCCGTTTGCCCTATATGTTCTGTTTCATCATGCGCGGCTCTCTCTGCGATTGCCTTGTCAACAGCAACCCTGTATATGAATTGCATATTTGTCGTCTGCGATATCGGCCTGTGGGGCTTCTCCCGCGCAACCATCCATTATCAAATAATAACAATTCCCAATCATGGCGTATCTCGACCTGATCTTGAATCTGGCCCTGCTGATCGCTCTCAGTGTTGTTTCCGGTTTCATCGAACAGCGTTGGTCGCGTCACACCCGACTCGGCATGGTGGCCCAGGGAATACTGTTTGGCGGAGTGGCCGTAATCGGCATGTACCGTCCGCTCCAACTGGAACCCGGCTTGTTTTTTGACGGCCGCTCGGTCATGTTGAGTATTTGCGCCCTCTTCTATGGCCCATTGGCCGCAGCGACAAGTTGCTTGCCGCCCTTGGCATGCCGGTTGGCAATGGGCGGGTCCGGCACGGTCATGGGCATGCTGACCATCCTTTCCTCAACGGCTGTTGGTCTGGCGGGCTATCGGTTTTTTCGTGTCAATGGACGCCTGTCAACGGTCCTGCACTTGTATGTTTTTGGAATCATTGTCCACCTGGCCATGCTGGCAATGGCCTTCTCGCTCCCCTTGGACAAGGCGTTGGCCACCATTCGGAGCATCGGCCTCCCCGTGCTCGTCCTCTATCCTTTGGCAACTATTCTGGTCGGCAAAATCCTGCTTGATCAGGAATTTAAGCTCCAATTCATCGACAGCCTGCAGCAGGCCAGAGAGCAACTGGATACCACCTTGCGCTCTATCCAGGATGCCGTGATCTCCACCGATGTCAGGGGACAAATCCGCTACATGAACCCCGTGGCGGAAACGCTCACCGGCTGGAGCAGTTTCGAGGCCCACAATAAAAGGCTCGCCGAGGTGGTGCGTGTCGTTGATCAAGAGAGTCACGAACAGCTCCTCGATCCGGTTGAGCGTGTCTTGGAGAGTGGCAAGCCTGTCCTGCTCACCAACCATACTCTCCTTGTCGGGCGCGGTGGCGCCGAGTATCACATCTCGGAAAATGCCGCCCCCATGCATGACGCCGAGGGCAAACTGACGGGGGTCGTCCTGGTTTTCCGCGATGTCACCCCTGAATACGAAACGCGTGAACAATTGCGTAAGAGCGAGTCACTGTTCAGAAATATCTTTGAGCACCATGCTGCGGTCAAACTCCTTATCGATCCTGACAGCGGCGCTATTCTCGAAGCAAACGAGGCCGCCGAACATTTTTACGGATGGTCGCGCCAACAGCTCAAAGAAATGCGTATTCAGGACATCAACAGGTTGGCGTCGGACGAGATCAGCCAAGAAATGGAAAAAGCGCGCAGCAGCCAACGCGTCCATTTCGAGTTCCGTCACCGGATGGCCGACGGGTCGGTCCGGGATGTGGAGGTCTTCAGCAGCAGTATCGAGGTGCACGGTAAATCGATCCTCCACTCCATTGTCCACGATGTCACCGCCCAAAAACAGGCGGAAAGAGACCTTCGGGCCAGCCAAGAGTATCTCGGCAGCATTTTTCGTGCGGCTCCCGTCGGTATTGGCGTGGTCGTCGACCGGGTTTTTATCCTTGTCAACGACCATCTCTGCGCCATGACCGGTTACAGCCGCGACGAACTGCTTGGCCAAAACAGCCGGATGCTGTACCCCACCGACGAGGATTTTACCTTTGTCGGCACAGAGAAGTATTTGCAGATTCAGCAGAAGAACATAGGGACGGTGGAAACCCGATGGCTATGCAAGGACGGAACGTGCATCGATGTACTCCTCAGCTCCTCGCCTCTCGACGCAAAAAATTTGTCCGCCGGAGTGACCTTTTCCGCCTTGGATATTTCGGAGCGCAAACACGCTGAACAGGAAAGGGAAAAGTTGCAGGGGCAGCTCGTTCAGGCCCAGAAAATGGATTCCGTCGGACGGCTGACTGGTGGTGTGGCCCATGATTTCAACAACATCCTCTCCGTTATCCTCGGGTACACCGAAATCGCCATGGAGCAGACGCGGGCCGACTCGCCGCTGTATGGGCATCTGCAGAAAATCCGGGAAGCTGGCCAGCGTTCCGCCGATATCATCAGGCAATTGTTAGCTTTTTCCAGACAGCAAACCATCGCACCCAAGGTGCTTGACCTCAACATCGCCGTGGGCGGATTGGTGAAAATGTTGCAGCGGCTGATCGGCGAAAACATCCATCTTGCCTGGATGCCAGCGCCGTTGCTGCCGCTGGTGCATATTGATCCAGCCCAGATCGACCAGGTGTTGATCAACTTATGCGTCAATGCCCGCGATGCGATTGACGGCGTTGGTTCCATGACCATCGAAACCAGGGCTGTTACCGTGGATGCCGAATATTGCACCCAAAACGCTGGATTCGCTGCCGGCGAGTATGTGGTGCTTTCGGTGAGCGACAATGGCTGTGGCATGGAACCGGCGGTCATGGAGAAGATTTTTGAGCCGTTTTACACCACCAAGGGTGTCGGCCAAGGGACCGGTCTCGGTCTGGCGACCGTCTATGGCATCGTCAAGCAAAACCACGGGTTCATCAACGTGTACAGCGAACCCGGCCAAGGCACCACGTTCAGAATCTACCTGCCCCAATACACCGAGAGCGAAACCATTGACAGGGAGGAACACGAGGATGCGCGGGAAAACAGCAAGGGCGAAACCATTCTCTTGGTGGAAGACGATCCCTCCCTGCTCGATATGTGTCTGACCATGCTTCATCGGCTTGGTTACAGCGTGTTGGCGGCGAATGGTCCGCTTGAGGCACTGCGAATTGTCGATCAGCAACCAGGTGCCATTGATCTGTTGCTGACCGATGTCATCATGCCGGAGATGAATGGCCGTGAATTATCCAGCCGGCTCCTTGCGCGGCATCCCGGCCTCAAAGTGCTGTACATGTCCGGTTATACCGCCAACGTCATTGCCCATCACGGCGTGCTCGACGCAGGGATACACTTTCTGAATAAACCTTTTTCATCCAAGGAGTTGTCCGTCAAGATCAGGGAGGCCCTCGCCTGATCCAGGCAAGGGCCGTTGATGCGTTCAGCGCTCCCGCGACCTCCTGTCCGTCCTGGCCAGACCTTCAAGACAACTCACGCTGCATGGGATCTGCATGTTCAGCCCTCCTTTCAGTGTGTGACGTTGCGCATTGTGCCGGAAAACCAAGCCGCTGGTCCCTTGATGCTCGCCTGTGAGCCGTTTCCTGCAATGATCATCGAATGCGCCTCTCCTGCTTGGGTGGACAACCACATCATCGGGAAGTGTCGCCGGCAATCGGTTCGCGCCGCTTGACCGGTGGCATGAATTCGTTGTACTCCATTTTCCCCTCCGGGCGAGAAACCGCCGAGCAAGGCCCTTACAGGGCGGCCTTGAGTACCGCGACAATGTCCGCCTCGGTCATTGCCGGACGCCCCGGCAGGTTGCCGTTCGCGTCGTGGATAACACGCAAGGTATCCTGGGCATACCGAGTGAGCAGGCCGTCATCGATCTGCAGCTCGGCCAGCCGCGTGGGACAACCGATCTCTTTAAGAAAACTTTCAAAACGATCAATGCCCTCAAGGGCGCACTCCAGGTCCGCGGGATCTTTGGCCGTGAGGCCGAAAATGCGCTCGGCGAACTGGACGAACTTGTGCGGCCTATGCCGGGCGGCAAACCGCATCCAGGAAGGATTGACCACGGCCAGGCCAGCCGCGTGGGTGATGTCGTGATAGGCGGACAGGGTATGCTCGATCATGTGTACCGGGTAGCCCCCATTGGTGCCCGCGTTCACCCAGCCGTTGAGGGCGACGATGGAGGCCCATTGCACCTGCGCGCGGGCCTCCAGATCATTGCCATCGGCAAGGGCCTTGGGGCCCCACTCCATGGCCGTGAGGATGACGCCTTCGGCGAACCGGTCCTGAATGGGGGTGTCGTCAACGCCGTTGAAATAGGCTTCGGTCACATGGGTGATCAGGTCGCACACCCCGTAGGCGGTCTGATCCCTGGGCACGCTCTTCGTCAGTTCGGGGTCCACCAGCGCCACCCTGGGGTACAGACATTTAGCCTGGACAAAGGACTTCTCCTTGGTTGCCTCGTTGGAGATCACCGCCCCCATGTTCATCTCGGAACCGGTGGCCGCGAGCGTCGGCACGGTGATGAGCGGCAGGGCGCGGGTCGGGATATGCGGAGTGGGCTGACCGTGCAGAATCATGTCCCAGGGATCGCCGTCATAATAGAAGGCGGCGGCCATGACCTTGGAGGCGTCCATGGTGCTGCCGCCTCCCAGGGCAATAATCACATCGCAGTGTTCGTCACGGGCGATCTGGGCACCACGCCTGACGGTGGATATTCGCGGGTTGGGCTCGACACCGTCGCATTCGACCCAGGCAACCCCGGCAGCCTTGAGGCTTGCCACGGCCCGGTCGAAGGTGCCGCTGCGTTTGACGCTGCCGCCGCCGGTGACCAGCAAGGCTTTTTTGCCATGCCTGCCGACCACCTCCCCCAGTCGCGAAAGCACGCCTGCGCCAAAGATCAGATGGGTGGGATTGTGAAATTCAAAATTCATGCGAAACCTCCTGTTCTTGAGTTGCTGTTGCAGTGCGCAGGAACGTACTTCCCAGCAGGCGGATTTGGAATACCTGTTCCTGTCTAATTCTTGCCTATTTCTGCTTGCACGTTGATTTTGTGACGCATAACAGCTAGTAATGTTGTCTAAAGATGGTATCCGAAACAAGAGAGCTTTTTCTATGGCAAAGATGGTTGAACTGTTGCGGAACTTTCCGGACATTGAGGACGGCCCCTCTCCATCCCGGCTTCACGGGGTGCTTTTTTTCAAGGAAACCCGCCCTCTTCCCAGGAAACCGATGGTCTACGATCCTGGCCTCTGTATCGTTGTCCAGGGGCACAAGATTGGTTACCTGGGCGACCGGAAATTTCGCTACGACGCCAACCAGTATCTGGTGACTTCGGTCACCATGCCGTTCGAATGCGAGACCTTTGCGACTCCAAAGGAGCCACTGCGTGGATTGTACATCGATATTGACATGGGTCAATTACATGACCTGATCGGTCGAATAGATACGCAAACAGGAATCGGCAAGGGCGGCGAACGGATACTGCCTCGCGGGATCGGCCCGGCCGTCATGGATGAGGAGATGGTGGATGCGACGACGAGGCTGGTCAAATGTTTGCGTTCAGAGACTGAAGCACAAATATTAGGCCCTGGAATCGTGCGGGAAATTCTCTATCGGGCACTGCGCGGAACCCAGGCGCCGGTCCTCTACTCCCTGGCCTTGCACAGCGGCACGTTTTCACAGGTCGCCCGCGTCCTCAAGGTGATGCAAAGCGACTATGCGGGGAAACTGGACGTGGAACAGTTGGCCAAAATGGCTCATTTGAGCGTTTCCGCGTTCCATCGGGCCTTTAAAGAGATCACCTCGGATTCTCCCCTGCAGTATTTGAAAAAAATCAGACTGACCAAAGCAAGGGATTTAATGATCCAGGAAAGCATCAAGGCCAACATCGCCGCCGACAAGGTGGGGTATGAGAGCGCGTCTCAATTCAGCCGTGAATTCAAGCGCTACTTTGGGCAAAGTCCAGCGGAGATGATGCGGGAATCGCGGAGCATGGAAATGCGCTAGCCGATGTCTTTGGCGCTTTGCTAAGAGCTGCCCGGGCACGCACTGCGATGCGCGCCACTCAAGAGGTGTTGGCCGGCCGATCTCTCGCCGGAAGAATCGAGCGGCTTCGGTGCGGCGGGTGCTGTTGGATGAATCGCGAAACAAATGTTTACTGTATCCCTTGGGCCTTTCGGGGTACACTCCGCGTTCACCTTGCGCCCAACTGCTCCAGCGGGAGACCGGGAATTGCTGACCACATCAAGATAATCTCGACACGCAGGAATCCCCTTTGGCCAAATAATGTCCGGCGGAACCCAGCCGCGCGCACCGGCCGCAAGCGCTCATGTGAACGGCACCCACGAGGCATCGCGCCACGCCATTGACGGAGTTGAGGCATGTACCACCGTTTGTTGAAGATCTTAATCATAACCCAGGACTCACGACTCGAAACGCTGCTGCGGGGCGTTCCCCCGCGGGAGCGGTTCTCGCATCACATCATCTGTCGAGCGCAAGCAGACGAGGAGGTACGAGACTGCGCGATCATCCTCCTCGATTCGTGCACCACGGAAACCATAAAAATGGTCCACGCGGAAAAGGAAGCCCACGCCGCCCTGATCGCCTGTTGCACCGCCAGCAGCCTCACCGGCCTGACGGAGGTCCAGGACCTGCTCGACCAGCTATGGATCAAACCCTTTACCGATGCCCAAGCCCTCTCCTCCTTTGGCAAGATCCTGGCGCGGTTGAAGGAGCGAGAGGACGCCAGCCTTACAGAAAAATATCTCGACACCTTGATAGACAGCCTGCCCGACCTGATCTGGTTCAAGGATGCACGGGGCGCGCACCTGAAGGTCAACACCAGTTTCTGCCGCGCGGTGGACAAGACCAAGGCCCAGATCCAAGGCCGGGGGCATTATTATATCTGGGGCATAGAACCCGACGAGTATGCCCAGGGTGAATATATCTGCCTGGAATCGGAAGAAATTGTCCTGAACAAAAAGGAAACCTGCCTTTTTGACGAGACGGTGAAGTGTCAGGATGAGCTGCGTAAGTTCAAAACGTACAAATCACCGATTTTCGACGTGGATGGCAAGGTTATCGGCACGGTCGGATTCGCCCACGATGTCACTGATCTGCAGAATCTGCTGATCGAGCTGAACATCCTGCTCGAGGGGCTGCCCTTTGCGGTCATGGTGACCGACAAAAACAAAAACATCACCAGTATCAACCAGAAATCCATCAATTTGTTTTCGCTGCAACGAGATGAGCTGATCGGCGGCGACATCGAGTCGTTCATCGCTACAGCTGGAAATTTCGCCCGTAACAAACGATGGATCGTGGAGCGGAACGAGGAAGGAACACTGCTGATTTCCAAGGACCAGGTTCTGAAAATACACGATGAAAAGCTGCTCGATATTTTTGGTGTGTTGGCCGGCTACATCTATCTCTTTCTCGATATCACCCTTGAGCACCGGTACAAGAACAAACTGCTCATGGACGCGAACACCGATTACCTGACCAGGCTGAACAACAGACGCAGCCTTCAGGATTTCATGCGAAAGACCCCCTGCCAGCGCGACACCGCGCTCCTGCTCGCCGATCTCGATAATTTCAAGGAGGTCAACGATCAGTATGGTCACGATGAGGGCGACAGGATCTTGGTGGCCTTCTCGAACCTGCTGATGCACATCTTTCCCGCCGAGAACCTGTTCCGTCTTGGTGGGGACGAATTTGCCATTATCGTTCCCAAGGCTGAGAATACCGAGTCGGTACGGTCAGTTGCCCAAAAGCTGCTCGCCGGATTTGACGAAAGGATCGCGCGGCGGTTTCCCCACACCAACATTTCAGTCAGCATCGGCATCGCCATGCATGCCGATGACGGCGAGAACTTCGGCGAGTTGTTCAAAAAGGCCGATATCGCCCTCTATGATTCGAAAAATGCGGGGAAAAACGCCTATACCTTCTGGATCAGCAATGCGTCAACCATGAGCACGTTGGCGGACAAAATGGGTTTATCGAACAGGCTGCCAGCACAGACGAAAAACGACGTCCCCCTTGAATAGCGATCAAAGGATGGGCGATGGCTGGCACACCGTCTCCGCGGCCCGACTTTTCGCTCGATCGCTCCCCTTCGCCGCCGTTTGCATCGGAGGAACCTCTCTGCTCTCCTGGGCAATAGGGCTTGGCTAGGCGGGAAACGCCCCTGAAATGCGGGCCGGTCCTCCTGGCCCGCCATCCGACTCCATTCTTTCCCTGTCCTTTGCGGACAGGGATATCCACGGACGTGCCCAGGGTTAAATTTTGATTTTCAGCAGCCGGATCACGCTATCGACGAGAATGCCGATCCCAAAGGCCCACGCCATGTTGGGAATGACCAGGGCGATGCCGGCGATCAACAAGGCCACGAAATACTCCTCGTTGGTCTTGAGACTGCGCAGCAGCGGGCAAAGCTCCAACCCGGCGAAAACCAGCAACACCCCGAGAACGGATTGGGGAATCAACGACAACACCGCAAAGCCGAATTCTCCCAGCCCCAGGGCGACCAGGAGGAAAAACAAACCGATCATCACAGGCGCGCCGCCGGTTCTGGCGCCGAAACGGTAATGCGCCGCCAATCCCCCGGTACCGTGGCACATGGGCACGGAGCCGAAAAATCCGGCGGGGAAATTGATCAGCCCCATGGAGAAGGCGAATGTTCCGGCTTTCGCCTTTCTTGTGGACGGGTCGTCGCTGAAGAGGTTGGCGCAGGTGTCCGCGGTTCCCACGCAGGCGTTGCCGATGGTGAGGGGAATCTGCGGCAGCACCAGCATGATGAAGGCGGTCCAAAAATCGGCGATCGTTGGTTGGATGAGATGGATGGAGGTGGGGCCAAGAGAAACACCGCGTCCGGTAAACCCGCCAAGCGCACATCCCACAACGATGCCGACGGCCAGCGCGGCCAGAGCGGCAGGATACCGTGTGTTGTTGAGCAGGAGCAGGACCAGGACGAACACGGCGATGCCGGTGATCAGATTGACCGGATACTCCGCGAAACGGGCCGGTCCGCCCGACATGAACACCTGTTCATGGACAATGAGTTCGATCCCCTTCTTCAGAAAAATAAGCCCTAACGTCAACTGAATGCCACGGACCACCGCCTGGGAAAAAAGTTTCGCAATCCGATCGACCATGCCGGTGAGGGATAACACCAGGAGGATGGCACCGAAAAGGATACCCGCAGCGCCGATCACCGGTTCGGTAATCAGAGCGGGATAGGCAATGGCAATGGCGCCAACCGCCTTCAACGGCTGCACGGGGATGGGCAGTCGATAATAAAAGCCGGCAAAAAGGTAGAAAAGGCCAAAGGTGAGAAAGACGGTCGATGGGCTCAGACCATTGATCAGGATCATGCCCAAGACAATGGGCAGCATGGTCCCCAGGTCGCCAAAGGCGCCGGACAATTCCATCCTGTTGAATTGCAGCCCCCTTTTCGCGGCTGTTCCTGCCGGTGGAAGGGAGGCGTGTCGCTGCGGATGTGCTTCGCCTGACGGGGGCGGGGTGGTGGTCTCGTTCATGCGTATCGCTCAATTCTGCTGTTATAGATGTGTGCCTGGGACGAACAGGGGCTTGCCTGGGCGTCCTTGAAAAGGCTTCCTCGAGTTGCTTTTCCTGACGAGGAGGCAATGAAACACTCGCCGAGCGGCTGTTTTTCGTCTATCGTGCGGGCATTGGAGTGACCGATAATGTTCAAGCTCACCACGACCGTTGCCTTGCTCATCCTTTGTTTTGCCGTTGCCCAGGGGCTTCGGGCGGGCCAAGCACCTGAGCAAACCACCCACCCTGCCGTTGCCCGCCCCTCTCCAGCCGCGCAGGAGCAGCCCCCGCCGCCACAACCATCCAGCCGCAGCCACGATCAATGGCTCAAAGGTTCGGAGGCGTTCCAAGAGTCATCCGATTGGAAAGGCATGCTGGACTGGTGCCAGGAATGGTCACGGGACGTGCCCGAGGATGCCTGGGCCTGGCATTGTCTGGGGTATTGCTATCTCAACCTGCACCGGTACGACGAGGCCGTTGCCGCGTATCGCCAGACGGTGCGCATCAATCCGCAAGATGCGGACGGGTGGAGCAATCTCGGCTTTGTGTACACGGAACAAAAACGCTACAACGAGGCCATCGATTCGTACCGCCAGACGGTGCGCATCAACCCGGGCGATGTCGAAGGGTGGAGCAATCTCTCCTACGTGTATTTTTCCTCCGACAATCCCGCCGCCGCCCAGGAAAGCCTCGAACAGCTCCGCCACCTCAATCCGCAAAAAGCCGACGAGCTGCTCGAAATTCTCCCGCCTCCGAAATAGCAGAACGCCATGCCGCATGCCGGATACCGCAGTGGATATGGCTGTCGATGATCCGGGCGGTGTGCATGGCCCTGTCTCGCCTCATGGAACCAAACGCATCTGTGGCGGGCAGCTCGATGGCCCGCCCCTCCCCTACGGCGCCGATGCCGATGTGCCGCGTCCCTCGTCCAGCACCCTGCGCAGCAGCTCGGCCAGCCCTTTCTTGGTCAGGGGCTTCATGAGAAAACCTCTGACGCCGCACGCCTTGGCCTGTTGTTCATTGACGAGACTGCTGAAGCCGGTGCACAGAATGATCGGCAGATCGGGCCGTATCCGCAGCATGCGTTGCGCCAGGTCGATGCCGGTCAGGCTGGGCATGGTCTGATCGGTGATGACCGCGTCGAAATCCCGGGGCCGCTGCTGAAACATCGCCAAGGCCTCCAGGCTGCTGGTCTGGCTGATCACCGTGTAGCCCAGGCGTTCAAGCATGGTCTTGCCCATTTCCGCCAGCATGGCCTCGTCGTCCACCAGGAGAATCCGTTCCCGGCCCGAGGGGCTAGTGTCGGCCGCCTTGTCCTGGAGCGGAACGCTCGCCTCGTGGGCCGGAAGAAAGACGTGGAACGCCGTCCCTTGCCCCGGCTCGCTCTCGCAGGTGATGAACCCGCCGGTATCGGCCACGATGCCGTGCACGATGGCCAGGCCCAAACCGGTGCCCTTCCCCACCCCCTTGGTGGTGAAATAGGGCTCGAAAATCTTGTCCCGTATTTCCGGGGGGATACCTGGACCGGTATCCGCTACCGTGAGCATCACGAATTTGCCGGGTCGCACCTGGGGATGATACAGGAGATCCTGGACATCGCGCTCGCATTCCGCGAGCGTGATGTCCAGGACCCCGCCGGTTTGTTCCATGGCGTGAAAGGCGTTGGTGCAGAGATTCATCACGATCTGGTGAATCTGGGTCGGGTCGGCGAGGATGGTGCCGGTCCTGGCGCTGAGCTGCTGCCGGATGGTGATTGTCGAGGGCAGGGTCGCGCGCAGCAGCTTGACGGCCTCTTTGACCAGATGGACCGGCTCCAGGGGAATTTTTTCGACATTGGCCCGACGGCCGAAAGCCAGGATCTGTTTGACCAGATCGGCCGCCCGCTCCCCGGCTTCCAGGATCTTCTCCAGATCCCTGGCGGTGGTCGAGTGGTCGGGAAGTGCTTCCTTGGCAATCTCGCCATAGCCAATGATCACCCCAAGGAGATTGTTGAAATCGTGGGCAATACCGCCGGCCAGGGTGCCGATGGCCTCCATCTTCTGCGCCTGCTGCAACTGGACGGCAAGGAGTTTCTTTTCCTCTTCCGCCCGCTTGCGTTCACTGATGTCCTCCAGGACGGACATGATGGCGATCAATTCGCCGCCGGGATTGCGGATGGGCGCGGTCGACAGGCTGACCACGATCGGACTGCCGTCCTTGTGGCACAGGTGCAGTTCGAGGCGGGAAAGCGTCTCGCCGGCCAGGATTCGGGTACGCAGAGCGGCCAATGTTTCGGCCTGCTCGCTGTTGCCGATCAGCAAAAATTGGCCGAGCGCTTCCTTCTCCGACCAGCCAAAAATGCGTTCGGCGGCGCGGTTCCAGCTGAGCACCTGCCCCTCGGGATCAAGACTGATGATCGCCAGCGGCGAGGCGTCAATGAGCGCCCTCTGGAATTCCTCGCTCTTGCGCAGGGCCTCTTCGGCCAGCACCTGCTCGGTGATCACCTCGGTGTAGACGATGAGGCCGCCGATCGTTCCCGGGGACTCGTACCAGGGCCGGCACTCCCACCGGGTCCACTCCATCGTCCCATCGGCTCGAACGTAGGGATCACGCTTGGCGCTCATTGTCTTGCCGGTCAGGACCTGCCGATGGACGTCGCGCCATTTCTCGGGCAGGTCGGGAAAGATGTCGTAATGATGCTGGCCAATCACATCACGCCCCTTGAGCCCGTACATTTCGAGATAGCGCTGACTGACGTACACATAGCGCAGGTTTCGATCATGCACGGCCACGCCGCTGTTGGTGTGCTCGATGAGGTGGCGCATCAACTCGTGCGAATGGCGCAGCGCCTCCTCGGCCCGTTTGCGCTCGCTCAGGTCGCGGCAAAAACAGACCATGCGCCCCCCTTCCTCGTCCAGCCAGGTGACCGACACCTCGACCGGGAAGAGGCTGCCGTCCTTGCGGCGATGCCGGCTTTCAAACAGTTCCGAACCATTGGCGATGATCCGTTGGATCCGGACGGCGATCTGGTCCGGCGACTCGATGGCGTCGAGGTCGCTGATGGACAGCCGGAGGATTTCCCGCCGGCTGTATCCCGTCATGGCCAGATAGGCGTTGTTGACTTCGACCACCCTTCCCTGCGTGTCAAGCACCCAAAACCCTTCCACCGAGGTTTGGAGGATGGTGTGCAGGTAGTGTTCCCGTGCCCGCAGGGTTTCCTCGGCCTGCTTGCGGGCGGTGATGTCGGAAATGATGCCGTGCCACAGGGTGCCGCCATCTTCCAGTCGCTGCGGCTGCGCCTGGGACCAATACCAGCGCAGTCCTTGCCGGGGCAGGATGACCTTGAATTCGCAGAAAAAGGTTTCCAGGGTGCGCGCCGAGGCGAGAATGGCCTCGGCAACCCGGTCGTGGTCGGCGGGGTGGAGCCGGTCGAACACCGGCGCGGCATCTTCCCGGACCTGCTCCGGCGTCACCTCGTAAATATTCCATATCCCTGGACTGGCATAGGGAAAACACGAACGCCCATCCGGATACAGCCGGTATTGGTAGACCACCCCGGGCACCTGGTTGGCGAGATTGGCGAGCAGGGCATGGCTTTCCGCCAGCTGCCGCTCCATGGCCTTGCGCCGGGTAATGTCCATGGAAAACAAGGCGATGCGCCGGACAACGCCTTGTTCATCGGCAACCGGATACAGGTACGCCTCGAAAGCAATCCCGTCGCGCTCATCCTGAACGGTAAGGGGTTGACCGGTGGCCACCACCTGCCGGCAACATTCCCTTCGCTGCTCGGCGACCGCCGGCGGAAAGAAATCGAACACCGGCCGGCCAATCAAGTCGTCAACCGAGACGTGCAACCGTTTGGCCGAGGCCTCGTTGGCGATGATGGTCCGCCCCTCGGTATCGAGCAGCTGAATGGTTTCCGTGGAGGCGTTGAGAATGGCCTTGAGGTGCATCTCGTTTTCCCGCCGTTCGTTCTCGGCCAACAGGCGGGCGGTGATATCGATGAACACCCAGCGGGTCTTGAGCAGCCGGCCTTGCGCGTCCCGTTCGGCCCGAATGTTGCAAGCGCCCCACAGGGTGGAACCGTCCCTGGCCGCCATCGCCAACTCGGCGCCGAGGATCTCGTCCAGCGCCTCGATGCGGGACATCATTCCCCCAAAACACTGCCGCTGGTCGGGAGGGAGAAAATCGGTGAAGGCGCGGCCGATGACCTCTTCCCTGGTATAGCCGAGGCTGTCCAGCCACGCCTGGTTGACGTCGGCCAGGCGACCTGCCGCGTCCAGGGATTGACAGGCCAACGGGCCGTAGGGATACTGGTCAAACTGTGCGCACCGCGCCTCAAGATCGGCACAGGCGGCCTCCAGTTCGGCGATTCGGGCCCTGAGCAAGGCAAATTCAGCTGCATGTTCCATGGTGTCGACCAATCATTGCGCGCCAGCGGGGAGAGCCCCTTTTATACAACACCGCAACGATCTCATCCAGGCCTTTCGCCCTCGTGAAGCCTTCGTCTCCTTCTCCCGGGGGGCCACACGACTGAATGGCCACGCCGGGCCTTGACGTCGATCCGCCGATCCGGTTGCGGCAATCGAATGATTTGCTGTTGCGGCCGACCCCATTTTGGTGTCGAGTAATGGTGTTCAGCCCGCATGGCGCGACGACCCCATGGAGGCCGAACCAAAAGAATCGAGCGTGCAATTTCTTGTTGGCCACGGGCTGCGGCCACTGCCACACCGGCACCACAGAGTAACACACACCACCTCGTCGGGAGGATCACTTCCATGCGCACAACGACACTCACCACTCACCCGAATGTGCAGATCAGAGACCAACTGGCCACCGAGTATGCCGACATCTACACTCCCGAGGCCCTGGCGGCGCTCGGCTTCATGGCCAGACTTGGCGATAAGCAGAAACGGTTGATGGACGAACGGATGCGGCGGCGGGCGGCCCGCATTCGGGAGCGACGGCCCCTCGCCTTTCTTGATCCCGAAGCCCTGATTCCAGGCACCACGATCCGGGTGGGCGACGCCCGGGAGGGGAACTTCATCGGCGCGGAGATCCCGCTCGATCTGCGGCGGCAATGGATCCAGGGCACCGGCCCGGCCGCCAAACCCAATGCCCCCATCGAGTCGAGCCTGCGCAACGTCGCCTATGCCCTGCTCTCCGGGGCCGACGGCTGGATGTTCGACGGCGAGGATGCCCTGGGTCAGATCACCGCCATGTCGCTCGACAACCAGCGCAGTCTCAAGCGGGCCCTTGCCCGTGACCCGCTCTTTCTGGAGGTGGCCGAACAGGTGGCCGGCGAGATGAATACCTGGGCGCGGGGCTTTCTCGGCCGCGAGATCATCGCCGACTGGCGGACCCAGCTCGATCGCACCACGGTCATCTTCCGTGCCCGCGGCCTCCATCTCGACGACCGTCACCTCCGGGTCGACGGCCGCTCATTCTCGGCCTCCATTGTCGACCTGACTCTGTACGTGGTCAACAATTACCGCGCCCTGCAACAACGCGGCGCTTCCCTTGTCCTCTACCTGCCCAAGATCCAGACCGCCGAGGAGGCCGGATTCTGGAACCACCTCTTGAGCGCGCTCGAAGGGCATCTTGGCCTTGCCGAGGGGACCATCAAAACCTACGTGCTGGTGGAGCAGCTGGAGGCCACCTTCCAGCTGATGGAGATCCGGGCGGCCCTTGGCCGCCACTTTGTCGGCTACAACACCGGCCGCTGGGACTACATCAACAGCGTGTGCGACGCCAACTGCTGGGACCCGGGCTTCGTCAATCCCAACATCGAATCGATCCTCATGACCTACGGCTACATGCGCCACTACGAGGATCGGGTGCGGCGGGCGGTCAACACCCCGGACACCAACGGCAACTGCGCCCTGTGGCAGGGGGGCATGGAGCCCAACATTCCGGTCGGCTCGCAGCAGGGCGTGGCCAGCAGCATGGACAAGGCCCGGGCCGGCGCGGTGCGCGAACAGCAGGCCGGGGCGAGCGGCAAGTGGGTCGCCCATTGGAAGATGGTGCACATCGTCCGCCCGGTGTGGGAAGCGGCGGGCGAAGACAACCAGCTGGGCCGGAGCTTCCCGCCGCTCGGCTACACCGAGGAGGACGCGGCCAACCTGACCCTGCTCGAACCGGCCCCGCGCACCGTGCGCGGCGCCCGCAACCTGCTCAGCGTGGCCCTGCAGTACGGCAACGCCTTTGGCCAGGGCATGCAGGCCGCGGCCCTGAAACCGGCGGACTTTTTCGGCAACGACGACATCCTGTACCTGATGGAGGACATGGCCACCGGCGAGATCCGGGTCAGCATCCTGTGGGAGTGGATCCACAAGGGCGCCTCCCTCACCGAGGACGATCCCGAAACGGGGCTCAAGGCCGGTGATCTGTTCAGTGCCGAGGTCTTCCTGCGCCTGCTCGACGAGGAGTACGCCAAGCTGCTCGCCGCCGGTCACCGCGATGTCCACGAAAAATCGAAGACCACCACCCTGCCGATCGCCCGGGCCATTGTCGAGGCCTATGTGCTCGATCCGGTCAAGCTGCCCTGGTTCATCGACCTGCTCAACATCAATCTCAACAACACTGACCTGGGCCTGGCCCGGCAGCGTATCGCCGACTACCTTGCCGCCTTCAAGGCGCAGGGCATGCGCATCACCGAAAACCTCGACACCGCGCCGCCGGCGGGCAGGTAGCGGGCAGGTTGCGGGATATGGGCGGGCAGACGTCTCGTGACAGGGAGTCTCCGGGTGGGTGGAAGCTTGCCCACCCGTGTCGCTCGCTTCATGGTGCGTTTCCCCCTCCGCCAGCGCCTCGCCATCCATCAGTGAGCGCCGAGATGGCGGGCAGCGGCGACGACGGAGTCCGATTGCAGCACCACGGCCAAATGGAGGATCAGGTAGGACCAGAAAAACCAGAGGATCTCCTGCAACGAACGGCGCACATGGCGGGGCCGCAGCGGATAGGCGTCCGGTTCGACGAGCGGGAATCGCTTGGGGCAAAATCGGGGCACCCGCTGCCTGTACGCTTCGTAGTCCTGGCCGAATTTCCGCTGCAGATTCCGTTCCTCGGCCAGGACAACCACGGGATAATAGAGCAGAAAAGCAAGGACGACAAGCCCCAGGATGGCGAGATGCCGGCTTGCCAATCCCAGGCCGATCGCCCCGACAAAACTGCAGACATAGAGGGGATTGCGGACAATGGCATAGGGCCCCTCGACGACGACCCGATCTTCCTTGTAGCCGCTGATATAGAGGCTGCTCCAGATACGACCAAAGGCCGCCAGGACGACGAGCGTCAACCCCGACATATCCATCAACAGCTCGATGCTCGCATTGCCCCGCCAGGAGGGCGGCGTGGTGAACAGAATCACCGCGCAGAGGAGAATCACGACGAGGGAAACGGGTTGCCGCAGTTTGATGGCCCATGCAAGGATGTCGTATTCGGTGGTGCAGTTCTGTGGTGAAACAAGCATGTTTTTTTTCATACCTTTCGTTGGCTCCTGAACGTGAATGCCGGGAACACCCGCTGCCGCTAAAAGACGGGCTCCCATCTCCTGGAAGCATTGCTTCCTTTATGGCCGCTGCTTACCACAGCCTTGATGAAGAAATGATGAACAGGGACCGCCGCTCTTCATCGTTTCTTCATGTCAACGGGCTATAACGGCGCAGAGGCAGGGCAGGAAAAGAACAAACGAACAGCAAGGAGAAGGGCATGCGGGTGTTGATCGTGGACGATGAACCGGAATTGCGCGAGCAGATCGCGCTGAGTCTGAGGCAGCAGCAATACACCGTGGACACGGCCGGTGACGGAGCCCTGGCCCTGGAAAAGGTGTTCGCCGATCCTTTTGACCTGATCGTGCTTGACCTCATGCTGCCGGAAAAAGACGGATTCACGGTCCTGCGGGAACTGCGTGCGGAGGGGGTGAAGACCCCGGTGCTGATGCTGACCGCCAAGGGCGAGGTGGACAGTCGGGTCAAGGGGCTGGATCTGGGGGCCGACGATTACCTGCACAAGCCCTTTTCCATGGCCGAACTGCTGGCGCGGATTCGAGCCCTGCTGCGGCGCAGCCATGAACAGATCAGTCCCGTGCTGACCATCGGCAACATCCGCCTGGACACCAACACCCGGATCGTCACCCTCGACAACCAGCCGGTCAGCCTCACGCCCAAGGAGTTCAGCCTGCTTGAGTTTCTCTTTTACAACCGCAACCGGGCCATCTCCCGTTTCACCATGGCCGAGCATGTCTGGGGCGACGCCTTCGATCCGTTCACCATGTCCAACAACATCGACGTCCACATCAAGAATGTGCGCAAGAAACTCAACGATCAGGGCGGACGGATCATCGTCACCGTTCGTGGCGTGGGCTACATGGCCAAGGACGAGCAGGCATGAAGATCCGCAACCGCATCACCCTGTGGGTCAGTCTGGCAGGGTTGGTCTCAAGCGTGGTGCTGTCCTTGATCGTTTTTTTCTGGGGCCTGGAAACACCCTACGAATTTCTTGACCAGGAGTTGGAGATCCGCGCCCACACCCTGGTCGATGAACTGGCCCGCGAACAGGCAAGCGGCGCCCGAATTGGCGGCGAAGCCCTGGAGCATTTTTCCCATCTCTACTGGGCGCGGCTGTACGATGCCGACGGGCGGTTGCTCTTTGCCTCGCGGATGGCGCGGGAAATCGATCTGCCGCTGCACAGCGGCCGCAAGGGGTACCTGACCCGCACCGACATCCCGCTGAACCGATTTTACAGCGACGAAGAGGACGAACCCGCCGCCTTCTGGAACCGGGTCTTCACCGTGCCAACGGATGGCGTCATGTATCGGGTGCATGTCGCCCGGCCGGTGGAGAGCCTGGTGGGCGAGTCGATCGAATCGGCGGTCATGATCGGCTCCGCCCTGCTCGCCTCGGCCCTGATCCTGATCGTGGTCAGTTATCAGGTGGCCGGCAGGATCTTGCAGCCGGTGCAGGAGATCAACCGCTTGAGCGCCGAGATCACGGAAAACACCCTGGAAAAGCGCATTCCGCTGGCCGGCAACCGCGACGAGATCGACGAATTGGCCGCTTCGCTCAACGCCATGTTCAACCGGCTGCAGTATTCCTTTCTTCGCCAGAAGGAGTTCGTGGCCAATGCCTCCCATGAGCTGAAGACACCTCTCACCCTGCTGCGACTGTCCATGGAAGAAATGTTGCAAGACGGCCAGCTGCCAGTCCCGATGCAGGAACGGCTGCTGACCCAGGAACGGACACTGACCCGTATCAGTCAGCTGGTGAAAAGCTTGCTCGACCTCTCCCGATTGGAGATGTCGGAATCGCTCGAACGCACGACCTTTTCCCTCAACGCCTTGATTGCCGCCGTGGTCGACGAGTTTCAGCCCCTGTTGCAGGAACGGCGGCTGCGGTTCACCAGCCGGCTTGACGGCGAGCTGCGCGTCCACGCCGACCAGGAAAAGATGCGCCGGATGCTGATCAATCTCTTCGACAACGCCATCCGCTACAACCAACCGGAAGGCGAGATCCGCTGCCAGACCAGGGCCGAAGGCGGCCAGGTCGTCCTGGTCGTGGCCAACACCGGCCCGGGGATCGGCGTTGCAGACCAACAGCGGGTCTTCGATCAGTTCTTCCGTTGCGAGCAGTCGCGTTCCACCACCCATGGCGGCTCGGGTCTGGGACTGACCATCGTCAAGCGAATCGTCGAACTGCACGGCGGCAGCATTGCCGTGGAGAGCACCGCCTCCGCCTGGACCGCCTTCACCGTCACCCTGCCCTGCGGCTCCCCCGGCTGACAACCGCCCTTGGTTGACGCCCACGCCGCGATCGACGCCGCCTGCCTGTTGTCCCCTCCGAACCTGCTGACCGATTGCCCCCACACGACATCCGGCGGCAACTCCCCCCGCGGAACCGTCTCCCGCATTTTTTTTGTAACCTTTTCCCGACCGCCACGTTCTTTGATTGGAGGGTTGCCGGCAAACCGGCTCGGGTCCGGTCTGCGTGCGCAGTCCTCAACGCCGTCGCCGCCTTGACCACATGATCTGTCCAGGCGGAGTCACCCCAACACAAGGAGGGAACCATGAACAAACGTTTTGCGTGCAGTACCCTGTTGTTGATTTCGGCAGCCTGTGCCGGCCCTTTGTTCGCGGCCGGGCTCTCCCAGATGGAACAGTTGGGAAAAATCATGTACCAGGACAAGGATTTTTCCTACAACCGCACCCAGTCCTGCCAAACCTGCCATCATCATGTCGCCGGGTTCGCCGACCCCACCAACATGCGTGATCCGGCCAGCACGGTGGTTTCGCTCGGAGCGGATGGGGTCAGCAAGGGCGGGCGCAACGCCCCCTCGTCGGCCTATGCCGGCTTTAGCCCCGAACTGCAGAAAAATGATGCTGGTGAATATGTCGGCGGCATGTTCTGGGACGGCCGGGCCACCGGCTTGAGCGAGAACTTGGCCGATCCGCTGGCCGAGCAGGCCCAGGGGCCGCCGCTCAATCCGGTGGAGATGAACATGCCTCGCCTGGAAGCGGTGGTCGATGTGGTGCGCGCCTCAAGCTATGCCCGCCTGTTTCGCAAAGTTTTTGGCGGCACTTCCTTGGACGACTATGCAGTGGCCTGGGATAATATCGCCAAGGCCATCGCCGCCTACGAACGCTCACCAGAGGTGCAAGCGTTCTCTTCCCGTTTCGACAGCGATCAATTGAACAGCCAGGAAAGGAGAGGCAAGGATCTGTTTGTGGCCAAATGTAGCCAATGCCATTCCATGGATAAGGTTGCGGGCGCCAAGGGGCCGCTGTTCACCAACTATACCTATGCCAATATCGGGTTGCCCGAAAACACAGAGGATAACGTGCCCGGCGATGATTTCGGCCTGGGTGGATTCCTCGCCACCGCCGAGGCGCCGGCAACGTTTCAGGCGGACGCCGACAGCCAGCGCGGCAAGTTCAAGGTTCCGACCCTGCGCAACATCGCCTTGACCGCCCCCTATGGCCACAACGGCTATTTCGCCACCCTGCGGGAAATGGTTGTCTTCAAGAATACACGGGATACCGGCGAATGGCCCGCGCCGGACGTCAAGGACAACATGACGTCGGAAATCGGCAACCTGGGCCTGAGCGATCAAAACGTCGATGATCTCGTCGCCTTCCTCATGGCCCTCACCGACCTGTGACGAAACGGGTCACGCAAGACCGGAAACGGAATAGTGAACCGTTTCCGGTCGCACCGTGGAGGCCGGGCGGAGGGAGGCACACCCTTTCCCCCGCCCGGGCCGATGGTGCTCACCCCTGGCAGGAGCCGTCCTGGAGTTGATCCCTCTCCAGATCACCGTTTTGCTGGCCGAACATGATCCGAATCATATCGCTGACCCCAACCAGCAACTGACCATCCGTGCCCTGCTCGATGGCATCCTGACACGAGCCGTCCCGGCTCTGGGTGCGGGTCCGATCACCGCTCCCCTTGCCCGCCGAGGTGCCCTTGCCATTCCCCGCCATGGCCGGCATCGCCAGGACGATGACCGCTCCGGCCACCAGCAGTATTTTTCCTCCGATTTTTCCAGTACGCATAGGTGCACTCCTTGTGTTGCGATCGGAGAGGGCGGAAAGCGCGTCGCTCCGCAACGTGAACCTCTCCGGTCGATGTATGACGCTATCCTGTGAACGTCTGGCCATGCGGAAGGTTACAGTTTTTTTCTCAAGAAAAAATGGCTCGATTTTCAGAAAGTTGTAACTCTCCGACACGCGAAGGGTTATCAAGGCAAACATGGAGCGATTTCACCGTTTTTATAGCGAACACAGAGACAAGCTGTTTGGCTACTTGCTGCGCAAATCAGGCAATCAAGCCCTGGCCGCCGATCTGACGCAGGAGACCTTCACCCGCTATATCGAACGATACCGCCTGCGGGAGTTGAGTCTTGCCCTCCTGTTCACCATTGGCCGCAATCTCTATTATGATCATGTCCGTCAACGGCGGCAAAAGGCTGATGCCGCCAGCTTGCTGCCAGCGACAGCGGTGGATGAGGAACAGGCGTATATCCTGCGCGAGGATTCCCGCAGGATGCTCGACGCCTTGCAGCAGCTTGACGATGAGGATCGGGACATTCTTGCCCTGGTGGTGAGCAGCGACATGACCTACAAGGATATTGCCGCCGTCAGGGGATGCAGCGAGGCAACCATCAAAGTGCGGGTTCACCGGGCCCGGCAAAAACTCCGACAGCTCGTCTCCAAGGAGCAGAGATGAACGATTATTTGATCAGTCTCTACATCGACAATGCACTGGATCTGGATGAGAAAATCACCTTTGTCGAAACCGTGCACGCCGACAGGGCCTTTACCGAGGAAGCAATCGCCCTGCTCAGACAGGAACAGCGGCTGCGCGTGGTCCTGCCTGCGCCGCCGTTGCCCGTGCCGACCTGTGCCAAGACCACGGAGGCTGAACCGCGCGGGTGGCTATCTTGGCTGAAACCGCTTGCGGGCGTTGCGGCCGCCGGTCTGCTGGTGGCGCTGTTCGCGCTGCTGCGGCCGGAGCATCCGGAACATCCAATCAAGGTGACGGAACCGCACCGTTTCGTGGTCTATTTTCCCGACACCACCCAGGCACGCATTGTCGGCACCTTTACCGATTGGCGTCCCGTGGTCATGGAACCGGTGGGCACCAGCGGTTACTGGACCCTCACCTTGAGGGTTCCTCCAGGCGAACACCGCTACAGTTATCTGGTCGGTGATGGCCGCAAAATTGCCGATCCCACGGTCGTGCTCCGCGAACAGGATGATTTCGGGGGCGAAAACTCGGTGATCGAGATCGGAGCGTCCATATGATCCGTTTGCTCCTGATCGTTCCCTTTGTGGGGCTGTTAGGGGGCTGCGCCCCCCAGCACACGGCCGTCGTGCACGACGATACCGTCACCCTGACCCTGCGCGCACCCAAGGCGGCCACGGTGCGGTTCGCGAGCTCCATTGATCGCTTCGCCGTCCACCATGCAGCCAGAAACCGGGAGGGCACCTGGCTGGTAAGCGGCTTGCCCAATATCGAATTTCAATATTTCTACCTGGTGGATGGCCAAGTCATGGTGCCGGATTGCCGATTCAAGGTCAGCGACGATTTCGGCTCTGTCAATTGCAGGAATCTCCCCTAGGAGGCAGAGCACGAACATGGTTCAAGGAACACGACAACAACGATTCAAGAGGAAAGGGATGTCTAAGCACATGATATACGCACTCCTCCTGCTGATGATGACGCTAGGGTCAGCCAGAAGCGAGGAAACGGGAACCGCTTCGGTCGGACCCGAACGGCAAGCCGTGGTCCGGCAACTTGTCCGGGCGGGCATGAGCGAACAGGAGGCGGTCAACCTGGTGGATGGGATGGCGGAGGCGCGTTTTGGATTAGCCGACATGGGAGAAATTGTCCATCAGGTGCAGGCGGCGCAGCGCGAGCCGCAGAGTCTCGCCGCGATCGACAGCAAGGTGCACGAGGGAATCGCCAAACAGGCCGAACCGAGAGCCATTGTCCATGCCGTCACCAAGGTACGGGAACGCCATGCCTTTGCCATGAACATCGCGACAACCATGGCACGGGATTCCCAACGGCAGCTGGCGAACATCGTCGCCGACAGCCTGACCTCCGGCCTCACCCACGGCGACGCCGAACAGACTGCCGCCGCCCTCCAGAAGCATACCCAGGCAATGGGCGAAGAAGACGGCCTGCGTTTGGCCACGGCGACCATGATGACGGTGCGCGACATGGTACGGGTAGGTGTCACCTCACCAACAGCGGCGGCAACCGTCACCCGCGCCTTGGCCCGCGGCTACGCGGAACAGGATATGCAAACCCTGCGGCTGACCTTCAATGAGCAGCGCCTGCAGGCAAACACGGAAGCGGTCGCCCAGGGCTATTTGCACGCCATCGACCAGGGCGTCCCTGCGGGACAGTTGAAGGGATACGGCCATCCTTCCGCTCCGGGAACCTCAAACAACAATGCACATCATGGGGTCTCGGGAGGAAGCAGCTCCGGCGGGAGCGGCGGCAATGGCGCGGGCGGTGGCAAATCAGGCCATTCCGGCGGCGCCGGAGGCAAAGGTGGGGGCGGCGGTTCCGGAGGAAAAGGAGGGGGTGGCGGTGGAGGCCGGGGCGGACGCTGACCCCCGGTGAACACATCGGCCACGCCTCGCCCGCCGAGGGGCACAGCCGTTCTTCACCTGCCCGCGCGATCATTCCACATAGATCATTTTCCTGGTCATGCCGCCATCGACCACAAAGGACTGGCCGGTGATGAAGGCGGCCTCCTCGGACAGCAGATAGGCGGTCAGGCTGGCAATGTCGCGCGGCACTCCCACCCGGCCAGCCGGATGCTGGAGATGATCCGCGTCGGTCAGCGGCGCGAGGTCCGGCACGGCTGCTTTCCGATAGGCGCGGACATCGATCCAGCCGGGAAGGATCACGTTGACCCGGATGCGGTGGGCAAGGCTGATGGCCAAGGCATGGGTGAGGGCAACCAAACCGCCCTTGGAGGCGGTATAGGCCTCGGTGTTGGCCTCCGACTGCAGGGCGCGGGTGGAGGCGATGTTGACGATGGCCCCCCGCCGCTGCTGCAGGTGCGGCACCGCATGTTTGGCCATGAGAAACGCGCCGGTCAGATTGGTGCGCAGCATCCGCTCCCACTGGGCAAGCGCGAGCTCGGTGACCGGCGTGGCCCCGGGATCGGCAATGCCGGCATTGTTGACCAGGCCATCCACACCGCCGAACCGGGCCACGCTGGCGCGAATGCAGCCAGCGACCGACTCCTCGTCGCCAACATCGGCGTGGATGAAACAGACTCGTTCAGGCGTATCGAGCCGGGCCGCCAGCTCTTCCCCGGCTTGCCGATCACAATCGGCAATCACCACCGCGGCTTCCCGCTCCAGCAGCAACTCGACGATGCCGCGCCCGATTCCCTGGCCGCCGCCGGTGACCACCACCACCTTGCCTCGAACCTCCGCCATGTTTCCTCTCTCCCTTGGCCGCCTCGCTGTCTTTCCCTGACCGCACCGCGCACAAATGGGCCATTCGGTTGAACAACCAGCAAAAAGGCTTGCCCCTGAATCGAGGCAAGCCGGTGAAAAAACCGTTGCGAACTCCGTGGTTATTGAATTTCCCAGTGTCCGTCCCGATCGCGGCAGGCCGTGGCTTGGGTCTTTTCCGCCTTGCCGTTGATGACCACGTTGATTTCCGCGCGGCGGCACACCTGTTGCGTGGTCGGATTTTGATACGCTGGTTCGGGCACCACCCGGTACTGGTTTCCCTTGTCCGGATTCACCCACGCGGAGGGTTGATGCGACACCCCGCGCTCATAGCTGTGGTTGAGTTGTTCGCGGTCGTACGTGTCCATCTCGTTGCCAACGATATAGCCAACCAGGGTGCCGACCGCGGCGCCGATCAGGGTAGCGCCGGTATCATGGCCAATCGCCTGGCCAATCGCCGCGCCCACCGCCGCGCCGCCGGCCGCGCCCGTCTGTCCTTTGGTGGCGCACCCGCCGCCGGCAAGAACGACGAGAAGCAGAATCAACAGTAGATATCGCATCGCGTTCCTCCCCTTGGGTCGGTCAGTTTCTGATTTTTGCTTCGGTCCGGGCGGGATTTTTGGCCAAATGCCGGTACTGGTTCACGGCCAGCTCGGCAAAACGACCAACAATCCGTGGAAGGTCGGAGTTGTTCCACACCCCGGCAAAGGCTTCCCCGGCCCGGAGCGTTTCATCGATGACAAAGGGCTCGCCTTCCAGTTGCAGCCGCAGCTCGTCGGCGCGGAGCGTAATCGCCCCCTCGGAAATTTTGGTGAACAGTTCCTGCACACACCAGACAAATGCCTTTTTCACGTCCTCGGTGGACTCGGCCTCGTTCACTTTTTTCCTGAATTTGGAGATCAACTCGTTTTCAACCTGGGTAAAGGACTTCTGCTGGGTCATGATGCCTCCTGGATCTCAGGTTATGGGGATACCGCACGATACGCCTTGTGTCGGCTGCCGAAGGAGGAATGAAGAGCCCGTCTTGGGGCCGCTTCCTTTCTCCTTTTGAAGAGCAAAGGGGCTGGACAGTACGTTTTTATAATAAAAAAAATATGCATCATGAACAAGAAAGATCAATGGAGAGAAAGTGAAGAGAAAATGGAGAGAAGGATGCGCGAACAGCAGATGGCAACATGCTTATTGCTCAACCCTAGCCGTACATGATCATTGAGGAAAAAATCCTCCCCCGGTCGGAAATCGCCTTTCACCAGGCGAGAAATAGGTTTATCTTTATCTTTGATCAATCAACGTGTCGCCTGCCACCCTGAGCGCCCCGCCGCAGTGGCAGGTTTCGGCCTGGCACGGCAGTAGTTGGAAGCAAGGTGTCAACGGATTGTGGAGGGGAGCGTGATGAACAAGAAGTAGGACGGACAGCAGCGCTCATCGAGCTGTTTGCTCACGGGCGAGGGGAAGGACTGGTTGCATTTCCAAGCGGAAAACATGCCGTCGGCAACGGATGGAGCTACCCATGGCCAGCACAGAAACCCACAAGAAAAAACCGGTCGACTCGGACCTGAGCAGCGCCCCGGCAACCGTCGATCCTCACCACGCTGACCACCACCCGTTGGCCACAGTCGGCTGGTTTACCCTCGACAGTCACGGCCGGCTGGTAGAGGCCAATCGCGCCACCGCCCACATGCTTGGCCTCCCTCTTGAAACGTTGCCTCACCGGATGTTCTCCGCCTGCATCCTGCCCGCCGACCAGGAAATCCACGCCGCCTTCCACGAGCAGCTCCTTGCCAGCGGGCAACCGCAGGAATGCGAGCTCCGCTTGTTGGGCCCCCAGGGGTCGGTCTTCCTAGCGTATTGCAACGGCACTCTGAACGCGGATCAGGACGGCATGCCCCGCGTTCACATGGTGCTCATCGACATCACCCAGCGGCGGAAGACGGAGGACGCGCTTCAGGAAAGCGAGGAACGTTACCGCCAGCTGGTGCAAAACGCCAACAGCGCCATCATTCGCTGGAAAGAGGACGGCACCATTTTGTTTTTCAATGCCTTTGCCGAGCATTTTTTCGGCTACCCCGCAGCCGAGATCGTGGGCAAACCCATCAACCTGCTGCTGCCGGAGCAGGATTTCAACGGCTCCGATCTCTCCGGGCTGACCGAGGACATCGTCCGCCACCCCGATCGGTATCTCACCAATCAAAATGAAAATCTCTGCCGCGACGGCCGCAGGGTGTGGGTACACTGGACCAACAAGGCCATCTGTGACGACCATGGCGAGGTGCGGGAAATCCTCTCGGTGGGCAATAACATCACCCCTCGCAAGCGGATGGAGGAGGCGTTGCGCGCCAGCCAGGCCACCTTGGAGGCGGCGTTGGCAAGCATGACCGACGCGGTGTTTATTGCCGATACCGATGGGCGGCTGGTACGATTTAACGACGCCTTCGCGGTCTTCCACAAATTTCCCGACAAAAACGACTGCCCCCGAACCCTGGCCGAATACCTGGCCGTGCTCGAGCTGTCCTCGGCCGACGGCGAACCGATGCCGCCGGAAAACTGGCCGGTCATGCGGGCGCTGCGCGGCGAGGCGGTCAGCAACGCGGAATACACGCTCCGGCGGAGAGACACCACGCAAACGTGGATGGGCAGCTACAGCTTTGGCCCCATTCGCGACAAACGGGGTACGATTATCGGCGCCGTGGTTTCCGTCCGCGACATCAGCGAGCAAAAGCGGTTGGAAGCCGACAGGCAGCGGCAATACAGCACGTTGCAAGGCATCAATCACTTGCTCGCGGCCACCCTCAACTGCCAGACCGAGCAGGAACTGGGAGCGATCTGCCTGGAGATTGTCCAGCAATTGACCGCCAGCGACTTCGGTTTCATCGGCGAGGTCAACGACCGCGGCCTGCACGACATCGCCATCAGCGACCCAGGCTGGGCGGCCTGCTCCATCGCCGACAACGGCAACCGCCACCAGCCGCCCGGCAACTTCAAGCTCCACGGCCTCTATGGTCGCGTTTTGCTCGACGGCCAGTCCCTGTTCACCAATGACCCGGCCAACCATCCGGACCGGATCGGCTTTCCTCCAGGCCATCCGCCGGTGGAGACCTTCCTCGGGGTGCCTCTGCGCCAGAATGGAAAGGTGATTGGCATGGTGGGGGTGGCCAACCGGGCAAACGGCTACACCCAGGCCGAGCAGGAAACCCTGGAAGCTCTCGCGCCGGTGATTGTCGAGGCCTTCATGCGCAAACGGGCCGAGGTGGCCCTGCGGGCGGGCGAGGAACGGCTCCGGCTGGCGCAGGAGGCGGCCCAGGCCGGCTCCTGGGAATGGGATGTGTTGACCGGCGGCATGGCCTGGTCCGAGGAGCTTTGGCACCTGTACGGGCTGGAACCGGGCAGTGCTGAGCCCTCCCCTGCCCTTTGGCGCCAGGTGGTCCATCCCGAAGACATCCAGCGGGTGGAACGAACCATCCGTCACGCCGTGGTCGGCGGCGGCGAGATCAACACCGAATGGCGGGTGGTGACAAGCAGCGGCGACTGCCGCTGGCTGATGTCCCGGGGAAAACCGATCCTCGACGATGCCGGCCGGGCCACTCGCTATCTCGGGATCGTCATCGACATCACCAGTCGCAAGCAGGCGGAAATCCTGCGGGAAAACGAAGTGGGCCTGCGGATGGCCCAGCAACAGCTGCAAGTCGCCAACGAGGATCTAGGGCGGCGGGTGGCCCAACGTACCTTGGAGCTGGAGGAAACCCAGAAAAAATTCCTCCATGCGGAAAAACTCTCGGCCATCGGCAAACTGTCCGCCTCCATCGCCCACGAGTTCAACAACCCCTTGCAAGGTATCCTCTCGGTTCTCAAAGGGTTGAAGAAACGAGCCATCCTGGAGGCGGAAGACCGGGAACTGCTGGAAGCGGCCATCGCCGAAAGCGACCGGATCAAGGAACTGATCCGCGGTTTGCAGGATTTCAACCGCCCTTCCTCCGGGCGGAAGACGCTGATGGATGTGCATCGCTCGCTCAATTCGCTGCTGTTGTTGCACAAGAGCGATTTCAAGGAAAAGCGAATCGTCCTCCAACGCAATTTCGCCGACAACCTGCCGCAGATCATGGCGGTCCCCGACCAGATCAAGCAGGTTCTGCTCAACCTGCTGACCAACGCCGCCGATGCCTGTCACCATCCCGGCGGGATGATCACCATCACCACCTGGCACGATGACCAACAGGTGGCCATCGCCATCCAGGACACCGGCAGCGGCATCGGCCCGGAGGAGCTGGAGCTGATCTTCCAACCCTTTTACACCTCCAAGCCCGAGGTCAAGGGCACCGGCCTGGGGCTGTCGGTCAGTTATGGCATCGTCAAGCACCACGGGGGAGAAATCCTGGTCGACAGCGCGCCGGGGGTCGGGTCGACCTTCACCGTGCGGCTCCCCATCAACGGCCCTTTGGAACAATCGGCCATTGGCGATTGACCTTTCCCCCATCCGCGCCCCATGCAGCCGCGAATCGGTCCGTCGCCCGGACACGTCCCCCGCCCCCAGTAAGCGTATGGATAGTGTGGCTATCTATTCCTTGTCATTTTTTGCCCCATTGTCTTTTCCCGGCCTTCTCGTCATAGTGATTGCGCCCGCCCGATCAACCCACCACGCCCGATCAATCTCAGCACCCCACTAGTTGGCGCCCGGAGAAAGCACCGATGGTACACGCAGAGGCAACACAGCACCAGGTTGGGCAAGGCGGTAGCCGGAAAACCATTCTTCTGGTCGACGACGAGCCGCTTATCCGCAGGAGCCTTGCCCGCGACCTGGCCAATGACGCGCCCAACTTCACGGTATCCCAGGCGGCGAGCGGAGAAGAAGCCATTGCCAGGATCGACAGCGGCCAGTGGGATCTGGTGATCACCGATCTGGTCATGCCGGGACTTGACGGCTTCCAGGTGCTCAAGACGGCCAAACGGCGCAACGCCTCGACCATGGTGATCATTCTAACCGGCTATGGGGACATGCAGGCGGCCATCGACGCCCTGCGCCTGGGCGCGGATGATTTCCTGCAAAAACCGATCGACAGCGATGAATTGCTCTTTCGCATGGCCAACTGTCTTGTCAAACAGGATCTGCTGCGCAAGGTGGAGCTGTATGAAGCGATTCTCCCGGTCTGCAGTTACTGCAAAAAAATTCGGGTCGCCCAGCAGACGCCCCAGGACAAGGACTGGTACAGCCTGGAGGAATATTTGCTCAAAATGAAAGGGGTGCGGGTTTCCCACGGCTGTTGCCCCGCGTGCTTTGACAAGCAGATGGCCGATCTTCGACATTCCTTGACGAAAAAAAAATAGCAGAAGAAGAGCAGGCGGTTCCAAAGCACCCCATCCGGCCGTGCCTGGCCCCACCAGGAGAAAAAGGGATAGAAATTCTCTATAATTTTTATCCAATTAAACTCCATTCCCAAATCACCACACACTTTTTATAAATTTATGCAGAAAATCCGTTCCATGCCGTTCCCTTCGCCGCCGCGAAGGAAGGCCACGACGGAAGAGGTCAACGCCCGTCAAGCGGGACATTCGTTCACTATTCTCCAGGGAGGAGCGTATGCAAGACATTCAGCAGATTCTAGTACCGGTCGATTTTCACCAGCACACCGATGATCTGGCTGCCTTTGCCAGCGGCATCGCCAATAAACTTGGAGCGACGATCACCTTTGTCCACGTGGTCGGCCATTTTGCCGAAGTGGCCGCCGACGCGGGTTTCTACCCCGCCTCGGTGACGGAAGTGGAGAAGGAAATGGAAGAGAACGCCAAAAAGAAAATGGCTGCCCTGATCGAGCAGCACAAGGCCGCCAGCCCCGGATGCGGCGGCACGGTGATCATCGGCGAGGTGGCGGATATTATTGTCCGCTACGCCATGGACAACAAGATCGACATGATCGTCATGGCCACGCACGGTGCCCAGGGCATCGAGAAAATCATGCTTGGCAGTGTCGCCGACCGGGTGTTGAAACGAGCCGCCTGCCCGATCCTGCTGTTCAACCCCTACAAGGGGGAGCGGGGATATCAGATCACCACCCCCATTGGCGACAACGTGCAACCGATCTGACAGGAGCCGGAAGAGGCGGCGCGTTCGATCCCGTTGCCGTGCGGATCCCGGCGGCATCCCGAGGCACCGGGCAGCCGCCATTCGCTTGTCCCGCGTTGTACGGGAACGGCCAACAGGGCTTGCGAGGGCGGCACGCTGCCCCACACGGCGAATCCATTGAAGCCATTGTGGAGAACATTGATGACCGATAAAAATCCAGAACAAAGCAAACAGGACGTGCAGAAAGCACAGCCGCGCGGTGCGCTCTCCCCCTTCGGGGGGCCGGACTTTTTTTCCGATTTTGGTTTTTTCAAGGAAATGGACCGGTTTTTCGAGGAATATCTGCCTCGCCGGTGGCAGCAGTTTCGTCTTGGCGCGCCGGAAAGGTTCGCCGGTCACGGACTGATGCCGTTTGCCGGCAAAACCCCTTCAATCGACATTCTCGACCGGGAGGCGGATTTTCTCATCAAGGCCGAGCTGCCCGGTGTGGACAAAAAGGACATCGCCATCACCATCACCAACAATGTCCTGACCATTGAAGCCAGCATGAGCAAGGAGGAGAAGGAGGAAAAGGAGGAATATTACCACCGGGAGATCTGCCACGGCACCTATCGGCGCACGCTGGAGTTGCCGGCTCCGGTCAAGGAGGGCGAGGCCAAGGCCACCTTCACCAACGGGGTGCTCGAATTGATCGTTCCCAAAATGGAGAAGGCCAAAAAATCGACCATCAAGGTGGAATAACCTCCTTTCCCGGGAGAGCGGCTCCGCCCGCTCTCCTCGATGCCCGTCCGGTCCTGTTCCTGGCCGTCCAGGTCGGCGGCTCCACTCTCTATGCCTTGCCTGTGCGCGTGGAGGGCAGGCAAGGCATGTTCGCACCATTGCCTGTCCGCCAGGAAACGGCCGACACGGATCACCGCCATGATTGCCGCTTACCCGTCAAAGGAGAGTTTCCATGAGCACCCCGGACGACCGTTCCCGCCGCCCAGCTCATCACGACCGGTCGAACGAGACATCGCCGGCCGAGCAAGCGAATAGTGTGCCGATCCATGCCGCAGATACCGTGCCCGACGAGGAGCATCGATTGCTCTTCCACGAACTGAGCGCCCATCAACTCGCGCTGGAACGGCAGAACGACGAACTTCGCCAGCTCCAGGGGAAACTGGACCGCGAACGGGCGCGCTATTTCGATCTCTACCATACCGCTCCCGTGGGGTACTGTACGCTCTCCGACAACGGCCTGATTCTCGAAGCCAACCAGACAGCCGCCGCCATGCTGGGGGTGGACCGTGATGTCCTGATCAACCAGCCGTTGGCCCGGTTCATTCACCAGGAGGACCGGGATGTTTTTCATGTCCCGCCTCCGGGACCAAACGGCGGCTGTGTTCCCCAAGCTTGTGAACTGCGGCTGGTCCGCGGGGATGGCGCTCCCTTTTGGGTCTCCCTGACCACCAGCACCGCTGCCGGCGCCGACGGCCATCCGCAGTGCCGCCTGGTGCTGTGCGACATCTCCGAGCGGAAACGAACCGAGCAGGCGCTCAAGGAGAGCGAGCAACGGACCACCGCGGCCAACAATCTCTTCAAGCTGGTGCTGGACACCATTCCGGTTCGCCTGTTCTGGAAGGATCTGACCTCGACCTATCTGGGCTGCAACCGTCTCTTTGCCCAGGATGCCGGCTTTCAGGTACCGGAGGAACTGATTGGTTTGGACGATTACTGCATGGGCTGGAAGGACCAGGCGGACATGTATCGCCAGGATGACTTTGCCATCATGATCAGCGGCAAGCCCAAGCTGCATTACGAAGAGGCGCAGACCACACCCGACGGCAAGCGGATCTGGCTGTCCACCTCGAAGACGCCGCTGCGCGATGAACAGGATAGGATCATCGGCATCCTCGGCGCCTACGAGGATATCACCGAGCGCAAATGGGCAGAGCAGGAGCTGCTCAAGGCCCAGAAACTGGAATCGCTGCAATTTCTCGCCAACAGCGTGGCCCACGACTTCAATAATATTCTCATGGCCGTGATGGGGCACATCGCTTTTGCCAAAACCCTGCTTTCGCCGGAGGACGAAGCGTCCAGGCGCCTGACCAAGGCCGAGGCCACGGCGCTCAGGGCCAGGGAGGTCACCCGTCAGCTCCTTGCCTTCGCCCAGAACGGTCCTCCGACAAAACACCCGGTGACCGTGGCCCATCTGTTGTCCGGCTGCAGCCGTTTTACCCTGGGAGAAACCCAATCGACCTGCACCTGCGCCTTGGGCGACGATCTCTGGAGCATTGACGCCGACGAAGGGCAGATCGGTCAAGCGCTGACCAACCTCCTGATGCATGCCGACCGGGCCATGCCCGGCGGTGGTCCCATCCGTATCCGATGCGACAACACCATGGTCGCCGCCGGCGATCCCCTGCCCCTGGCCAGGGGGAAATACGTCGCACTCTCCATCACCTATCAGGGAGTAAAGGGCGAGTCGGACAATCGCGAACATCTGTTCGCCCCCTCCTCCAGGGAAAGCCTGCACGAGCTCGGCGTGGCCGCCGCCCAGGCGATCGTCAAGAACCACGGAGGACACCTGAGCATGACCCCGGCTCCGGAGGGCGGTATCGTGTTCACGCTGCTCCTCCCGGCCGCCCTGTCCCCGGCGTCCGCTCCCGTCGCGCCTCCGGAAGAAAAGACGGAGCTGATCCAAGGCAGCGGCACCATTTTAGTCATGGACGACGACGAGGTGATCTGCAGCATTCTGGGGACCATGCTCGCGTCCCTGGGATACCAAGCGACGTTCGCCCAGGACGGCGAGCAGGCCGTGGAACAGTATGCCCTGGCGCTCCAATCGGGCCAGCCCTTCGACGCGGTGATCATGGACCTGATCGTGCCCTGCGGCATGGGCGGCAGGGAGGCGATGGCCAGGATACGGGCCATGGACCCGCAGGCCAAAGGGATCGTGTCCAGCGGCTACAGCAACAGCTCGGTGATGGCCGATTATGCCAGCTACGGCTTCAGCGAGGTAATGGCCAAACCCTATCGCTTCTCCGAACTGAGCAGGAAATTGCGCCAACTGCTCGGCGACCGGCCGCCAGACGAACAGACCGCCTCCTCCTCCTAGATACCCAAAAAAGATCATGCAGGAAAACCAACAACCCAACGTGCGCGCCATCGGAGTGGTGCATGGCGATATCACCCGCCTTGAGGATGCGCCCAAAAATTACGATATTTCCAGTCGCAAGGGCGTGCTGGAGATCTTTCCCCCGTACCGCGACGGCCTGCTCGGCATCGTTCCCGGCATGACCATCGTGGTGCTGTGCTGGCTGCACCGGGCGGACCGCGGAGTGCTCCAGGTCTACCCCCGGGGAGACAGGGCAAGGGGACTGCACGGCGTCTTCGCCACCCGCAGCCCGGCGCGGCCCAACCCCATCGCCATCTCGGAGCTGCGGGTGGAAGCGGTCGAGGGCAGTCGCCTGCACGTCAGCGGCTTGGATGTGCTCGACGGCACGCCGATTCTCGACATCAAGAAAAAGATCGAGTCCTGAGCGGGGACCGGTTTTCCGTTCGTTGCCCGCCCGGCCAGGCGCTCAATTCAGACGGCTGATCCGTCCCTCGATGGCCGCGTTGATCGGTTGCGGCCGGGTGCGCACGTACTGATGCAGGGCGTCGGCGATAAAGGGACCGACCACCGGGTTGGCCGCTTCGGTCAGCACGGTGAAATTGCCACCGCCGGCCGCCAGGTATTCGTTGACCGTGACCGTATACCTCGCCCCCCTCCGCAGCGGCTCGCCGTCCTTCATCACCGACACCACGCGCCGGCCCGCGGGGCGGTGGGCATCCCACACATAGCTCAGGCCCGACACCTGGAGAAATCGTCCTTCGCCGGAGGCGGTGGTCCACTGCTGGTTGAGCAGGGCATAAATCTGTTCGCCGGTCATTTCCAACTTGACCAGGTTGAGGTTGGCGGGCTGCACCGTGTAGTAATCGCCCTTGGTGATATGGCCGGGATCGATGTCGGCCTCGATGCCCTCGGGGTGCATGAAGGCAAAATCGGTACCCATGGCCTGGCGCTGGGCGTCGGCGACCAGATCGCCCAAGGCGGATTCGCCGGCCTCGTTGCTGACCCGGGTGATCGGTTTGGCCGCATTGGCGATCACCTGCGCCGCAACGGCATTGCCCATCGCATCCACCCGGTCGGCCAGCCGGGCCACCCGAACATCCGGCCGCAGCCCTGGCCCTTGATCGGCCCAGGTGGTGACGATCCGCGAGGAGAGCGCCACCACCTCGCGGCCTGTTCGGCTGATCTCCAGATCGATCTCGGCATAGCCCGTGCCCTTGGGCCAGGCCTGGGTGACCAGGGTCTTGCGCCCGGCGGCGTTGTCCACCAGCAGGTTGTGCACCGTATGGGTGTGACCGGCCAGGACCACATCGACCTCGCCATCGAGCCGACCGACGATGGCGGCCAGGTCGCCAGCCAGCCGGGTGGACGGGTGCTCGCTGCCGTTTGCCGGCAGCTGGTAGCCACCCTGATGGATCACCGCCACCACGGCATGCACGCCCTCGGCCCGCAAGGCCGCCACCTGGGCATTGATGGCCTCGGCCTCGTCGAGCACCTGCAGGCCATCGAGGCTGTCCGGCGGGAGAAAGGTGGTGGCATGGCGAAGCAGCGCGCCGACAAATCCGATCGGCACACCGTCGACCATTCGCACCACAGAAGGGGGAAACAGCGGTTTGTTGGTCGCGGTCCGCACCAGATTGGCGCAGATGTAGGGAAAATGCGCGCCTTGGTACGGATCCTGGAGATAGGGACCTTGGCGGTGGTTGCCGCCGTGGATCAGGCGCAGCATCTCCCCCATACCCTCGTCGAGCTCATGGTTGCCGGGGATGCCGATCAGGTTGCATTCCACTCCGTACAGACCGCCCGGCCGGCAGTGTTGGTTGCCCAGCATGTTGAACACCATGATGCCCGGCTCGTCCTGAAGCAAGGCCGACCGCGGCTGGGACGCGCCGACATGGTCGCCGGCGTGAAGGATAAAGGTCTGGCCCCTGGCCCTGGCCTGCGCCGCCTTGAGATAGGCGGCCAGCACCGGGGCACTGCCCACGGGCCTCCCCGCCACCTCCAGACCGGCGGTGATCTGACTGTGAAAATCGTTGATGGCCAGCAGCGTTACCGTCACGGTTTTGTCTTCTTGCTGTGGCGCGCGCCACTCGATCGGCCGCTCCGCGCGCTGCCGCGCCTCGATCTCGCTTCCCGCCCATGCGCCGCCCACCGACATTCCCGCCTGGGCGGCCAAACAGGTAGCGGTCATCCAGGACAGCACCGTGTTCGCCTTGTTGCGCATCGCTTTCTCCTCCTGTCGTGTGTTCGTCATTCCCTGGCACCGGAGCGGGCAAGCCGGTCCTGCCCGGGCTGATGCCTTGTTCCACGTCCAGAAAAACCATGGCCGTGTTAGGACAGGATCAACGAACGATGAAAAAGCGGTGTTGACCGTGTTTGGATGCGCTTAACACAAGAGCGGAGATCGGCGGGGACCGGCCCGCCAGGGGCGGTGGGAGGGAAACGGCACGACGAGGCCGTGGGATCAGAGGAGCAATCAGGGCGTTTTCCGGAGGGAATCTCCGCACACTGTTCCGGCGGGGACCACCGGAACAGTGTGCCGCTACCGCCAGACGCCGGCAATCGGCAGTTGACAGGTGGAGCAGTGGCCGGCCTGCAACGCAAGCTGCTGACTGCTGAAACCGCTGCGATGGATCAGCAGGGCCGAGCAGCCCGGACAACGGGTATCTTCGCCGCCCGCGATGGCCGCGTTGCCGGTGTAGACAAAGCGCAAGCCTTCGTTCAAGCCGATCTCCCGCGCCATGACCAGGGTGGCGGTCGGAGTGGCGGGACGATCGAGCATCTTGTAGGTCGGGTAGAACCCGGTCACATGCCACGGGATGTTGACCGAGATGCCGCGGAGAAAACGGGCGATGGCCCGCAATTCGTTCTCGCTGTCATTGTGCCCGGGAATCACCAGGGTGGTCACCTCGACAAGCACCCCGAGTTCGTGGAACAGGCGAATGTTCTCCAGCACCGGCTCCAGCCGGGCCTTGCATACCTTCTGGTAGAAATCGGCGCTGAACGCCTTGAGATCGATGTTGATGCCGTCCAGCACCGGCGCGAGATGGCGGACCACCTCGGCGGTCATGTAGCCGTTGCTGACAAAGATGTTCTTGATGTCCCGCTGTTTGGCCAGACAGGCGCAGTCGTGGGCGAACTCATAAAATATGGTGGGTTCGACGTAGGTGTAGCTGATGCTGGCGCACCCGGTCTGCTCGGCACGCTCCACCACCGCGGCCGGGCTGCGGCCGACACCGGTGATCTGGCCGCCATGCCGGCCGGGATATTGGGAAATCTCGTAATTCTGGCAGTGCAGGCATTGAAAGTTGCAGCCCACGGTGGCAATGGAGTAGGACCGGCTGCCGGGAAGAAAATGAAACAGGGGTTTCTTCTCGACCGGATCGACGTTCTCCGCCACCAGACGACCATACACCAGACTGATCAACCGTCCGTCCTGGTTCTCGCGCACGCCGCAACGGCCACGGCCTCCCGCGGCGATACGGCAGCGGTGATGGCACAGACCGCAGACCACCTTGTTTCCCTCGATCCGCTGATAAAAAAGCGCTTCGTGCATAGCCAGTCCCCCTTGTCGTTGACCAACCGGATCGGTTTCAGGGCCTCGCGCCCATCGACCGTCCTCCCCGGCTGCCCCATCAATCGCCAGGCACAGCCCGGGGCAGCTGCATCAGTTGTACTTTGAGCAAACCAACAAAAAAAGCAAGGGAAGGATTTTGGAGAAGAAATGGAGAGGAAAAATATCCTCTCCCAACCGATGCCCCATGATCACGACTGGGTGGACAGCATGGTCTGCAGATTGGTTTTCTGGTGGGTCAGCTCCAGCTTCTTGCGGATGTTCTTGCGGTGAATGCTGATGGTCCCCGGGGCAAGGTGCATGATCTCGGCGATTTCCTTGGTCCGTTTGCCCAGTTTGACCAGATTGGCCACCTGAATTTCCGCCGGTGTCAACCGGGTCAGCTTGGTGGACAGACTGTTGGCAAAGGGCGAGGTCAGCTCGTTGATATTGGCTCCGAGGATCTCGACCAGGGTCCGCTGCTGTTCGCTGAGGCCGCTTTTGCGCAGCCGGTCGAGCAGGGGGTCCACCAGTTGGGCGATACTGGACAGGACCTGCTCGGCCAGCGCCTTGCGGTCTTCTTCCCGTTTATTGAGCAGCACCTTGAGGGCGACGTTGGATTCATGCAGCTCGGCGGTCCGCTCGGCCACCCGCTGTTCGAGATTGGCCTGCACCTGCTTGAGTTCGGCCTCGACCTCCTTCAGGCGGGTGATGTCGGTGTGGGTGCCGATGATCCGCAGCGCCCTGCCCTGCTCGTCCCGGGCAACCGCTTGGCCGCGCGACAATATCCACTGCCAGCCGCCGGCCTTGTTGCGCATCCGGTATTCCGCCTCATAACGGGGGGTTGTTCCCTGGACATGGGCCTCGCGCAGGGCCAGCACCCGTTCGCGGTCATCGGGATGGATGAGCTGTTCAAACGAGTTGTGATCGATCAGGTCGCTCTTGTGCGCATATCCCAAGCTCAGATGCCAGTTTTCGCCGAAGTAGACCTCGCCGGTGACCAGGTTGCGATCCCACACACCGTTGGAGGCCGCATCCATGGCCAGGCGAAAGCGGTTTTCGCTGGTGACGATCTCGGATTCCACCTCCCGGCGGCGGCTGATCTCCTCTTCCAGCCGTTTGTTCTGCGAAGCCAGGGTCTGCAGCAGGCTCTGCTTGTCCAGACAGCGCCTTATCCTGAAGATCAGCTCCTCCATCTCGCAGGGCTTGAGGGTAAAATCGTCCGCGCCCAGCCGCAGGGCATCGATGGCCGAACGCATGTCGCCGTAGCCGGTGAGGATGATGACGCTGGTCTGCGGCGCCTTCTTTTTCACCGCCTTCAACACCCCGAATCCATCCATGCCCGGCATGACCAGATCGGTGATCACCACGTCAAAATCTTGCCCGGCGATCGCGCGGATGGCCTCGGTGCCGTCATCAACGGCGGTGACCGTGAAGTGTTCCATCTCCAATTCCCGGACAAAGGATTTGCGGATCACTTCCTCGTCGTCAACAAACAGAATGGATGTTTTCGCCATGGCCCCTCCTTGTCGAATTCGTGCCTGCCCGCCCGCTGGACGGTTCGTTTCCCCAGAAGGATCAGGCATGGTATCGGTTTCCCACCGGCAGCAAAACGGTGAAGCGCGCCCCTTCTCCCGGCCGGCTTTCCACCCGGATCTCTCCCTGATGATCCTTGACGATCCCGTAACTGACCGACAGCCCCAGGCCGGTGCCCTTGACCTCGGGCTTGGTGGTGTAAAACGGCTGAAAGATCAGGTCCATGTCTTCCGGAACGATGCCGATGCCGTTGTCCTCAACGGTCACCGCCACCCTGTCGTCGACCAACCGGGTGGTCACGGTGATCACGCCGCCAGACGGACGGCAGGCGTCGGCCGCGTTGGCCAGCAGGTTGAGAAAAACCTGCTTGATCTGATCGGGCACGGCCAGGATATGCGGCAGCCGCTCGGCATAATCGAGGCGGAGCTCGATCCGCTTGCCCTTGAAATCGCTGGTGTGCAGCAGCAGCACCGAGTTGAGCGACTGGTGCACGTCCACCACCGCCTTGCGGTCCGACGAAGGACGGTTAAAATCCTGCAACTGGCGGATGAGTTCCTTGATCCGGTCGCTCTCGGCGATGGCCGCCTCCAGCAGTACCCGGTCCTCTTCCTCAAGGATGGCGCGTTTTTTCAGCCCCTTCAAGATCGACAGAATGCCCTGGAGCGGGTTGTTGAATTCATGGGCGATGGAGGCGGACAGCTTGCCGATGGCCGAAAGCTTTTCCGCGTGCAGGTATTGCCGCTGGGTTTCCTGCAGCTCGCGGGTGCGCTGTTCGACCCGCCGCTCCAGCTCGTCGTTCATTGCCTGCAACTGATTCTGGATGTACATCAGTTCGGAAATATCGCGGCACCCGCCCACCGCCTTGGTGAACAGGCCGTCCTGTCGGGCAAAGGGATGAAATGAGATCACCGCGGGAAAACAATCGCCGGACTTGCGCACCAGGGTGCTGTCAAAGGATTGCATCGCCTCGCCCTGACGCAGCCGTCTGACCATGTCCGCAACCATGGCATTGGCTGCCGGGGGATAGATCAGGGACACCGATGCGCCGAGCACCTCGTCCTGGCGATGGCCAAACAGCTTTTCCGCGCCGGCGCTGAAAATGTCGATCCGCGCGTCGTTTTCTTCAAGGGAGCAGACAATCAGGCCGATACTGTCCATGGCCTGGTAGATCGAGGTCAGGTTCTCCGTCTGCTCCCGCAGCCGAAGGTTGGCCTCTTCCAGTTGGCTGGTGCGCTGCTGCACCAGTTCCTCCAGATGATAGCGGTAATGTTCCAGTTCGGCGCTGGTCTGCCGGGACTGGGTGATATCCATCATCGCGATGCGGCACTGTTGCTCGCCCAAGGGGGTTTCAAAGGAGCCCCCCTCCAGATAGAGATGCCGCACCCCTCCCTCGCCATCCGGCACCCGCAGCTCGCCGGTCGCCTTGTGTTCGCCGGAAAAGACCCGCTCCAAAAAACGGGCCAGATCGTTGCGCCCTTCCCGGACGACAAAACCGGCGAGAGGGCACCGCAGCACCCGTAACCGGTCCACGCCCAACAGCAACGCCCCGGCGAGGTTGGACTCAAGCACCAAACCGTCACGGCTGACGGTGCAGTAGCCCACCGGGGCAAAATCATAGAGATCGTAATATTTTCGCAGCCCGGCCTCCACCTCGGCCCGCGCCAGCCGCAGTTCTTCGTTCTGTCGTTCCAGCTCGTCCAGCAGCCGGTCAGCCTCGTCGCTCGCCGCCGGCCCGATGGTTTTTTTCTGCGGCATTCCTCCTCCCTCGTAGGACGGTCTCCGGTTTGGTTCCCCGCTGCACGTTCAGCCTTGCTGTCGTGCGGTTATGATACAACACCTTGCGCAATCCGCACACCCATTATCTGTCATTAAAACAACCAGTTCCACGAAAAAATAGCCATGGCGCCCCAAAAGGGCAAACTCCTCCCTGTGCCGCGCCAGTCTCCATGCGCGAATCGGCAGGTTCCCGCGCACAAAGTCTACACTAATTTTTCGCGGCATGATAAATTAAAGACCGTTTGCATCACACGGCGCGCCGGCAGCCACGCCCGGCCACCGCAACCTGAACCTTGAGCTTCCATGCATCTGCTGACCATTCTCCATAACCTTGCCGTGAGCTGCTGGCTGGGCGGCGCGGCCCTGTTCACCTTCATCCTCACCCCCAAACTCTTTGCCGCTCTGTCCCGCGATCTGGCGGGCAACATCGTCAGCCTGCTCTTTCCCGGCTACTTCCGCTGGGGTCTGGCCTGCGGGACGGTGGCCCTGCTGTGCCACGTGCTCAACCGGGGCCGCTTTGCCGCGGCATCCCTGGCGCTCATCACCGTGATGCTGCTGCTCACCTCGGTGCAGGCCTTTGTCCTCGAACCGCGTGCCGCCGCGTTGAAACAATCGATCACCTCCTTTGAGACCACCGCCAAGGACGATCCGCTGCGAGTGCGGTTCCGCCAGCTGCACGGCCTGTCCATGGCGGCCAACCTGGCGGTGATCGCCGGCGGGGTGGTGCTGGTGATCCTTGCCTCCCTGCCCGCGGTTCCGGCAACCGTGGCGACGGAGTCGGGCAATCCCACCGCAACGTCACGGAAGCGGTTCCCATGACCCTGACCCTGCTGTCCATCTTCGCCTCGTCGTTCATGATCGCCTTTTCCGGGGCCATGATGCCCGGTCCGCTGATGACCGTGACCATCAGCGAAAGCACGCGGCGGGGCGCCGTCGCCGGCCCCCTGATGATCTTTGGCCACGGTTTGCTGGAGCTGGTCCTGGCCGGCGCCCTGCTCTCCGGTTTCGCCGCGGTGCTCGGCCGCGACGATGTCTTCGTCGTCATCGCCCTGCTGGGCGGGGCAACCCTCTTCTGGATGGGCTGCTCCATGCTGCGGAGTCTGCCCACCTTGCAGCTCCCCAGCGTCATCGCCGCAGAAACCGGAAAAAACCTGGTGCTCGCCGGCATCGTGCTCAGTGTGTGCAACCCCTACTGGCTGATCTGGTGGGCCTCCATCGGCCTGGGATATATCCTCCACTCGGCCCGCTTCGGGCTCCTTGGCGTGGCCGCCTTTTTCACCGGCCATCTCCTGGCTGACCTGCTGTGGTACAGCCTGATCTCCTTTGGCATCAGTCGGGGACGACGGCTGTTCAGCCCGGTCGCCTATCGTCGGCTGATCGGTTGCTGCGCCCTGTTTCTCCTTTGTTTTTCCTGCTACTTTTTCTACAGCGGCGTGGAAAAACTGGTGTGAACATGGCCTGCCGAAACCTCCTTCATTTCCTGCGCAGCCGCGTCTGCAACCATCCGGCAAAGGTCCGGCGACGGCTCGCGGCCGCCTCGCTCCTGTTCGCCATCGTCCTGGCAGCGCTTTGCCCCACGCTGGCCGCCGAGACGAAAAGCCTGCGCTTTGCCCCCCTGCCCATGGAAAACCGCGAAGCCATGGTTGTCCAATTCCGGCCCATGGTGGCTTTTCTGCAAAAGCAGCTCGGGGTAACCATCGAATTTGACTTCTCCGAGGACTACGCCCAGATCCTGAAAAAATTCAAGGCGGGCACCATCGATCTCGCCTATCTGGGACCTTTGCCCTATGTCGAACTGCGGGCCCAAGCGCCGCAGGCCGAGCCGCTGGTTCATTTCAACGAGGCATCGGGCCAGCCGATGTACACCTGCGCCCTGATCAGCCTGGCCGACACGCCGTTGCCGCTCGACAACCTGACCCATCGCCGGATCGCTCTCACCCAGCCGCTGTCCACCTGCGGCTATCTGGCGGTCAACGGCCTGCTGCGGCAGCATGGCGGCAGCCTGGAGAACAACAGCTACCGCTATCTGGACAAGCATGATGCCGTGGCCCTGGCCGTGGTCCGAGGAGAGTTCGATGCCGGCGGCGTCAAGACGGCCATCGGCCGAAAATATGCTCATCTCGGCATAGCCATCCTGGCGGAAACGCCGCCCTTTCCCGCCTTTGCCCTGATCGCCAATCGGGCCACCTTGCCGGCACAGACCATGGAGGCTCTTCGCACGGCTCTCACCCAATTGGATCCGAATGGCGCGGACAAGGAAATGCTCGCCTCGTGGGGCGAGTCCCTTCGTTTTGGCGCGGTGGCCGCCTCGGACCGTGATTTTGACCCGGTCCGCCTCTACAAGGGCAATCTGCACATACCGACCAGCAGCAAGCAATGAACCGCTCCGTTTCCATCACGCACCAGGGCCCCCTCGGGTTTCTCGTCATCACCGTGCTCTGCACCCTGAGCCTTGGCCTGTTCCTGCACTCCAACAAACTCAACAAGGAAAAAAGCCATTTTTCCGAGCACCAGGCCATTCTCGACACCGCCTACCGCGCCAGCATCCAGTCCTACCGCCTGGCCATGGAGAGCTTTTACCACAACGCCCTCAACACCCCCCAAACGCTTGACCTATTCGCCCAGGGGGTGAACAGCCAGGGGCTCCAGCGCGATCTGGCCAGGGGCAGGCTTTATCGCCACCTCTTTGGCGCCTACGAGGCGATGCGGCGCCAGAACCTGTTCCAACTCCACTTCCACCTGGCCGACGGCACCAGCTATCTGCGCTTTTTTCAACCCGAGCGCCACGGCGACCCCCTGTTCGAGGCCCGGCCCAGCGTGCGGCTGTGCAACACCGAAAAGCGGGTCATCCAGGGATTGGAAATCGGCAAGATCCGCTCCGGTTTTCGCTATGTCTTCCCCTTGGCCCAGGGTGGCCGCCATCTTGGCAGCGTCGAGGTCAGCGTCACCTTCAAATCGATCATCGACGCCCTGCGCGAACTTGGACCGGAACGGGAATACGCCTATGTGCTCAACAAACGGCTGCTCGACACCTATCTCTTTCCCGAGCAGCGTTGGCTGTACAGCCCGGCAACCATCCATGACGACTACCTGGTGGAAGACGCCAACGCCGTGCTGCCCGACAGCCCGGCCCCGCTTTCCGCCACCGCCAAGGCCATCAATGCCCTGCTCGGCAAGAGAAAGGACGTGCACCAGGCCATGCACGCCGGCCAGCCGCTGACCCTCGCCGTCGTACTTGACGCAACCACCCATACGGTCTCCCTGCTGCCGCTTCATGACGTCACCGGCCGTCTGTCGGGGTATCTGCTCACCTACGCCCCTGATCCGATCATTGGCAAATTTCAGCAGGAATTTTATATCCTTCTGCTCTATACCATCGCCGTGTGCTGCCTGGTCTTCGCCCTGCTCTGGCGTCTGCGCCGCCGCAGTCAGGCCCTGGACGAAGAACGGCGCAATCTCAGCGCCATGAACAACGCCCTGGCCGAAGGCATCTATATGCAGAACCGGGACGGGGTGATCACCCGGGTCAACCCGGCCGCCTGCCAGCTGCTCGGCTACGACGCGGACGAATTGCTCGGCCAGGTGGCCCATGACCTGTTCCATCGGCATGGCGGCAACGGCGCCGTGCCCAAGGAAGCGTGCCCCTTTTTCCAGACCGTGCACCATAGCGGCCAAGGATACGATGGCGAAGAGTATTTCCTCTGCAAGAACGGAGAGCTGCTGCTCATGGAGATCGCCAGCCGTCCCATTTTTCAGCAGGGTACCGTGGTCGGCTCGGTGACCGCCTTCCGTGATATCACCGAACGCAAGCATACCGAGGCGGCCCTGCTGCAAAGCGAGGAAAACGGCCGCAAGCTGATGACCGCCGTGGAACAGAGTCCGGCCAGCGTGGTGATCACCGACAGCGACGGCACCATCGAGTACGTCAATCAGAAGTTCGTGCAGAAATCGGGCTTCAGCGTCGAGGAGGCCCTGGGGCAGAATCCCCGAATCCTCAAGTCCGGCATGATGCCCGAGGAAATCTATAAAGAGCTGTGGCAGACCATCACCGCCGGTCTCGAATGGAAGGGCGAACTGCACAACAAGCGCAAGGACGGCACCCTCTACTGGGAGGCTGTCTCCATTTCCCCGATCCGCAACGAACAAGGCACGATCACCCATTTCATCGCCATCAAGGAGGACATCACCGACCGGATGCGGATGGAGGCGGAACTGCGGGAAAACGAACGCATCCAGCGCACCCTGATCGAGAGCCTGCCCATCGGCCTGGCGATCATCGACGGCGAAAGCCGGATCATCGAGGAGGTCAACCCGCTGGCCGCCTCCCTGTTCGGCGCCGACCGCGAAACGATCATCGGCAGAGAATGCCACCATTTCCTCTGCCCCCAGGATGAGCTTTCCTGCCCGATCATCGACCGGGGATTGGCGGTCGACAATTCGGACCGGCTGATGCTCCGCGCCGACGGCACCACCTTGCCGGTGCTGAAGACGGTCCGGATGATCACCATCAAGGGCCGCCGCAAGCTGCTGGAATGCTTTGTCGATATCCGCGAACGCAAACAGGCCGAGGAAAGCGTGCGCGAGGCCAACCGGCAACTGGAGGCCGCCATTGTCCGTGCCGAGCGGCTGGCGCGGGAGGCGGAGTCGGCCAGTCGGGCCAAATCGCAGTTCCTGGCCAACATGAGCCATGAGATCCGCACGCCGATGAACGCTATCATCGGCATGACCCATCTGGCCATGCAGACCCGGGACGACGACAAGCGCGGGCGTTTCCTGGACACGGTGCGCCATTCGGCCGAAAGCCTGCTGGGACTGCTCAACGACATCCTCGATTTTTCCAAGATGGAGGCCGGCCAGCTGAAGTTGAGCACGGCCCCTTTTTCGCCGCGTCAGCTGCTTGAGGAGGTGATGGCCACCCTGCAGATGCCGGCCGGGGAAAAGGGATTGCGGCTGGCGATGGATATCGCCCCCAATCTGCCGCCCTGTCTGGTCGGCGATGACCTGCGGCTGCGGCAGATCCTGCTCAATCTGGTCGGCAACGCGATCAAATTCACCGCCGCCGGATCAATCACCCTGCGCATCACCCAGGAGCAGCCATCGAGCGGGGGCAGCGAACCGCTGATCCATTTCACGGTCATCGATACCGGCATCGGCATTGCCGAGGAAAAACGCGCCTTGATTTTCAACAGTTTTGAACAGGCCGACAACTCCTATGTCCGGCAATATGGCGGCACCGGCCTGGGATTGTCCATCTGCAAGCAGTTGGTGACCCTGATGGGCGGGAAAATCTGGGTGGAAAGCCGGATCAACCAGGGCAGCGCCTTCCACGTCCTCGTGCCCCTGCCGGTCTGTGATCAACCGCTGCCGGCCGATGGCGCGGACCGGGAAGCGGCGGCCGCGAAACGCACCGGCCTGCGCATCTTGGTGGTGGATGACAACGAGGTTAATCGGGATGTGGCCAGCATGCTGCTGGAGGGGGAACATCGGGTCAATACCGCCGGCAACGGCCTGGAGGCCTTGCGCGCCCTGGCGCTGAACCGCTACGACGTGGTGCTGATGGATGTGCAGATGCCGGTATTGGACGGCCTGGCCGCCACAACCGCGATCCGGGCCATCGAACAGCAGCGGCCGCTGGCCATCGAACTGCCGCCGGAAATCAGCGACCCGCTGGCCGCCAATCTCAAGGGGCGTCATCTGACCATCGTGGCCATGACCGCCCACGCCATGGGCGGCGACCGTGAGATGTGCCTGGCCGCCGGCATGGACACCTACATCACCAAACCTTTTCAGCCCGGCCAGCTGCTCGAGGTACTGGGTCCATTCGACAGGCCTTCCGCTCCCCGCACGGAAGCACCGGCGCCATCGACCGCGCGCCCCCCAGCCACCGGGGTGGCTGCACCGCCTCGGCCATCCAGGCAAACAGTGCGCGACGCCCTGCAGCACGCCACACTGCTGGAAGCGGAGCAGATCGAACGCATCCTGGAGGCGGCCCGGTCAAGCATCACCGGCACCCTCGCCCAGGCAGCGGCGGCGATCGAACAGGACGACCTGGCCGCCTTGGCCAGATGCGCCCATACTCTCAAGGGAACCTTGTTGCAATGCGGGCTTGACCACTGGGCGGACAAAGCCCAGGAGATCCACGACGGTGCCAAGCAGGGCCGCGACCTGCCTTTTGCCGAGCGTCTCGAAGCGCTCAAACAGGGACTGTCGGACCTGCTTCAATAAAAGACCGCCGTTTCCTTGGCCTCATCGCTGCGCGCGGCCATGGCCGCAATGCGTTCGGCCACGGCCTGGGCATTGTAGGGAAAGGCTTCTTCCGGACAGACGCGGACGCACTGCATGCACACCACGCAGGCTGCTCCGATGCGCGGAAAAGGGTCAAGAACAATGGCGGCCACCGGACAGGCCAGGGCGCACTCCCCGCAACGGCTGCACCGCTGTTCATCGGCCGCGAGCGGCGGCATGGACGCCTTGGCCAGGGCCAGACTCTTGCCGGCGGCATCGGCGCGCAGCGCGGGCGAGAGGTATTCCAGGGCCGATTGTGCCAATGGCTGGACGGAACCGTTGGCCAGATTGTTCACCACCGCCTCCACCATCCGCTCGACCAGGGCCAGATCGCCGCCGTTTGGATGGCCCATGCCCAGCGGCCGTGGCGATTGCCACAGGGACGAATGCACGGCCAGTACCTTGGCCGCGGCCACGGGTATGAACCCCTTTGCCCGCAGCTGTTGTGCCAGTTCGGGCAAGGCCAGGCCGCTGGTCACGCCGCCCCAGGTGACAAAGGCAACGCCATGACCGCCCAGACCGGACGGCAGGCCGGCCAGGAAATCACTCACCACCGGAACCGCATGGTCGCAGTAGACCGGGGAACCGATCCACAGGCAGCAGGGCTTGCCGACTAGGGGCGCCAGCTTTTCCCGGAGCGGGACGTTCCGCTTGCCCAGATCGATCATCGTGGCCGCATGGCCGTGATGGGCCAGACGAAGGCGGATGGTTTCGGCCACCAGCCGGGTCGATCCGGCGGGTGAAAAATAGGCGACAAGGTGATGGGACTGCATGGGCATCGGCCTCCTGATCGGTTGAGGGTCTTCTTTCTGGGCATCATCCTATCCAACAGGGCACGTTTCGGCAACCCGGCGCTCCACTTCAGCCACCCAAAACCCTGGCGGGAAACTGCGCGCGCCGCACCGCCGCTCCTTGCCCGCCCACCTGGCAATGGTTAGGGTGAGGGCATTTTTCTAGGCAAAGGGCCGGTGCGACCCCTGGCACCGGCAGCCGGTCAATCATTCTTCCAAGGAGACACCTCTATGTTCAACTTCGAATTCCACAACCCGACACGGATCGTTTTCGGCAGGGACCGGATCAAGGAACTCAACCGCTTGCTGCCGGACGGAGCCAAGGTGTTGGTGCTGTACGGCGGCGGCAGCGTCAAGCAATTCGGCACCCTGGACAAGGTGCGCCAGGCTCTGGGCAGCCGCGCGGTGATCGAGTTCGGCGGCATCGAGCCCAACCCCCGTTTCCCCACCTTGATGCGGGCGGTGGAAGTGGTGCGCGGTGAACAGATCGACTTTTTGCTCGCCGTCGGCGGCGGCTCGGTCATGGACGGCACCAAGTTCATCGCCCTGGCCTCCCGCTTCGAGGGCAAGGCCGAGGATATTCTCCTGGGCAGGGTCAAACCGGCGCAACTCGTTTCCGCCGTTCCCCTGGGCACGGTGGTCACCCTGCCGGCAACCGGCTCGGAAATGAATTCGGGCGGGGTGATCAGCCATCAGAGCGGCAAGTACGTCTTCTTCCATCCGCTGGTCTTTCCCCAGTTCTCCATCCTCGACCCCACCCTCACCTTTACCCTGCCGCCCACGCAGGTGGCCAACGGGGTTATCGACACCTTCATCCACACCGTGGAGCAGTATGTCACCCTGCCGGCCGAGGGCCGCTTCCAGGACCGCACCGCCGAGGGCATCCTCCGCACCCTGATCGAGATCGGCGCGGCCACCTTGGACAACCCCACCGACTACGACGCCCGGGCCAACCTGATGTGGTGCGCCACCAACGCGCTCAACGGCCTGATCGGCGCCGGCGTGCCCCAGGACTGGACCACCCACATGATCGGTCACGAACTCACCGCCCTGTTCGGCCTCGACCACGCCAAGACGCTCGCCCTTGTCCAGCCGGCGGTATGGAAGGTGCGCCGGGAACAGAAACGGGCCAAGCTGCTGCAATTCGCCGAGCGGGTCTGGGATCTGCGGGAAGGGAGCGAGGAAGAGCGGATCGATGCGGCCATTGCCAAGACCGAAACCTTTTTCGAGAGGTTGGGGGTCGCCACCCGGCTTGGCGCTTACGGCGTGGGCGCGGAGCGGATCGATGATGTTCTCAACGCCTTGGAAGCGCACGGCCTGACCGCGCTGGGGGAAAAACGGGAGATTACCTTGGCCGAAAGCCGCAAGATACTGGAAGCGGCGCTCTGATGACCCGTTTTGGGAGGAAGCAACCGGCGGCCTGACCCGTGTCGGACATGGTCGCCGGTTGGGAGACGGTCCCCGCCCGCTCAATAGGGCGGCGGGTAGTCACAGGGGCCGATGGTATATTCCTTGATCGGCCGGCCGTAGGGGTCGAGCAGGGCGCGACCGTAGCCATCGAGCACATAGCGCTCCCAGCGGCAGGAGCCCGGCGGCACGCTCGGGGCATAGGCATACACCGGCGGCCGGTAAACCGCTGGCGGCGCCGCATAGACCACCGGCGGCCGGTAGGCGGCGGCGGTGAGCATCGAGCCGATGAACAAACCGGTCAGCCCCCAGGCCAGGGCCGCGTCGCCGTGGTGATGATGCGAGTATCCCACGGACGGTGTCAACAGCAGGCAGAGCATCAGGACAAGTGTTGTCTTTTTGATCATGCATGCACCTCATCCAGAGAAAACGAACGGAAAAAGGCGAGAACACGTTATTCGAACGCCTTGTACCCCAGGACCTGTCCCCCACGATCCGTACGCGGCGAGTCAGCCGTTTGTGTTGCGCATTGAAGCATTGGCCGCCCGCTTACCGGCAGGGAATTGCCTTGCGGTAGCTGTCCTTGGTCCAGATGATCTGATCATCCGGGGTCTTGCCGTCGGCCTTCCATTTCTCGGTCACCTGCAGGCAGTAGGACCCCATGTTGATGATCTCAGGCTCCCGGCTGCCCGGCGTGTCGCCGCCGATGCGCATCAGATCGGGGTTGGTCGACGAATAGTTGGGGGGAATGGTGGCGGTACCACAGCCGACCAGGGCAGCAGCCACGGCGGCGTACATGAACAACACGCAAATTTTTTTCATGGATCTTCTCCTGAAGAAAAAATGAAAACGGTAAAGCCGGCATCCGGCCCTACCCATCAAAAACCACGGCGAATCGATCATGGCCCGGCGCTGGCCTCATGGCCGACGATCGATCGTCAATTCAAAAAATAATTGTACCTGACCCCAGCGGCTTGCGAAAGATTTTTCTCGGACGGACGCCGACCGGCTCAGGGGGCATTGCCCGACGGATGTTGCCCTTCCCTGATTCGCGCCAACTGATCGTGGAGGTCGGCGATTTCCCGCTGCCAATACCCGCGCGAACCGAAATCAGGGATCACGCTGGTGGCGCCATCGTCGAGCACCTGACGGGCGCACCAGGCCGAGTAGTGCACAAACCGCATGGCCCGCAGGGGTTCGATCAGGCGAAGGCTGGCACGGTCAACGCTGCGGAAGGTTTCGTAGCCCTCCAGCAGCAGGTCCAGCTCGACCGGGCACTCTTCCGGGGGGCCGGGCAGCAGCATCCACAGATCCTGGACCGGCGGACCAACCGCCATGTCATCGAAATCGATCAGGAAAAACGATTCACCCGGCCGGTGGATCAGGTTACCCCGATGGCAGTCGCCGTGGATTCTGATCGCCTCGCCACGGGCGAAAAGCGGCTGAACGAGCTCGATGATCTGGGTGGCGATCCGGGCGTAGGCTTCACGCAAATCCACCGGGATCAGACCGCTGTCGCACAGCAACGCCACCTGGGCCGCAGTGGTTTCGGCGGGATGCAGGGTTACCCGATCACGCGGCCGCCGCCGCTCGCCCACCTGGTGCACCCGCGCCAGCAGACGGCCGACCTCCAGCCATTGCTCGTCGAGGAGCTCGTCCACGCAGCGCCCGCCCTTGCGCGGAAAAACGGCAAAAAAGGTCTGATCGCAGCAACCGAGGGTGGAACCGTCGCTTAGCGGCAGGGGCGCGATGACCGGGATTTCCTCCGCCGCCAGCTCAAGGAGAAAGTCGTGCTCGTCCTGCAAGGCCTGGCGCGACCAGCGGCCCGGGCGGTAGAATTTGGCCACCAAGCCGTTGCCCTCCGCATCGGCCAGCTCGAACACCCGGTTGATGTAGCTGTTGTAGGAGCGGCACAGGTTGGAGCAGTCACGCCCCAGGGCCGTTTCGACCTCGCGGAGGATGCGTTCCGGGGTCAGATGGGCAAAGGGAGCGCGCGGGCTGGCCGGCTGGCGTTGTTCGTGGGGTTCCATGGTGGGTCTCCGTGTTGATCGGGAAGCGGCGGGCCTTGTCGCGATCAGTCGCGCAGGTACTGTTTGCCCCACTCGCACATCTGTTGCAGGATGGGAAAGATACTCCGCCCCTTGTCGGTGAGCGAATACTCCACCTTGGGCGGTACCTGCGGGTACACTTCGCGGTGAACCAGACCGTCGGCCTCCAACTCGCGCAGCTGCTGGGTGAGCATTTTGCGGGTGGTGTCGGCGAACTGGCGCTGCAGGTCGGAAAAACGCATGGTCGCCCCCGCCAGGTGCCAGAGGATCGAGGCCTTCCATTTGCCGCCGACCACCGCCAGGGTGACGTCGATGCCGCAGGCATACTCTTTGTCCCGGTAGATCAACCGTTCCGTGTCGAGCTCAGCGTCCATTGCCCCGCTCCACCCTGCCCAAAGGAACAAAAAAGGTACTATGTTTCGAAAAATGCACTACGTTACCAAAAAGTTCGTTATTGACGTTGAAAAGCATAAGTTTCATTATAGGCGAAACGGTCGTAAAAGGGAAGTAGATACACCCATTCCATTCAACCCAAGGAGAAGACAATGAACGTCGTGGCCTTTAACGGCAGTCCCAACAAGAACGGCAACACCTATCACGCCATCCAGATGGTCGCCGATGCGCTGGCCCAGGAAGGTATCGCCACCGAGATCATCCATGTGGGCAACAAGGCCATCCGTGGCTGCCTGGCCTGTGGCCAGTGTTTCAAGAAGCGCAACGAGCAGTGCGTGCAGACCGAGGATCCGGTCAACGAGTGGATCCAGAAGATGAAGGCGGCCGACGGCATCCTCCTTGGCTCGCCGGTGCATTTCTCGGCCATCGGCGGCACCATGAAATCCTTTCTCGACCGGGTGTTTTACGTCACCGGGGTCAACAACGGCATGCTGCGCCACAAGGTCGGCGCCTCGGTGGTGGCGGTACGCCGCTCCGGCGGGTTACCCACCTTCAACCAACTGAATAATTTCATCTGTTATTCGGAAATGCTGATGCCATCGGCCAACTACTGGAACGTGATCCATGGCACCCGCCCCGGCGAGGCGGTCAAGGACGAGGAAGGCACCCAGATCATGCGCACCCTGGGCAAGAACATGGCCTGGCTGATGAAACTGGTCGAGCACGGCAAGGCCACCATTCCCCCGCCCGAGCGCGAGAACAAAATCTACATGAATTTCATCCGCTGACCCTGCCCGCGACGCGGGAACAACCGCGCCGGAACGTGCCCCATGGCTCGCCCGGCGCGGCTCCCCTTCCGGGGAAATCGCTTGCGGCCGCCCGGATTTTGCACTATCAAAAAAGCTGGTTGTCCACCCGGGAACCATCGACCGCCCTCCTCACCCGGAGCATCCCATGCGCATCTCTCCCCTGCTCACCGATCTGTACGAACTGACCATGCTCGCCGGCTACCTGGAAGAAGGGATGGCCGACAAGCAGGCGGTGTTCGATCTCTATTTCCGCACCAATCCCTTCGAGGGCGGCTATGCGATCTTCGCCGGCCTCGCTCCGGCCCTGGATTGCCTGGAGCAGTTGCGCTTCACCGAAGAGGAGATCGGCTACCTGGCCAGCCTGCACCTGTTCAAGCCCAGATTTCTTGAGTATCTACGCACCTTTCGTTTCTGTGGCACGGTGGTGGCTCCACTTGAGGGCAGCGTGGTCTTTGCCAACGAGCCGCTGCTGACCGTGTCCGGCACCCTGACCGAGGTGCAGCTGGTGGAGACCGTACTGCTCAATAGCATCAACTTCCAGACCCTGGTGGCCACCAAGGCGGCGCGTATTTGCTCGGCCGCGGGCGATGGCGAGGTGATCGAATTCGGTCTGCGCCGCGCCCAGGGACCGGACGGCGGCCTGTCCGCCTCGCGGGCCGCCTGCATCGGCGGCGCCAAGGGGACGAGCAACGTGCTCGCGGGCATGGACTTTGGCTTGCCGGTGCGCGGCACCCACGCCCACAGCTGGGTGCAGTCCTTCCCCGACGAACTGACCGCCTTCCGCGCCTATGCCGACGCCTTCCCGGACAGCAGCGTCCTGCTGGTCGATACCTACGACACCCTCACAAGCGGCCTGCCCAACGCCATCACCGTGGCTCGCGAGCTGCACGCGCGGGGCCACAACCTGCGCGGCATCCGCCTTGATTCCGGCGACCTGGCCTACCTGTCGCGTGAGGCCCGGCGGATGCTCGACGCGGCGGGCTTCCCGGAGGTGCGCATCCTTGCCTCCAACGAACTCGACGAATGGGTGATCGAATCGATCCGCAACGAGGGCGGCCGGGTGGACATCTACGGCGTCGGCACCAAACTGGCCACTGCCTCCGGCCCCGGCGGCGTGGCCCTGGGCGGGGTGTACAAACTGGTGGCCATCGACGGCCAGCCCAAGATGAAGCGCACCAGCGACCTGGCCAAGGCTACCCTGCCCGGAGCCAAGCGGGTGCTGCGCGCCGTCGGCCCGGAAGGCAGCTATCTCCAGGATCTGGTCTGCCTCGAAGACGATGCGGTGACCGGCGGCACCACCGTCTATGACCCGACCAACCCCCTGCGCCACACCACCCTGCCGCCGTGCCGGCTGGTCGATCTGCGCCAGGTGGTCATGGAGCGCGGACAACGGCTGCTGGCCGAGGAACCGATCGAGACCATGGCCGAGCGCTGCCGCCGCGATCTGGCGTTGCTGCCCCAGGGCTGCCGCCGCTTCGTCAATCCGCACCGCTACAAGGTGTCGATTTCACCACAACTAAAAGCATTGCGTTGTCGCCTGATCGAGGCGATGAATGCGGGCAGGAGGCAGGCATGAACCACAACAGCACCCCCAAGGCCGCGTTGATCGTGGTGGATGTGCAGAACGATTTCTGTCCGGGCGGGGCATTGGCCGTGCCCGATGGCGACCGGGTGGTGGAACCGCTCAACCGGGCGGCGGCGGCCTTTGCTGCCGCCGGGCTGCCCGTCGTGGCCACCCGCGACTGGCACCCGCCGCATACCGGTCATTTTCAGCCCTTTGGCGGCCTATGGCCGGTGCACTGCGTCCAGAACACACCGGGCGCCGAATTTCATCCGGGCCTGCGCCTGCCCGCCGACACCATTCTTCTCTTCAAGGGCATTGACGAACAGCTGGACGGCTACTCGGCCTTCGACGGCGTGGACGATGCCGGCACCGTGCTGGCCGATCTTGTGCGCCAACTTGGCGTCGGCCACCTCTACATTGGCGGCCTGGCCACCGACTACTGCGTGCGCGCCACGGTCCTCGATGCCCGCCTGCGCGGCCTGGCGGTCACCGTGCTCATTGACGCCGTGGCCGGGGTCGATCTCCAGCCGGGCGACAGCGAACGGGCCCTCGCAGAGATACGCGCCGCCGGGGCCCAGACATGCCGGGTGGAGGAACTGACGCTGTAGCGCTGGTTCCCTCCCGTGCGGCCGGCCGGCCAACGGCTCCGGCTCCACCGTTTCCCCTCCCCCTTTGATCACGCAACCATTCATGATCCATCCCGACCTGCTCATCTCCGTGGCCACCCTGGCGGGCGCGGCCGTTCTCCTCGTCTCCAACCGCATCCGCGGCGACCTGGTCGCCCTGCTGGTGGTGCTGACTCTGCTGCTCTCCGGCGTGCTCGATGTCGGCGAATCGCTCTCCGGGTTTTCCAACCCGGTGGTGATCATCATCGCCTGCATGTTCATCGTCAGCGAGGCCATCGTCCACACCGGCATTGCCCAGCGGCTGGGCGAGGCGGTACTCGATCGCGGCGGCGCCAGCGAAAGCAGGCTGCTGATGCTGCTCATGGGCGCCTCCAGCCTGGTGGGCTCGTTCATGAGTTCCACCGCCACCGCCGCCATCTTCATCCCCATCACCATGGCGGTGGCGGAAAAGGCGGACATCAACCACAAGCGGCTGCTCATTCCCCTGGCGGCCGCCTCGCTGATCAGCGGCATGATGACCCTGGTGGCCACCACGCCCAACATCGTGGTCAACAACGTGCTCCGCGAGCGTGGCCAGGAGCCGCTGTCCTTCTTCAGCTTCACCCCTTTCGGCCTGGTCATTCTCGCCCTGGCCATCGGCTTCATGCTGCTGTGGGGCCGCCATCTGCTCGCCGCCCGGCGAACCACGGTCAAACGCAGACAGGAACGCTCCATCGAGGACCTGCTCCACCGCTACGGCATCGACCAGCGCGTGTCCCTGCTGCGGGTCACCGCCAAATCCGACCTGATCGACCGCTCCGTGGCCCGGATGCAGTTGGGCGCCCACCACCACATCAACCTCATTGCCCTGCACACCATCACCGACAGCGGCCGGGCCATTGTCCCCGCCCGTCCGGAGAGCGTTTTTCACGCCGACGACCTGCTGGTGGTCATCGGCACGCCGGCCCGGATCGCCGAATTTGCCGCCGCCTTTTTCCTCGAAACCATGGAGCTGCCCGACGATCCGGCCCTGCGCAGAAATTTTTTTCAGGTGATCGGCGTGGGCGAGGTGATGCTCACCCCGGACTCCACCCTGATCGGCAAGTCGATCCGCGAAATCCGTTTCTACTCCCAGTTCCAGTGCCAGGTGCTGGCCATCCGCCGCAAGGGCGCGACCCTGACCACCCATTTCGCCGACCAGCCGCTCAAATTCGGCGATGTGCTCTTGATGGGCGGAGCGTGGGACGACATCCTCCGCTTGCGCCGGCATCGCGACCAATACCTGCTGCTCACCCTGCCCCAGGACTACCACGAGGTGATCGCGGCCCGCGACCGGGCACCCATCGCCCTGGGGATTCTCGCGGTCATGGTCGGCCTGATGGTCTTTGACCTGCTGCCCACGGTCACCGCCGTCCTCGGCGCCACCGCGGCCCTGATCCTCACCCGCTGCGTCCAGGCCGATAGCTGCTACAAGGCGATCGACTGGCAGACCATCGTCCTCATCGCCGGCATCCTGCCCCTGGCCCTGGCCCTGGAGAAGACCGGCGCCATTGCCCTGGTTTCGCAGACCCTGCTCGCCCTGGTCGGCAACAGTCCGCCGCTGTTGGTGCTGGCCATCCTGTTCGTGCTCACCGCGCTGGTCGGCCTGTTTCTCTCCAATACCCCGACCGCGGTGCTGGTGGCGCCGATGGCGGTCGATATCGGTCTGGCCATGAACGTCTCGCCCCAGGCCTGCGCCATGACCGTGGCCATCGCCTGCTCGGCCGCCTTTGTCTCGCCGCTGGGCTCGCCGGTCAACATGATCGTCCGCGAACCGGGTGGCTACCAATTTGCCGACTACGCCAAGGTGGGCGTGCCCCTGCTGGCCCTGGCCCTGCTGGCCACGATCCTGCTCGCCTGGGTGTTCTACCTGCGCTGATGTGCCGCTTGTCGTTGCGTTTCGTGTTTGCAGACGACCGACACAGCGGTATGGTTCGAACATAGGGGAAGCGTCCGGGAATGTTTTCCTGACGGACAAAAAGACAGGAGTCGGATGATCCCGATCACGTCGATACCCGAACGGAGAGAACATGGAAAGTCTGCAACTAAGCCGGGCATTTACGCTCGTGGAGCCGGGTCCGGTGGTCTTGGTGACAACGAATGACGGCAACAAAGACAACGTCATGACCATCTCGTGGACCATGGTCCTTGATTTTGCCGCAGAGTTTGCCCTGACCACCGGGCCATGGAACTTTTCCTACACGGCCCTGCAGGAATCAAAGGAGTGTGTCCTTGCCATCCCAACCGTGGACCTGATTGACACCGTTGTCGGCGTGGGCACATGCTCGGGAGCTGACACGGATAAGTTCACGAAGTTCAACCTCACCCGTCTGCCAGCCCAGCATGTTCGGGCACCACTCATCCAGGAGTGCCTCGCAAATATCGAATGCCGAGTGGTCGATATCCTGACGCCCTACAACATCGTCGTGCTGCGAGGAATCGCGGCCTACGTTGACAATGCTCGCGCGGAGAAGAGAATGCTCCATGCCGTGGGCGACGGCACCTTTAGAGTCGATGGCCAAACTATCGAGAGAAAGCAGATGATGCGGGACAAGCTTCCCAGTGGAATCTAGGAATTGCTCGATAAGGAGGGGCTGGTCATTCATTCCCGATACTGAATGCACGCAAGCCCATTTGCATGACGCAAAGGGGATAAACGGTTTCTGGTTATCCTCCAAAACCGCATGAGAACCAGGGAGCGAAAACCTAAAAAAGTAAATCGTGAACCTTCAAGCTGGAAACACTGAGTGATAACCAGAAACGGGATAACGCCTGAGTTAAGCCGACTTGCGTAGTGGAGGCAAAAGCGTGGCAAGCTGTTTCTGCCACGCTTTTGCCGTAACGAAGCAAGTTCGGCTTGAACGAATTGTTAGGCCCACCCGCGGTGATGCAAGAATCACTGCTTGCCCTTGTACTTGGCCTCACTGAAATCGCTAACGTCAAACTCGAATACGGGCGCCCCCTCTTGGTACACCTCAGCTGAGATACGTACCCGCTTGGCCTTGAGCATGTTTGAGACAAAGCGCGAGTAGTTACGGATGAAAACTGACTCAGTACTATTGTCTGCAGGGCCTACACCAGCGTAAGTCACCGCTTTCTGATCGTCGAAGCGCACGAGAACATTGCAATCCTCGTAAGAGCGGCAAAGAAACTGCCCGCGCTCAATGCCGAGAATGATGTCTTTTCCGTGACGAGGATGGGTGCGCAAAGTAAGTGTTCCATGCTGAGGCCCGCCATACGGCGAATCAAACAGCACTACATTTGTGCTTGTTACCTGAGCCAGCAGAGTTGTGCCTTTGCCCATCGGGTCTTCGTCTTGGCCGTAGCGCCATTGTGACCCTGGGGCGGGAGGAGGAGGCGGGGTTGGCGCCGCTGCCGGCTTTGCAGTAGCTGACGATGAGCTTGCAGAGGTTGCTGACGTTGAAGGCGAGCTCGTATCAGAACGGCTGCATTGTCCGACAATTGCGACAAAAACGAAGAATCCGAGAACGCCAAGAACAACCTTGGCACAGCCAGAGGTTCGCACTTGTTTTGCGCCACATTTGGGGCATGCGTCAGCAGTGGTACTGATCTCGGTTCCGCACTCCTTACACTTTGTCATCGCCATGAAGTTCCCCCTTACTTACAGTTTGCGATTTTGCCCGGTGATGGGCCTAACAAGTTATTCTGCTGATCTGTATAACATCTAGATTTGCAGAGCGGGCCGGGATGAGTTTTTCGTGCCGGCATTCCTCTGCCCTTGCGTTTAAGGCCGATATCATGGCTTACTTACTAGTATTTATAAAGATTGTCATTGACAAATCGATGGTTTTTGAATACCCGCTTTTCTGTATATCCTTCCATTTGGAAGGATAACCCGTCTTCGAGATTCCCTATGATTTCAATTCCCGCTACATTACTGACTCGTTTCGAGGAGTGTCTTTTCGCCCACAACATTGCCGACACGTATCACATCCATTACAAAAAGTGGCTCCGTTTCTATCTGGATTTTTGTGAGAAATACCTGGTTGAGCAAGGTAGCAAGGTAGGTTGGGGTGAGGCACGAACCCCAACATTGTGTCGTAAAACCGGAGGAATGCAATGCGATACCGGCGCGCGCGGGTTGATGGCGGCACCTTTTTTTCACCGTGAATCTTGCGGAACGACACCGGTCCCTGTTGGTGGAATACATTGACGTCCTTCGTCAGGTTGTCGGCGTGGTAAAAGAACGACATCCCTTCACCATCGACGCCATGGTGGTGTTACCCGAACATCTGCATGCGATGTGGACGCTACCACCAGGGGACACGGACTACCCCGGACGGTGGATGCTCATCAAAGCAGGATTCTCGCGGTATATCCCCCAAGGGGAACGCCGGAACGCCAGCCGGACGAGCAAAGAAGAACGCGGCATCTGGCAACGCCGGTATTGGGAACATCTCATCCGAGACGAAGGAGACTTTGCCAGACATGTGGAGTACATCCATTTCAATCCGGTGAAACATGGCCATGCGACCCGTGCTGCGGATTGGCCGTATTCAAGCATCCACCGTTATGTCGCGGCGGGGATGATTGATGGCGATTGGGGCGGTGGAATTTGCGACAACGAAAGAAGGGGCTATGGCGAAAGAGAATGATGGTGTTGGGGTTCGTTCCTCACCCCAACCTACCGGGCTCGGGTGGGCTGATCCGTGTTATTGTCGATTTTTGATCAGTCCGTATCCCCCACGCTTCTCCTGACCACAAACGACCATGCCGACCGTCCCCACCAAGCCTACCCTGGCGGCCTGCAAGCGGCGGCTGGAGAGCAAAACGCGTCATGCAGGCACCAAGGCCCTGGGCCGCAAACCTGAATAGCGGACCTTGCCGCTGGGCGGCAACGGACGATTGTTCCCGTGCGCCAGCGTGGAAACAATCAAAGCACTCCCGCCAGCAGGGCAATTGAAATCCCCAAAAGCAAGGTTCCGGTGATGGTTTGGATGGTGCGCATGGTGAGTGTATGCAGATACCGTTTACCGATGAGAACGCCGGCAAAGGCGGTCAGGCAACCGACCGCGATCATTGACCATTGGTGGCGGTCAAAGGCGTCACCTGTTCCGGTCAGGAAAAAGACCGAACCATAGACCGCGATTCGGGCCAGATCGACCAGGAAGCCGATGAGGGCATTGGTGCCGACAAAGGCTTGAGGCGAGATCCCGACCTTGGTGAGAAACGCGGAGCGCAAGGCCCCCTGATGTCCCGAGAATCCGCCGAAAAACCCTGACAGCAGTCCGCCGAGGACGAGATATTTGCGGTCAACGCGCAGGCTCCGCAATTTTGGCACCAATTCAAACAACGCAAAGACGAACATCAGTGTGCCCATGGTCAGCTTGACCGGGGTGATGATGGCGATTCGCGACCCGATGGCATAGCTGAAGATCGCGCCGAAATGGGCGACATAGCCAAGTGTCGCTGCCCCGGCAAAGGCGGCGACCACGGCCGGAATGCCGAAACGGAGCACCAGGTCTCTGTCCGCATGCTGGCCGACAATGGCCACCTTGAGGATATTGTTGGCCCCGTGCACCAAAGCGGTTGCCCCCACCGCCACCTCCACCGGAACAAAGAGAGCGAATACCGGCAGGAGCAAGGTCCCCAAGCCAAATCCCGAATACAGGGTCAACCCGGAGGCCAGGAAAGCGCAAAGGGCGATGATCAAATAGTCCATGATTCGATCCTTTCTGTATGGTTCTCTGTCTTCGCCGCAGTGATCGGCTTCAAGATGTCACATGCTGACCCGGCAATGCCCGATGGCCCACATTGCTTTCCCCCTTTGTGGTGATACGCAACAAGGGCCTTGCCCTCCCCTCTTTTTCCTGGTCGGATTCGCTGCGCCACCCGTCTGGTTTCAAGAGAACACAAGATGGCTTGATGTCAAGGTATCTTTCGAAATTTCCATAAAAAAATAGATTGACTTCGATACGATCATTTGTAATTTTGCCTTATTGTTTGAGCATCCAAAAGGTAAACAAAGGGGGGCTGCACGTGAATACTCTCTCCCGGTCCGTGAACGCGCTCTGCAATTCCCCCTTATGCACCGACCGTGACACACGGCGGGAGAGTCCATCCCCTCATCCATTTTTTCCCACTGACCTTTCCTCCACGCTGCACCCCCCCATGAACAAAGGCCGCGCTGACGGTTCGATTTGTTTGTGGTTCGCCCCATCCCTTCTTGCAGGAGGTGCCCAGATGAAACATTGGTACAGAATCGTGTCGTATTTTGTCATGAGCTTGGGAGTGTTGCTCCTGGCGGGCAGGCCACTGATGGCCGGCACCACCATAAGCGGCGTTGTCAAGGATGCATCGAAACACGTCGTGCCCAAGGCTACCGTCTATCTGATTCCAGCCACAGACGTGGCGGCAATGGCGAAAACCCCGCTGGAGGTCAAAAAAAATGCCGCTAATGATGAACCGCTGGAGGACAATCTAGCGGCCAACAAAGATACCTACAAAAAAGGAGTCTCCGACAAGCAGGGCAAATTCAAGATTGCCGACGTCGCCGAGGCAAAATACTTCCTTTACGTCGTCCCGGCGGATGCGACCTATCTGCCCGGTGGCAACAAGGCTGATGTCGCCATCTCCCCTAAAGCGTTGAAGGGGAAGCCGGTCGAAATTCTTCTTTCGGGCAATACCCCCGCAGGTGCCACCTTCGTGGGCACGACCAGTTGCCTCAACTGCCACAAGGATTATGCCACCGAAAAGATGACCCTCCATAAACTAGGCATCCGAGTTGCCGGCAAGGACAGCAAACTCCAGGATTCTTCGCGGTTTGTTGAAATCGACAACGGTCTCAACATTCTCAAGGCTGGAGCAACCTTCTATTTCTTTGATTTTGACAAGGAACGCGGATTCGACAAGTACAAGGTCGCCCGAGAAATGCCGAAAGATCCCACTACCGCCAGCCTGAGCGCCACCTTCTCCGCCGACGACAAGGGACACGTCAAGATCAAGATGCAGAATCTGAAGGATCCATCCGATCCCCCTCGGGAGTATCCGGTGGAACTGACCTACGGCGGAGGTCTCTATAAACAGCGTTATCTCCTGCACGTTGGCAAGAGCCTCTATCCGTTCCTGCAGTACAACGAGCACGGCAAGGATGAGTACGGTAACCGGACGCGGAAGCAGTTCAGGGACTACCATGCGGACTGGTTCTTCAACGAGGAAACCAAGAAACTCACCGACCCTCCTATCGCCAAGTCCTTTGAAAAGGAATGCGCCTCCTGCCACTATACCGGATACAGTCTCACCAAACTGGATTCTGGGGAGTACATCGCCGGCGCGGTCAATGATCCGAACGGCGAGGCAGACATCGACGGCGACGGCGTGCCCAACGAACTGAACATCGGCTGCGAGTCCTGTCACGGTGCCGGATCGGCCCACGTCAAGGCACCGGCCGCGAAAAAAGCTGCCACCATTGTCAGTCCCGGTAAACTGGCTTCAGAAAGGGCCTCGGTCATCTGCGGCCAATGCCATTCTCGGCCCCAGGGTTTCCTCAACAATGACCAGCCGGTCAACAAGGACAACAAGATGATGGCTCCGGGCATCAGTCGGAACGAGTATCTGGTCAACTTCACCACCCGTGAGGATGCCTCGCCCAAGGATGTGTGGGAATCCCATTCCAAGTCGCATCATCAGCAGTATCTCGACTTTATCCGTTCGACAAAATACCGCAACGCTGAGCAGATCCTAAGCTGCACCACCTGTCACGATCCTCATGGCGGGTCAGCGTTCAAGCATCAGATGCGCCAGGATGCGGTCACGCCGGGAAGCACCTACTGTCAGAGCTGCCATACCGCGCAGAAGGATATGGCCAAGCATACCGAGAACGCCGTGGGCATGGCGCACGGACCGGAAACCAAGATCACCTGCACCAACTGCCATCAGTTCAAGACGGCCCAAACCGGAGCAGGCTTCGGCAAAGGACTGGTGACGGCCGATGGCAAGAACTATTGGGAAAACGACATCACTTCCCACCTGCTCATCGTCCCCCGCAAGGACAACAAGTATGTGAAGGGCGTGGACCCGGACAAGGCCATGCCCATCCCGTACACGAACTCCTGCGGGATCTCCTGTCATGACCCGAACAGCCTGAAATAAACAGATCGGAAATCAAGGAAAGGGGCTTGCAAAAGCCCCTTTTGTTTTTTGCGGCATTGTTGTACCAATCGCGACCAGCAATATTCGATTCAGCTCACCGGCTCCCTACTGGTTCCAGTTCACATTTGTTGAGACACCCATGCCGACCATCCCCATCACCCCCACCCTGAGCATCGACGCCGCCGAGATCGAGCTGACCGCCATCCGTGCCCAGGGCTCGGGCGGACAGAACGTCAACAAGGTGAGCAACGCCGTGCATCTCCGTTTCGATATCCGCGCCTCGTCGCTGCCGGAAACGATCAAGGCCCGCTTGCTCGCCCTGCACGACCAGCGCCTCACCGAGGACGGGGTGCTGGTGATCAAGGCCCAGGAGTTTCGCAGCCTGGAGAAGAACCGGGAGGCCGCCGTGGAACGGTTGCTCGAACTGATCCGTGCCGCGGGCGCCACCCGCAAAAAACGGCGGCCCACCAAGCCCACCTTGGCGGCGCGCAAGCGGCGGCTGGAAAGCAAAACGCGTCATGCGCGCACCAAGGCCCTGCGCCGCAAACCTGAATGAGGCGGGCCTTGCCGCTGGCTGGCAAATGGGGTAGAGTGCCCGCTTCGTTGTCCACCCCTGCCCTCCTGAGCATCGATGAGCCCTCCCAACCCCGAACTGCACCTGGCGCACGCCTTTGTCGAGCACACCAACTGCTGCCTGTTTCTCACCGGCAAGGCGGGCACCGGCAAGACCACCTTCCTCCACCAGATCAAACAGCAGACCCACAAGCGGCTGGTGGTGACCGCGCCCACCGGGGTGGCGGCGATCAATGCCGGCGGCGTTACCCTCCACTCCTTTTTCCAGCTACCCTTTGGCCCCTTTCTCCCCGGCACCGAGCTGCACGGCGGCCGGCACCGGGTCAGCCGGGAAAAACGCAACATCATCAACAGCCTCGATCTGCTGGTGATCGACGAAATCAGCATGGTGCGGGCCGATCTGCTCGACGGGGTCGATACGGTATTGCGCCGCTACCGCCGCTCCGAGCTGCCCTTTGGCGGCGTGCAGCTGCTGATGATCGGCGACCTGCATCAGTTGCCGCCGGTGGTCAAGGAGGACGAATGGCAGCTGCTCGCCGGCCAGTACGCCTCGCCCTACTTCTTCAGCAGCCGGGCGCTCTCGCGGCTTGAACTGATCCCGATCGAACTTAAACACATCTACCGCCAGTCGGATGGCCGCTTCATCGACCTGCTCAATCGGGTGCGCGACAACCGCCTCGACGCGGCCAGCCTGGCGACGCTCAACAGCCGCTTTCGGCCCGATTTCTCCCCGCAGGAGGCCGAGGGGGTCATCACCCTGTGCACCCACAACAACAGCGCCGACGCCATCAACCACAAGAGGCTCGACGCCCTGCCCGGTTCCAGCCGTTGCTTTGAGGCCGGGGTCGAGGGCAGCTTTCCCGAATACGCCTTCCCCACCGCCGCCAGTCTGGAGCTGAAGGTGGGGGCGCAGGTGATGTTCGTGCGCAACGACACCTCACCAGAAAAACGCTATTTCAACGGCAAGATCGGCACCATCGCCCATCTCGGCCGCGACACCATCCGGGTCGACTGTCCGGGCGAGCCCGAGACCATCGAGGTCAAGCCGGTCACCTGGGAGAACATTGAATACCGGGTCGATGCCGACACCGCCGAGATCTCGCCCAAGGTGGTGGGCAGCTTCAACCAGGTGCCGCTCAAGCCGGCCTGGGCCATCACCATCCACAAGAGCCAGGGCCTGACCTTTGACCGGGCGGTGATCGACGCCCAGGACGCCTTTGCCCACGGCCAGGTCTATGTGGCCCTGAGCCGCTGCCGCACCTTCGAGGGGCTGGTGCTGAGTTCGCCGATTGTCGCCAACGCCATCCGCACCGATCCGGCGGTGCTCGATTTCGTCGCCGCCATCGAAAGCCAGGCCCCCACCGAGGCCACCCTGCAAACGGCCAAGATCCGCTATCAGCAGCAGCTGCTCGACCAGTGCTACGATTTCCAAACCCTGGCCCGGCTGCTCGGCCGGCTGGTGGGGCTGGTGCGCGGCAACGCGAGCATCGTGACGATAACGGCCGGGGCCGATCTGTTCGACGTGCAGCGCACGACCCAGGAAGCGATCTGCACCGTGGGCGACAACTTCCGCCGCCAGCTGCGCACCCTGTTTCAGGCGGACAAGGAACCCGCCAGGGACCCGGTCATCCGCGAACGGCTGGCCAAGGCGGCGGGCTATTTCCGCGAGCAGTTCGATACCGTGCTCAAACCCTGCGTCGACGGACTGGAGGTGGAATCGGACAACAAGGAGGTGCGCAAGCGGATCAATGAGGTGATCAAACAGCTCCGGCAGGAGTGCGCGGCCAAGCTGGCGGCCATCGTCGCCTGCGGCGAGGATTTTTCCCCGGGCCGTTACCTCCGCGCCCTGTCGGCCGCGCTCCTGGAGGCGGACCAGCGTCCGGACAAATCCACCTCGATCTACACCGAGGCCGATGTCGGCCACCCGGAGCTGTTCCGCCAACTGCGGCACTGGCGCGCCGAGCGGGCCAAGGCGGCCAATATTGCCCCGTTTCAGGTGCTGCACCAGAAGACCCTCATCCAGATCGCGGTCCACCTGCCCGACAGCCTCAAGGCACTGCGAACGATCAAGGGCGTCGGCGCCAAGCTGGCCGAGAAATACGGTGCCGAGATCGTGGCCCTGGTGAACGCGTATCGCAGCGAGCACCGCATCGACAGCGTCACCCTGCCCCTTCCCCACAGCATCGGTCCCACCGGCGAGCGGAAAAAGGCGGGCAAACGGGAAGACACCAAGAAGACCAGCCTGGAAATGCTGCGGGATGGCCTCTCCATCGCCGAGATCGCCGCCCAGCGCGGCCTGACCACCCAGACCGTCGAGGGCCACCTGGCCTACTTCATCAAGGCGGGCGAGCTCGCCATCGACGGCCTGTTGCCCAAGGAACGGCTGCGCGAGCTCGAAGAGCGGCTCGCCACCGTGCAGGCCGGCTCGCTCAAGGCCGTGAAGGAGGCCCTGGGCGACGACTACACCTACGGCGAAATCAACCTGGTGTTGGCCCATCTGCAGCATCGGGAAGGTCCCTGATTCGCTCGACGCGGCTCCCGGCCACGACCAAGCAAAACCACCTTTCCCCCTGCCAAGGCTTTCGGGAAAATACTGAAAAAGCCTTGACTTACACCATCATCTCACGTAAAAATCAGCACTGACGCCGGCATCGATTCAGAACGCCGCCCGCGCCTCTCCACCCTGCGCAAGGAGTCTTTCCCCCACCCACCCCTTCAGGAGGCTACCATGAGCAAAAAAGCACTGTGCATCGGCATCAACGACTATCCCGGCACCCAAAACGATCTCTCCGGCTGCGTCAACGACGCCAACGACTGGGCCGCCGAATTGACCGCGCGCGGCTTCACGGTCGACAAACTGCTCGACGCCGCCGCCACCAAGGCGGCCATGGTCGCGGCCATCGGTGGTCTGATCGACGGCGCGGCCAAGGGCGACAGCCTGATCTTCACCTATTCCGGCCACGGCACCTGGGTACCGGACAGGAGCGGCGACGAACCCGACGGTCGCGACGAGGCCCTCTGCCCCCATGATCTGGCCACCAAGGGCGCCCTGCTTGACGACGACATCCACGCCCTGTTCAGCCGCCGCAAGGCAGGGGTGCGCATCGTGCTCATCTCCGACAGCTGTCATTCGGGCTCGGTGACCCGGGGTTCCGAGGAGGATATCGATCCCGGCGTGCCCCGCATCCGCTTCATGCCGCCCGAGGCATGGATGGCCAAGGAAGACCTGCCGCCGGCGCAGCTGCGCGCCGCCATCCCGCGCGGCGGCTTCACCCGGGCTGGCGGCGACCTGCTGTTGGCGGGTTGCCTGGACACCGAATACAGCTACGACACCCGCTTCAACGGCCGGCCCAACGGCGCCTTCACCTTCTACGCCCTCAAGGCCCTGCGCGAGGCCAAGCCGACCAGCTACGAAAAATGGTTCAACGCCATCCGCGCCTATCTGCCCTCGACCCGCCTGCCGCAAACGCCGCAGATCTTCGGAACGAAAACAGCGCGGCGGTTCAAGATCTTCCAATAATTGCCCGCCGGGGTCGGCCTCGAAGGCCGGTTTCGGCAACCCGTTGTTACGCGGCGCGGAGCCGGCTCTCGACCGATCGGCCCCGCGCCGCCTTCCCATCCACCTTCAACCGATCTTCAGTGCTTCCATGGACCAGGACCACATTCCCCCACGAACCACCGCCCTCGCCGCCTTGCTCGCCGCGCTCGCCTGGCCGGCAGCGCCGCTTGCCGGCGAGGGCGACACCAATCCGCTCCGCTTTTACCAAGACACGCGCGGCAGCTACCTCCAGGCCACTCTGGGCGTGGACTACGCCTACTTCAGCCAGGACAACGCCTGGTACGGCGCGGACAGGGCGAAATTCGGCACCGATATCGATTCCTGGTCGGAATCGTTGATCCGTCCCGGCCTGGAAGGGCAGGTTGTCCTGGCCAACAGCCAGTCCATCTACGGCCGGATCGACGTGGTCCAGGCCAACACCTTCGGCGGCATCGATGCCAGCTTCACCAACGCCGAGTTGGGCGATGTCAGCTGGCTGGGGATCGACAAGGCCTATCTCGGCTGGCGGTCGGGCACGCTCTTTTCTTCCCTGGGCACCGACTTCCTCGATCTCTCCTTTGGCCGTCAGATCTACACCACCGGCACCGCCTTCCTGTTCGGCAGCGAGGGCGGGGCAGGCTTCCGCCGTGCCGCCTACTACCTCGGCGGCCGCCGAAGCGCCGATTACGCGGCCATCGCCCGGATAAAAATCGGCCCCTGGTCCGGCGATCTGTTCTATTTCGAAAACAACAGCCTCTTTCCCTACAACACCAGTGCCGGCGGCGCCACGGTGGAATACGCCTTCACCCCGACCGCCACCCTCGGCGGCACGATGGCCGCCCTCGAATCCGACGTCCCCTCCCGCGACGGCATGCACCTCTTTGATCTGCGCGGCAGCGTCAAACCGTTCGAGTTGGGCCAGGGGCCGGCCGCCCTGCAGCCGCTCACATTCGCTGCCGAATTTGTCCGCGAAGACCGGGAGGACGGCATGGACGACGGCAGCGGCTGGTACGCCTCGGTCAGCTACCAGTTCGCGCAACTGCCCTGGAAGCCGGAGCTGACCTACCGCTACGCCAGTTTCGACGAAGACTACGACGTCCTCTTTTACAGCGCCGTGGACTGGGGTTCCTGGTTCCAGGGCGAGATCACCGGCGAGTACGACCTGTTCAACGAGAACCTCGACTCGCACATGCTGCGCCTCAAGCTGCAGCCAGCCGAACCGCTGACGGTCAACCTGATCCACTACGCCTTCAGCCTCCACGATGCCCAGGCCATGGGCGTGACTAGCGACGACTATGTGGACGAGTGGAACCTGATTGTCGATTGGACGGCCACCCCGCACCTGACCCTCTCCCTGGTCGGCGCCTACGCCCTGCCCGACGACGGCGCCAAGCAGCGTTTTGGCGACGACGAGAACTGGACCGCCGGGATGGTGATGGCGACGGTGCGGTATTGACCATGGCCATGCAATCACTCCACCAAGGGAGGCGGACAATCACGGCACGACCACGTTAACAATTTGCTGAACATCAATAGCACCGACACGATCATCCCATCCAGGAGGCCACCATGAGCGACACCATCACTCTCAAGATTGAAGGTTCAGCGGTTCAAGAGGAACACATCGCCGGATGGGAGGCCGAAACCTACCGCCTTGACGGGGCGGCGCGGGGTGCCGAGGCCATCGCCACGCCACGGCCCCTGGAAGCCGACGATGTCGTCGAATTGGAGCTGGCCAACGGCATGCGTCTGCTGGTGGCGGCCGGCGATATGGAGCGCTATCTTGGCACACCGTTGGGGCGGGGCGAGGGCACGGCGGGCGAGATCAGCGTCGGCCAGGCCCTGCGCCTCACCGGCCCGCGTCTGCCGGAAGGCTTGTCGCGCGAGGGTATCGGCGCCTGGGTGCTCAAGGGCTTGCGCATCTTCCGCCGGGGCCCGGCGGGCATGACCGCCCTGATCGCCGCCGGCAGCTTTCAGGATGCCCGGCTGGATCATCGCAACGGCCTGTATCGCTGCGCCACCGACCGCTTCGACCTGCACCGGGTGGACAAGATGCCCGCCTCGGGCGAACCGGTCCTGCTCTTTCTCCACGGCACCGCCTCGTCCACCGAAGGCAGCTTCGGCGGCCTGTGGGAACATGGCGGCCGCCTGCGGCAACTGGTCACGCTCTATGGAAGCCGCATCTTTGCCTTCGAACACCGCACCCTCACCGACAGCCCGATCGCCAATGCGCTCGACCTGATCAAAGCCCTGCCCGAAAACGCACGATTGCACCTGGTCAGCCATTCGCGCGGCGGCATGGTGGGCGAACTCCTGACCCGGGCCAACCGGACCGACCGCGACCCCTTCACCGAAAGCGAGATCCACCGTTTCCGCGAACAAGGGGAAAAGACGGGCCGCGAGGGCTTCGAGGCCGACGCCGACCGGCTGCGCGAGCTCAATCAGGAGCTGCGGCGGCGCGCCATCCGGGTGGAACGGTTCGTGCGCGTCGCCTGCCCGGCGCGCGGCACCACGCTCGCCTCGGGCAAGCTCGACCGCTGGGCGAGCGTCATGACCAACCTCATGGGCAAGGGCTTTGCAGTCGGCGCCAAGGCCCTGCCCCTGCTCGAACCGGTGGCCAAGGGCTTTGACCTGTTGCAGAATTTTCTGCTCGCCGTGGTCAAGGAGCGCACCGATGCCCGCATCCTCCCCGGCCTGGAGGCGATGATGCCCGACTCGCCGCTGGTGGGTCTGCTCAATGACGCCGATGTGCGCGTCGATTCGCCCCTGCATGTGCTGGCCGGCGATTTCCAGGGCGACGGTCTGCTGCCCTGGCTGGGCGACTGCCTGTCCGAGGTGTTTTACGGCGGCCAGACCGACCTGGTGGTCAACACGCCGTCGATGAGCGGCGGCGCCTTCCGCACCCAGGGGATCAAACAAAAACGGTTCACCGGCTCCGAGGTCCATCACCTCAGCTATTTCCGCCGCGACGAGAGCGCCGATGCCCTGCTCGACGCCCTTCAAGGGAAGGACAGCGAGTTTGAACGGCTCGACGGCCCGTCGCAGGCCGTCATCAGCCGCGGCGGCGTCGAGATCAAGCGCCGCGACAAGGCGCCGATTGTCCTGCTCGTGCCCGGTATCATGGGCAGCCATCTCCAGGTCGGCCGCAACCGCATCTGGTTCGATCCGATCAGCCTTTGCGCCGGCGGCATGGACACCTTGCGCATCGACCATCCGGACGTCACCCCGGACGGCTGGCTGGACCGCTGCTACGAAAAACTGGCCCGCTTCCTGGCCGAAACCCACGAGGTCCGGCCCTTTGCCTACGACTGGCGCCGGTCGATCAGCACGGCGGCCGTCCGCTTCGGCGACGAACTGGATACCGCCATGCGCGAGGCCCACAAACGCGGCAAACCGGTGCGCATCGTCGCCCACTCCATGGGCGGCCTGGTGGCACGGCTCGCGCTCGCCAGCCGTTGGCCGGCCTTCAAGGCCCTGCCCGGCAGCCGCCTGCTGCAACTGGGCACGCCCAACGCCGGATCGCATTCCATTGCCGCAGTGCTGCTCGGGCGGGACGATTTTGTCCAGACCATCGAACGGTGGGTGGATTGGAAGCACAACATGCGCGAGTTTCTCGCCATTGTCCGCGATTTCCCCGGCGTGCTGGAGATGCTGCCCTGGCCGGGCGAGAACGGCGCGGCCATTGACGGGCTTGACTATTTCAGCCCGCAGACCTGGAAGACATTCTACGACCAGGACCAGGACGAAAAAAAGGAGCGGTCGTGGATACCGCCGCAGGACGGAGCACTGGCCGCGGCACGCGCCGTGGTCGCCGAGCTGAGCAAGACCCGGCTCGATCCGGAGTGTTGCCTGTACGTGGCCGGCCAGGCACCGACACCGATCGCCGTGCGCTGCGAACGTGGCCGGATGGAGATCGGCTGGACCGGCGAGGGCGATGGCCGGGTGCCGTGGAAGACCGGTCTTCCTGCCGGAGTGCCGGTGTGGTACGCGGACGCCGTTCATGGCGATCTGGCCGCCCATGAGGACGCCTTCACCGCCTACCGGGAACTGCTCGACCACGGCACCACCCGTCTGCTGGCCCGCAGCGGGGTCGGTGCGCGCGGCGAGACCGCCGTGGTCTACCAGGCGCGTGGCCTTACGGGCAACGGCCTGTACCCCAGCGCCGACGAGGTGCTGGCCGCCGCCACCGGCGGGGCCCGGCCGGGACGCCGCAGCCGGCACAAGGGCGAGGCCCCGGTGGTGATCGAGGTCATCCACGGCAGTCTGGCCAGCGCCGAGGCCCCGGTGCTGATCGGCGCCTATGCCGGCGATCCGCTGCGCGGCAGCGCCAAGTTCCTCAGCGACCATCTCGAAGGCCGCATGGAACGAGCCCGGGCCATCGGCCGCTACCCGTGCCAGCCCGGCGACGCCATGGTCTTCCGCCAGACCGAGGCGGGCGCCAAACCGGCCGGAGCCATCGTCGTCGGCCTGGGTCCCATTGGCGAGCTGCTGCCCGGCACCCTCACCCAGGCCCTGACCCAGGGACTGCTCGAGTATGCCCGGATCATGGAACAACAATGCGAAGCCGATCCGTCGCAACCCAAGCGGCTGGCGGTTTCTTCCCTGCTGGTGGGCACCGGCTTTGCCGGCCTGCCCCTCGAATCCGGAGCGCGCTGCCTGGTCGAAGCCCTGCGCCGGGCCAACCGGCTGTTGCAGCAATCCGGGATGAAGACCCGAATCGGCAGTCTGGCCCTGTTCGAGGAGGTCGAAGGCAGGGCCATAGCCACGGTTCAGGCCCTGAGCGAGCTGGTCGGCGAGAGCCGCTTTGCCGAGGTGGTCCGGTTCGACGGCCGCCTGCGCGACGGCCAGGGCGGCTATCGCGGCCGCTGCGAGGCCAGCGGCGGCCAGCAGGGCATGTACCGGGTGCATATCGTCGCCGACAAGGGCCGGCTGCGCTTTACCGTGGTCACCGACCGGGCGCGCAACGAGGTCAGCATCGAGCCCGACCAGCGCCAGGCGGTGGACGGCCTGATCCGCACCGCCACCGGCCGGACCCTGGACCAACCCGGCCTGTCGCGCGCCCTGTTCGAGCTGCTGGTGCCCAACGGCATGAAGGAGGCGGTGGCCGATCTGCGCACCCTGATGCTGTCGGTGGACGCCAAGGCCGCCGCCTACCCCTGGGAGTTGATGCGCGACACCGACCAGGCCGGCGAGGCGCCGCTGACCGCGCGGATCGAGCTGGTGCGCCAATTGGCCACACCCCATGGACGCGGTCGGGTGCCGGTGGTGCAGGACAAGCAGGCCTTCATCGTCGGCGATACCGAATCCGGCATGCTGGATCTGCCCGGCGCCCAGTCTGAAGGCCGCACCGTGGCCGAATTTTTCACCCGCGCCGAATACCGGGTCAGGAGGCTGGACAAACCCCCGGCCCAGGATGTGTTCGACGGCCTGTTCAACGGCCATTACCGATTCATTCACCTGGCCGGGCACGGCGTGGTCCGGGACAAGAAAACCGGCTGCACCGGCATGGTGCTCGGCCCGGACACCTTTCTCACCTCCGCCCAGGTGAGCAAGCTGCGACGGGTGCCGGAATTCGTGTTCATCAACTGCTGTCATCTGGGGAGCATGAAGGGCGATGCCGAGCAACCTTGGGGCGAGCTGGCCGCCAACCTGGCCACCGAGTTCATCCAGATGGGCTGCAAGGCGGTGATCGCCGCCGGTTGGGCCGTGGACGACCTGGCCGCGGCCACCTTTGCCCGCACCTTCTACGAGGCCATGTTCAAGGGGAGCCGATTTGGCCAGGCCCTGCTCCAGGCCCGCGCCGCCACCCATCGCGACCACCCGCAGACCAATACCTGGGGCGCGTTCCAGGCCTACGGCGACGAACGTTACCGCTTCCCGGTGGCGGACAACGACGACGACCAAAAACCCGCCCAATACGTCCACCCCAGCCATCTGATCGCCGATCTGGAGATGCTCGGCGCCCGTCTCAAGGACGCCACCCCGGCCGAACGCACGAACTTCTACACGAAACAGCTTAAGCAGATCGAAAAGGCGGCGCGCGGCGCCGATGTCCACCACGCCGGGGTACGGGAACAGCTGGCCGCGGCCTGGGCCGAGCTGGGCGACCGGGAACGGGCCATCGAACACTACCGCGCCGCCCTCGGCTTCGAGGATGCGGCCTTCAGCCTGCACGCGGTGGAACAGCTGGCCAACCTGGAGATCCGCCACGGGGCCACCCTCCTGGAAGGCACGGGCAAGGACGACAAGCAGACCGCCGAGCTGCGTGCCCGGGGCACCGCCCTGATGAAGGCCGGCCGGCGGCGGCTGCAACAGCTCCTGGCCCTCGGCGAAACGGTGGAGCGGCGGTCGCTGCTCGGCTCGTACTGGAAGCGGCTGACCCAGGCCGGCGTGGCCCAGGGCAACATCACGGAAGCCGACACCTGGCTGAGCAACCTGGAAAGCGAATACTGGCAGGCGGCCGAGCTGAGCTACCGGCGCACCGGCAGTTGGGATTACTACCCGCTGCTCAATGCCCTGGACGCGGCTTTTGTTCTCGCCGTCCGGGGCCGGCGAGAACGCTTCGATCAGCTCTTGCCGCAACTGCCCGGCCTGCTCGCGGCCGCCGCCGACAACGGCCGCAGCCGCTTTGCCGAGAACCGCCAATTCTTTCACGCCCTGGCCGAGGTGGAAGCGGAACGGGTCAATGGCCTGTGGGCCTGCCTGGATGGCCGCACGCACCAGGCCCTGACCGCGGACGGCGAGCTCCAGCGCCTGATCGGCCTGTATCACGGCCTGTTCACGCGGCTGGGCAGCGGCCGCGAACAGGATTCGACCGCCAACCAGTTGCGCTTCCTCATTGCCCTGCTGCCGCAAGAAGAACCCCACGCGGTCATCCGCTCCTCCCTCCAGCGACTGGCCGAGGGGATGGCGAGCGACCCGGCGGCCCCCCCGGCGTGACCGGCCCCCACCAACCGTATCGGAGGACGCACGACACCATGGACTCCATCAACGCCTGTTTCATCAGCTACCGGCACACCGGGGCCGACTCGCAGCAATTCGTGCAGGCCTTTGTCCACGAATTGAAACGCCAGCTGCAGCTGTGGCTGCCCAACGCCCCGGTCTATTTTGACGAGAAGGGCCTCAAGGTCGGCGACCAGTTCAACGAGGAGCTGGCCTTTGAACTGTGTCGCAGCGCCTGCATGGTCATGTTTTTCCTGCCCCTGCATTTCGACATCAACCATCCGTACTGCGCCAGGGAGTACAAGGCCATGCTCGAACTGGAAAAGCAGCGCCTCGGCGCGGGCGTGGCTGACCTGCAGAACAAGGGCCTGATCTTCCCGGTCGTCTACCGGGGGGCCGACGACCTGCCCGAGGAAATAAAGACCTGCCGCCACTACCTCAATTTCGAACATCTGATCCATGAACGCGATTTCAAGCGCCGGGAGTGCCACCAGGAATTGTACGCCCTGTCCAAACAGATTTCCGACCGGTACCGCGCCCTCACCAACGCCGGCCTGATCCAGGCCGAGCCCTGCAAATCCTTCAAATTTCCCGACCTGGAGGCGATCAGGCCCTGGCTGGAAGGCATTTCTCCCATCAAGGCATTCGCCATGCCCGGCCATTGAGGTGCACCGATGAACTCCTTGCAAAGCGGACAAATCATCACCTTCTACTCCTACAAGGGCGGCACCGGCCGGACCATGGCCCTGGCCAATATCGGCTGCCTGCTGGGCAGCGCGCCACCCTCTGAAGTCGCGCGACCGCCACGGGTGCTGGCCCTGGACTGGGACTTCGAGGCCCCCGGCCTGCACCGTTATTTCCGCCCCTACCTGGAGGCATCGGCCGAGGACCGGTTCGAGACCGCGCCCGGCTGCCTGGATCTGTTCACCTTGTTCGATGGCCAGCGCCGGGAATTTCACCCCAGCGACTTCGTCGCCAACCGTGGCCACGCCCGCCAGATGCTCGAAGACCTGGATTTCGACAGCTACCTGCTGCCCACCGTGGTTTCCGGCCTGCGGATCATGAAGGCCGGCCGCTTCGATGCGGACTATGGCCGGCGGGTGAGCGAATTCCAGTGGGACCGGCTGTTCCGGGAAACCATCGGCCTGTTCGCCGGCTTGGCCGATTACCTGCGTCAACACTACGATTACGTGCTGGTCGATTCGCGCACCGGTATCTCGGATACCAGCGGCATCTGCACCATGCTCCTGCCCGACAAGCTGGTGGTGGTGTTCACCCCCAACCAGCAGAGCCTGACCGGTATCGACGAGCTGACCCGCAAGGCCCTCGCCTACCGCAAATCCTCGCCGGACGGACGGCCGCTGACTGTCTTTCCCCTGCCCTCGCGGATCGAAATGGCGCGTCCCGCCCTGATGGAGGCATGGCGAATGGGCGGCGGCGAGGCCAAGGGGCTGCCCGCCGATCTTCTCGGCTATCAGCCGCTGTTCGAGCAGTTGTTCGACGAAGTCTTCGCGCGCAAGGCAACCCGGCTCAAGGAATATTTCGACACGGTCATGCTCCAGCACATCCCGGACTACGCCTTTGGCGAACCGATCGCGGTCATGCTGGAAGAAACCGATTCCCGTCTGTCCTTGCGCAGCAGCTACGCCGCCTTTGCCGAGTATCTCACCGAACTGCAGGCGCCCTGGGAATCCCTGGCCCTGGTCCGGATCGAGCGGGAAATCGAGCGGTTGGGCGATGAGGCCAAGGACAGGATAGCGGCGGGCGATCTGGACACCGCCTTGCGCATCGCCTACAGCCTGATGGAACGCAAACCGCCGCCCGACCTGTTCGAGCCGGTGGCTCGGGCCATTCTCGAGGTGGCGCAGGCTGCCTATCCCCGCCAGCGGGAAATGGTGTCCAAGCTGCTGAGCGCGGCCATCGACAGGGCGATGGGCGCCGAGGATCTCGACCCGATGCAGGTGGCGGATGTGCTGGTGGACGCGGGCAGGATCTGTCTGCGGGCCGGGGACTACGGATTGGCCCTGCATGCCCTGCAACATGGTCTGCACCGCATGCGGCCGGTCCTTGGGGAAGATGCTCCGGCCGTTCTGGCCGCGGAAGAGGATGTGGGCGAAGCGTTATGGAGGAACGGCGAGTTGCAAGCGGCCCGCGCCCTGCAGGAAAAGGTCTTGGCAACCCGCCGGCGCGTTCTGGGGGAGGAGCACCCGGAGACACTCACGGCCATGAACAACCTTGCCCTCACCCTCAGCAGTCAGGGCGATCTGGAAAGCGCCCGGACCCTGCAGGAACAGGAATTGGCGATGTGCCGCCGCATCCTCGGCGAGGAGCACCCGGAGACCCTCACTTCCATGAACAATCTCGCCACCACTCTGCACCTGCAGGGCGATCTGAAGGGTGCGCAGGCCCTGCAGGAAAAGGTTCTGGACACGCGCCGACGCCTTCTTGGCGAGGAGCACGCGGATACCCTGACCGCCATGAACAACCTGGCCAGCACCTTGCTGAACCAAGGGAACCTGAGCGGAGCACGGACCCTGGAGGAAAAGGTCCTGGAGATTCGTGCCCGTCTTTTGGGCCAGGACCACCCGGAGACCCTCTTGTCGTTGAACAATCTCGCCGCCATGCTCCATGATCAGGGCGATCTGGAGGGGGCTCGGCCCTTTCAGGAACAGGTGCTGGCAACCCGCCGCCGGGTGCTGGGCGAAAAACATCCGGACACCCTTCTGGCCATGAGCCAGCTGATGCAAACCGCCAAGGAAATGGGCGACATGGACACCGTAATCAACTTGAGCCAGGAACTGACCAAGGGCTTGGTCAAATAGAACCATGCGGCGGGGAGGACCGGCATGACAACCGGCAGCGCATCAGCGCCCGTTCGTCTGACAATCGCCCACGGCGGTCACATCCCGGCCGCGTGGGGCCCGCCGCGCGAGGCGGTCCGCACCACCACCGTGGCCATCCGCGAGCCCAGGGGCGTCGAGACCTTTGTCACCTCCTGGGGAACCTTGACCGGGACAGCGGGAGAGGATATGGTGGTCATCCAGGATTCGGGCGAGGAATACCCGATCAAGAAAACGGTCCTGGCCGCCACCTACGAAGAAGCCTCGCCCGGCCGCTACCGCAAGAAGGCGCGCAGCCGGCTGGTACAGGTGCCTCCGGGCGTGGTGGCGGTGCTGGCGACCCGCGAGGGCGAGATCGAGGTGCGCCATCCCGACTACGTGGTCATCGGCGCGGACAACGAGGTCTACGCCAATGCGGCCCACTGGGTGACGGCCAATCTCAAATTCGTCTGAGAGACCCCACCCGAGCGCCGCGTCGCCAATCCACCGCCCCCCTGGCCGCAAACAATCGAGCACGATAACACGGAGAACACCGACAATGAAGGTCCTGGCCATCAACGGCAGTCCAAGAAAGACATGGAATACCGCCACCCTGCTGAAAAAGGCGCTGGAAGGGGCGGTCACCGAACTGGTTCATCTCTATGACCTCACCTACAAGGGCTGCACCAGCTGCTTTGCCTGCAAGATGATCGGCGGCCCGAGCAACGGTCGCTGCGCCATGCAAGACGAGTTACGTCCCATTCTGGAAAAAATCGAAACCGAGGTCGATGCCCTCATCCTCGGTTCGCCGATCTATTTCGGGCAGATGAGCGGCGAGATGCGCTCTTTTTTTGAACGGCTGCTGTTCGCGCCGCTGGTCTACAGCCAGCCGCCGCGCTCGATTTTCCCGCGAACGGTGCCCAGCGCGGTCATCCTCACCATGAACGTCACCGAGGAGCTGAGCCGCCAGATCGGCTACGAGGCGATGTTCAACGCCACCCAGGGCGCCCTGAGCCGCAACTTCGGTACAGCGGCGGAAATCCTCTGCTGCTTTGATACCTGCCAGTTCGCCGACTATTCCAAGGTGGTGATGGAGTACATGGACCCGGCCCACAAGATGGCACGCCGGACCGAAGCCTTTCCCGAGGATTGCCAGCGGGCCTTTGCTCTGGGCGCGCGGCTGGCGGGCGGATCATGAACGGTTGCGCAAACGCCGGGCCGACGCTGCTGGCCGCCGAGCTCATCGCCCGCGTCATCGCTCAGCTGCCGCTCGATCCGCGCGGTCTCCACGGCCTCGGTCACTGGGCGCGGGTGCTCGACAACGGGCTGCGCCTGGCCCGGATCACCGGTGCCGACACCCGGGTGGTGGAGCTGTTCGCCCTGTTCCACGACAGCCGCCGGTTGAACGAAAACGCCGATCCGGAACACGGCCCGCGTGGGGCGCTGCTGGCCGAACAGCTGCGGGGCAGCGATTTTTCCCTGGCCGATCCGCCTTTCGCCCTGCTGCTCGCCGCCTGCCAACTGCACACCGTCGCGCCGACCTTTGATAACGTCACGGTACAGACCTGTTTTGACGCCGACCGCCTCGATCTGGCCCGCACGGGCAGGATCGTCGATCCGCACCGCCTCTGCACCGAGGCGGCCAAGGATTCGCGGATGATCGAGTGGGCCACCCGGCAGAGCCTGGAAGGGATCGTGCCGGACAACCCGCTCGGCCAAGCGCTGCGCGCCCTGCCCATTTGCGGCGAGAGCCGATAATCGGTTTATCGCCGCTTTTTCTTTCCAAGCAGGCAATCAGCTCCATCACCATTTCACTGCCCTGCGCCTCCTCCCTCTCCGCAAGGAGATCGGCTGACCGCGTGCCACGCCGCCAGCCCCCGACCCACCCGCGCTTTCCCTGCACCGCTTCCCGGGACGCGAAAATCCCGCCCACCGCCTCTCCTCCTTCCCGTTTCAATATGCAGACACGACCTCGTCGACAGCACACACCAACTGCCGCCAAGGTGTGCTGTCGCATGCGGGAACGAGCCCTGGCCATGGGCATCGACACACCCAGATGACGTTCCCCCTCCCCTCCCGGCGACCACGACGCCCGCATTCTCCATTGAAAAATCGGCACACGATAGATCAAAATGAAACACAATGGAACTCTCAACACGTCAATCTGTTTCAACATGAAACAAATTGACGCGTTTCAACCCGGGACTTCTCCCCTGTTCCACTAATATTTATTTAAAAAATCAAAAATACTGTTAGTTACAGTTTAAAAATTAAAAATATCGGTGCTGGCACGCCTCCTGCTTACCCCCAAAACCTGAAACCGACGCTTTTGTTCATGCCCCGGACAAGCCCATGCCATCGGGACATCGGCGGAAGCGGACCCATTGATTGTGAACAGCACCGCAAAGGAGAAGGATATGGAAAAGGAAATGGAGGCCAAGGTTCTGCTGGTGGACGACGAGCAGGATTTTCTTGAAACGCTGTCCAGCCGCCTGGAGATGCGGGGCCTCAAGGTCAGCGCCGTGACCAGCGGCGAGCAGGCGGTGACCGAGGCCAAGCAGCAGGACTACGACGCCATCATCGTCGATCTGGCCATGCCCGGCATCGACGGCCTGGAAACCCTCAAACGGATCAAGGCCGACAATCCCAACGCCGAGATCATCATGCTCACCGGCCAGGCCTCGGTGCAAAGCGGGGTGGAGGCGATGAAGCTCGGCGCCGGCGATTTCCTCCAGAAGCCGGTGGAACTGAGCGAGCTGATGGACAAGATCGGCGAGGCCAAGAGCAAGAAAATGCTGGTGCTGCAGAAGCAGTCCCAGGAAGAGCTGCGCAAGATCATCAAGAGCAAGAGCTGGTAAGCCACCGGCCCTATACCGCACAAGGAGAACGGCATGAGCAACACAGTTGTCAAAGACCTGATCGTCCCCCTGGACGCATTTCCCCACCTGAGCAGCGAGGAACCGGTGCACAGCGCCGTGGCCCAGCTCTTTTCCCACACCGTCAACGGTTCCGGCAAGCTGCTGTATGACGAATTGCTGGTGGTCAACAGCCAGAACCAATACGTCGGCCGCCTGACCATCCGCTCCATCCTCACCTGTTATTTCCCGACCCTGTTCGACGGCGGCCAGAAGCCGATCTTCGCCGGCAAGCAGGAGAAGTTCACCGACCTGGCCATCCTGCTCGAGGACAGCTTCCAGACCGAGTGCAAGCGCCAGGGAGCGTTGCCGGTCAGCCAGTACATGACCCCGCCGCTCAAGTCGATCAAGGCCGACACGCATCCGCTCCATGCCGCCGAGATCATGATGACCGAAAACCAGAACTGCCTGCCGGTGGTGGAAGGCAATGCGGTGATCGGCGTCATCCGGCTGATCGATCTGTTCAAAAACCTGGCCTCCAGCTGTTCGCTGTGAGTCTTTCAATCGCAATCTCTCGATAAAAGGTATCGACATGTCCGCAACCGTACAAGAACTTCCGGAGACCAAGACGCCGTTCGACTGGAAGCGCGCTCTGTTCCTGCTCCTCGGCCTGGCCCTGTTCGCCATTATCTATTACTGCCCCGCCTGGCCGGACGCCATTGATCCCAAGGGCGAGCATTTCGTCCTCACCAAGCAGGCCAAGGGCGCGCTGGCGGTGTTTGCCGTGGCCGCCACCTGGTGGATCTTCGAGGTGGTGCCGATCGGCGTCACCAGCCTGTTGATCGGCACCTTGCAAGCCTTGTTCCTCATCCGCAAACCAGCCGAGGCCTTCAAGGACTTCATGGACCCCTCGGTGCTGTTCATCTTTGGCTCGGTGGTCATCGGCATGGTGTTCACCAAGACCGGGCTCACCCGCCGGATCGCCTACAAGATGCTCTCCATCATCGGCGAGAAGACTTCTCTTATTATGCTCGGCTGCTTCCTCATGACCGTGGCCCTGACCCACGTCATGGCCCATACCGCGGTGGCCGCCACCATGTTTCCGCTGTTGATGGCCATTTACGCCATGTACACCACCGACACCAAGCCGACCAAGTTCGGCAAGGCGATGTTCATCGGCATGGCCTATGTGGCCGGCGCCGGTTCGATCATCACCCTGCTCGGTTCGGCCCGCGCCGCCGTGGCCCTGGCCTTCTACAAGGACATGACCGGCATGGAACTGACCCCCATGGACCTGACCTATTACATGGCGCCCTTGGGCTGGATCATGACCTTTATCCTTTGGGGCTTCTTCATGGTCTTTCTCAAACCGGAAAAAGACCGCATCCCGGGGTTGAAGGAAAAAGCCACCCGCATGTACAAGGAGCTGGGCGGCATGACCCGCAACGAAATCACGGCCGCGATCATCATTTGCATCGCCGTGGTCATGATCGCGCTCAAGAGTCTGCTGCCGGCCCTGGACGTCCTTGACAAGACCGGCATCCTCCTCTGTTCGACCATCGCCTTCTTCGTGTTCAACATCCTCAACATCGAGGACCTGGAAGAGATCCCCTGGAACATCGTCCTGCTCTTTGCCGGCGCCATGTCCATTGGTTTCTGTCTGTGGCAGACCGGCGCGGCCAAGTGGCTGGCGGTCAACTGGCTGGTCCTGTTCCAGCAGGCCCCGGCCGTGGTCTTCATTCTCGGCATGGCCTTCTTTGTCCTCGTCATGACCAACTTCATCATGAACGTGGCGGCGATCGCCATCAGCCTGCCGGTGGCCCTGGTCATCGCTCCCTATCTGGGGGTTGGCCCGCAGGTCATCCTCTTCTCGGCCCTGGCCACCGCCGGCATGCCGTTCATCCTTCTGATCGGCGCGGCCCCCAACGCCATTGCCTACAACTCCAAGCAATTCACCACCGGCGAGTTCCTCAAGTACGGCGTCATGGCCAGCCTCATCCTGATGGTGGTGCTGTGGGGATTCGTGGCCTTTGTCTGGCCGATGATGGGCATGGAGGTGTTCGCCGCGGCGCAATAACCCCAGAACCCCAAACCTGTTCACGGGAGGGCCGCGGCCGGACAACGCGGGCCGCCGGCAACGGCGGCTCGCCTCCGGCGCATCGAACCGCTGGCCCTGCCTTCCATCCAATGAATTTCACGACTGCCGGGCAGTCATAAAAGGAGTGCGCATCCCATGATGTCCCTTGTTGCCGTAGTCTTTGTGCTGGCCTACGCGAGTATCGCGTTGGAGCACCCCCTGAAAATCAATAAATCCGCCGTGGCCCTGATCGCCGCCGGCGTGATGTGGACCCTCTACTCGTTCGCCAGCCCCCTGGGCGTGCATGGCGTTATCGAGCAGTTGACCGAAAAGCTGGCCGAAACCGCGGCCATCGTCTTCTTTCTCATCGGTGCCATGACCATCGTCGAGGTCACCGACAGCCACGGCGGCTTCGAGGTCATCACCAGCCGGATCAAGGCCACCAAACTTTCCAGCCTGCTGTGGATCATCGGTTTCATCGCCTTTTTCCTCTCCTCGATCCTCGACAACATGACCACCACCATCGTCATGGTGGCCCTGATGAAACGGATCCTCAAGGACCACAAGCAGCGGTTGTTCTTTGCCGGGATCATCGTCATCGCCGCCAATGCCGGCGGCGCCTGGACGCCGATCGGCGACGTCACCACCACCATGCTGTGGATCGGCGGCCAAATCACCACCGGCAACATCATGCAAGGACTGATCATCCCCTCCCTGGTCAACATGATCATTCCGGTGGCCCTTGCCTCTTTTTTCCTCAAGGGTAATGTGGTGCCGCCGGATCAGGTAACGAACGGCAATTCAACCACCAGTCAATTCGAGAAAAATCTGATGTTCTTCATGGGCGTGGGCAGCCTGATTTTTGTGCCCATTTTCAAGGCGGTCACCCATCTGCCGCCGTACCTGGGTATCCTGCTCTCTCTCGGTGTTCTCTGGTTGGTGGGCAACATCCTCCACCGCAACAAACCGGAGGAAGAACGAGAGCATCTGCGCCTGACCCAGGCCCTGCGCCGGATTGACATGGCCTCGGCGGTGTTCTTCATCGGTATCCTGCTGGCCGTGGCCACCCTGTCGGCCAACGGCATGCTCCCGGCCTTGGCCAAATGGCTGGATTCGATGATCGGCAACCAGTCGATCATCGTCATCATCATTGGCCTGGTCTCGGCGGTGGTCGACAACATCCCGCTGGTGGCCGCCTCCATGGGTATGTACCCCCTGGCCCAGTTCCCCACCGACTCCTTTATCTGGGAGTTCATGGCCTACTGCGCCGGAACCGGCGGTTCCATCCTGATCATCGGCTCGGCCGCCGGCGTGGCCGCCATGGGCCTGGAGAAGATCGAATTCTTCTGGTATGCCCGCCGTATCGGACCGCTGGCCCTGCTTGGCTATTTTGCAGGCATTGTCTGCTATATCGTGCAGTACAACATGTTCCACTGATCCCCCTGGCCTCCTCTCTCCCCGACAGCATCGGGAGGGGGGAGGCCCTCCCCGCCCTGAACAGCAATGACCGGCAAGAGAATCGCATGAAACTGTTGATAACCGTGCAGGATGACCAGGTGGCGCCGCGGTTCGACCTCACCACCGAGGTGGTCATCGCCGAATACGACCGTTCCCGGCTGCGGGGCGAACCGCGTTACCTCATCCTGCCGCGCAAAAGCGCGGAGGACCTCTGCGACCTGGTGGTCAAGGAAGGGATCACCTGCGTCATCTGCGGCGGAATCGAGGATAACCTGCACAAATTTTTCCAGTGGAAGAAAATCGAGGTCCTCGACAACATCATCGGCGCCCACGTTCTGGCCATGCAACGGGCCATCGCCGGCCAACTCGAGGCGGGAACCATCCTGCCCATGAGCAAGTGAACCAAGCCCGCAGCACGAACCGCCAGCGCAACTGCACGCCGCGCTTCGCCGGTTTGGCGCGCAATCGACACCTGACCGTGACCGCCATCAGCATCCTCATCATCGACCCGGAGGCAGAGTTCACCTCCATCCTCACCGATCGACTCAATTCCTGGGGCTTTGCGGCCACGGCCGTCAACAGCTGCGCCGACGCCATGGACTGGCTTGAACACTCCCGCCCCGAGGTGGTGGTTTTGGGTCTCGAAGCCGGGAACCGCGAGGGGCTGAACCTCCTCGGATGGATCAGAACCCGGCATCCCGAGCTGAAGATCATTGTCCTCGCCGGCAAAGGCGCGACCCTGGCGGCGATGAACAGTCTTGCAAACGGCGTTTTCGATCTCCTGCCCCAGCCCGTCGAGCTGGGCGTGCTGATCGACGCCATCCGCCGGGCCCAACGGAAACAGCGCCGCCGCTGACCGCGCTCCCCCCGCATTCCCTTCCATCCCCGCACCAGTCCCCTTTTTTCCGGTGCGTTCAGTCACCGTCCTCGACGGGCACGGCTTCCGCCACCCACCAATGCTCGCCGGCCATGAGCGGCCGGATGCGGTCTTCGGGCACGGCCGCGCTCTGCATCGCTGCCCGCAGATCGTGCAGCGGCGTCGCGTAGGCGGTGTCCGCCAACTGAAAGGTCCGGTAATGGGTGGACAGCATGGGCGGCCGGCCGAGATCGACAAAGGCCTGGACCGCCTCGGCCGGATTCATGTGATGCGAGGCCATGAACCAGCGGGGATCGTAGGAACCAATAGGCAGCACCGCCAGGCGAAACGAACCGTATTTGTTGCGCGCGGCACGAAAATTGTCGCCATCGCCGTAGCCGCTGTCCCCAACGAAATAGAGGTTGCCGCCGGGAGTGGCGAGGACAAAGGCGGCCCAGAGGGCGCGGTTGCGGTCCCAGGGGCTGCGCGCCGACCAGTGGTGCATGGGTTCGAGATGTACGGTCAACGCGGGGGAAATCACCACCTGCTGGCCCCAGTCGCGGGCCTCCACCGATGCCCCGGGGAGCCGTTGCCGGATAAGGGTATCGTTGCCGAGCGGAACAATGATCCGGGGCCGGTCGCGCTGCCACAGCCGTTCGATGGTCGCCAGATCGAGGTGGTCGTAGTGGTTGTGGCTGATCAGCACCAGGTCGATCGGCGGCAGGTCCTCGAAGCGGATGCCCGGCGGATGGACCCGTTTGGGGCCGATCCAGGTGAAGGGGCTGGCCCGCTCCGACCAGACCGGATCGGTGAGGATGTTGAGCCCCTGGGTCTGGATGAGCAGGGTCACATGGCCGACAAAACCGACCCGCAGCCCGTTGCCCGCCACCCGCGGGGGCGGATGGTCGGTGAACGGCAGGGAGCTGTACTCGGGCCAGGGTTGGCGCTCGCGGGTGGCGTACCATTTGAGCACCTGAAAAAAGGTTTTGTGCATCGGCTTGCCGGGGTTGGAGAATCGCTGGCCGTCGAAATGATCGGAAGCCGGGCCGCGATAATAACTTGGGGTGCAGGCAAGAAGGAGCAGCGGGCCAAGAAAGAACAGCAGGCAGACGAAACGGAACATGGCAGTGTCGGGTGGTGGTGCGGAAACGGTTTTTCCGGCAAGCGGAAACAGTAGCCTCAACAATCAGCGCGCTCGCCGAGAAGACACTGTTCCGATGGATTCGTCAACCGCCGAATAGGTGCTCCCGGCGGGCCTGTGCCCGGAAAAAGGTGTAGCAAAAGGTGCCGTCCCGGGTGGCGGCCCGTTCCAGGTCGCGGACGCCCGCATCCCAGTCGGCCGCGTCGATCAGGCCGCCGGCGATGGCCTGCCGGCGCACGCCGCGAACCATGGCGATGAAGGTGTTGCGGGCAAACCCTTCGATCAACGCCGGCCGGGAACCGTCGACATAAACCATGCGCGGCTCGACCCGCACCTCGGCAAAGCCCGCCGAATCCAGGAGAGGGTGGAGCCGGCGACCGATCAGGCTGTCGCCGCCCAGCGCGGCCTGGAGCCGCACCAAACACGCGACCGTCCGCCGGGCCCGAGCCGTTTCCGGATGGCAGTAAAAGGAACCGTGATCGCCCTCGATCACCGTGATCGTGCCGCCTGGCTTGAGCAGCCGCCGCAGGGCTTGCAGCGCGGCCGCGGGATCGGCGAGGTGTTCGAGCACGAAGCAGACAAAGACGTGGTCAAAGCTTTGCGCGGCAAAGGGTGGCGTCAGGAGATCACCCCGTTCAAAACACACGTTGCTCAGCCCATGGGCGAACACAGCCTGCTGGGCGATACGCAACGAGTCGGCGGCCCGATCCAGCGCCACGAACCGGGTCTGCGGGTTGGCCCCGGCAAGATGTACCGTCTGGCAGCCGGTGCCGCACCCGGCCTCCAATACCAGCGCGCCCTCCGGGTAACGGAGATCGCCGTAGAGCATCTCGGCCAGGGTCGTGGCCTGATCCTTGAGCCGCTTCGCCTCCTCGGACGAATAGCCGTGCACATAGTTGGTCATGTGGTCTCCCTCCAGGTTGATTGTGGACAGTTGGCGGGAGAATGTACCGTTCCCGGCCTCAGGCGTCTTGTACGCAATTGCGTAATTGGCCCGGGGTATAACCGAAGAATCGCTTGAAGGTCTTGGTGAGGTGGCTCTGGTCGGCAAAACCGGTTTGGGCGGCCACATCGGCAATGGCCACGCCCTGCCCGAGCAGTTGCCGCGCCTTGCGGGCGCGATGCTGCATCAGCCAGGCGTGGGGAGTCAGGCCGGTGTGGCGGGCAAAGACGCGGATGAAATGATAGGGGCTGAGGCAGGCCACACCGGCCAGGGTATCGATGCCCAGATCTTCGCCGCAATGGGCGTCGAGATAGTCGATCACCCGCCGGACCGCCTCCGGTTCCGCACCGGCGGCCGCCATGGCCGGAGGCTCGTAGGTGTGGCGGGCCAGCAGGAGGGCCAATACGTTCAGCAGCGCGGTTTCCTGTGCAAGCCGCGCCGCGTGCCCATCGCCAAGGAGGACATGGGCGTGCCGGAGCAAGCCGGCCAGCTCGGGATCGTCGATCACGCCCCGGGTCAGCAGCGGCAGGGGTAATGGATGATCGGCGATCCGCCTCGGCCATCCGCTCGACACACGCGGCCGACAAATACAACATCCGGTAGGTCCAGCCCTGGTCGGCCGCAGCCTGGCCAGTATGGACCTCGCCGGGATTGACCGTGTTGATCCGGCCGGCCGGGGCCACCAGATTCTCGCCCCGGTAGGAAAAACCGAGCGCGCCCGCTTCGATCACCCCGACGCCATAGCCCTCGTGACTGTGGCGGGGAAAGGTCTGGCGGCGAAAGCGGGCGTGCAGTACCTGGAGGCCGGAAAACGCTGCGGGCAGGGTCAGCCGGACCGTTTCGCCGTTATTCTGTTGATTGCCGTTGCTAGCCACCGTTGTCCTCGCTCTTCGTGTCTCGCCCAGCCGTTGACGCGGTTCGGTCCAACCGAGCCGCCACCGGCGGTATCCTACCAGAGAACCGCTTAATTTTCCGCACGAATCCATACGATTTGTTTTGCTCATTTCAGCGGGGTATTTTACTCTCACCCCACTTTCTTGTGTTCTCCCTGAAGTTTGGTCGATCTGTCGGCGGACATTTTGCCAGCCGATACCCCCTCAACCTGTACAAGGAGATCCACCATGCCCCTCCCCGCCGGTCACACCGCGCACGACATCCCCACCCACAAGGTCCGTTTCGTCACCGCCGCCTCGCTGTTCGACGGCCACGACGCCACCATCAACATCATGCGCCGCATTCTCCAGGCCACCGGGGTGGAGGTCATCCACCTGGGCCATAACCGTTCGGTGCGGGAGATCGTCACCGCCGCTCTCCAGGAGGACGTGCACGGCATCGCAGTCACCTCCTACCAAGGCGGCCATGTCGAGTTTTTCAAATACATGATCGATTTGCTGAAAGCGGGCGGCGGCGACAACATCCGGGTGTTCGGCGGCGGCGGCGGCGTGATCGTGGCGGCGGAACTGGAGGAACTGCACGCCTACGGCGTGAGCCGGATCTACACCCCGGAGGACGGCCAGCGGATGGGGTTGCAGGGGATGATCAACGAGGTGGTGCGGCTGGCAGATGTCGACCTGCCGCCGCTGCCCGCGGATGAAGCTGGGCTGCTTGACCAACTCCAAGCCGGCAACCGGCGGCTGCTCGCCCGGCTGATCACTGTGCTGGAAAACGGCGAGGCCTCGGCGGCACTCACCCAGGCAATCCGGGAACAAGCGGCCGGACGGACCATCCCGGTGCTCGGCATCACCGGCACCGGCGGCGCCGGCAAGTCCTCGCTCACCGATGAGCTGGTGCGGCGCTTCCGCCTCGATCAGGACGACCGCCTGAAACTGGCGATCATCAGCATCGATCCCTCACGCAAGCGTACCGGCGGCGCCCTGCTCGGCGACCGCATCCGCATGAACGCCATCGAGCACGAAAACATCTACATGCGCTCGCTGGCCACTCGCGACACCGGCTCGGAGATCTCCGCCGCCCTACCCGAGGTGATCGCGGCCTGCAAATTGTCCGGATTCGACCTGATCATCGTCGAGACCTCGGGCATCGGCCAGGGCAATGCCGCCATCGTCCCCCATGTCGATGTCTCGCTCTATGTGATGACCCCGGAATTTGGGGCTGCCTCGCAGTTGGAGAAGATCGACATGCTCGATTTCGCCCACTTCGTGGCCATCAACAAGTTCGACCGCAGCGGGGCTGCGGATGCCCTGCGCGACGTGCGCAAGCAGTATCAGCGCAACCACGAGGCATTCGCCACCCCGGCCGAGCAGATGCCGGTCTTTCCCACCATTGCCGCCCGCTTCAACGACGAGGGCGTCACCGCCCTCTACCAGGCCATGCTGCCGGCCTTGCAGGAACTGGGCCTTGCGCTGAAGTCCGGAAAACTCCCCCACATCGCCGTGCCCAAGGCCTCCGACGACCGGGCCATCGTTCCGGCAGAACGGACCCGCTATCTGGCCGAAATCGCCGACTGTGTCCGCCACTACCATGCGCATGTCGATAGCCAGGCCAAGAAGGTGCGCGAACGCCAGGCTCTCGCCATGGCCAAGGATCTGTTCGGGACCTGCGGCAAACCGGTGACCAGTTTCGACGAATTGCTTGACAGGAAAGAAGGTGAAATTGATCCTCACGCCAAGAAGCTGCTCGACGGTTGGCCCGAGTTGGTCCGGCAGTATGGCGGCGAGGAGCATGTAATCCGGGTCCGCGACCGGGAGATCCGCACCAAACTGACCCGGACCTCCCTTTCCGGCTCGACCATTCGCAAGGTCTACCTGCCGCGCTACCGGGACGAAGGCGAAATCCTCCGCTTTCTGATGAAAGAAAACGTGCCCGGCCTGTTTCCCTTCACCGCCGGCGTCTTTCCGTTCAAGCGGGAAAACGAGGACCCGACGCGGATGTTCGCCGGCGAGGGCGACCCCTTCCGCACCAACCGCCGCTTCAAGCAGGTCAGCGAGGGCATGCCGGCCATCCGCCTGTCCACCGCCTTTGACTCGGTGACCCTGTATGGCTGCGACCCGGACGAGCGGCCGGACATCTACGGCAAGATCGGCAATTCGGGCGTGTCCATCGCCACCCTGGACGACATGCAGGTGCTGTACAGCGGTTTTGACCTCTGCGCGCCCTCGACCTCGGTGTCGATGACCATCAACGGCCCGGCGCCGATCATCCTGGCGATGTTCTTCAACACCGCCCTGGATCAACAGCTCGACCGGTTCGTGGCCGACAACGGCCGCCAGCCGACCGCCGAGGAGGCCGCCGCCCTTCGCGCCCAGGTTTTCTCCACGGTGCGCGGCACGGTCCAGGCCGACATCCTCAAGGAGGACCAGGGCCAGAACACCTGCATCTTCTCGACCGAATTCGCCCTCAAGATGATGGGCGATATCCAGGAGTATTTCGTTCAACACCGGGTGCGCAACTTCTACTCGGTGTCGATCTCCGGCTACCACATCGCCGAAGCCGGAGCCAACCCGATCTCGCAGCTGGCCTTCACCCTGGCCAACGGCTTCACCTATGTCGAGGCCTACCTGGCGCGCGGCATGCACATCGACGAGTTCGCGCCAAACTTAAGCTTCTTCTTCTCCAACGGCATGGAGCCCGAGTATTCGGTGATTGGCCGGGTGGCCCGTCGCATCTGGGCCGTGGCCATGAAGCACAAGTATGGCGGGAACGAGCGCTCGCAAAAGCTCAAGTACCACATCCAGACCTCGGGCCGCACCCTGCACGCCCAGGAGATGGCCTTCAACGACATCCGCACCACCCTCCAGGCCCTGATCGCCATCTACGACAACTGCAACTCGCTGCACACCAACGCCTTTGATGAGGCCATCACCACCCCCACCGAGGAATCGGTGCGCCGGGCCATGGCCATCCAGCTGATCATCAACCGCGAGTGGGGCCTGGCCATGAACGAGAACCCCAATCAGGGAGCCTTTGTCATCGAGGAGTTGACCGATCTGGTCGAGGAGGCGGTGCTCAAGGAATTCGAGGCCATTGCCTCGCGCGGCGGGGTACTCGGCGCCATGGAGACCGGCTATCAGCGCAGCAAGATCCAGGAGGAATCACTCTTCTACGAGCACAAGAAGCACGACGGCTCCTATCCGATCATCGGCGTCAACACCTTCCGCAATCCCAAGGGAGAAGCGCCGATCGAGATTGAGCTGGCCCGCTCCACCGAGGAGGAAAAGCAGTCGCAGATCAAGCGGCTGCGCGAGTTCCAGCATCGCAACCGGGAGGCTGCCGGCCCAATGCTGGATCAACTCAAGCAAACGGTCATCAACAACGGCAACGTCTTTAGCGAGCTGATCGACGCGGTGCGGGTGTGTTCGCTCGGCCAGATCACCGAGGCCCTGTACGAGGTGGGCGGCCAGTACCGGCGTTCGATGTAAGCCGGGAGCGGTCGGTCATCCGGAAGCAGCCCGTTCAGGTTCCCGATGAGGCGATTCCCGTTCGGATCGTCTCGTCAGCGGCCTCCTCGGTTCGTGGCAGGTAGAGGGTGAAGCAACTGCCCCGCCCCTCGGTGGACTCCACGAGGATGCACCCCTTCATGGCGCTGACGATCCCATGGACCATGGACAGCCCCAACCCCGTTCCTTCCCCCTGTGGCTTGGTGGTGAAAAAGGGATCAAAAATGCGGTCGCGGATATGCTCCGGTATGCCCTGCCCGGTATCGCTGACCTGTATGCGCACAAACGGTCCCGGCTCCAGCCGCTGGTGACAGTCGGCGATCTGCTGATCAAGCACCACGTCGTCCAGACGGATGGTCAGCGTGCCGCCCTGATGCTTCATCGCCTGACCGGCGTTGGTGCACAAATTCATCAGCACCTGGTGCATCTGCACCTGGTCGGCGATCACACAGCTCTCCGAGCGGAGCCGCGTTTCAATGGCAATGGTGGTCGGCAGGCTGGCGCGGATGAGCAGGATCACTTCCTCGATCACCTGACGCATGCGCACCGGCTGCATCACCGTTGGCGATTGGCGGCTGAAGGCCAGGATCTGGCGGATGAGATGCTGGGCGCGCTCGGAGGCGAACAGGATGTTGCGCAGGTACTCGTTGAACCGCGAGGTGGACGCCCTGGCCAGATCGCGCTGCATGAGCTCGGCATAGCCCATGATGCCGGCGAGGATATTGTTGAAATCGTGGGCGATCCCGCCAGCGAGCGTGCCGATGGCCTCCATTTTCTGGCTCTGGACAAGCGATCGCTCCAGCAGCGCCTTTTCTTCTTCCGCTTTTTTTATCCTGGAAATATCGCGGGCAATCCCATGGGTACCCGTTGGTCTTCCCAGATCGTCGAAAATAAGGTGGGCATTGATCGACAGCCAGACATCGCCGCCGCCCTTGCGGCGGAACTGGACCTGGAAATTATCCACCGCCCCATTCCCGTGGATCGCTTCAAGAAACACGCTTCGCTGCTCGGGCTCACTGTAAAAGTCGACAATGGCCTGTCCGATCACCTCGGAGGGGCGGTAGCCAAGAATGGTCTCCACCGACGGCGAAACCATCTGAATGACCCCACGATGGTCCACCTCAAAACTGATGTCGACGATGCTCTCGTACAGTTGACGGTATCGCCGTTCCGACAGCTTGAGCCGCAGTTCCGCCTCTATGCCGTTTTCTTCCCGCTGCAGCAGTACACCGACACAGCCGATGCCCAGAAAAATGGCCAGCCCGTAGGGCACGGTCATCTTTTTCAGCAGGGCCCAGCCGTTGGCCAGCTCCCCCACCAGCAGGAAACCGGGCAAAATCAGCAGGGTCGCGAACAACGAGCCCCAGACAAAAAACAGGGCCGTGCGTTTTCCGGGCCACAGCCGCAGGACCGCCCCGGCGGTAAAGGCGAGCAGCATGCCGGTGATGCCGCTGACGATTCCGGCCCCGCCCAGGTGAATTCGCAGAGCAGCGGCCATGACCACGGTCATCAAGCCGGAAACAGGCCCGCCAAAAAGGGTGCTCAAGGTAATCATGGCGTTGCGCTGATCCACGATAACCCCTTCGGCCACATTGAGGCGGATGGTCATGCAACCGAGCGTCGCGAGACCGAACAACAGCCCCATCAACACCTGCCTGGCTGAAGGGCGTCCCAGCAGCGCCTTGTGCACAAAGCCGTACAAGGCGACCAAGACGATAAAAATCGCCAGGTTGTTGAACAAGTTATAGAAGAGCAGCACTTCCGTGTTCATGGTGCGCCTCCGGTGTCGGTGGCCGCTGGGAAACATTCCCATGGCCCTCTTCATTAGGACTGGACCGACCGTGTTTGTCAATCCCTATGCGGAAGCCGCGGCAAAAAGAATGCGGCCCTGCCGACGTTGGCCGGAAAAAATTCCCGCAGGATGAAAAAACACCGGCCAAATTTGACAAAGGTCAAATCATTCATGTATTTTTAGCAATATACAAACAATGTTCCTTTATCTTTTCCCCACCGTTCAACCGTCATTCCACCCCAATGGAGGCAGCATGCTCAATCGTTTTTCGGTCAAAGGCCGGATGTACCTGGTCATTCTCTCAATCGTCTTCCTCTTCGGCCTGATGCTGTGGTTTGCCGTGACCAACAGCCACCAGGTTCGGGACATGGGTCTGGAAAAAACCGGGGCGGTGATGCTCGATGACCAGAAGGCCAAGCTGCGGGTGGCGACCCATTCGGTGGCCGTTGCCCTCGGACACGCCATCGAGGGCATGAGCGACAAGCAACAGCAGATCGACACCATCCGCCGCCTGGTGGACGACATTCGTTTTGAGGACGACAAATCCGGCTACTATTTCGTCTACGAGAACACCACCAACGTGGTCCTGCCGCCGGCCAAGGACAAGCAGGGCAAGGACCTGGGGGCCAACCAGGATAAAAACGGCGTCTACTATGTGCGCGAGCTGATGAACCAGGCCAACAAGGGCGGCGGATTCGTCCAGTACGCCTTTCCCAAACCGCCGGGCAACGAGGATACGCCCAAGCTGGCCTACAGCGAGATGATCCCCGGCACCCAGATGTGGATCGGCACCGGCATCTACATCGACAACATCGAGACCTATGTCGGTGCCCTGAGCACGGAGATGAACGGCCAGGTACGCTCCTCGCTGATCACCATGGTCCTAAGCGCCGGCACGGTGTTCGCGGTCATCATTTCGATCATCCTCCTGGTGGCCTTCGGCATTGTTCGCGGCTTGAATCAGGTGGTGGCGAATCTGCGGGATATCGCCCAAGGCGAGGGGGATCTGACCCGGCGGCTGGACATCAAGGCCAACGACGAGATCGGTGAACTGGGCAAGGGATTCAACCTGTTCATCGAAAAGCTGCAAGGGATTATCCGCGGGGTGGTGGCCAACGGCAAGGAGGTGGAGGGTGCCTCTACCCGTCTGGCCACGGTGGCCAACGAGATGTCGGCCAATGCCGGCGAGAGTTCGGCGCGCAGCAACGCCGTGGCCGCGGCCGCCGAGGAGATGAACGCCAACCTCACCAATGTGGCCGCCGCCATGGAGGAATCCTCGACCAATACCGCCATGGTGGCGAGTGCCGCCGAGGAGATGCATGCCACCATCAACGAGATCGCCGGCAATGCCGAACAGGCGCGGGTGATCTCGGAACAGGCGGTGCAGAAGGCCGAGGCGGCCTCGACCCGAATGACCGAGCTCGGCCAGGCCGCCCAGGCGATCAACAAGGTCACCGAGGCGATCACCGAGATCTCCGAGCAGACCAACCTGCTGGCGCTCAACGCCACCATCGAGGCGGCCCGGGCCGGCGAGGCGGGCAAGGGATTCGCGGTGGTGGCCAACGAAATCAAGGAGCTGGCCAAACAGACCGCAGCCGCCACCCTGGACATCAAACAGCAGATCGAGGGCGTTCAGGGAACCACCGGCGAAACCGTGAAAGAAATCAAGGACATCACCGGGGTGATCAACAACGTCAACGCCATCGTGGCCACCATCGCCTCGGCGGTGACCCAGCAATCCGCCGCCACCGAGGAGATCGCCAAGAACATCGAACAGGCCAGCCAGGGACTCCAGGAGGTCAACGTGAATGTCAGTCAGAGTTCGCTGGTGGCCAACGCCATCACCCAGGATATCGCCCAGGTGCACCACGCGGTCAGCGAGATTTCCAAGAGCAGCGAAGACACCAAAACCAGCGCCGACAACATGCTCCAGTTGGCGCGCGAACTGAACCGGCTGGTGGGTGTGTTCAAGATCTGATCCTCTCCCGATCCTGGCCATGCGCCGGGATCGTCCCTCTCACTCAGGCCGCGGGTTCTTCCGCGGCCTGTTCCGTTTTCAGGGCTTGGCGCAGCGGGCAACCGGGATCGATCTCCCGCCCCTCGCGGTAGGAACGAAGCAACTCCAGCGAACGCCGGGCCAGCATGCGCCGTACCTGCCGCCGTTCGCCCTTGACGCGGGCAACATCCATGGTTTCGTAGGCCGTGGTCCGGTGGCGCATCCAGGCAATCACCGCCCGGGCGGCCCGTTCCTCCAGGGGAATCCGGGTGGTGCGCGCCACCGTGCCGCTGCCCACGGGGACCGCATGGCGACTGACCGCCGAGGCCATGGCCCGTTCCAACGGTTCGTATCGGGGGGCAAAGGCGAGGAAGGCCCGCACCGCCTGGTAAAACGCTTCTTCATAGGCGCTCTGCCGTTCCGCCCGCCGCCGACGTTCACCGGCCAACTTCTTGTGATACCCCTCGGATGCGCGGATCGCTTCGAGTTCAGCCCTGGCCTCGGCAATGATCGCCGCCGGAGCCCAGATTCCCAGGGAAATCATCCGCCGGCCCATTGGTGCCCGCACCCGCCAGAACCCGGTACGGGCGGTAACCCGACGAGTCAGCCCGGCATCGCCGGCTGGGAGGAACACCCAGTTTTCGGGCGGCGTCACTGGTTGGCCGGCCTGGTCGATCAGTCCGTTGCCCGGCCCCCTGTGCACGACTCGCTGTTCGTTGTTCATCGTCCCGCTCCCGCTCACCCTTCCTCCGTCTTGCCGCGCAGATCGGGGAGCAGTACCGCCGCCAGCCCAAGCAACGGCAGCCAGGCGCAGACCTGATAGACAACATCGATACCCTGGACGTCGGCCAACTTGCCCAACAGGGCCGCGCCAATCCCGGCAAGGCCGAAGGCCAGCCCGAAGAACAGGCCGGAGATCATCCCCACCCTGCCGGGAAACAGTTCCTGGGCATAGACCACAATGGCCGGAAAGGCCGAGGCCATCATCAGGCCGATGACAAACGTCAGGGGACCGGTCCAGAACAGGCTGACATGGGGCAGGGCCAGGGCAAAAGGGGCGACACCGAAGATCGACCACCAGATCACCTGCTTGCGACCGATGCGGTCGCCGATCGGCCCGCCCAGGATGGTGCCCAGGGCGCCGCCGAACAGAAAGACAAACAGGTGGATCTGCGCCGACGGCACCGAAAGCTGAAACTTGTGGATTAAATAGAAGATAAGGTAGCTGTGCAAACTGGTGGTATAAAAAAACTTGGAGAACATCAGCACCAGAAGGATGCATACCGGCCAAGCCGCTGTCCGCAGGCCAGGACGAGGCTGTCTGGCCAAGTGTGTGCCGCGCCCCTGCCGCTCCTGCTGCTTGCGTTTGTACCAGGCACCCACCCGGGCGAGGAGCACCATGGCCAGGAGAGCGCACAGCGAAAACCAGGCCAGACTGTCCCGTCCCTGGGGGATGACGATCAGGGCGGCGAGCAGCGGACCGGCCGAGGTGCCCGCATTGCCGCCGACCTGAAAGATCGACTGCGCCAAACCGTAGTGGCCGGCCGAGGCCATGCGGGCGACCCGCGACGATTCAGGATGAAAGACCGAGGACCCGGTGCCCACCAAACCGACGGCCAACAGCAGCAACGCGTAGCTCGGCGCCACCGACAGGGCCAGCAATCCCAGCAGGGTGCTGCCCATGCCGAAAACCAGGGAATAGGGTTTGGGGTGGCGATCGGTGTAGAAGCCGACCGCCGGCTGGAGCAACGAGGCAGACAACTGGTAGGTCAGGGTGATCAGGCCGATCTGAGTGAAACTTAAGTCAAAATGCTCCTTGAGCTGGGGGTAGATCGCCGGGATGAGCGACTGGAGCATGTCGTTGAGAAAATGACAGAAACTGATGGCCAACAGAACCTTGAAACCGATCCGCTCGGTCCTGGCCTGGGCAGGCTGGTCGCCTGGGTGACGAGACATGGGTGCCTCCTTTGGGGCGCGCAAAAAAAAAGAACCCGGCGGTTGCCGGGCCAAACGAAAGACGGCGGGGACTGTACCGGATACGGGCCGGCGGGGCAAGTGGATTGCGCCGCGGGCTTGGGCGTTGCAGCCGAACTTTCCTCAACGACAGGGCGCGGATTCCGGTCCGCTTGCATTCGGAGGGAATGCAAGCGGACATCGAGGGAGGACGAGGTGGGGTGACAGCGGGTTGCCGTCCAAGGGCTCCGCGCTCAACCGCCCCCATCAGGGTCCGGTTGTCGCCGGAGCGCTCGAACCAGCACAATCAAATCACATTTTGAACCGCGAAACCAGGGTGGTGAGCTTCTCGGACAGTCGCGACAACTCGTCGGCCGATTGGCGCACGATCTGACTGTTGTTCTTCACCTCCACGGACTGCTCCTTCACCTGTCCCACGCCCTCGGACATCTCGGTGGTCATCTGGCTGCTGTGCGCGATGTTTTGATTGATCTCGGTGATACCCAACGAGGCTTGGTTGACGTTGGTCACGATCTCCGCGGTGGTGATCGATTGTTCCTCGACAGCGGTGACAATGGTATTGACCACGTCGTTCACATCCTGGATGACCGTGGTGATCGATTGGATGTCCAGTACGGTGACCTCGGTCTGATTCTGGATCTGCTCGATGGCCTGCTTGATCCTGCCGGTGGCATTGGCGGTCTCCTTGGCCAGGTCCTTGATTTCATTGGCAACCACCGCAAATCCCTTGCCCGCCTCGCCGGCCCGCGCCGCCTCGATGGTGGCGTTGAGGGCCAGCAGATTGGTCTGCTCCGAAATCTCGGTGATGGTTTCGGTGACAATGCCGATCGCCTTGGCCGCCTCGCCGAGCTCGCGCACCCCCTCGTGGGACTTGCGCGCCTTGGCCACCGCCTCTTCCGTGGTCAGGCGGGCCCGGGCGCTGTTTTCCGCGATCTCCTTGATGGTGGTTCCCATCTCCTCGGAGGCCGAGGCGATCATGTCCAGATTGGTGGTCGATTCCTCCATGGCCGCCGAGATCGAGGTCATGTTGTCGGATACCTCGTGGGCATTGGTGGCGGCGGTGTCGGCAATCCGGGTGGTGGCGTCGGCATTGGTCACCATCTGTTCGGAGATGGTGGCCAGTTCCGTGGAAGCGGCGGCCAGGGCTCGGGAGGAGTGAATGATATCTTCCAGCATTTCCCGCGATTTACCCACCATGATCCCCAGCGATCCGGCCAGCTGGCCGATGGCGTCGTCGGTCTTGGCGGCAAAGGCGATGGTGTAATCTCCCTCGCCCACCTTGACGCTCTGGGCGGCGAGTTCCTGGAGCGGCTTGTTGATCGTGCGAACCAGCAGCAGGATAATGAGAATGGCAACCGCGATCACCCCCAGCCCGGCGAGCAGATTGTTGCGCATCATCTGCGCGGCCAGGCCGTTGTCGATGCCCGCGTGGGAGATGGTGATGGCGATGTACAGCCCCCATTTGTCGATGTACCGCACGTAGGCCACCTTGCTCTCCCCATTGTCGATGTATTCAAGAAATCCCTCCTTGTGCGCCTTGAACGCCGGAATCAGCTTGAATATATTGGTATCCTTGCCCAGGGAAGGATGGATGACCAGGTCGCCGGCATCGGTATAGGCAAAGAAATAGCCGCTGTTCAGCCGGGTGGTGGAAATGAAGGTGCGGACCTCGGGGGCCAGCATGAGCTGGCCGACAAAGACGGCGCCGACCACTTGGCCGTTGGCGGCGCGCAACGGGGCATAGGCCGTCAGGTACCAGTCGTTGACCACGTAGGCCTTGCCCTTGTACACCTGGCCCTGAGCGATGGCCTTGACCACCGGGCTGTCGGCGGGGATATAGGTGCCCAGCGCCCGCTCCCCGTTTTCCTTCTTGACCGTGGTGGCCACGCGCAACAGCTTGCCGTCCACCATCTGGAACACCGTGGCCAGGCTGCCCGTGCTGGTGGTGACGCTGTCAACGAGGTCGTTGGCGCCGCCGATCGGGTGGTCGCCGGCCATCAATCGCGGCAGCAGCACCTGTTCCGACTGCAGGCTGACCTGGTCGACCATGGTCTGCGGCTGCGTGCTGGCGGTGTCGATCGCGGGCGCGCCCTTGTCCAGGACCTCCTGTTCAAAAATCTTGAGGTCGCTGTCCAGTTTCCTGCCGATGGTCTCGTCATAGGTGGTCAGGGAATTATAAACCGCCTGGTGGATATGCTCCAATGCGTCGCGACCAAGGGTGTTGAGTCCCTGGCTCGACATTCGGATGGCGTTGCCCGACGTGATGCCAATCGAGGCAACGCACAGCAGCACCACGGCGATGAACAGCTTGGTGGTGTATTTCATCGAACGAAACGCGGTCAATGTCATGAGTTCTCCTTGCCTGTGTTTTTTTTATGGGAGAGTGCCCCGTTCCCGCAGGGAACGGCGCATACGCATCGCGGCTGAGGTTCAGCGTTATGCAAAAAAAACACCATGCAGAAAAACATCTGCACACATCACTCCAACTTCTCGTTTTTCCGTCATCGTTCGCAAACAATCGGCAATAGGGCCGACAAGGCTGTCCGGAAATGTCGGACAGGGGCAGCGCGCTTGTCCGATTTTTCCGGATTAGGCGGCGCGCTAATCGATTGGCCGTCCCCGTCCTTCCTCATAACACGCCGAGTCCCTTGCCTTCATCCGTAGCCCAACCGTTCCAGTTCCTCGTCGCTGAAGCCGACGAAATGGGCGATTTCATGCACCACGGTGATCTCGATCTCCTCGATCAACTGCTCGCGGGTGGCGCAGTACTCTTCCAAGGGATCCTGAAAAATATGAATGGTATCGGGATACAGCGGCGGGTCGGCCAGGCTGCGTTCGTTCAATGGCACGCCAAGGAAGATACCGAACAACGGTTCGTCGGGCCCAAGCCCCACTTCGGCAAGCATTGCCGCCGTGGGCCGATCCTTGACCGAGATGAGGACATTATCCAGAACAGCCCGGATTTCCTCGGGAATACGGGCAATCGCCTGTTCCACGATCCGGGCGAAAGCCTCGGTGGTAAGTTGGAGCGGCCTGTCGCTCATCGATCCTCTCCCGGCACCCATCCAGCGGGCAACGCGGCCCGCATGGTCTCAGGCCAGCGGTGGCAGTTCAACGGCCTTGCCAAAGTCATAACGCCCTGTCGTGTCGTCATGGCGCCACCTGTTCTTATAGGGGTTGAACACCAGGCACGGACAATTGACCCCCTTGATCACCCGATCGGCCACGCTGCCGAGGAGCACTTTCTCGATTCCCTGGGCGCCGTGGGTGCTGAGGACAACTAAATCCGCTTTTTGTTCATCCACATGGGCAATGACGGTCTCGGCAATCGAGCCGCTCAGCACCACCCCCTCGCAGATCACCCCCCGCTTGTCCAACGCTTTGATGAAAGCGTCCACTTTCTTGCGCATGTGGGCCAGCAACTTCTTTTCCACCTGCTCCAGGGTGGCCGGATCATAGTCGGAGAAATCGGCGATTGGCCGCAGGACGTGCACGAAGGTCGTTTTTGCGTTGAGCAGCCTTGCCATGTGCAGGGCGAAATTGGCCTGCAGATCGGAATGGGTTTTGAAATCAATGGGAACGATGATGTGTTGCCTTTCCTGCATGGGGTGCCTCCTTGATGGACGGGTGGATACGATTCCAAGGACCAGACAAATTGCATGACCAGATCAACCGTCTTTCCCGGGCCTTGCCAAGCGAGGAGCAGCGACCCGCGAGCAACCGCGGCCGGCGTTTCGGGCACGCGCGGCCTGTGGCTCCTCCGGTGTCGGTTCGTCCTCGATGCGATGAGCCTGTGCAATGACTCTACCAGCGAAAGGCTTGTTGATGCAATGCGTCATTGCCAGCGGCAGGCAAACCGGGACCTGTCAAGCAGGCGGCATCCCCCCACGCTCCCAGGCCATGAGGCCTGAGTCCTCCGGCGTCGTCAACGCAAAAGGCTCCCCTAGGGGAGCCTTTTTTCTGCCACCAATGGCGCGATGAACGGGCCGCTCACACCTTGCGCAGGCGGCACATGAAGCTGCGGCTGGTGGAGGTACCGCTCACCGGGCCGCGTACCTCGTCCTCGGTGAGGGTGTTGAGGTTGGCGCGCGGATCATGCTCGCCCCAGCCCCAGGCGATGCGGACCATGCCCGGGCGGGTCGTGGAAGAAAGGCGTGCGGGCATTTCGATCTCGCCCTTGGGGGTTTCGATGCGGATGCGGTCGCCGTCGACAAAGCCCTGGCGGGCCGCGTCCTCGGGATGGATGTCGACCACGCAGCCCTCGCCGTTCCGCAGCAGCGCGGGGATGGTGCGGTACTGGGAATTGGTGAAGCGGATGTCGCGGCTGCCGCTGACACCCAGCACCGGATAGGCGTCGCTCTGGTCGGCAAAGCTGATCGGGTCCGCGCCCAGGCCGCGCGCAAACGGCACCCCGCAGAATCCGGCCTCGGCCAGGCGCTTGGAAAAGAACTCCACCTTGCCCGAAGGGGTCTTGAAGGGCTGGTCGCGGTACTTGTGGTACCGCAGCTCCTCGATACGCAGCCCCTTGCCGTGGACGCGCAGATCCGCCACCGTCACTCCGGCCGGTTCCAGCTGGTAGTCGATGGCCTCCTCGGCGGTCTGCCAGGGGAAGTCCTCGCTCAACCCAAGCCGCCGTCCCAGCTCGAAGACGATCTTCCAGTCCGGCCAGGAATCACCCACCGGCTCGATCACCGCATCCTGGAGAAACATCGGGTTGTTACGGATCGAGGCCCGGTTGAGCTGGGTCTTTTCAAAGCAGGAGGAGGCCGGCAGGATGACGTCGGCAAGCCTTGCGGTCTCGGTGAGGAACATGTCGATCACCACCAGGGTGTCGAGCTTGGTAAAGGCGGCGCGGGTGCGGGTGGAATCGGCCATGGTCACCAGCGGGTTGCCCGATTGGACCACCACCATCTTGAGCGGATAGGGCTGTTCGTCCAAAATGGCGTCGACCACGCAGCCCTGCACCTGGTTGCCCCAGGTTTCGGAAAAGGTGTTGAACAGCGAATAGTCGCGGGTGATCGGCACCGTGCCCTCGGGCAGCCTTTCCTTCAACTGGATGTTGCGCGCCGGGATCGGCTGCGGCAGCACGTCGCCGCCGGGCTGATCGAGGTTGCCGGTCAGGGCGCGGAGCATGGCGATGGCGCGGGTGGTGTCGAAGACCTCGCGGTGCATGTCGAGGCCGTTGCCGTCGATGATCGCCGCCGGCTTGGTGGTGGCGTAGAGGCGGGCAATCTCCTTGATCCGCGCGGCACTCAGCCACAGGCTGTCGGCCACCTGCTCGGCCGGGTACTGGGCCGCCACCTGTTTGAGTTTCTCAAAGCCGACGGTGTACTGACGGACAAAATCGGCGTCATAAAGATTATTGCCGATAATCTCGTTGATCATGGCCATGGCCAAGAGGCCGTCATGACCGGGCTTGATCTGCAGCCAGATGTCGGCCTTGCGGGCCAGCGCGGTCCGCACCGGGTCGATGACGATCAATGTTGCCCCGTGCTCCTTGGCCCAGTGAATGCCTTCGGCCGCGCCCAGGGCGGTGTTGCCGTCGTTCTTGCCCCAGACGATGATGCATTTGGCCGCCTTGGCCTCGGGAAAGGCCATGGACCCGTAGACATAGCTATGGGCAAAATCCCGGGCCACAAAACAGATCGAACCGTTGCCGATGGTGTTGGGGCTGCCAAAGGCGTGCATCAGCCGGTTGGGATAATCCCAGGGCGCTCCCCAATCGGCGGCCATGCCACGCAGCCAGGCGATCGACTGCGACCCGGATTCCCGCCGGTGACGCTGCATCGCTGCGACCACCAGATCCAAGGCCTCATCCCAGCCGGCCTCGCGAAAGCCGGTGCCGTCCGCCTTCTTGATCAGCGGCGTGGTCAGACGTTTTGGCGAATAGACGATCTCGGCCGCTGCCGCCAGCTTGGCGCAGGTCAGCCGTTTGTCCGGCTCAAGAAAGGATTTGCGCCGGGCGCCGATCAGGCGGCCCTCCTCCACCTCGGCCTCGATGGGACAACAGGACGAACAGAAACGGCAGACAGTATCGATGATCATCGTTTCCTCCTAACGGCTGGCATGGACATAACAACTGCGGATCAATTCATAGTGGTTGCTGTGGGTGCGAATCTTCCACCACACGCTGCCGGGCTCGTGCACCTGCCAGGACGGCGCCAGTTCCCTGCTCTCGGCCAGCAGCCGGGCCACGTTGACCAGGCCCTTGCCGGCAAACCGCCCCTCGGCCGTGCCGCCCAGCCACTCCGTAACCGGCGCCGCCTCGGTGGACCAGGAAAAAGGATCGGAGAGAAGAAACTGGGCGCCGGTATCGCGGGTCACCCGGTTCATCTCCCGCAGATGCGTCAGCGGCGAGGGCACCTTGTCCACCAGGTTGAGCGAGGAGAACAGGCCGATCGATTTCTTGCGAAACGGCAGGGCCAGGGCATTGGCCACCACGAACTCCACCCGATCGCTGCGCCAGTCGTCGGGCAGGCGGATGGTCGCCTCGCGGCGCAGCAACCCCTCGTCCTTGAGCCCCACCACCAGGGACCGCTCGCGCATCAGCTGGCGGGCGGCGCGGATAAAGGCCTGCGAGGTGTCGATGCCCACGGCGAAATCGCAGCGGGTGCTCATCTCGAAGGTGAACCGGCCGACAGCGCCGCCGGCATCCAGGGCCACGCCCCCCTGGGGATGTATCAGCCCGGCCCAGGCGGCATAGGCCTGGCTGGCCTGCTCATCTCCCAGCAGGTCGCTGAAATGGCTCCACAGGTAGGACGACACCACCTCGTCAGTCTCGTATTTATTGGCCGCCCGCTGGTTGTCGGTGGCGTGCGGATCAAGCAGGGCCACGCCCTCGGTGATGGGATAGAGGGCACGGCAGCGGGGGCACTGGAGCGCACCGGTCTCGATGTCGTTGTCGCGCTCCTGGATGATGTCGGCCACCAAAAGGTGTTCCTGGGGTAAACAGCGTGGACAGACAATCAGCTCAAGGAGTTGTTTTTTCATGGTGCTCCATGGGTGCGAGGGATGCGGGGCAAGATACGCGGGAACAAAGGGCACAACAGATAACCGCCGAAAAGGACAGGCATTACCCCGTCAACCTAACTTCAGGCCCAAGACGCGTCAACCGAAAAATGTCCGGTCCGCCCCTCCGTCGGCCCGCACGCGCGATCTCCGAACGGGAGCGTATTTACAATCGCCCATGGATGGGCTAGGATGCCTCGTCCTTGTCCCTTTTCATCCGAGAGAACACATGCGCAAACGATTACCGGCCGAATGGGAACCCCAAGACGGCGTGCTGCTTGCCTGGCCGCACCAGGAGACCGACTGGCGCGATGACCTGGCCGCCGTGCAGGCGGTCTTTGTCAATATTGTCCGAGCGATCAGCCGCTTTGAACGGGTGCTGATCGTGGCCCCGGAGATCGAGCCGGTGCGAGCGCGGCTGCACGCAGACTCCGTCGACCTGCAGCGGGTCCGCCTCTATCCCATGGCCACCAACGATACCTGGGCCCGGGATTTCGGGCCGATCACCATTTTTGAAAACGGCACCCCGGTGGTGCTCGACTTCGGCTTCAACGCCTGGGGCCTGAAATTCGCCGCCGATCTCGACAACCAAATCACCGGCAAGCTGACCCGGTTGGGGGGCTTTGGCCGCTGCCCCGTGCGCATCCCCGGCCTGATCCTGGAAGGCGGCAGCATCGAGAGCGATGGCGCGGGCACTCTCTTGACCACCAGCACCTGTTTGCAGAGCCCCAACCGCAATCCCCATCTCGACCGCGGGGGGATTGAGCGGGCTCTGGCAGACCTCCTCGGCGTCTCCCGCGTCCTCTGGCTGGACAACGGTTATTTGGCCGGCGACGACACTGATTCGCACATCGATACCCTGGCCCGGTTGTGCCCGAACGACACCATTGTCTATGTCCGTTGCGACAATCCGGCGGACGAGCATTATGAAGCCCTCTGTGCCATGGAGGCCGAACTGCGCGGTTTCCGCACCGCCAGCGGCGTGCCCTATCGCCTCATTCCCCTGCCCTGGCCGCGCCCCTGCTTCGACGCCGACGGCCAACGCCTGCCCGCCACCTACGCCAACTTCCTCGTCATCAACGGCGCGGTGCTGATGCCGACCTACCACGATCCGCAGGATGCGGCGGCCCTGGAGATCCTGGCCGGCGTGTTTCCGGACCGGGAAATTATCGCCATCGACTGCCGCCCCCTCATCGTCCAGCACGGCTCGCTCCACTGCGTGACCATGCAGATCCCCCAAGGAGTCTTGCCATGAACATCCTCCGCGTCGGCCTGATCCAGCAGCGCTGCACCGACAACCGCCAGGCGAATATCGACACAAGCATCCGTGGCTTGCGCGAGGCCGCCGCCCAGGGCGCCCACCTGGCGGTGTTGCAGGAACTGCACGGCACCCCCTACTTCTGTCAGACCGAGGACACCGGCTGTTTCGATCTGGCCGAACCGATCCCCGGCCCGTCCACCGAACTCTTCGGCGCCGTGGCCAAGGAACTGGGCCTGGTGATCGTCACCTCGCTGTTTGAACGCCGGGCGCCGGGCCTCTATCACAACACCGCCGTGGTCCTGGAGGCCGACGGCTCCATTGCCGGCTGTTACCGCAAGATGCATATCCCGGACGATCCCGGATATTACGAAAAATTCTACTTCACCCCCGGCGATCTCGGCTTTACCCCCATCCCCACCTCGGTCGGGCGGCTCGGGGTGCTGATCTGCTGGGATCAGTGGTATCCGGAGGCGGCGCGACTGATGGCCATGGCCGGAGCCGAACTGCTCGTCTATCCCACGGCCATCGGCTATGACCCAAACGACACCCAGGACGAACAGAGCCGTCAGCGCGAGGCCTGGATGACCATCCAGCGCGGTCACGCCATTGCCAACGGCATTCCGGTGCTCAGCGTCAACCGGGTTGGTTTCGAACCCGATCCCTCGGGTGTCGGCGCCGGGGCCCACTTCTGGGGCAACAGCCTGGCCGCCGGCTGCCAGGGGGAGCTGCTGGCCGTGGCCGACACTGAACGCGAACAGGTGCTGGTGGTCGACCTCGACCGGCAGCGCAGCGAGAAAATCCGCCGCATCTGGCCCTATCTGCGCGACCGGCGCATCGACGCCTACGGTGATCTGATCAAGCGCTACCGCGATTGATCCCCGCCCACCGACCACACGGAAATTGCGATGAACGGAATTGTACTGGTCATGGTCAGCCTGGCCTTTGTCCTTGCCGGCTGGCGGCAGCTGGTCTGGGTACCGGCGGGCGGCGCCAGCGCGCCCATGGAACTGCTGTCCAAGGCGATGATCGACGCCGCCTCCGGCGCGGTGACCCTGGCCATTGGTCTCGTGGGGGTGATGACCCTGTTCATGGGGCTGATGAAGGTGGCCGAGGCGGGCGGCATGCTGCGCATCATCGCCCGGCTGATCCGGCCGCTGATGATCCGCCTCTTTCCCGACGTGCCACCCGAGCATCCGGCCATGGGCGCCATGATCCTCAACCTCTCGGCCAATGCCCTGGGGTTGGGCAACGCGGCCACCCCTTTTGGCATCCGCGCCATGCAGGAACTGGACAAACTCAACAGCCAGCCCGGCACGGCCACCAATGCCATGGTCCTGTTCCTGGCAATCAACACCTCCTCGGTCACCCTCTTGCCCACCGGGGTGATCGCCCTGCGCGCCGCCGCCGGCTCGCACGATCCGGCCGCCATCCTGCCCACCACCCTCTGCGCGACCATCGGCTCGACCACGGTCGCTATCCTGGCGGCCAAGCTCTACAGCCGCTGGTCCGCCGCGCCCCCACCCCTGGCCGCCGCAGGGACGACAAACGGAACACCGGCCCCCGATTCCCACGCCGTACAGGAAGCCCCCCTGGAGGACCAGGGCCAGCCCTATCCCCTGTGGGTGAGCAGTGTCGCCCTGACCTGTCTGCTCGGCCTGGTGCCGGCGACCGTGCTCTACGGTCAGGCGATTTCGCCCTGGATCATTCCCGGGTTGATGGTCTTTTTCCTCGCCTTCGGAGCCCTGCGCCGGGTACCGGTCTACGCATCCATGGTCGAAGGCGGCCGGGAGGGCTTCCAGGTGGCGTTGCGGATCATTCCCTACATGGTGGTCATCCTGGTGGCGGTGGCCATGCTGCGATCCAGCGGCGCCCTCGACCTGCTGGTCAGCCTGCTCGGGCGCTTCACCGCTCCCCTGGGGCTGCCGGCCGAGGCCCTGCCCATGGCCCTGCTGCGACCGCTCTCCGGCTCCGGGGCCTACGCGGTGCTCGCCTCGCTGATCAACGACCCCGCCATCGGTCCAGACAGCTACACCGGCATGCTGGTTTCCACCCTCCAAGGTTCGACCGAAACCACCTTCTATGTGCTCGCGGTCTATTTCGGCGCGGTCCAGGTGCGTCGCATCCGTCACGCCATGGCCGCGGCCCTGACCGCCGACCTGGTCGGGGTGATCTGCTCGGTGCTGGCCTGTCTCGCCCTGTTTGGCAAATAACCACAGGGATTGTATCGATTGTTTGTTGACGGCTTGAACCGGAGCGGCCGATGCCGCTATAATCGGGCCAACGTCACTGTTTTTGGCACATCACGCCAACCATTTTTCCAAGGAGGAGACGAAATGAGACGGTTTGCTGGTGCGGCTGCCCTGATGGCCGCGATGTGGTGCGGAACCGCCGCCTGGGCGGCGGATGCGGAGAATTGCAAAGATCATCCGCTCTTTTCCCGCATGAACAACTTCGAGATTCACGGCTGCGCGACCACGGAATTCGATAGCGTGGCCTTCCCCAAACCGGAACTGAAGGAATGGGACGCACCCGACAATTATCAAGCGATCGAGGGCAAGGTCCACGCCATCAGCTACCAGCTCAAGGAAGGAGCCACCCAGGTCAGCGCCCTGCAGATCGTGCGCAACTTCCAGAATGCGGTCAAGAAGGATGGTGGCACGATACTGGGGGATTACAGCGGCGAGGTCTATCCCTCCCTGCCGGAAACGGCGGTCAAGTATCTGGGCGAGTCCCCCAGTGGCAGCTCCTTTGATCGCTACACCACCATGACCCTGACCAAAGACGGCACCGAATTCTGGATCTACCTCTGCGCCAGCGAAGGCGATCAGGATTACATGCTGCTCTTGGTCGAAAAGCAGGAGATGAAGCAAGAGATCAACGTCAACCCACCCAAGAAATAGACGAGAACAGCCAACGGGCACGGCCAGGGAGCATCCCCCCGCCTTGCCCGTTGGCCGCCTCGGGCTTCACCGAAAAAATCTCCAGACCGGCAAGCAGGCCAGCAGGATGGCACGCCACGCTCCATCTCCCCCGCAGCTGACGCCAATCGACACCCGAGCAACCAATGGCCATCACAGAACAAACGATTCGCTGCCCCAAATGCGGTCATGAGCAGACCAACCCGCTGGAATGCGAGGCCTGCGGTCTGCTCTTCCGCAAATATGAACAGGCCCAGGAGCGGGCCAAGGAACGGGAGACGCTGACGGCCGCGCCAACCGAGCCTCCGACGCGTCGGTCCGGCCCACTGGCGCGCGTTGGCGTGGCGTTGCTGCTGGTGGCGGTGACCGCAGCTCTGACCTCTTTCCTGGTTGCCGGCAAAGGTTCCAACACCCCCGCTCCCCCTGCTCCTCCGGTGTCCCTGCCCACCGCCGACCATGTGCCCGCATCGCCATCCAGCCAGCCGGAAAACGAGCAGTTACCGGAATCGCCCCCATCTGCCGCGGCTCCGGTCATGGCCGTCAGCCCCATCGAACCGGCCCAACGCGGCACGGTGGCCATTGAAACGCCCTGGGGCAAGGGTTCGGGGTTCTTCCTCACCAGCACCAGCATCGTCACTAACAAACACGTGGTCGAACCGGACCGGCAACAGCTGGAGGAAATCCGCCGCACCATACGAACCGGCCGGCAGCTGATCGACCTGGAACAGCAAAGCATCAGTGAGTTGCGCAACCGTTTGCGGCGCATGGAAGAAGGCCCGACCCGCCGCCAGCTGGTGATCATTCTCGCGGAAAAGGAACGGCAGCTGGCCCTGGCCCTGCCCCCGCAGGAAGAGGCGGAAGCCCGCCTGCGGGAAATGGAAAAGCCGCGCTCGGCGTCGGCCATTAAAATCTTCCTCGCCGACGGCAGCGAATATACCGCCAACTCTTTTCAGGTCAGCGCCAAACGCGACCTGGCCCTGCTGTCGATCTACACCGCCAAGGCGGTGGTGCTCACCCCTGCCGCCAACAACCAGCCCTTGCGCCAGGGGGACAAGGTGTTCACCATCGGCAATCCGGTGGGACTGCGCAACACAGTCACCGCCGGGATCTTCTCCGGTTACCGTCAGCACAAGGAGAGCGGCGAAATCATGCTCCAGACCGACGCGCCGATCAATCCCGGCAACAGCGGCGGCCCGCTGATCGACGAGCAAGGCCGGGTGCACGGAGTGAACACCCTGATCATCCAGAACACCCAGGGCATCGGTTTCGCCATCCCCATCCAGGCCGTGTTCGAGGAATTTTCCCTCACCCCGCCCTGATCCCCCAGGATGTGCGACGCACCCCTTTCCCCTGCTCAGTCCGCGGGCGTCATGCTGAAGGTCTGATGCAAGGTGGTGCCGCCGATGGACACCGTGCGCAGCGGCACCAGGGCGCGGCCGACCTTGTAGCCCGAAGTCCGCCACCATTCCCACGCGAGCCCGGTGCACCCTTCGGTCTTGATACTGATGTTGCGCGCGTTGCCGCGCAGCGGGATGGTCGTCGAAAAGGGGGCGGTGCGATCCTTGCCGTTGCCTTCCCAGCCTTTGTGGCGGATCACCTTCAGGCCGTTCTCGTAGCTGATTTCATCCCAGGTCACCGTGAAACGGGCAACGTACCAACCGCTGTGCTCAAGACGAATCTCGCCGCCGCTGTAGCGTTCGGTCTTTTCGGCGACATACTCGGTCGTGCCATGAACGCCGGCGGAAACGCCGTCCTTGAGAAAGACAGTGTAGTAGTTCAGGGGCGCGGCCGTATTGGTCCGTGACAACAGGGTGTTGTCCCAGATGATCCGGTTGATTTTCTGCACATCGTCCATGCTGTTCAAGCTGAGGCCGTTGTAGACGGCTTCCGAGCCGCCGTGGACGACGATGCTGACGTCGATCTGGCTGAGCTTTTCCTTGAGGGCGGCGGAGGCATTGGCGTCGATCTTGAGCCCGTCCTTCGAGCAGGTGCCCTTGATGGTCGTCTCCAGTTCGGTCGACGACAGCTTGGACTCGAATTTGAGGAAAATCTGCCGGCCGTACTGCACATTCTTCACGAACAAGGGGGGGTGTTCCTCGCTGATGCCTGCGCGCGCCAGATCTTCCCAGGTGGTTGATTCGGCGAAGATGTCGGCCGGCTTGGCCGGTCGTTCAGCCGACACGCTATAAAAAATCTGCTTGAAGCGGATGAGATAGACCGACTTTTTCTCGGCCCGGGTGCTGGAAAAGTCGATGCTCAACTTCTGTTTCAGGTAGGAGATGTCGCATCCGAACTTCAACATCAATTCGTTTTCGTCATACACCAGGCTGCTGCTGTACTGGAAGTTCGCCGGCAGGCTCCACTCCCCGCCATGGCTATCAAACCACTTGGACAGGATATCGTTGATCCCGGCCCGCACATTGGCAAACGTCGGCACGACCTTGAAGGAAATGTCCGTCGCGCCCGGCAGATCGACAGTGATATTGACGCGGTCCTTGTCAACCGCCAGCTCCTGCGGCTTGCCGTCCAACAGGTCGTTGCTGGCGACCAGCAGCGCTCCGGGATAGGTCACATCTTCGTAAGCACTGGGCACGGCAATGTCGAAATCGGCCTCGTAGCTGCACTTTTCCCGGGTCATCACAATATACGTGGAATCGTCGAACCGTTCCTCGGCCGGCAGGTCGATGTTGCTGATGCTCGTGCCGTTGAACACCATGACGGTCTTCGGATTGTATTGCAGACTTGCCAACTTGTCATTGATCAGCGCTCGATTGTTGCCCATCTTATCTTCTCCTCCGTGTTGTAGTTGCCTCGTCAACGAACGGCCGCTCCCGCCAAAAACAATCAATACGCAACAGAGACGGCCCCTTTCCTTGAACGGGAGAGAGTAGGCGACATCACTAAAAAATGTAATAGATTAATTTTAAATATAAAATTGATACACTACCTACCCAAATGGGCCGATGTGCCCATCTGTACCCGGGTGCTCAAAGGCGCCCGACGTGGCCGTAGGCGGTGGGAGGGAAAAACAGGAAACGATCCCCGTCCCATGATCGCGCGGCTCAGGAAGAGAGGAGGAGGTCCGCCGCGCGATCATGGGATCGCAGGAGTATCGGAGAGGCGGAGCCCTGTCCGCACCTCTGTCGGGAATCAATCAGTGGAACAGGTTGCCGAAATCGGTGGCGTAGAAGATGCGCGCTTGAACGACCTCGACCTCGATGCCGTTATCGTTCTTCACATCCTCCTTGTACTGGAGCAGCAGCTGCCAGCCAGGAGCGAAACTGTAGGTCAGGGTACCGCCAATGGTCTGGCTATTGATCTCGGAATTCGCCACCTCGACGTCGTCCAGCTCGGTCGATCCGCCCCAATGGCCGTAGTAATCAAACGAAACAGCCCAGTTCTTGGCCAGATCGATACTCAGGTGGCTTTCCAGGTTGAACAGCGGATCCTGGGCCAAATCCTGTCCGCCCAGGTAGTCGTCGTTGGTGGTGTAGAAATCAAAGCCGGTGGTGACCTCGAAATAGAGGGGATGGTTGGGAATCAGGTCAAATCCCTGGGTAAAGTTGACCTCCTCGCGGAAAGCCCAGCGATTGCCGCCGAGATTGAGGCCTTGATCGCTGTCGTATTCGCCGGTGGGCAGAAAGAAGTAGGGAGAAAAAGCAAGGTAGGTCTTGGATTGGGGCGAATTGACCAACCAGATCGTCCCCAGGAGGATGATATCCCCAATGCCCGACGAATTCTGGCCCGGACCGGCGACATCGAGGGAGGCATTGCCAAAGGGCACGATCACCTGGGCATTGGCCAGCATCGATCCCATGTTGAAATAGTACACTTCCCTCAACAGAAAAAGTTCCTCTGCAAAATCGATGTCCGCCGCCTTATCGCCATTGACGTTCAGGGTGTCGCCGCTGACATGGTTATAATACAACAGCGACAACAGGGTGCCCGGCGGCGCGGCGATGTAGTCGCGCATGAGGTTATCCGCGGAAACCACGGCCGGAATGAGCAGAATTGAACAAACGAGGGCCAAAATACCGTGCTTCATTGCTTCTCTCCTTCTTCGTGTTGGGGGGGGGAACTGCTGACACACTGCCATGATGCCTTCTAGCAATAGACATGCCGTGATCCACACATGTTTCTCAACGGGAGGCGAAGAAGAATACATCCACATCTTCCTCAAATATCATCTTTTTATCGAATGACTCGTCAGAAGAGGTCAACAGATCAATGGGGCGGGAAAAGGAACAACCACGGGGAATGAAGGAAACAAACAGAGGAATTTGTCCTGTTAGTCGGTGTTGTTCAGTGCAAACCAGAGAACGGGACAAAAAGAGCCGAATAATTCCGCAAACGGGACAGAATGACCGGGAGGTGGAGCCGTATTGTGCGCTTCCAGTGCAATCATCGACAGCGCTACACAGGCAATCGGCCGGCAACGATCAGGAAGTTTTTCTCTGTTGCAGAGACGATGCAAGCAAAACAGCAAGGGCGTAACCTCCCTGCCCTCACCGCTCCTTGAGCCGCTCGCTGTCGAGGATGAAGATGGTCTTGCCTTCGACGCGAATCAGTCCTTCCTCGCTCATCTTGTTGAAAATACGCGACAGGGTCTCCGAACTGGTGCCGAGCAGGCTGGCCAGTTGCCCCTTGGGGATGTCGAGCACCACCCGGTCCTGGCGTTGCTGCTCTTCCATCAGATACTGGAGGTAGGCGGCCAGCCGGCCAGGCACCTCCTTGAGTGACAGATTCTCCACCTGGGTGGCGAAACGGCGCAGCCGCAGGGCCAGCACGGCCAGCATGTTGAGGGCCAGCGAGGGGTTGCCGGTAATCAAACCAACAAACTCGGCCCGGGGAAAAAACAGCACCTCGCATTCGCTCAGGGCCTCGGCATTGGCCGGGAAGGGGTTGCCGTGGAACACCGGAACCTCGCCAAAGGGTTCTCCTGGCCCGAAAATATGCAGGATCTGCTCCTTGCCGTCGAAGGAGGTTTTGAAAATTTTCACCTTGCCGCTGGCCACCATGAAAAATCCGATGCCTGGATCGCCCTCGAAAAAAATCGAGGCGCCCTTGCCGTAGCGCTTGGTCACGGCGATCTCGGCAATCTTCTCCACCTGTTCACGGGGCAGGCCGCTGAACAGCAGGCTATGGGCAAGCAATTCGTCTTTTTTTGCTCTCATTTCAATCTACTATCAAAAGAATGGGGGCAGGAGGCGGTCCAAGTGTGCAGGACACGCCGCGCCATCACGGCCCAGGCATCGCTTTCCGAATGGTGCAAACAATCATCCGAAAAAAATCTATTTTTGATCTAGGTCAAACAACGATTGCGGCCATCGGCTACAGTGGAGGCATCCTACTGAGGAACAACGTCGAACGCGACATAAAAAAACCATACAGGAGAAACGCCATGTTTTGTAACCAGTGTGAACAGACGGCCAAGGGGATCGGATGCAACATCGCCGGGGTATGCGGCAAGAACGAGGAGGTTGCCGATCTACAGGATCTGCTGATCCATGCCCTCCAGGGGCTGG